>Ga0209062_1000092_pt1 | contig 336770 bp, 263 predicted proteins | sample Coa_R2_2_FD_187158 | JGI IMG/M metagenome (GOLD analysis project Ga0209062, IMG submission 187158) | Surface soil microbial communities from Centralia Pennsylvania, which are recovering from an underground coalmine fire - Coalmine... | ecosystem: Environmental > Terrestrial > Soil >... | reverse complement strand
TTGCTACTGATGCTCCTGGAGATTGCTGTGAAACGATTTGGATTCACCGACGCCATACTAACTCAACGACCTATCCCGCACTGGCTGGAGACTGAACAGGGAAACACCCAATTTGGGAACTACTGACAGAGGCACAGAGTTCACAGAGAAAAATCAAACCGTTCGCTGCGTCTCTGTGGTTCATCCTGTCTTTCTCTTCCTAAACTTCCTCTTTCCCAACACAACGCAATTTGTGTATCACGGCGAGCGGACATTTCCCTCCGAGGCCGCGTATGTTCCGCTTGAGTGCGATTCTTGCTGCCGGGTTGCTCGTTCTCGCTGTTCCGCGTACCGAAGCTTGCACATTCTGCGGCGACAACATTCGCGCGATGCCCACGCTTCGCATGCAGTTCGCGCAGGCGAAAGCGGTGCTGTATGGCAAGCTCAAGAACCCGCGTGTCGATCCCAAAACGGATGAAGGGTTCACCGATTTGCACGTCACGAGCGCGATGAAAGACGATCCTGCTCGCGGAAGTGAGAATGTTCTGGTGCTTCGTGCTTACCTGCCGGTGATCGGCGATACCCCTCCGGAGTACATCGCGTTCTGCGGCGTCGCGAATGGCAAGCTTGCCCATACTTCCGGAGTGCCCGCCACCGCGGCTGTGGTGGAATACCTTAGGGGCGCAGCCAAACTCGATTCCGCCGATGCACCGACGCGGCTGGCATTCTTCTTCAAGTATCTTGCTTCACCCGATGCGATCGTCGCTGCCGATGCGTTTGTGGAGTTCGCTCGTGCATCCGATGCGGACATTGCCAAAAGCGCAAAGAACTTCGACCCCGCTGTGTTGCGACAGCTTATCGCAGATGAGAAGACACCAGCAGAACGAATCAGCGTTTTCGCGTATCTGCTTGGCGTGAGTGGGCAGGCCGCCGACGCGATCTTCTTTGCGGATCTGCTCAAACAAGATCCCCTAAAAGACCGCGTGCGTGAGTCATTTGGGGGATTGCTCGCGGGTTACATTCTTCTTTCTCCGAAAGAAGGCTGGTCCTTCGCGGCAACGATCCTTGCCGATGAAAAGCAGCCGTTCGCTCTGCGGCTCTCCGCCATCGGCACAGTGCGGTTCTTCCAGACGACCTGGGGCAAGGCATCGAAAGCGGAAGTGCTGAAGTGCTGCGCTGCGCTGTTACCGCAAGGCGATCTCGCAGATCAAGCGATTGAAGATTTGCGGCGCTGGGGCTACTGGGATTTGAGTGCGGAAATCTTTGCCCAGTACACCAAGCCGTCACACTCTGCCCCCATCGTTCGGCGATGCATTGTTCGCTACGCACTCAGTTGCCCGAACGAGGACGCGAAACGCTTCATCGCTTCCGTGAAGCAGACCGACCCGAAACTCGTCGCTGCGGTGGAGGAGCAAATGAAGTTATTTGAAGTGGTGCCACCAAAGAAGTAAGTTGCGGCCCTGCTGAGCGAGCTGAAAGCATTAGCGACGTCGCTAATGCTTTCGGCTCGCTCCGCTATGATGATTGCACACGAACGATCCTCCTCAGCCCCATCATCCTTGTGATTACCTTACCCAACACGCAGTTTCACACTTCCGTAGAATCGCCCGCGAAGCTCGCGGCCAACTGGCTCATCGCTGGTGTATGGGCCGACGAGCCTTATACCGGCCCCTGCGCCGAGATGCTCGCGGATCTCCGCGAGTCTGGCGACTTCATCGGTAAACATCTCGAACTTGTCCCGATATTGAGCCCCACGAACGTCACGGCAAAGCGGCTCCTGTTCGTCGGACTGGGCAATCGCGCCGACGCCGCGCGGGCGAGGCTTCACGACGCGGCCTCCGCCGCGGCGCGTCATGCCACTACGAAGAAAGTCGGTACCGTCGCGTTCATTGTTCCCTCGCCGGAGTGGACAGTGGCCATCGGTGTGGGCCTGGCACAAGGTTGCCAGGGGCCTGGCGTGCGGAAGACGACGCCAACGCGGTTTGCTCCGAATGACTTCCTCCTGATCGCTGGAAATGAGGCCGATCTTCCACGCGTGCGGGCCGAAGCACGCGGACTGTGGCTGGCACGCGAACTGGTCAATACGCCGCCGTGTGAACTTTACCCGGAAACGTTCGCCGCTGCTGCAGCGGACGCCGGGCGATTGACTGGCTTTGAGGTGGAAGTGTGGGACGAATCGCGGCTCGCGGCGGAGCGGATGGGTTCGCTTTTGGCCGTTGCGCAAGGTTCGAAGCGACCCGCACGGCTCGCAATTCTCCGTTACACCGGCAATCCGGGTGGACCGGTTCTTGGGCTGGTGGGAAAGGGCGTTACTTTCGATAGTGGTGGACTTTCGCTGAAACCGACTGACGGAATGGTGGACATGAAGTGCGACATGGCCGGAGCCGCAGCCGTACTGGCTGGCGTGCAGGCCATCGCGGAACTGAAGCTGTCGGTGAATGTGCTTGGCGTCCTTGCGATTGTCGAAAATATGCCCAGCGGGACTGCCATGAAACTCGGCGATGTCCTCACGGCGCGTAACGGCAAGACCATCGAAGTTTTGAACACCGACGCCGAAGGTCGGCTGATCCTCGCCGATGCGCTTTGCTACGCTGCCGAACAAACCGACCGGCTCGTGGACTTCGCCACTCTCACGGGTGCGTGCATGGTGGCGCTCGGGACCGAAACAAGCGGACTGATGACCAATAACGACGCCTGGGGCGAACAGGTTCTTGCCGCGGTCACCAGCGCCGGTGAGCGCGCCTGGAAACTGCCGATGGACGCGAGTTACGACAGCCTCATCAAGAGCAAGGTCGCGGACATGCGGAATACGGGCGGCGGACGATGGGCGGGGGCCATTGCAGGCGGGAAGTTCCTGGAGCAATTCATCGGCAGTGCGAAGTGGGTTCACCTCGACATTGCAGGGCCGTCATGGGCGGAAAGCGAATCGGCCGCGCTCGACGCTGGTGGCACTGGCTGCATGGTGCGGAGTATCGTGGAGATGGCCAAGAGGTTTGGCGAGCAGTGAGTGCAGCGATCATCGCCTCGCCGAACTGGGTCATCTGCTGTCAGTTGCCAGAGTGTTGAAGCTGTTGGCATCCCGGCGAGGGCGGATGGCTCGTTGTTCCTGTGGGAAACCGCCGTGTGAAGCCGAGAAAACCGGACAGTTTCTGCCACAGTAGTGAATCGCGAAAGGGGCAAGGTGGACCGTCCGGCAACCGGCCTTCCTTTCTGCTCGACATCCGTGTACTTTCATCTCACTTTTACAAATCCTTGTGCCGGGAGCATGATCCCGTGCCGATGGTAGTTATTGCCTCGTCGTTAACCCGCTGGCTGACCCCCACCCCAACGTCGGGTCTGGGTGAGCGGTCGGTCAGTGTCTCGGGTTCGACTGTGCGCGAAGTGCTGGAATCGCTCTTTGCACTTTATCCGCAACTCCGCACTTACGTTACCGACGAACGCGGAGCACTGCGACATCATGTTGTGGCGTTTGTGGATGGCACCGCGGTGCAGGACAAAGCAACCTTGAGTGAACCGGTTTCAGTGAACGGCGAAATATACCTGTTCCAAGCACTATCCGGAGGTTGAAACGTGAGCAATCGACTGCTGGTTTCGACCAAGAAGGGGCTGTTCTCCGTCGAGCGCGAGTCCACTGGTTGGCGCGTGTCGCGGGTGTCGTTTCTTGCCGAGAATGTGACGCTTGCTCACGTCGATCCACATGACGGTGGTTGGTTTGTCGCGCTGAATCTCGGCCACTTTGGTGTGAAGCTGAAATACTCGCCGGACGCGGGTGCGACCTGGGAAGAACGCGCTGCCCCGGCGTATCCCGAAGGGGCGCAGGTCATAACTGGCGATGGCAAGCCGCCAGCTCCGGCGACTCTCAAGCTGATCTGGGCGCTGGAATCGGGCGGTGCGGACCAACCCGGTCGACTGTGGGCCGGTACGGCCCCCGGTGGGCTATTCCGTTCCGATGATGGCGGCAAAAGTTGGGAATTGGTGCGCAGTCTGTGGGACCGGCCCGAACGCACTCAGTGGTTTGGTGGTGGGGCGGATCTTCCGGCTATTCACTCTCTGTGTCGTGATCCGCGCGATTCGAAGACGCTTCGCCTCGCGATCTCGTCCGGCGGTGTCTGGATCACGGAGGATGACGGCGCTTCGTGGCAACTCGGCGGCGAGGGAATCTTCGCGGAATACATGCCGCCGGAACATAAGTTCAATCCCAACATCCAGGATGTTCACATGATGACGCAATGCCGCACCGCGCCGGATTATCTCTGGGCACAGCACCATAACGGTATCTTCCGTTCGGCAGATGGTGGTCGCAAGTGGGACGTGGTGTCCAATGCCGTCCCATCGGTCTTCGGTTTTGGCGTGGCAGTGCATCCGCACGATCCGAAGACAGCGTGGTTCGTGCCGGCGGTGAAGGACGAACGCCGAGTACCGGTTGACGGCAAAGTTGTGGTGAGCCGCACCCGGGATGGCGGCAATACCTTCGACGTGTTGCGAAACGGATTACCGCAGGAACACGCTTACGACTTGGTTTACCGGCACGCGCTGGCGGTGGACGAAACCGGCGACCGCGTTGCCTTTGGCTCAACGACCGGCGGGCTGTGGGTGAGCGAGGATCAGGGCGATAGCTGGAGTGCGATTCCGGCACGCTTACCGCCGGTCCACGCCGTGACGTTTTGTTCGTAGTCGTAGTGCATGGCGAACGGCGCGGCATAAGCCCGCCGAGGCTATGAAATCTCGGCGGGCTTATGCCGCGCCGTTCGCCATACACGCCGATGCCTACTTCCCCTCAATCGCCAACTGCACGCGATACAGGCTCTTGCCGGCGGTGATGTAAAGCGTCTTCTTATCCGCGCCGGCAAAGCAGCAGTTGGTCGGGTCTTCGGGCGTGGCGAGGAAACCGAGCTTCTTCCCCTCCGGACTGAAGAAGTAAATCCCCGCCAGATCCTTCTTCCCCGCGGTGGCGACGATGGTGCCGTCCTTCGCGACGGTCATGCCGTCGATTCCGCGGCCCTCGCCGAAGTCGTACAGTTCTTTTCGCTTCCCGACGCTGCCATCATCGCTGAGCGGATAGGCGTAGAGCTTCCGCGGCAGCTTCGGGTCGCTGTTGCTCTCCGCAACGTAAAGCGTCTTGCCGTCCGGCGAGATCACCAAGCCATTTGGCTTGGTCACGTCGGTGATGACGCGAGTGACCTTGCCGTCCGGATCGATTCGGTAAACGGATTCGAAATCGAGTTCGCGTTTCTCGCTCCCCACGTAACGCGGATCGCTGAAGTAGATGCGCCCCTTGCTGTCGAGCGTGAGGTCGTTGGGCGAATTGAACTTCTTCCCCTCAAAGTTGTCCGCGAGCGATTTCACGGTGCCGTCTTTCTCGGTGATGCTGATACGTCGCCCGCCGCCGGTATTCGCGCCTTCACACGCGATCAACCGTCCCTTCGCGTCGAACTTCAGGCCGTTTGATCGACCACTCGGGTCGCGAAAGACGGTCGTCTTGCTCGTCTTGGGGTCGAATTTCATGATCCGGTTGCCGATGTCTGAGAAGTAAATGCCGCCATCCGGCCCTTCGGCGGGTCCTTCGGTGAACTCGCCTTCCGACCAGAGCTTTTCAAGCTTGGCCCCCGGGGCAACAAACGATTTTTCTTCGGCACCCGGAGCGAGCAGAAGCGTGAACGCGATCGTGGTGAGCATGGGTGAGTGTTGGGTGTGGGTTGTTGATTCTTGGCGAACGGCGGGCTTACGCCACGCCGTTCGCCATACATGTATCGTCACTTCTTGGGAAACTGCCAGTTTTCGTCGAACAGTCCGGCGGCGACGACTTCATACGCAGCCGGGTCTTTGGCAGTCGGGGTTGGTTTGATAACGGCCCAGTCGCCCAACCGCGGGTAAAGCAAGGCGTTGGTGCCTTTCAGGTCGGCTTCCTTGAACGTGTGCCCGCTGTTGATGACGATGTATCTCTTCGATTCATCCGGATTAGGGTAAATCAAAACAGGAGTGTGTATTTTGGGATCATACTCGACGCCGTTAACGACAAGCTTTTCTGTTGTCCATGTGATCGGGAGTTTGGGTAGAACCTTCGCGATAACTGGGTTGCTCTTTGGATCGCCGAAAAGAACGATATTACCTTCACTGGGGTCGTAACGATCTGCTTGAACTACTTGCAACTGTCCACGGAAATACTTGTCCCAGAGGGTCGAGAACTGTGTGATGGATGCATTCGCGAAATGATCGCCGGAAGTCGAAAATCCGGCCGTTGTCGGCTTGACAACTCGAAACGAACCGGTAAAGGCGTCGTCAATTGGCCCCGAGCGGCGGCCCTTGATGAGCACCCCAAGTCGGTTTGTATTCCCTTCACTCCATTTTCCGTCAATCTTGTTAAGCTTGGCCGATCCTAATTTCGGATCGCGTAAAGCAATTGTCTGCCCGTCAATGGTCACCGTGTGAAGAACATCTTCCGGCGGAAAGAGGAACAGAGCGCGGACGTTTTCCGTCTTGATGGTGATTGCCCCCTTGTTTCGAGTAGCATCAACCATTGCCTTCTGGTACGTCTTGTCTAATGCTTCGACTCGCAACCAATCGCACCAAGAATACCTGGGCGTATAGGTGACAAAGCGTATCCGTTCCGGTTTTGGATTGCGCCCCGTTGTGGCATATTTTCGATACTCGGTCTCGGCTTTCTCCTGCCATTGTTTCGGCATCTGGTGAGCGAGGCCAGGCGCAACAAGGTGCGTGAATTTGTGCGGCTCTTTGAAGTTTTTGAGCAGAGCCTCGATATTATCCGCAGCTTTCTTCTGAGCGTCGATCTCACCGCTGTACGCCACGATAGGCACATTGAATGCGTTCTCCGCATAGTCGACCGCATCGTATATGTGCAGACATTTTTCTTGGTAATCAGGGAGTTGTTTCGGGAGATTCGCGATATACCCATGAGTTGTCGTGAAGCCAGCGCCGGGACCGATTACGCAGAACTGGTGGGGATGATGGAGACCGAGATGCCAAGTCCCGGCACCCCCCATCGAAAAACCTCTTAACACAATTCGATTGGTATCAACCATGTGGCGGGCACTAAGTTCAAAGTCGTCGAAAGCTTCAAATACATCCTCCTCTCCTGCCCACCGATAGGCGTTGTTCCCGCGACCGTAGGCTTCCAACTGCACATACTCCAAATCCTTCGGCGCATTCCCGTTGTGCGTGGCGATGAATTTCGCTTCGGTTAGTGATGAGTCACGGCCGTGCAGCACGATGTCGAGCCGCCATTTCTTCTTGGAGTCTTTGCCGAAGTCGGGCGGCAGCAGCACGGCATAAGGTTGAATTGAACGATCAATGACTGACCGATACGCCCGCAGCACCCACTTGCCGGGCGCATCGCGCCAAACTGCCTTTCCGCCTTCGGCTTGCTTGGCGCGGGCGAGCCCCTGGTCGAGCGTGGTGAGTGCCCACTTACCGCTATTGGCGGTGAACCACTCATCGAACCGCACGATGTTCTCGGCGGCCTTCAGATAGACTTCGACTTCGACGAGCACATCGTCGGGAATCTTCTTTTCCTTGAGCGTCGCGACCGTTTTGCGAAGTTCGTCCGTCTTCTCGATGATCGTCTTCATCGTGGCCGCGTCCGGCTTCTGAACTTTCGGCGGGTCGAACTTCTGCTGCGGCTTCTGATCCTTCTTGTCTTTCTTCTCCTGGGCCGTGAGAGCGGGTTCCGCCACGGCAACGAGGGCAGCAACGGCAGCGAATAAGGCAACAGCGATGATGGCTCGCATGAGTTGAGTCTCCGGGTAGGAACTACACGCTACCCACTCGTGAGGGGATGCACAACGGGCGACTACTTTGAACGGCGCTTTCGCTGACCAATTTGCATACAATCGGAGTGCGAGACGCAGCGGCCAATTGGCTCGCGGGTGGGTCCGCGACACGGAGGCCAGCGCACGCGGAGGTCAAATCATGATGTGGGTTAAAGTGATACTTGTGTGTTTCGTGGCACTCAGCATGATGGTGGGCACCGCCCGCGCCGCCAACCCCGTGGTGCTTGTCGAAACGAGCGCGGGGAACTTCAAGATCGAACTCTTCGAGGACAAGGCCCCAGCCACGGTGAAGAACTTCCTGAAGTACGTCGAGGATAAGCACTACGACGGCACCATTTTCCACCGGGTGATCAATGACTTCATGATTCAAGGCGGTGGATTTGAGCCGGAGATGAAGGAAAAGAAGACTCGCGACCCGATCAAAAATGAATCGAGCAACGGCCTGTCGAACCTGAAGTACACCGTTGCGATGGCCCGGACCAGCGAACCGGACAGCGCCACCGCCCAGTTCTACGTCAACGTAAAGGACAACACCTTCCTCGACAAAGAGAAGGCGGCCGACGGTGTTGGTTACTGCGTGTTCGGCCGAGTAATTGAGGGGAAGGATGTGGTGGACAAGATCAAGGAAGTGGAAACCGGCAAGAGCGGTGGATTCAAGGACGTGCCGACCAAGGACGTGGTTATCAAGTCGATTCGACTCGTGAAGGAAGAGAAGAAGTGATTTGGTTGGCGAACCGCCCGTAAGGGCGGTGGGTGTTGTTGAAGACACCCACCGCCCTTGCGGGCGGGGTTCGCCTCACTCCGCCGGTTCGATCTCGGCGGTCATCGAACCCTGACAGCGGGTGATACGCGGATCAGGGCCGTACGCGTGGATCTGGTCGCGTTTCAGTTCAGCACGCTCCAGGCTGGTAGTGCAGACAATCGCCCGGCCTTTCGTGTCCACAATTTTCGCGAGCTGGTAGCCCTTCTCGACTGGATGGCCGAAAAGCGCCTTGAGCATTTCGATGACGTATTCGTAGGTGTGATCGTCGTCGTTGATCAGCACGACGTGATACGGCGGTTGCCGCTTCGTCTGCTGTTCTTGTTCGACGTCCGTTTCGGGGAGAGTCGCCGATTCGGGCATATCTCACTCCGGTGAATATCCAAGTTCCAAGTTCCAAGTTTCAGAGTTCCAAGTTCGAGACAAAACGCACTGGCAGTTCCGGATTTCAACTTGGAACTCTGGAACTTGGAAACCTGAAACTCCCATTATACGGCGGCTTTGTGTTTGCCGGTTGCAGCCTTGTTTGTGCTGGTGTTCGGTCCCACGCTGGCTTCGAGCCGACCGAAGGAAACAACGGCGATGTCGTCGTTCTGAGGACGTCCGTTGGCATGCGCTCGGACGGCCGCGACCAACCGCTCGCCAAGCCGTCGGGCGCGCTGCGCCTCGCCAGGCAAACCGGCTTCGTCCGGCAGGAGATTTCTCTCCACCGCTTCCGGGCCGAACATGGCACCGGCTTGGTTCATCGCGTCGGTAACGCCGTCGGTGTAAACCGTGAGAGAATCGCCCACCTCCAGGTGGAGTTCCACCTGTTCATAAGCATAACCTGGAAGCGTACCGATGGGCAGACCCGTTGCATCAAGCGAGATGGCATCCACCAGTTGATCGGTGGTCTCGCGGTAGAGCTTCGGGCTCATGTGCCCGGCGTTGACAATGGTTACCGTATGGGCAATCGGGTCCAGCACCATCACCGCAAGGGTGACGAAGCGATCGCCGAGCCCGCCGTGAATCATCTGTTCATTCAAAAGGCACACCGCTTGTGCCAGGTTCGGTACTGTGAGCAAGCAGAACCGCACTTCGGAACTGAGCTTGGCGACCAGGAGCGCCGCGGGGACACCCTTCCCGGCTACATCGCCGAGGACGACCGCCACTTGCCCGTTGGGGAGGGAGATGAAGTCGTAGTAATCACCGCCAACGGTCTGTGCGGGCGAGTAGTGCGAGTAGAACTCGTATCCAGGGACATCGGGCAGCGTCTGGGGCAGGAAACCGAGTTGCACCTTTCGCGCCAGTTCAATTTCCTTCTGTTCCTTTTCGCGTGCCAGCACCGCTTCATGCAAGCGTGCCTTCTCGATGGCGACGCCGGCGAGATTGGCCACGATGGTCAGCAGGTTGAGGTCGTCCAGGCTAAATTTCTTGGTGCGGTCCTGCGTATCGAGTTGAATCGCGCCGATCGCTTTGCCTTCGGCGTTGGCGAGAGGTACGCACATCACCGAGCGAATCTTGAATTCCGCGATACTTGCGGCGGGCCCGAGGCTGGCGTCGCTGGAGGCGTCTTCGCTCAGGTACGACTGCATCGACTCGATCGTTTTCTTCACGACGGTGCGGCTGAAACGCGTATCGTCGAGCGCCGGTCGACGGCTGCGCATCACTTTGGGCGCTGGCCGCCCGTTCTCATCGAGGATCAGGACGAAGCACCGGTCTGCCTGCCGGAAGACGCTGAAGAGCGTTTCGGCGATCTGTGCCATCAACGGATCGAGGTCGAGCATGCGCGACAGGTTCGTGCTGATTTCCAGAAGCGCACGCAGCCGATCGGAGGGGGCGATTTCGAGGAACTGCTGGGCACTCCCTTTGCTTTGCGTGGCCTCGATCGTCGTCATCCCGCTTTCGCTTTCTTCTTCATCCTTGCCATTTTTGGCGAGCCAGTCGGGAAGTTCCTTCGGCCTGACCACACGATCGTCCTGGTAGCGGAACAGGAAATCGCAGATTTTGATGCGGTCGTCGGGTTTGAGTGGCTGTTTGGTGGGGGGGGCAATCTCCTTGCCGTTGACGAAGGTCTTGTTGCGGCTCTTCAGATCTTCGATGAAATACTGGTTCCCGTTGCGTACGATCTGCGCGTGTTTCCGGCTGACCGCGTGGTGCGGGATGACAATCTGGCAGAGGTTCTCGTCGCGGCCAATGACCATCTGGTCCGCGGTCAACTGGATTTGCTTGTTTGGCGCGGCCCCTTCCGGGGATTTCAACAAAACGAGCGAAGGCATAACTGCGCCCGAGGGGGTAAAGAATGCGAGTTGATCGCCGGGGGAGGACGCGATATTCCAATCCGGATGTTACAGCCCAACACGGGTTTTCGCAAGGAACCAACCCGGCAAACCGTCTCGCGGCAGCCTCCAAGATAGAATACGGTTATCCTGGGTGGAATTGGACACTTTCTCCGGTTCGAGGGGAGCTTTCAGAACCCCCAACCCTCTCTGGAGGGTGGGGAGGAGTGTACCTGTTTGGGTCTTCCACGGTCGAAAATGAGGAGAATTGGACAGGATGAACAGAATCGGTAGGATTTCGATCCCGAGATTCCATTGATTTTGTCAAAAACTCTCTCTGCTTTCGGAGTGGCCCATCTTCTTGCAAATTTTTGCCTGCTTGGGGCGAACACCGTTTCTGAAACCCCGCACTCTGTTTGTGGGTACGTCTTACCAGAGGGCAGATTGTGTCCCCCGACGCCGCACTCGTGAAACGGTGTCTGAGCGGCGACCCGGCTGCGTGTCGCGAGTTGGTTGAGCGGTTTCAGACCGATGTGCTCGCTGTCTGTCGCCGGTTGCTCGCCCATCTGCACGACGCCGAGGACGTGGCGCAGGAAGTGTTTCTACGCGTGTTCCGCAGCCTCAACCGGTGGGACAACACGCACCCGTTGCGGCCCTGGGTGCTCGGCATTACGGTGAACCGCTGTCGAACGTGGATCGGGCGTCGCGGACGCGGGCCGGAACTGGCCGATTATCTGCACGAAGCCCCCGACCGCCGACCCGCCGACGACTCTGCGGAGATGATCCGCGAGATTCGTGACGCGGTCGATGCCCTCCGAGATGAATACCGCGAGGTATTCGTCCTGTTCCACGAACTCGGCCGGTCGTACGAAGAAATCGCTGAGGTCGTGGGGCGACCGGTCGGGACCGTGAAGACCTGGTTACACCGCGCCCGACTGGAAATCCTCGAACGACTGAGAACCCGCGGGCTTGTGCCCGCCGATGAACAACCGGACACCCTCGTCCAGGGTGAAGAATGAAAAAGCCCAACAATCCTTCCCGAAACGAACCTGCGTCAGTACCGCCCGAATGCGCGGCAACGGTCGATCGCGTTCAAGCTGTGCTGGACGGCGAAGCGGGCGTTGAATCGCTCGATGTGGATTCGCACCCGGCTGTGTGCCCGGCGTGCCGCGAACGTGTGCGCGCGGCTCGCGTATTGCTTTCCGTCCTGACCGCTTCTCGCGAACCGGTTGAGGTGCCTGGCGACTTTGCCGATCGCGTGGTCAAAGTGATGTGGGAAGATCGGCACGTCCGCATCCGCAGGCGTGTGTATGTCGCCACCGCGTGGCTGGCCCTCGCGGCCGCGATTCTCATCGCACTTTACACGCTGGTGAATCCGGATCGTCCTGAGCCTATTGTTCCGCTTGGGCCAGCCGAAGTTGTTCACAAACCCAACGAGGCCCCCGCGCCGCACGCCAAGCAGCCCGAACAACCCCCCGCACCAGCGCCCGCGCCCGCACCACACACCCGACCGATCCGCATTAGCGACGAAGTGGCGAAAGCCGGGCAAACACTGTTCGAAACACCCAAGCCGCTTACGGATTCGGTCGCCGTTGCTCCAAAACTGCTCGACGCACTGACCGAACCGTTCAAGTTACCTGCGCCGCCCACTGACCCGATGACGAACGCCCTCGATCCCGCCCGTAAATCAATCAAGGAGCTCCCGGTTGTCGCCCGCTCCGGACTGGAACCGGTCACCGGCACGGCCGAGAAGGCCTTCAACCGCTTCCTCCGCGACGTGGGCGCTGTAAAACCAAATTCATGAAAGCAGTCTGTGCGCCGTTGTCTTTCACGGCACACGGACTACTGCTCTGAAGAGCACCACTATGCGCGCTCGCCTCACCCTCGCACTTACCTTCGCGCTCGCTCTTGGCGCCCCTGCCTCGGCAGCACCGCGCGATGAAGCCCTGCGCGTTGCGCCAACGGACTTTGCGCTGGTCGTGGTGGTGCAGAACCTTCGCGATCACGGCACGGCGGTGTCCGAGTCGCCGTTCGCTTCATGGTTCCCCACGTCGGCGCTGGGCAAGCAGTTCCTGGCTTCCGCCGCGTTCAAAAAGATCACGGATGCCAGTACGCCCATCTTCGCGACGCTCGGAATCACGCCCACCGAACTCCTTCAGGACATCGTTGGCGACACACTCGTTTTCGCCTACACTCCCGCACCGCCCGGCGACGCCAAGGCCGAGCGATCCGTCATCCTCGTGCGGCCGCGAAAGGTCGAACTACTTGTGACGGTGATGGACCGCCTCAATGACGCGCAAACGAAGTCGAAGGAGCTAAAAGCCCTCATCCCGCACAAGCACGCTGGTGAAACGTACTTCGAACGCCAAAAGCCGCAAGGGCCGTCCGACTTCTACTGCTTCCGAGACGGCGTGTTCGCATTCAGTTCGTCCGAGGCCGAAATCAAAGCGGTCATCGACCGCGACAAGAGCCTGCCCAAGGACAAGACGCCGGTGCTGGTGGCCCGCATGACGAAACTCGGCGTAACCGACGCGGCGGCGGTGTTGCTGGTCAATCCCCGCTCGCTCGACACCGAAGTTGCCGCGAAGGTGAAGAACGCGAAGCCGGACGAACGCGCGTTCCAGACGAAGTTCGCGGAAGTGTGGGCCGCAACGGACAGCGTGGCGATCTACTTCACGCTCGATACCGGTGTGGAACTCGGCGTATCGGTGCAGTTCAACACCGAGAAACTCCCCGCTCATCTCAAGACATGGCTGGCTGGCGAGCGGACGCCATCGGCACTGTGGAGCGTGATACCCGACGACGCCATGCTCGCCGTTGCGGGACGAGTGAAACTCAACGATCTGATCGACTTGCTGGGTCTGCTTCCCAACGCGGAAGGCAAGCCCGGTGTGCGTGAAACCATCGAGCAGGCGCTCGGGCCCATCATTGGCCGCGATAAACTGCCGCTTGTGTTGGGTGCGATTGGCCCGGACTTTGGCATGTGGATCATGCCACCTGCCCCGGGAACGAAGAACACTGTCCCGGTGTTGGTTGGTGGAGTGAAGATCGAAGCCAATGGACCGAAAGGTGCGGAAGTATCGAAGGCACTGCTCCAATCGCTGGAATATGGCTTCCAGGTCGGCCGGGTTGCCTACAACGTCAAACACAAGGATCAGATCGAACTACGTGAAGAAAAAGACGGCGATGTGATCATCAAGTCGCTCTCGTGCGAGGCATTCCCAGCAGGGTTCCGTCCGTGCTTTGCGCTGAAGGGCGGTTATCTGCTCGTCTCCACTTCCCCCGATGCCATCAAGTCGTTCCGTGCACCCACGGGCGAACCGAAACCGGGCGGCGACGTTCCGCTGGCACGCTTCAACGCCACCGCCGCTCGCGGCTATCTCGCTTCTCATTCCTCCGCGCTTGCGAAATGGCTGGCGAGCGCCGGTGCGGGTGACGCTCAGACGCTCGCCGAGCAACTCGGCGGTCTGGGGGATGTTCTGGAGCAGTTCGATAAGGTGGAATTGCTCTCGCGCGGTGACGCAACTGGCGCGAAGCTCATGCTCCGCATCAAGACCGCCAAACCATTGAAGAAGTGACGTTCCCGCTGTGGTGGGACAAACCGCAACCGTAGGGTGGGTCGAACCGCGGAGCGGTGATGGCCCACCGTTTTGGTATGTGGTGGCCATCACCGCTCCGCGGTTCGACCTACACCCCGGCCGTTTTTACATTTCACCAAGCCGAAATCGCCCTAACTCCAAGCCGTGACCTACGAATAACACCGTAGCGGGGCTTGGGGAGGGCGGAAACGTGCAGACATTACCGGTGAACTGTAATCGTTGCGGGACGGGCGTGGATGTAGGCTCCGACACCCGTTACGTCACGTGCACCCACTGTCGCACGCCGCTGGTGGTCATCCGGACCGGTTCGTCGGTCTTCACTGACATCGCGGCTCGGCAGAAGGAACTCGAACAAATTGACCGGAAATGGGAAGAGGAGAAACAACGCGAATACATGTGGACAGACAAGAATGGCGGTCGGCGAACATGCGACGAGCATCTCGAACCGGTAATCATCATCACTGTGATCGTGGCACCTGTGTTCCTCGCGGCGATCCCCTTTTCGATCGTGAACAGGACGATCATTCCTGCGCTGTGTGCGATCATTCTGGGGATTCCATTGGTCGTCCTGCTTGCCAAAACGATTAACTGGGTGCGACGATACTGGCGTGCGGAGGCCCGCTATCGCGCGCGCCGGTCCGCCGTCGAACAGCGGTCGTGGATCGACTATCCGAGTTGAGGTTGTGGTGGATCTTCACCGCTACTCCTTATCGAGTATCAAATCCACCACCCAGCACCCGCGAACATGGGGCTGCTTTGGGTCGCGACAGTGAGTGAGGATGTCGTCGTTATCGCAGCCCGCGTCTTGCAAGGCGTCCGCGAGGATCGGCATCGCGCTGAAATCACGCGAATCGTACATCTGACTCGCCAGCGCAACAGCGGTGTCGGTACGCCAGGAGTGAGAGAAGGTCATGGGGCAGAACGGATTGCCGAAGATGTCGCGGAGCAGCGAGGCTTGATAGCGACGTTCTTCTTTCACAGCGACAATCCAGATGGATGATAGCGGGTCGCGCTCCCCAAGCTGTGCAAGGGCGTACGCCTCGGATGCTGTGTCAGCAATTGAATCGGTCTGGTCGGACGTTGCCTCGTCCGACAGATCCGCGAGTGGCCAAACAGCAGCCGTCGCAAATCCTCCGAATTCAGCTTCAACGGCTGCTTTCTTTGCCTCGTCTTCGGCATTCCATCTCACTTTAACGTCGACCCCCTCATCAACGTCGCGCTCGATCATCTCCACGAGCGTGCGGGATCGGGGATCTGAAAGCGACGTCCAAATGCGCCTGCAACACGCACACGCGAAGAGGGCGGCCCGTCGAAAGGTAGGCTCATGTAACTGGAAGTTAAGTCTACCGCCGAGCCACGCCAGCATTATTCCAGGGTCCCCGCACGTCAGCCATTCCGCTTCAGTCATCATTCACCCTCCGTTTCCGCCAACATGAGCGATTCGGTGGGAAGGGCTGAGTGAGTCACACGATCGCATTGCTTCGCAAGGCGGGAGTTGCTATCGCTCGCTCTGGATTGCGAACCAGTAGCCTCTTCATATGATTTTTCAATTGAGGCCATCATGGCTCACCGGCCCGTTATTATCCTGTGTGGAATCTTTCTGTTGGCCTGCCTTGCGGTTCTGCCTGCGTGCTCAACGAACAGGCCGGACGCCGAGAGCGGTCAACCCACAGCACCCAAGCGAGTGATTTCAATGGCAGACGATTACAAGCCCTACTACGCCGTAAACCCAACGAATCCCAAGGTGTTCTTTGAGATCACCATCGACGGCAAGGCGGCAGGGCGGATCGAGATGGAACTGTTCGCCGATACTTGCCCCAAGACCGCCGAGAACTTCCTGCAACTGTGCATCGGCACCAAGAGCAAGACGGGGAAGCCACTTGCTTACAAAGGCTCGGCGTTCCATCGCGTGATCCCGGATTTCATGTGCCAGGGGGGTGACTTCACCCTCGGTGACGGCAGGGGCGGCGAGTCCATCTACGGAGGAAAGTTCGACGACGAGACCTTCGAAGGCAAGGCGGGCAAGCACTTCGGCCGCGGTACCCTTTCGATGGCGAATGCCGGACCGAACACGAATGGTTCCCAGTTCTTCCTCTGCACCGCACCGACGCCACATCTCGACGGCAAACACGTCGTTTTCGGACAGGTCGTGAAGGGTTACGACGTGGTCAAGAAGATTGAAGCGGTCGGTTCGCGTAGCGGGAAGACATCGGTCAAGGTCGTCATCCGCGATTGTGGGAAGGTCGAGTAGTTCTGCTGTGTCGGGTGGGGTCTGAGCGATCAAACGTTGATGTAAGGTACCTGGGAACGCTTCGGATTAACGCGATTCATTCAGTCACGCTCTTCAATCCGGCGTAGAGAAACAGGACTATAAAAACCCACCAGATAAGATTGCGCGCTGTAGTGGGGACAAACCGCGGAGCGGTGTTGTCCCACCGTCATTCCCGTCCCAACACCAGATCCACCACCCAGCACCCACGAACATGCGGCTGCTTTGGGTCGCGGCAGTGGGTGAGGATGTCGTCGTTATCGCAGCCGGCGTCTTGAAGCGCATCCGCCAGAATCGGCATGGCGCTGAAATCACGCGACTCGTACATCTGGCGAGCAAGGGTAACGGCGGTGTCGGTGTGCCATGACGGAGAGAAGGTTACGGGACGGAACGGATTGCCGAAGATGTCCCGAACGAGATCGGCCTGGACACGCAATTCTTGGATGAAGAATCGACGTTCGGTACCATCTAATCCGAAATGAGCGATGGTGCCAGTCAATCGTTGCACTATTCGTCGCCAGGATCCAATCCGGTTGTTCTGAATTGTCTTCGCTTGTAGTTGCTGCCGCCATAAATCCTCGGCAATAATGTGCGCGGTCCAGATGGCGCGTTTGGACATTCCTGCTTGGCAGGTTCCACGGATGGCGCGCCCGGTATGCCCACAGATCAGAACCTCGGTCTCGTTGAGAAGCGTGGCGACAACCGCACTCGGTATCTTCCCGGTTTCGACCACCGCCCACGAAAGACTGCCCACTTCGTGATGCACGTCGGCGCCCGCGTCTTCAAGCAGGACACGCAAGCTGGCCCACCTCGCTTCCTCGCTTGCCGCCCCATCCGCATAATGTTCGGCAACCGCCAGTCCACGCCGGTCGAGTTCTGAGAGACTATCCCAGGCTCGTCTGCAACAGGCGCACGCGAACAACCGAAGTTTCCGATCCGAAGCCTGTCCATCCACCGCTTCCAGGAGTGGCGCTGGAGTATGTGTATTCGGCCACTCCTCCGCTGTGGCTGTTCCCATGGATCAGGACTGTCGTACATCAGAGTACCTCCACATCCGAAGCGAACTCATCTCAGCGATATAATGCATGCGGCTCTCGCATTACCATCGGACTGCCAAGCAGCGCGCTTTCGCTCGAGGATAACAGAGTTCACTAATGGCCCAGAACGGGTCAAATACATTCGCCCTTCTGTTACTCAAGTCGCAACACCAGATCCATCACCCAGCACCCGCGAACATGCGGGTGCTTTGGGTCGCGGCAGTGGGTGAGGATGTCGTCGTTATCGCAGCCGGCGTCTTGAAGTGCATCCGCCAGAATCGGCATGGCGCTGAAATCACGCGACTCGTACATCTGGCGAGCAAGGGTAACGGCGGTGTCGGTGTGCCATGACGGAGAGAAGGTTACGGGACGGAACGGATTGCCGAAGATGTCCCGAACCAGATGGCCCAGCCAACGGTAGAGGTGAGTCTGGGTCTTTCCTGGTGCAGACAACGGCATCGGCGACGGCGGAAATGATGGATCGGGTTTCGTCCCTGCCTCCGCGGGGTGCCGGATCCAGCGGGCGATCCCGGCTGCCCAGAAACCGGTGTTCATCGTCGTGTCGAGTGCCACCGCGGCCGCTGCCTTCCTGGCCAGAAACAAGTCTTCAGACACCGTTCGGGGCCGACGACGACGCTCGATCACCCCCGTCGCGTCCTGGATGGCGTTGATCGCCTCTTTTAACTCTTTCGCGGTCGCGGTTCCGTCGGCGTTGCGCTCCGCGACCTGGACTCCTTTTCGACTTCGCTCATCCACTAGAAGTGGCCACATGAGGTAGCAGCAAGCACACTTGAACAGTCGCGTCTTCCGGGCGTTCTCATCCGGTCGAAGATAATCGAGCATCTGGCCAGGATTGCGGCTCGTCAGCCATTGCTGCTCGGTCATCGTTCACTCTCCCGCTTTTGCTCCCAGGATGGATGATTCGTTATTCTTCCGCAAGTCTGCGCTGGTGGTCACTCCTTGCCAATTACCAAGTCCACCACCCAGCACCCGCGAACATGCACCTGTTTTGGATCGCGGCAGTGGGAGAGAATGTCGTCGCTGTCGCAACCAGCATCTTGCAGTGCGTCCGCGAGGATCGGCATCGCGCTGAAATCACGCGATTCGTATATCTGTCGAGCAAGAGTGACCGCGGTGTCGGTGCGCCACTCAGGAGAGAATGTCACCGGCCGGAACGGGTTGCCGACGATGTCGCGGAGGATCGCAGCTTGTGCGAGGTTTTCCTCTCGATCGGGATTTTCGGATTGCTCATTCTTGGCTCCTACGATGGCTGACGAGCAGGTTTCAGCCACTTGAGAGATGTAACCTCGCGCGACAGCTACCAAAGCAAAGAGAAACTGCTGACTCGCAACTCCATCCAGGACATAAAGCTCCCCAAGAGCGTAATCCGATAAAGGACGAGTGAAATCGACCGAAGTATCCATCGTTGGTGTAAGTGCCGCTGCTTCGAACTCCGCGAGCAGACTTGCAGCGCGGTCATCGGGGAGAACGGCAAGCACTCGCTGAAAGCAGGCGATGGAGAACAACGTCTGTTTCCGAAATAACCACCCCGGCGAATCGAGAGCAGTGGAACACATCGCGTCATCACATTTTTCAGCCGTCAGCCATTCTGCTTCCGTCATCGCTTATCCTCCGCTTTCGCTCCAGCATGAGCGATTCGGTTGGGTGCGCCCCCGGTACTCCGGAGCGTTCACTCCAATCTCCCCGCCAAAAGCCGCAGGCTACTACCTGACTCACGCTTGATAAATATGTGATACCGCGTACACTATTATTAAGCCTCCCTCATTGGGAAGGGTTGTGTTGAGAGGCAACAGGTGACCGATCACCTTCCATCATGACACGAACCTCCGGCGGTGGCCAGTCGACCGGCAACAGACCCGCAGACCTCGGGAAAAACGCTCGAAATCCGGAAACCGGGGGAAAAAGGCTCGAAAACACGACACCAAGCGAAACCGGAGGAAATTAGATTAAGTTCGGAAGAGTGCTTGAGTGTTCCATGAGCGGGAGCCTACTCCCCGACAACCCTGACAATTTGCAGACAAATTCTGCCACCGGACCTGCTCCACGAGAAACGTTGAGAAAGCAAGCGGCACTGACCGGTTCTGCTGAAACGCAGGAGTTTCAAGACTTTTTGCAAGCGAGTGACCATATGGTGAAACACAAACCTTCGGCAACCAGTGGCAGACCCATTCGGTTTCTTCCGCAAGTCCGCGCTTGCGTGTGGGGGTACTTCGGGGTAATCTCTCATTAAGCGCTAACCGCGCTCCCGCCACATGGAACTGCCGCGAAACACCCTTTGCCGCGAGTTCCAGCCAAAGTCCCGCCTGCGAATCGCTCCTCATGCACTTAACCTACCTTTCCCCGTTTCGGGGTGTTGTGCTGACCGCTATCGCGCTTCTGGCGTTTGCGCCGGAAGCATTCGGTGCGGTGACGTGCTCGGTCAAAACGATTGAACTGCCGGATGTGTTCGCGGGTCAGCAACTTCTCGTTTCGGATAACGGACGCGACATCACCCGCAACGCCACCTACGCCAGCACGAACCTGGCAGTCGCGAAAGTGGACGCCAAAGGTTACGTGACGCCAGCCGGCGATGGTTCGGCGGTCATTCAGATCACACGCGGCAACGACAAACTCGAAGTGCCTGTGACCGTGAAAGGCTTTGGCAGCACCGGACGCGGAGTGGACTTCCGCACTGAAGTGATGCCGCTCCTGAGCAAGCACGGCTGCAACGCCGGCGGTTGTCACGGCAAAGCCAGCGGGCAGAACGGCTTCAAGTTGTCGCTGTTCGGCTTCGATACGCAATTCGATTACGAAGCCATCGCTCGCGAAGGCCGTGGACGCAGATTGTTCCTCGCCAACCCGGACGCCAGCCTCTTCCTGATGAAGGGGGCCGGCAAAGTCCCGCACGGCGGCGGAAAGCGTCTGCCGCCGGAGAGTCACGACTATCAGGTGGTGCGGCGGTGGATCGCAGCCGGTGCGCCGGCGTCGGCTCCCGATGTGCCGAAAGTCACGAAGTTGCGAGTCTCTCCGGCCGACGCCGTACTGAAGCCGGGACAACTCCAGCAACTGGCGGTGATCGCGGAATACTCGGATGGCTCCGCGCGAGACGTCACCCGACAATCCGAGTACTTCAGCAATCTGGATGTGGTCGCGGCCGTCGACGGGGATGCGCTGGTGACGGCGGGCAAGGAGAGCGGCGAGGCCGCGATCATGGCCCGACACATGGGCTTTGTGGCGGTGTTCAAGGCAATTGTGCCGCACGGTCCACCGCTGGCAGCCATCCCCGACTTCACGCCAAACAACAAAGTGGATGAACTGGCGGTTGCAAAGTGGAAGAAGTTGGGCCTGAAGCCCTCCCCAACGTGCGACGATGCGACGTTCATTCGCCGAGTCACGGTGGATGTGTGTGGGCGGCTCCCCACAGCCGTCGAAGTGAAAGCCTTTCTCGACGACAAGTCTGCCGACAAGCGAGCCAAGCTGATCGACCGGCTTCTCGACTCGGCCGATTACCCCGCTTACTTCGCCATGAAGTGGGGCGCGATTCTCCGCAACTCGAATCTTGCTGGCGCCGATCAGGCTGCAGTGGCGTTCCACAACTGGCTCAAGGACAAGATCGCCCGCAACCGACCTTACGATGAGTTCGTGCGTGGAATCGTCGCGGCGGCAGGCGAATGGCAAGACGCCCCCGCGATCAACTGGTTGTGGCAAAACCGCGACGATCAGCTTCATCAGGTGACGGCGGATGTGGCCCAGGTCTTCCTCGGCACGCGGTTGCAGTGTGCGAAGTGTCACCACCACCCCTACGAACGGTGGGGTCAGGCCGATTACTACGGCCTCGCGGGGTTCTTCACACGACTCGGCCGCAAGAGCTTCGGTCAACCGCCGCCGTACTACGCCTCCGCGAGCCCCACCACCGGTGAACGCGACCCCACCACCGGCAAAACACCCGAGCCGAAGTTTCTCGACGGCCCAGTCGGGAAGTTTACGCCCGATGACGACCCGCGCCACGCTCTCGTGGACTGGATGATCAAGCCGGAGAATCCGTTCTTCGCGAAAGCACTCGTGAATCGTCTGTGGGGTCACTTCCTCGGCCGCGGCATCGTGAGCGAAGTGGACGACCTGCGCGAAACGAACCCGCCCTCGAACCCCGAACTGCTCGACTGGCTTGCGGCGGACTTCGTGAAACACAAGTATGACATGAAGCACGTGATTCGCACGATTCTGAACAGCAAGGTCTACCAACTAAGCGCAACGCCCACCGACGACAACAAGCACGACCGCCAGAACTTCGCCCGCTACTACGCTCGCCGGATGCCCGCGGAAGTGTTCCTCGACGCCGTGAACTCCACCTGCGGCGTGCGCGGCGGATTCAACGGCGTCAGCGCGAATGCCCGGGCGATCGACCTGCCGCACGAAGGCTTCGGTTCGTACTTCCTCGATACTTTCGACCGTCCGAAACGCGTGACTGTGTGCGAGTGCGAACGCTCCACTGGCGCAACTTTGGGGCAAGTTCTCCTCTTGGCGAACTCGGAGGAGATCGAAAACAAGATCGCCGACGGCAATGGCCGCGTGGCGAAGTTCTTCAAAGAGAAGAAGCCCATCACCGATATGATCGACGATCTTTACTTGACGGCGTTGAGCCGTCCTCCAACCGCGTCCGAAAGAAAGCGATTGGCCGATTACATCGAGAACGCCAAGGACAAACAACGCGCTGTTGAAGACGTGTTGTGGGCGATTCTGAATACACGCGAGTTTATGTTTAACCACTAACCAGCGAACCCCGCCCGCAAGGGCGGTGGGTGACGAGCCGGAAGCGTTAGCGACGGGCCACATGCACCCACTGGCCTCGCGGCCAGGGTTCGCCAGGAGTTCACAGATGCTCGACTTCTCTCTGAATCGCCGCACCTTCCTTCGGGTGGGCGCGCTGGCCTTGGGTGGCCTCACGCTGCCGGGCTTGCTCAAGGCACGCGCTGCCAACGGCAGCTCGTCCTCGAACCGCAAGTCCGTCATTCTGGTGTGGCTCGCGGGTGGACCGAGCCACATCGACATGTACGATCTCAAGCCGAACGCGCCGGTGGAAGTGCGTGGTGAGTTCAAGCCGATCAACACTAACGTGCCCGGCGTGCAGATCAGCGAACACCTGCCGCGGCAAGCGAAGATCTTCGACAAGCTCAGCGTTGTGCGGTCCGCCACACACACGAACGCGGGCCACGGCATGGGCTCGCAGTGGATGCAGACGGGCTACCAGGCCACCATCGAAGTGAACGACAACATCTACCCTTCGACCGGTTCCGTGGTGTCGAAACTGAAGGGGCCGAACGAGCCGGGCGTGCCCGCTTATGTGAACCTGCCGCGCAAGGTCAGCTTCGGCAACGCGGCTTATCTGGGCGCGTCTTACAATCCGTTCAGCCCCGACGCCAACCCCAACGACGCCAATTTCCAGGTACGGAATCTGCGGTTGCCGGGCCGCGTTAGCGCCGAGCGACTGGAGAACCGCAAGAAGCTCGTGAGCGAGATCGATACCCTGCGTCGCGACGTCGATACCAAGGGCGACATTGGCGGGTTCGACACCTTCTATCGCGACGCGATGGAGATGGTGACGAACACCAAGGCGATGGACGCGTTCGACGTGAACAAGGAACCGGTGAAGCTCCGCGACCGTTACGGCCGCAATGACCTCGGCCAAAGCTGTTTGCTGGCTCGCCGACTGGTGGAAGCAGGTGTGACGTTCGTCACGGTGCAAGCGGGCGGCGGCTGGGACACACACGGCAATAACTTCACCGAACTGAAGCGGCGTCTGTTGCCGCAATACGATGCGGGTGTCGCGGCACTTGTCGAAGACCTGCATGAACGCGGACTTTCGGATGATGTGTTGGTGATGTCGATGGGTGAATTTGGCCGCACGCCGAAGATCAACAAGGACGCCGGCCGCGACCACTGGCCCGGCGCGATGAGCATTCTGTACGCTGGCGGCGGGCTACAGATGGGCCAGATGGTCGGCACCACCGACTCCACCGCCTCGTACCCTGCCAGCAAGCCATACTCACCCGGTTGCGTGCTCAGCACGATGTATCATGTGGTTGGTATCGACCACAAGCATGTGTTCTACGATGACGCGAAGCGCCCGCTGCCGGTGCTGAGCGAAGGCGACCCCATCAAGGAACTGGTGGGGTAACCCAATTGCACACAGGGCTTCCGCCCTGTGAACAACCGCATCCGCGAGACATCCACGAGCCGTTTCATGCGTTCTGCGTCTCTCCTCGCGATTCTGCTTCTTTGCTCCACCGCTCGCGCGGATCTCCCCTCGCCGCGGTTGGATCGCATCGCGCCTCTCGGCGCGGCCGCCGGGTCGAGCGTGGAGGTCGATGTCGCCGGTGCCGACATTGAAGAGCCGAAGAAACTGCTTTTCGATCACCCCGGCATCACGGCGGAGCACGTAAAGGACCGGAAGTTCAAAGTCACCATCGCGGCCGATGTGCCTGCTGGCACCTACGACGCTCGGCTTGTTGGGAAGTATGGCATCACCAACCCGCGACTCTTCGCCGTGTCGCGTGGATTAACCGAAGTGGTGGAGAAAGGCGCGAACGATGATCGCGCTACGGCGCAACTGGTGCCGGTGAACTGCGTGATTAACGGCACTTCAAAGAACGGCAAGGAAGCGATCTTCCGGTTTACCGCCAAGAAGGGTCAGCGTGTCGTCGCCGAGTGTTTCGCCCAGCGGCTCGATTCGCAACTCGACGGCAACCTCACACTCACGGACTCCGAAGGTCGACAACTCGCCTCTAACGGCGACTATGCGGGCAAAGACCCTCTCGTGGAGTTCATCGCGTCTCACGATGGTGATTACTTCATCACGATCAACGACCTGTCGTTTCGCGGTGGGCATCCATATCGGCTTGTGATTTCAGACAAGCCGCATGTGGAGAACATCTTTCCGCGTGTAGTACAAGCCGGCAAGAAAACCGAACTGACCATCTACGGCCGCAACCTCGGCGCGGGCGCGAAGCCCTCGCCGTGGAGCATCAACGATTTGCCGCTCGATGCGAGTACCGAGAGCGTCTCGCCGCCCGACGATATTCTCAAGCGTGGCCTGTTCCGCTTCACCGACCACCCCACCGGTCACAGCGTTCTCCCAACGGCCGCCACTTGCACTCTGCACGGCTTCCAGCATCGCGGCGTACCGCTGCTCGTCACCGATCTGCCTGTCACTCTGGAACAGGAACCGAACGACGATCCGCAAAAGCCGCAAAAGCTCACACTGCCGGTCGCACTCGCGGGGCGCTTCGACAAGGAACGCGACGCCGACTGGTACGAAATCGAGCCGTCGGAGAATGGCTCGTATTCTTTCGACGTCTATTGCGAACGCATCGCCGGTAACGCCGACCCTTATCTGGTGGTGCTGGACGAGAAGGACAATCGCGTTGCGGAACTCGACGACTTCGGTGCTCGCATGAATGCGTTCGATGGCCACCTGCGCGACCCTCAGGGGACCGTGAACCTCAACGGCAAGAAGAAGTATCGCGTGTTGGTTCAGGATCGCTATCGCCGCGGCGGGGCACGCTATCAGTATGTGCTCGTCATCCAGAAAGCGACGCCGGACTTCTACCCGGCGGTGATCCATCATCAGAACCCCGGCCCGGGAGGAACGACGATTCTCAAAGGCGGCGCGGTGTATATGGACGTGGTGATTCACAACAAGGGCGGGTTCAATGGAACCATAACCATCACCGCCGAAGGATTGCCGAAGGGGCTGCACATGGCCCCCACCATCATCAACAACGACACGCGTGGTGTGCTGGTGCTGTGGGCCGACAAGGATGCGCCCGATTGGGTCGGTCCCATCAAGCTCACCGCCACTGGCAAGAGTGGCGAGCAAACCACCACGCGCGAAGTCCGGGCGTATTCGCGCGTGTGGAACAGCACCGATCTGAATTCCAGCCGGCCAACACGGGAACTGGTCGTGGCGATTGGCAGCGAAGCCGCGCCGTTTGCGATTACTCCCGCGGTGGAGAAGATCGAGGTCGAGGCCGGGAAGAAAGTGGAAGTGGTGGTGAAGAGTACTCGCCAGTGGGCAGACTTTAAGGGGAACATCACGCTCATTCCGCTGTCGTTCCCCGGTCCGATCAAGATGAATACCGCGACCATCGCGGCCGATAAGAGCGAAGCGCCCATCACGCTCGAAGTGCAAGCGAACGCACGGACCGGCGAATACACAATCGTGCTCACGGGTCAGGGGCAGGTGCCGTTCGCGAAAGACCCCAAGGCCGCCCGGCCGAACACACTCGTCCCGCTTCCATCGCGGCCAATCACATTGGTTGTCGTTCCGGCCAAGAAGTAGGGTATCATCATTTCGAGAAGCCCCCAACCCCCTCCCTGCAGGGAGGGGGCAATAGAACTAGCGTTGGGTCTTAGCCCCTCCCTGCAGGGAGGGGGTTGGGGGGTCCGATAGCTCTTCGGAGGCCGCGATGCTCACCCGGCTCCTGTCCATTTTCGTTTTGCTCTCGCTTTGCGCGGTCGCGTTCGGCGCGGAGCCGTCGAAAACGTGGTGGGCATTCGAGCCGATCGCGCGGCCATCCGTTCCCACAACTCCCAACTCCAAGCTGACCAACCCCATCGACAAGTTCATCGTCGCCAAACTAAGTGATAAGGGTTTGTCGCTCTCGCCCGAAGCGGATCGCCGCACTCTCATCCGCCGTCTGACCTTCGACCTGACCGGCCTTCCCCCAACACCGGCAGAAGTCGAAGCCTTCGTGAATGACAAGTCCCCGGATGCGTACGAAAAACTCATTGATAAGCTGCTCGCCTCACAAGAGTATGGAGAACGCTTCGCCCGGTTGTGGATGGACGCGGTTCACTTCGCCGAAACGCACGGGCACGATCAGGATCGTGTCCGGCCCAATGCGTGGCGATACCGCGACTATCTCATCAGCGCTTTCAACGCCGACACGCCCTATTCGCGATTCGTGAAAGAACAGATCGCCGCCGATGTGTTGTTCCCCAATGAGCCAAAACTCATCCCCGCGCTGGGCTTCCTCGCGAGCGGACCGTGGGACGAAAGTTCGCTGCGCGACATTCGCGAAGACAGCATCGACCGCGAAATCGGCCGGTACCTCGATCGCGACGACATCGTCACCACCGTGATGAACACCTTCGCGGGGCTGACGGTGCAGTGTGCTCGCTGCCACGATCACAAGTTCGACCCAATCCCGCAGGACGATTACTACCGGCTGCAAGCGGTGTTTGCCGGGGTCGGGCGCGGCAATGTGTCGTTCGAACTCGATCCAGAAGCGTCGAAGAAGCGGAAGCAACTGGAAACGACACTCGCGGCCATTGCGAAGAATGATCCGGCCATCAAACTCGATTCGCCGGAGTTGAAGAACGCGGTTGCGGAGTGGGAGAAACGCAACGCCGGAACCGGAATTGCGTGGACCGTGCCGGAGTTCACGAAGATCGCGTCCGATGGATCAACACTTGCCAAACAGAAGGATGACTCAATCCGTTCCGAAGGCGCGCGGCCGGAAAAAGACACCTACACACTCGTTGCACGCATCAAAGGCAAACGAATTACGGCCGTAAGGCTGGAGTTGCTCACTGATAATGTCCTGCCGCATCGTGGCCCCGGCCGGCAGGATAACGGCAACCTCCACCTCAGCGAGTTCACAATCACTGCTTCAGATGGAACGAAGCCGAAGTCGGTGAAGATTCGCACCGCAACCGCCGACTTCGATCAAGCTGGCTGGACAGTCCTGCACGCCATCGACGGCAACAAAACAACCGCGTGGGGCATTTACCCGCAGGTCGGCAAACCACATGAGGCGGTGTTCGAGTTTGCCGAACCGGTCGGCGGCGAGGGTGAAACCGAACTCACCTTCACGCTCGCACAATTACATGGCGGTGGGCATCTCATCGGCCGATTCCGCCTCTCGATCACTGATACGACTCCGCCAGTGAAGATTGCCGTGGTACCGCCTACACTGCGGGCAATTCTTGCCACGCCGAGTGCCAAGCGAACCGTCGAACAGAATCGCGAACTCGCGCTCTTCGTGCTCAAAGAACAGACCAACGCGGAACTGGCGGCGTTGCCCGCTCCGGCAATGGTGTATGCCGCGGCTCCAAACTTCATGACCGATGGCAGCCATCGCCCCACGCCAACGCCACGCGAAGTTCGCGTATTGAAACGCGGCGACATTCGCAAACCGGGTGCGGTGATGGAACCCGGCGCGCTCTCCCTTCTGCCAAAGTTACCAGGCGATTTCGAATTGCCGAAAGGTCACACCGAAGGTGACCGCCGCGCAGCGCTCGCAAAGTGGATTACCGATGTGAATAATCCACTGACGTGGCGCGTGATGGCCAATCGTGTGTGGCAATGGCACTTCGGCACGGGGTTGGTCGGTACGCCGAACGACTTGGGCAAGATGGGGCAACTCCCTACGCATCCGGAACTACTCGACTTCCTCGCCAATGAACTAGCGAACCCCGACCGCAAGGTCGGGGGTGATTCACTCAAGCACTTGCACCGACTCATCCTGACGAGCGCCGCCTACAAGCAGTCATGCGCATCGCGCCCGGATGGCCTCAAAGCAGACGAAGATAACAAGTTGCTCTGGCGACAGAACCGTGTGCGCCTGGACGCCGAGCAAGTCCGCGACGCGATCCTGGCCGTGAGCGGCCGGCTCAACCGCACAATGGGCGGGCCATCGGATATGCAGTTCGACATGAAGCCGGGCATCCACGTTACGCCGAAGGTGGATTACAGCAAGTTCGACTGGGACCGACCGCAGGGACACCGCCGTAGCGTGTATCGGTTCGTCTTTCGCACGCTGCCCGATCCGCTCGTCGAATGCCTCGATGGCGCGGACGCTTCCGCGCTCACGCCAAAACGAAGTGAATCCGTCACGGCACCGCAAGCACTGGCGTTATTGAACAATGAGTTTGTGTTGGTTCACGCCCGCGCAATGGCAGCGCGACTGGAGAAGCATTCCGGCGAACGAGCGAAGCAGATCGACTTTGCGTGCCGCCTGGTATGGGGTCGTGCGCCGACAAATGAAGAAGCGAAGCTCTTCGCGGCTTATGCCGACAAGCACGGCCTGGCGAATTTGTGTCGCGTGCTATTCAACACGAACGAATTCCTCTTCGCGGATTGACCGGAGGGGAAGCGATGACGGAGCAGGAATGGCTCTCGGGTGCGGACTTAGAGCCGATGCTACGGTTGCTTGGGCAAACGTGCAGCGAGCGGAAGATTCGCCTCTTTTGTTGCGCATGCTACTGGATTTGGTGTTGGGCAAGGAATGACCCTCTCCGCAGCCCCGGAGGGGCGACCGATGTTAGCCCGGGGTGAGCGAGCGCAGCGAGCGGAACCCCGGGTACAGGTGCCATCAGAGAAAGAAGCCCCAGAGGGGCGACAGAACCGTGAAGAGGGTGCGACGTGTCGCAATCTTTTGTCTGCCTGCACTACCACCTGGTGTTCAGCACGAAGAACCGCGTTCCGTTCATCACGCCTGAGATCGAACCGCGGCTGTGGGAATACCTCGCGGGCACCGTTCGCGGTCTGGGTGGAACGCCAATTCAGATCGGGGGGGTTGAAGACCACGTTCACCTGTTGGTGACACTCCGGCAGGAACCGGCGTTGTCAACGATTCTCCGCGATATCAAGGCAAGTTCGTCGGGTTGGCTTCACGATACGTTCCCAGAAGCAAGCGACTTCTGGTGGCAAGGCGGGTATGCGGCATTCACCGTCAGTCACTCCAATATCGATGTTGTGAAGACGTACATCGCAAACCAGAGAGAGCACCATCAGCAATTGAAGATGTCGTTCCCTGATGAATTGCGAAGATTGTTGACGAAACACGAAGTTGCCTTCAAAGAGGAATATCTACTTTGAACAACCGTTTTCTGTCGCCCCTCTGGGGCTTCATTATCTGATCGCTGTTTGTTCCCGGGGTTCCGCTCGCTGCGCTCGCTCACCCCGAGCTAACATCGGTTGCCCCTCCGGGGCTGCAGTGTTCCAGACCCTGGCTCGGCGCTGGGTTGAACTCTTGGGAGTGTCGGCACCTCTGCATGGTTCAACCCACCCGATGTTCCGCCGATGAAATACGATAACCGGATGCAACGCACTCAGCGTGGAGAATGGGGACCGGAGTCATACCACAACCACAATCAAGGGAATCGTAATATGATCTCGCGCAGAACAGCTTTGGGGGCGCTGGCCGCCGCGGCTGGCAGCAATTTGGCCGCCAAGGCCGATCTGAAGGAACAACCCCCAGGCGCAAACCCGACTTATAAGTTCCGTCTGCAAAAAGCCAAGGCACGCGAATACGACGGCGGGTCCCTTCGCGAGCACCGGGCGGCGGACTTCCCCGTCTCGCATAACCTTTCCGCCGGGATCGTGCGTCTGGTGGTCGGGGCTTTTCGTGAGCCGCACTGGCACCCAAACTCGGACGAGTGGGCTTACATGCTGGAGGGGAAGGTCCGGCTCACCGTGGTCGCGCCACACGGAGTGACCACGGTGGAGGATTTCGAATATGGCGACGCCTGGTTCGTACCGATCGGCTTCGGCCATTCCGTTTTGAACATTGGCAACGACGAGGCGCAGATACTCCTCGTTCACAATCACGGTGACTTCACCACGATTGAACTCTCCGAGTGGGCCGCTGGCGGACCAAAAGACATATTCGCTGCTACACTCGGCGCACCAGAAGCAGCGCTCGATAGTGTGCCGAAGAAGAAGCTCTTCGCGGCGAAGAAAAAGAAAAAGTGACTTGGTGTTGTGGCTGAGGGCGAGTCGATGACTGAGGAAGAATGGCTGGCGTGCGCGGAGCCGGAACCGATGTTGGAATTCGTGAAGGCGGCGGCAACAGACCGGAAATTGAGATTGTTTGGGGTTGCATGTTGTCGTCGCATCTGGAGCTTGATGCCCAACCGAAAATGCAAAGCCGCAGTTGATAGGGCGGAAAGCTATGCGGAAGGCTGTTGTGCAAGCCACCCGCTGCAAGAAGCATCAGAAAATGTCTCAGTTGGGATGCTCGCACTCCGTAGCGAAGCAGCCGAGTACGCTGCAACCGCCGCTGCTTGGGTTGCAAGCCGGGATAACCTCGAACGTACAGCCGAAGCGGCAGCTGCATCGCACGGTGTGGCAATATCTCTTGATGATTGGACTGCTGAGAAACGCCTTGAGCAAGTACAACAAGCCATTATCTTTCGCGACATCTTCGGCAACCCGTTCCGACCGGTGATGTTCAATGTGACATGGCGAACGTCGGATGCGCTTCTCTTGGCGCAGGGTATTTACGAAGAACGCGCGTTTGACCGACTGCCGATTTTGGCTGATGCACTGCAAGACGCCGGGTGCGCCAGTGAAGACCTCCTCGGCCATCTACGCGACCCACACGCGACGCACGCTCGCGGGTGCTGGGCACTGGATTTGGTGTTGGGCAAGGAATGACCCTCTCCGCAGCCCCGGAGGGGCGACCGATGTTAGCCCGGGGTGAGCGAGCGCAGCGAGCGGAACCCCGGGAAAGTAAGGCAAAAACCAACCGAGCCCTGGAAGGGCGATAGAAACCTTCTGTGGCAAGGCGGGTGTGGCGCATTCACCGTCAGCCACTCCAATATCGATGTTGTGAAGACGTACATCGCAAACCAGAGAGAGCACCATCAGCAATTGAAGATGTCATTCCCTGATGAATTGCGGCGACTGTTGCAGAAACACGAAGTTGCCTTCAAAGAGGAATATCTACTTTGAATGGCCGTTTTCTGTCGCCCCTCTGGGGCTTCGTTATCTGATCGCTTGTTCCCGGGGTTCCGCTCGCTGCGCTCGCTCACCCCGGGCTAACATCGGTTGCCCCTCCGGGGCTGCAGTGTTCCAGACCTTGGTTCGGCGCAAGGTTGAGTTCTTGGGTGTGGGTCTTCATCGGCTCCGCCGATTCGACCCAGCGAGATGCCAATCAAACGCGATAACCGGATGCCACCCATGACCCCACATTCCCGACGCGACTTTCTCTGGCACTCTGGCGGTGGGTTGGGCGGCATTGCCCTTTCTTGCCTGTTGGCAGAGGCGGGGGAGATTGCCAATTCGCCCAAGCCCAAGCCTGAGTTCAACGGCGGCTTACATCACGTCGCCAAGGTCAAGCGCGTGGTGCAACTGTTCATGAACGGCGGCGTGAGCCAGCCGGACACGTTCGACTACAAACCCGAACTCGAAAAACGCCACGGCAAGCCATTTGAACCCGGCACTGGCGAGAAGGTGGAAGGCGTCACCAGTACGCCCGGCAATCTGATGAAGTCGCCGTTCGCGTTCAAGCAATATGGTCAGTGCGGACGGTGGGTCAGTTCCATGTTCCCGCATCTGGCGAAGCAAGTTGATCGCATGGCGTTCCTCATGGCGCTGGCGTCGAAGTCGAATGTGCACGGGCCGGCCAGTTACATGATGAACACCGGGTTTATTCTGCCGGGCTTTCCGTGCATGGGGGCGTGGCTCTCGTATGGGCTGGGTCGCCTCACGGACAATCTGCCCACATTCGTTGTGCTGCCAGATGCTCGCGGACTGCCCTACAACCAGAAGGGGAACTTCGGCGCGGGATTCCTGCCTGTCGCACACCAGGGAACGATCCTCAACGCCAGCGGGAATCCGCCCGTTCCTGATCTCACGCCTTCAGCCAAGACGCAGTTCGTTACCCCGGACGCCAATAAAGATGCACTCGAATTGCTCGGCAAGGTGAACCGCTCACACGCCGACACCCGGCCCGGTGATTCGCGTCTGGAAGCCCGGATCGAGAGCTATGAGTTGGCGGCGAAAATGCAGCAGCACGCGCCCGAAGCTCTGGATCTGAATCGCGAAGCTGCCAAGACGCGAACAAAGTACGGACTCGATGATCCCGACCCGGCAACCGCCGATTTCGGCCGGCGTTGTTTGCTCGCCCGTCGTTTGCTCGAACGCGGCGTGCGGTTCGTGCAGGTGTGGAGCGGAGCCGGTGGGCCGAGTAACAACTGGGACAACCACAACGACATCCTCACGCAACTGCCGCCGATGGCAAAGTCGGTGGATCAGCCCGCCGCAGCGTTGCTTCAGGACTTGCACGATCGCGGAATGCTGACCGACACGCTTGTGGTGTGGAGTACCGAGTTCGGGCGGCAGCCTTTTACACAGGGAGCCACCGGCCGCGACCACAACCAGGGAACGTCAGTTGCGTGGTTGGCCGGAGCGGGAGTGAAGGGTGGAGTGGCTCACGGTGAAAGCGATCCGTGGAGCTGGCGTGCGGGTGAGGGGAAGACCTATTGCTATGACCTGCACGCCACGATTCTGCACTTAATGGGTATCGACCACACGAAGCTAAGCGTGCGACACGATGGTACCAATCGCCGACTCACCGACGTGCACGGGCATGTGATCGAGGAAGTGCTGGTGTGAGTGTGGCGGGTGCGGGGATTTTCGCCTTTCTAATTCACGGTCCCGGTGAGATCCGGTTGAATGTGTCGCATTGTTAGCGAGCAACGCCGTCAGAGAGCGAACCACTCGCAGAGCAAGCAACGGCGGTAGTCGAAGCTCGTTGAAAACCAGACCGCATCAGCCGCATCATGAATCAGGAAGGGTTGTGGCGTCATGGACGGGAAGTTCCTGCTTTCTCGTACCACTCTGCCATCGTCTGACGTACACTCAATCTTGCTCGTTAACTGCTTACTCCGAAAGGTCGATAACCATGCGGACATTCCTGATTCTCGCCGCGCTGATTGGGTTAGTGGTTCCCGCCGCAGCGGAAGACACCAAACTGAAAGTCGGTGACAAAGCTCCGCCGATTGTAGCCACCAAGTGGCTGCAAGGCGCGGAAGTGAAATCGTTTGCCGAGGGCAAAGTCTACGTGGTTGAGTTCTGGGCGACGTGGTGTGGACCGTGCATCGTGATGATGCCGCACATGGGCGACTTGCAAAGGGAATACAAGGATAAAGGCGTCACGTTTATCGGCTTTAGTGCAAAGGATCCGAACAACTCGCTGGAGAAGGTGTCCGCGATGGTGGAGAAAAAGGGCGAGAAACTCGGTTACACCTTTGCTTATGCCGATGACCGCGAAACCTACGACGCGTGGATGCGGGCTGCAGGCCGCAATGGGATTCCTTGCTGCTTCGTCGTGGACAGGAGCAGCAAAATTGCTTACATCGGCCACCCGATGTACCTCGACGTGGTGCTGCCGAAGGTGGTTGCTGGGAAGTGGACGGAAGCCGACAACGAAGGGCTCAAGGAGATCGAGAAGGAAGTGACTGCGGTCTTCAAGGCTACTGGCGATAAGGATCCAGAGGTGTTTCTGAACACATACGCGGACTTCGCGAAGAAGCATCCGGAACTGGCGGGGGTTCCCTACTTCAATTCCCCGCGCATCACCTCGCTCTTGAAGGCGAAGAAAACCGACGAGGCCAAGAAGTTGGCCGAGAGCCTCATCGCCAAGGGGCTGAAGACAGCCGATGACCGGCTGTTGATGTCGGTGTCGGGGGCGCTGCGACCGCCGGCCGCGAACGACAACAAGGAACTGCTTGCGCTTTCCCTGAAAGCCGCGGAAGACGCGATGAAGGTCGCGGGTGACAAGGACTGGATGGCGCTTCTGACGGTTGCCGAAGCTCACTTCGCCAGCGGTGACAAGTCCAAGGCCAAGGAGTTCGGAGCGAAGGCCGTTGCCGCCGCCGATAAAGAATCCCCCGCACTGAAGAAATACCTGGAAGGCCAAGTGAAGAAGTTCGACGACGAGAAGAAGTGATCCCGAATGGACAAAAGTGAGAAGAGCCGCAGATGATGCAGACAAGACGAATCAGAGAACAAATGACAGAGAGCAGATCGTGATTTGTTGCTGCGTCTGGTCTTCCAAATTAGAAGGCCGTCAACAAAGCATCTACTGATCTCTTTCGTCTGTCATCTGCGGCTCTTCTCTTGCTTCCGTTCCCAATCACTTCTTCGCTTCGATCTTGTCCTTCCCAACCCACTGGCGCAGCACTTCAGGAATCACGACCGAGCCGTCTGCCTGCTGGTAGTTCTCCAGAATCGCCACGAGCGCCCGCGTGCACGCCACTGCAGTGCCGTTGAGCGTGTGGACGAATCGCGTGCCTTTGAATCCCTTGCCCTTGTAGCGAATGCCAAGTCGACGGGCCTGGAAGTCGGTGCAGTTCGAGGTGCTGGTCACTTCGCCATAGTCGCCGTTGTTGCCGCGGCCGGGCATCCACGCTTCCAGGTCGTACTTGCGATACGCCGGACCGCCGAGGTCGCCCGTGCAGGTATCGATGACGTGGAACGCCAACCCTAGGCCGTTGAAGATTTGCTCTTCGAGTGCCTTGATTTCGAGGTGAATCTGCTCGCTGTTTTCCGGCGTGCAGAAGGCGAACATTTCCACCTTGGTGAACTGATGCACGCGATACAGACCGCGCGTGTCGCGGCCCGCTGCTCCCGCCTCGGTACGGAAGCAGTGCGACAGCCCGACATAGCGTTTCGGGAGTTCGCCTTCATCGAAGATGCGGTCGCGGTGCATGCCGCCCAGTGTGATTTCCGCAGTAGCGATCAGGCAGAGATCGGTATCGGCGACGGTGTAAACTTGCCGCGTTTCGGGGTTGGGGTCGCGCGGCATGAAGCCGATGCCTTCGAGCACATCCACACGCGCAAGGTCTGGCGTGATGATCGGCGTGTAGCCAGCCTTCACGCAGGTGTGCATCGCGTACTGCACGAGCGCGGCTTCCAGGAGGGCGGCTTCGTTCTTGAGGAAGTAGAACTTCTGCCCCGCGACACGTGTGCCGGCTTCGAAGTCCGCCAGATCGAGTGCTTCGCACAACGCCACGTGATCTTTTGGCTTGAAGTCGAACTTTCGCGGTTCGCCGAACTGGGCAATCACCTTGTTCGCGGCGGCATCCGTCCCGACTGGGGCGTCGGGGTGTGTCATGTTTGGAATCTGGAGCAGATTCACGAGCAGGTCGCCTTCGAGAATCTTTAATTCGTCGTCGATGATGCCGATTTCTTTGTCGAGCGCTCCCGCTTGTTCCTTCAAGACCTGGCGCTGCTCGGCAGATGCACCCTTGAATCCCGCGCTGATTTCGTTTTTCTTCGCCGCCGTTTCGCTCCGTTTCTGCACCAGTTCCTTGCGCTTCGTTTCGAACGCGACTGCGCGGTCCACGGCGATTTCGCAACGGGCCGCAGCTTCCGGGGTGTTGGCGCGGTTCCGACAGTTGGCTTTCACCGCATCAACATTGGCGCGAATGAAATCGGCGTCGAGCATGGTTGGAGTCTCGTATTGTGTGGCTGGTTCGGGTGGCCGACACACTCCGTGTGTCGGTGGTCGCTCAAAGAGCGACCGCGACTTTCGCCCACTCGAAGGCGTCCACTGTACAAGATATGCGCCGACCCCTTCGGGTTCATCAGATTGGTTTCAGTAGTAGGGTGGGACAAGGCTTTGCGCCGTCCCACCTGTTTCTCCGGGTTCACCAGATTGGTTTGTGGCCGAGCATGCGGCGAATCATGGCGATCTGTCCGCAATGGATCATTTCGTGTAACGGCGCGTAGCGAAGACCAGCGATTCGGGTGGTGAATAGCGGATGCGGCTTCAGTGGTGCGAGGTCAAGGTCCGCGTCGGGATAGCTCGGCAACTCTTCCAGAATCCGCGCGTGAACGCGATCGAACACCGCTCGAATCTCCTCGGCGGTGAATCCAGTGACCTCCGCGGGAAGCGATTCGCGGCTGAATGTCTTCAGGAACGTGTCGGGGACGAGCGATTCGTCAGCGGGAGTACGCGGGCGCAGGCGTTCGAGGCACAACCGATATTCGGACGCGGCGATGTGGCCAACCTGCCACGCGATGTGCGACACGCCGCCGGTTGGCGTCATGAACCATTCCGCGAGCGGCACACTGGTGATCCGTTCGAGGTTGTATCGGCGCACGAAATCGAGTTGTTCGAGCGATTCGGATAGGCGGGACATGCCGTTCCAGTTCTGTTGGATGTCTGTTGAAACTCTCGGATCTACCGTGGAAGATTCGCATCGATCGGTCCTCTACCACCTGGAAACGGCTGGAAAGAGTGGTAGCCCTGGAATTGGAACTGTCCGTCCACAAGGATCGATCCGAGGTGGCGAAGGAGCTTTGCGTCCGCTGGATTGTCACTCTCGTATAACTCGATTTCCTCCCTCGCGGGTGTGCTCAACTCGACCCGTAAGTGGGAGGGGGCCGAGAACTGATACACGAGTTCAATCTTTTGGATGTCGAAGCCGAGAAGAATACGCCACACAGCCGCTTTCATCGGCGCCGACAATGAGAGCGTATCCGGCTCGAAAAACGCTCGGGCTTTTGGTGGGTTCACTTTCCACCAGTCGAATGGGTTAACAGTCTCCCCAAAACGGTCCCGGTAATATGTGATAAATGCATCGAGGCCCTCTCGCCATCGCTCGAGAACCTCATCAGCTCCAGGAAGGTCGAGTTCTCGTCCACGTCCTGTCTGTGCCACAACCTGCTTGAGCAATTTCAGATCGATCATGATGGTTATGCTGCCTCTGCCACGGGTGGAGCGAAGGAAGCGGCTTCCCGAAACGTGGCTTGAAGATCCTTGAGCAGAGCCTGGATGTCGGGTGTCGGTTCGTCGATCACCACAGTCACTGGTGCGGGTGCTCCAGTCTTGCTCGGTTGCCACAGGAAATGAAGCATTCGGTTCCAGTTCTCAGCACACGGCCCAAGATCGTCCCATTTCTCCGCTGTCGGGCGGTCACTAAAAATGAAAAACTCCTCGCTCTGTGGTCGCCATGCCAGTTTCGGTGAACTCAAAGGGATGAGTTCCGTCTCGTTCGCGTCCAGAAAAACTCCATCAGGCCACTTTCGCCGACAGACCTGAATAATCCAGTCCGGCAGGTCGGGGATAGGCGGTGCCACCAACTGATAGTCGCTGCGCCCGATCATAGTCCCGTCTCTCCGTGTCCGATTTGCCTCTCTTTTACGACATTATAATCGCTGGGCGAGTAGAAGATGTGTTCCCCACGCTGACCTGGCAGCGGAGTCAGGTCTCCGACATCCACGAACTCAAAATAATACGCCAGCTTTCTTCGAGGGATGCCCAACCGCTTCGCGAGGTTCGGTGTATTTGGGGGAAGGTCCGTGAAGTAGGCACCGAACGGATGATTCCCTGGCGGCTGGGCGGCCTTGAAACACCATGTCGGCTGCGAGACGATTGCATTGTAACCGTCCCGGTCGGTGTAGTGGAACATGCGCTGGTTCCGTGGGCATCACGGCCTTTCTTCCAGCGGGACGTACTTCACGCCGCTCTTGCCGATGGAAATCTGCTCCGGGCGGAAGATGCGGTTACCGACAAGCTGTTCCGTCCAGTGTGCGAGCCAGCCCGCCACACGGGCGATGGCGAAGATTGGCGTAAATACGTCCGTTGGGATGCCGAGAGCCTGATATACGACGCCGGAATAGAAGTCCACGTTGGGGTAGATGCCCTTGGGGCCGTAGATCCCGGCACAGACGCGTTCAAGTTCGAGGGCCGTTTCGTAGTTCTTTGGCCGCGTCGTCTCGGCGAACATGTGCTCGGCGATCTCTTGCAACACACTGGCGCGCGCGTCCTTCACCTTGTAAACGCGGTGGCCAATGCCCATCACCTTGTACTTTGGATCGGCGGTTCGCTTGGCGTCGAGCCAGGCCTTCACCTTTTCCGGCCCGCCGATTTCTTCAAACTGCCGCAGTGCTTCTTCGTTTGCTCCACCGTGAAGTGGGCCGGAGAGAGAGCCAATCGCGGAGGCAATCGTCTGATATGGAGTGGCAAGCGTAGAACCCGTCACGCGAGCAGTGAACGTGCTGGCGTTCATGGTGTGTTCAGCGTGCAAAATCAGGCACGCATCGAGCACCTTCCGCGTGGCTGGCGTCGGCTCCTTGCCGAAGAGCATGTAGTAGAAGTTGCCGGCATGATCGAGGTCGGTGCGCGGATCGATAATGTCTTCCCCGCGGCGCGTGCGGTTGAACGCGGCGACCAGAGTCGGCATCGCCGCGATCAGTCGCATGCTGGCGTCCCAGTTTTTAACCGGATCGCTCACCGTGGGGCAGGGATAGAACATGCCGAGCGCCGCGACCGACGCGTGCAGCGCGTCCATCGGGTGTCCGTCGGCCGGCATGCAGCGAATGAGGTCTTTCAGGCGGAAGTGGATGGCTCGTCGTTGTCGGAGGTCGTGATCGTACTCGGCCAGTTGTTTCTGAGTGGGCAGATCGCCTTTGATGAGCAGCCAGGAAACTTCCTCGAAACTACTCTCCTTTGCAAGCACCTCAACAGGGATGCCGCGATACTCCAGAACTGCTTTTTTCCCATCTAGGAAGCTGACCGCGGACTTCGCGGCCGGTACATCTTCAAGGCCCGGTTTATAGTCTGCTTCGGTGGTCATTGGCAGTCTCTGTGAACGGCAGGCGGGGGTGCTTACTGAAATGTATAGGGAGATGGGGGACGGAGAGCAGAGGGCAGCTGACAGAGATCCGAGGACAGGGATCAGAGGATAGCCTTCGCCCCCTTGGGGCGAAGACCAGTTCACGGCGTTCACTTCTTCGGGGTAATTTCGATGTTCCGGAAGGCGACAGGTCCGTGGTCGCCCTGGAACATCAGCGGGCCGGTCGGGTGCTCCTTGCCGGTCAACCCGCCGGGTGTTTGCTGTTTCATCTCCACGTTTTCGTGCAGCACCACATCGTTCAGCACCACTTTGATGAACTTGGCGTTGGTGGTCTTCTTCGTCCCCTCAAAACGAGGAGCCTGGAAGTCGATGACGAACTTCTGCCATTCGCCCGGTTTCTTCGCGGCGTTCTTTTTCGGCGCCGCGGCGCTGTAGAGAGCGCCCAGATCGCTTTGTGTGAGCTTGTCGTCGGGTTTGCCGTAGCTGTCCAGAATCTGCACTTCGTATTCGCCCATCAGGTAGATGCCGGAGTTTGATCCTTTCGGCACCATGAATTCGAGTTCCAGGTGAATGTCGCCGAACTTCTCCTCGGTGTAGATGTCGGAGCCATGTTGACCCAGGCTGAGGAGGTTGACCAGCTCTGGTGTTTCACCAGCTTTTGGCTTGCTCAGGTCCAGTTGCTGCGGTGTTCCTGAACTCATTGTGGCCTTACCGACCACCCACTTGCTGGCTTTCTCGTTCTTGAGCTTCCAGCCGTCGAGGTTCTTGCCGTTAAACGGCTCGGTTGGCTTGGGGTCAGCAGCAGACGCGAGTGCGAGTGCAAGCGCGACCGCGATTGCGGGAAGGACTAGACGGAACATGAAACACCGTGGGAAGGGGAAACAGGCGGGAGAGCGAACGCGAAGAGATGGTAATCCTGGCGACCGAGGGACGTAAGTCCCCAGTTCGTTTTTTTGTTCCCCAGAATCAGCGATCCCCGATTTTCAGCAGGATCTTTCCGCCTTTGCCGGGCGCTGCCGCATGTTCGACAGCCTTCGCGACCTCTTCGATGGGGTATGTGGCGGCGATGTGTGTTTTCAACACACCTTCCCGCATGAGTTCCCGAACGCGCCGAAAGAGCTTCAGTAATGTGAGGACGCCTTGTTTCTTCGCCCATGCTCCGAGCCAGAAGCCTTCCACGCGGAGATCGTTGCCAATGACGTAGCGCGGATGAATGGAGACCGGTTCGTCGGAGAGCGAACCGTAGAGCAGGCAGCGCCCGCCGTGTGCAAGTGAGGCAATCACCTGCGAGCCGGTTGCACCGCCGACAGGATCGATGGCATAGCGAACACCATCGGGGACAAGCTTTCGGACTTGCTCCGGAATTGGGCCATCCGATTCCACGATGACGTGCTCGGCGCCGAGCTTCTTCAGTTCCTCCACCTGCTCCCGACGCCGAACGACGTTGATCGTGCGGAACGCATACTTGTAACCGAGGCGAATCACCATTTTGCCGAGTTCGCCCCCCGCCGCGCTCTGAAGTAACCATGCGCCGCGAGTGACCTTCAAGACGCTTTGCGTCATGGCCAGAGCGGTGGCGGGGTTCACGAAGAACGTCGCCGCCAGCTCGTCGGTCATCTCATCCGGCACCGGAACGACTTGGCGCGCTTTGGTGACGGTGTATTCGGCCCAGTTGCCGATGCGGTCGTTAATCACCGCGACGCGCTTCCCTTTCCGAAGCCAGCCGAGCAGTCCGCCACCGGTCGCTTCCACGATACCGACTCCCTCGAAGCCGGGTGTCGCGGGGAGCGTGGGCTTCAGTCCGTACTTACCGGCAACGTACATGAGGTCGGAGGGATTGACCGGGCTGGCGAGCATCCGGACCAGGACTTCGCCCCGACCCGGTTGGGGAGCGGGAACGTCGTCTTCAATACGAAGCACCTCAGCGGGCGAACCGAACCGATCGAACACAACACGCTTCACGGCGAACCCCCACGTTTCAACTGCTCCCGTACCAGTAGGTTCAAAGATATGGCTACGATGTGTGCGGGTCACGTTTCGGCCTCAAGGGAGCATTGGTCTCATACATGATCCAGTTGATGCTGTCTGGTATCGCGGGCAGGCCGCGCCGTTGATCGGCTGACTTGTCGGCGGATCTTTTTTGTGGGGCAGGTGTCCCGGCCTGCCCCACAATGAAAGGCAGGCTTTGCCAGCCCCATTGAATGATGCCGCGGAATTCAGGCTGGCGTTCGGTTACGTGAAAATGGAACTTTGCGCTATACTGGGTGCATGTCATTCATCAACTTCGTTGCCACTTTCTGGCAGGATATCGCCGCCTGGTTGGTGTTGTTCGACGTCCTCCTCACGGTTGGGACGTTGCTCGCAGTCATGCATCTAAAGCGGGAACCGATGTCAGCGATTGCCTGGTCGCTGACGGTTCTACTCATGCCGTTTCTGGGGCCGTTTCTGTTCTTCGTTTTCGGCTACCAGACCGTGCATCGGCGGTTGATGCAACGGCGGAAACGCGGAAAAGCGTACAAGCAGTTCACGGAGAGAGGTGATGGCAAGTCTGAGGGAGTACCTGAGCGGTGGGAAGTGCTGGCGCGTTTGGGACAGGGCGGGGATGGCTTTCCCGTCCGAAGCGGAAATCGGGTCACGCTCTATCAGGAAGGGGCAGCGGCGTTCGATGCGATGCTCCAGGCGATTGAGCGGGCCGAGTCGCACGTTCACGTGCAGTTCTTCATTTGCCGCGCCGACAATACCGGCCGTCAATTCATTGACGCTCTCTGCGGATGCGCCCGTCGGAAAGTAGAAGTGCGGTTCTTGGTGGATTCGGTCGGTTCCTATAACCTGCCGTCGCGACTGTTACGGGCGCTGAAACGCGACGGAGGACGAGTCGCGTCGTTCTTGCCTCTGTTCAATCCGTTCCGAGTGAATCTGCGGAATCACCGCAAAATTCTGGTTGTGGATGGACGTGTTGGGTTCTCCGGGGGCATGAACATTGGCGACGAATATCTCGGCAGACACCCGCAATTCGGTTACTGGCGCGACACGCATTTCCGACTCGATGGCCCGGCGGTGACAGGGCTGCAGCAAACATTTCTCGAAGACTGGTACTTCGCCGCGGGCGAAGCGGTGAAGGGTGGCGCCTACTACCCCGTCCACGAGCCAGCGGGGACGACGCTGGCGCAGGTGGTCGCATCCGGGCCGGATACCGATTACAAGGCCATCCGCGAGACATACGTGGCCGCGATCCTCCGGGCCCGCAAGCGAGTGTGGATCGCCAGCCCCTACTTTGTCCCCGATGCGGGTTTTCGGGATGCCCTTTCGCTCGCGGCTCGTTCCGAAGTGGACGTACGGTTCCTGGGGCTATTCCGTCCGGACAAGTGGTTACCCTTCCTCGCCGCACGCTACTATTGGGCCGACATGCTCGCGGCCGGCGTGAAGGTGTATCAATACGCACGCGGAATGATGCATAGCAAGTTCGTCCTGGTGGACGGTGAATGGGCCTCGGTTGGCTCCGCAAACACCGACAACCGCAGCCTGTTTCTGAACTTCGAGTTGAACTGTCAGTTCTTCGACGCGGATGTGGTCCGCGTGCTGGAAGAGGCGTTTCTGAAGGATTTGGAGTGGTCGGTACGGCTCGACCCGGAACTGTATTCCACCCGTCCACTTCTGGGTCGGCTGGCGGAGAATGCGTGTCGGTTGTTCAGCCCCGTGCTGTGATGCGTGAGAGTGCTCCGCGAGCGGTCTCGCTTTGCGGGGAGAGGAAATGTCACTTACTGCGTTCGCGACCCGCTCGCTGAGCGAGCGGTCCACTCTGAAGATCGGAAGTCAACTACACACTTTGTTGCGACCGGAGTGCTTGGCTTCGTAGAGCTTTTCGTCGGCGGCTTTGCGGAGTGCGGTGGGAGTAATCTCCGAGTCGCCGGAGGTGCTGGCCACACCGATGCTGATGGTGAGATTGATAGGGGTTGTTTCAAACCGGAACTGATGTTTGGCAACCGCGTCCCGCAATCGTTCGGCAACCGCCGTGGCTCCCTCTTTCGTGGTTTCCACAAGAACGACGACGAACTCTTCGCCGCCACAGCGTGCGAACAGATCTTCCTGCCGCACATTGCCGCGAATCACGTCGGCGAGTTCACGGAGCACGAAATCGCCGCAAAGATGGCCCAGGGAGTCGTTGAGCGATTTGAACTTGTCGATATCCAGAGCCAGGACCGAGAGCGGCCGGTTGTGGCGTTGCGAGCGCACCACTTCGCGCGCGAGGAATTCGTTCAGGTAGCGGGCGTTGTGAATCTGAGTTAGCCCATCGAGAATCGTCAGCCGGTAAATCTCTTCGTGGTATTCGGCTTCGATGTTTCCCCCAGCGAGGTAGCGGTAGAGGCAGTTGCCAACTCGCAGGTAGTCGCCGTCTTGAAGTAAGCGCGGCGAGTCGAGCTGCTTATCGTTAACGAATGTGCCGTTGGTGCTGTTCTGGTCGGAGACGCGATACCCATCCGATGATGGCTCGATCCGGGCGTGTTTGCGAGAAACCGAATGATCGGTGAGCCGGATGTCGCAATCGTCTCCACGACCGAGAACCAGCGGTCGGTCCGAGAGAGGGTAGCGGCAGCCCATCGTGGGACCGGTTGGATAAATGTGAACCAGACACGCTTCTCGCGTTGCCGCTGAGAAGAGCTTCTTTGGCGTGCTGATCCATGTTTCGGTTACTTTCTCAACCATCGCGCGACCCGACTTCGTCAGGGTGGCAAGAGAGATTCACCCGTTAACGGAATCTAGGTCACGAAATGACTGAGGGGCAAGCAGCCCCTCATCTTCGGCCCAGATTCCCGACATTCCAGCCGCCAAATGGCCAAAAAGGAGTAGATTTGGGCCAAAGCTGAATTATGGTCGCACGGGAATCGTAGGCACGATGCCGTTAATTCTCGCTCGCGGGCGAGTGAGATCCACAGGGATGGCGTCCCGAGTGACGACTTCCTTCACATTGCCGGCGGCGTCGCGGGCAGTTGCCTTGAGGTACACGTGGGCGGGTACCCCGACGGGCACACGCCAAGCATACTGCCCTGTATTCGCGAGGTGCTTGGCGACGGGGGCGTTGGTGGCGTTGGTTTGAACGACCGGATCGTTCCCAGCCGAGACCGGTTTCCACGGCCCGGTTGGTGATTCGCTCCATTCAAGTGTGATGGGATCATCGCCGAAGTTGCGGTCAGTTGCCTTCCATTGCAGCAGAAGCGTGTCGGTCGCATTTGGATCCGACACGGGTGGGTACAAGAAGATGGTCGGGGGGGTGGCGTCGAGGACGACCCGCAGGTCGGGCGCATCTCCCGCCGCCGGTTCACGCTCGCTGAGTCCGGCCCCACTCACAGGGACAAGCCGAAAACCGTAGTTCCCTTCGAGCTGCGTGTTGTCCCGGACGTCGAGGGCGACGCGAACAATGCCGCCCCGGCCGTCATACTGGCTGGGCCAGAGGCGCCACGAACGCCCCTCATCTCGCGTTACCCAGAGATCGACCCGACTGATCCCCGATGGCCCTCGCTTTTCGAGATCGAAACCGAGATCGAATCGCGTGTAGTTGATGACTTGCGCGCGGGGGAGCTCGACAGCCGGGTTGCTCGCCCCAGTCCACCCATCGGTCGGCGGCGTGCTCCCCTGCGTCGGCAATACTCCCGCCGGCGGTGCCTTCGGATCAATGGTGGGTAGAGGTTGTAGTGTGTTGGGCTGAGTATTCCCCACCACCGGCGAAGACGACGGGCCAGGTGCCGGTATTGGCGTTGGTGCTGGCGTGATCGGAGGCATAGGAGTAATGACGGGCGGAGTGGGCATCACAGAAGGTGTCGGAGTGGGCGTCACTGACGGTGTGGGCGCGGGAGGAACGAGCGGTGCTGGCCCAGGCGGCAGCGGGCCGCCGCCAATTGGCGCAATCGGACCGAGATCGGGTTTGGGGACAGGTGGGATGCTTCCCACGCCACCTACGATAGGGTCAGGCACTTCTGCTGGCCCATTCGGCGAGGAGAGACTCGTCGTTCGCTGCGCGCCGGCTGCGGGGAAATCCCTCGTGACTTCGGTCCGGTTGCCCGCCACGTCTGCCGCGGTGATCCGCACTGTGATAGCGTCCGTTGTCCGGCACGCGAACTTCACTCCCGTGCGCGAGTTGGTTGGAATTGTTACTTCCTGCCAGTAACCCTTGGTGTTGTCGGTGGGGCGGAAGTGAACTTTCGTCTCGGCATCGTTGGGAAACTTCTCCTCCACCGCCCACTGAATCACAATTTCCTCGCCGTTTCGGGTCGCGTTGGTGACGCGGATTTGGGGGGCGGTGGTATCGATCACGACCTTGAGATCGGGCGGATCGCGTGTGAGGTCCGCGGGTTCTTTTTCCCCCTTCAAATCAACCAGTTGCATTTTGAACCAGTAGACTCCGTCGTCCTGGGCAATGTAGACGAAGGAGTCCTTGTCGGGTGTGACAGATCCAACCTGATACCAGGTGTTCTCACCGTTACGGGAGACGTACAGCAGCACTTGCCGAATCGACTTGCGATCCTTCGTGTACTCGATGGGAATCTTGATGTCCCGCTTCTTTAGCGTGTAGTAATCCGGGCCAAGCGGCTGACCCAGCGTCATCCCAAGCAGTGTGACCGCGGCAAAAGTCATGGCCGTGTCCCCGACGTCCGTGGCTAACCTGCCCGCGCAAGGCACGGGCTGTATCGGGTGTATCGGCTAGAGCGGTCTCAGAATTCACTTTTTTGGAGAAGTTATCTGGATTTCTTCAAGTTTATGTTCGGAACGCGGTGAAGTAACACACCGAGACGGGCCAGCGTCTCCCGCTCTGGAAGGCGAGCGGGATGGAGGTGGATACCTCCATCCGGCGAATGATGGCAACTTCTGGAAGATGCGAATTCGCGCGGATGGGACAATGGAGCCGACGACAAATCGGATTAGCGGAACAGCCAACTCTCGACGCATCCCGCCGACTCTGCGCCGGTTGATTTCTGGCGCGCCTTGTGTCCTTCGGTTTGGGGCCGCTCCTGCAAACCGCTCGGCTCGCGGAGAACAGCCCGCCGAATCCTGCTGGTGTGAGTCGCGTCCGTTGCCCCAGCCTGAACGATCCCACTATGCTCATCGTCTGAAGCCAGTGGTGTGACCAGTTTGCCGGGGATTGCAGCAGAGACGCCGACTGCGGGAAACTCCTTCGTGACCTCTGTCCGGTTGCCTGCGCGATCGACGGCGGTGATTCGCACAGTGATCCCGTCGGTCGTTCCGGATGGGAACATCACCCCAGTGCGCGAATTCGTGGGGAGGAGTACCTCTCGCCAGCCATCGGTGTTGTCGCTGGGTCGAAAGTGAACTTTTGTCGTGGCACCGTTGGGGAACTTCTCCTCTACTGTCCACTCGATCACAATCTCCTCGCCATGTCGTCGAGTGTTGGTGATGCGGATGAGTGGCGCGGTGGTATCGATCAACACCTTGAGGTCCGGTGGACCGCGCATGATATCGGCCGGGTCACGATTCCCCTTCACATCGACCAATTGCATCTTGAACCAGTACACGCCATCAGCCGGAGCGGTATACAGGAAGAAATCCTTGTCCGGTGCAACGGATCCAACCTGAGACCAGGTGTTCTCTCTGTTGCGGGACACATACAGCTGCACCTCCCGAATCAACTTGCGATCCGTTGTGTATTGGATCGGAAATTTGATGTTCCGGGTCTTGAGTGGGTAGTAATCCGGGCCGATTGGCTCTCCCATCATTCCAAGCAGCATCACCGCGACAACTATCATGGTTGTGTCCTCGACTTCCTGCGGGACTCCCGCGCAAGGCTGCATCGGCCCACGCAGCCACGGACATATCGTTGTTTGGCGAACTTATCCAGCTTGCTTCGAGTCGCCGACGGGAAACCCGAAGGGTAACACAACAAGATGGGAAAGTTACGCCACGTTCTTTCGGGCACGGCAGTGAGGATGGATCATGACCTCCGACGAATTGCAACAACTTCTGGAAGGTGTCCGAACCGGCACGGTGGGGGTAGCGGAAGCGACGACACGGCTGGGGCAATCGTCCGTTGCGGAACTGAGTTTCGCGACGCTCGATCTTGACCGCCGACAACGGTGTGGCTTTCCCGAGGTGGTGTTTGCCGAGGGGAAGACAGCAGAGTGGGTGGAGGGAGCAGTTCGCCGCTTGGCAGAAGCCGGCCAGGATTGCTTTGTCACGCGCGTCAACGTCGTACAGGCTGAACATCTCGCTGTGCATTTCCCGCAGGCGGAACAGGACAGGCTGGCTCGCACGTTTTGGCTACCCATCCCAGGCGCCCGGCCAGCCCCGGTGGGCAAAGTCATGGTTGTTACTGCTGGCACAAGCGATCTGCCGGTGGCACAGGAAGCCCTTGTCACTGCACGCGTGATGGGCGCAGCGGTGGAGATGATCGTCGATGTGGGAGTGGCTGGGCTTCACCGCATTCTGCGGCAACGTGAACGGCTCGCTTCAGCGGATGTCGTGATTGTGGTGGCAGGGATGGATGGCGCGCTGCCGAGTGTGGTGGGCGGTTTGGTCGATTGTCCCGTGATCGCGTGCCCGACGAGTATCGGCTATGGCGCCTCGTTCGGCGGGGTGGCCGCGCTCTTGACCATGCTCAACAGCTGCTCAGCCGGCGTGTGCGCTGTGAATATCGACGCGGGTTTCAAGGCGGGATATGTCGCAGCCCGCTTCATCAAGCGTCTGTCATCGCACTCGCCGCGTTAGAGTGCGAGTCATGAAACGCCACCAAGCCCAGGTCACACCTGGGCTTGGATGAGTAGCGAGTCTGTTCATTGGTTCGGGTACACGCCAACTGAACCAAACCCGGTATTCTTTCCCGAGATTCCGGCTGGCGGAGTGCTCGGTGGTACGCCGAGGCCAGGGGGTGGAGGTGGCGGAATCGGGGCCGCGCTTCCAAAGTCACCAGCTCCGGAGGTGATCGGCGGCGGAGGCGGAGGCGAAGGGATAGTGGAGAGCGTCGGCGGGGGAGGCACTGAGCCAGCGCCTGCCGAATTGTTCTGATACTGGCTCGCCGAGCCATATCGGCCGGTCGGAGCAGGTGGTTGCACAATACCAGGCATAGCAGGTGAATTAATCGCACCAGCCGGTCCCGGTGGCATCCCGCCGAACCCCGGAGCGTCCTGGTAGTTGGCCGGCTGCACGACGCTACTGTTATTGGTGTTCCTGCCGTCCGTGTAGATGCGCTGGGGCTGTCCGTTACCCAGTCCCGCAGCAGGGTTGGAGTTCAGACCACTCGATGATTGCGAGTTCAAGCCGGTGCTGCGATATGCTGGGTTCTGCGACGAGTTCGTATTGATCGGGTTCCCGGCGCTGTCGAGCCTCGTCGTGCCTGGGAGGTATTGCTTTGTGGTGGCTTTGGTGTCTTTCGGCTTGTCGGTATTCCAGCAACCGACCAGGCTCGTGCAGAGGAGCACGCCGAATCCGGTTGCCGCCAGTCGCATCCATCGTCCGCGCGTTCCCTGCGCCATGATCCCCTCCTCCGAACGCGACGGCGACCCCAGTTCGCCGATCCGCCTCGCGGCATCCGTGCCGCGGGTGGAGTTGTTCGCTCGGTCGCAGGCACATAACGGTGCTCCAGACCGGAATCAAGCCGACTCGCTGCAGGGAATCAGCAATGCAAAAAACCACGACACGAGCGGTTTCCCGTTCGTGTCGTGGTTTTTGCGTTCGCGCTGGGCTCAGGGTCCAGCCGGCCCGCCGGGTCCAGCCGGGATTGGCAGGGCGGGAGCGAGCGGGTTGGGTCCGCCGAGCGCGGGTCCACCAACACGTCGGGCGTTGCCTTCCGGGTCTTCCTGACTCGCGAGTTCACGCGGCAGCGGGAAGGGCGGATCCGGAGCAAAGTACTGCGGGAAGTGATTCAAGTAGCGTGGGCTGGGCAGTGTCATCCCACCGAACCACGTCTGGCAGCCGGTTGAACACGTTAGGGCCAGGCTGAGGAAAGCCGCAACGCTGGACAGCCATTTTCGTTTAGTCCGCATCACGCTCTCACTCCCAATAAGTTGATCGGAGGCACGCACCGGCGTGACTTATCCATGATTGCTGCTTATATCGGTTGGGGGGAGAACGCGGATTCAATCAAATTTCGGGTTAAGGAGCGAATCTCGCGTGTGCGTTTTTTGTTCTGGTCCATTGACTTGGTCGGCGGTCCTTCTCGGCAAACACAAAAAGGGAAAATGGGCCCGTACATGCTCCCGACGTAACTGTGATACACGAACCGAGCGATCATTCACAATCCTGTCTCGTCCCCCCACTCCACGACCTACGCACTCTACTCCCTGGATAAAACCCCGAATCAGGCGGTCTTCATCGGCCACGCGGCGGTCGAACGCGATGGCCATGTTGGATTCACGCCGCAAGCTGATGGCACGCTGGACGCCCGCGCAGGTGCGTTCAAGGTTTCCGTCCCGGAGGGACGCTACATTTGGATACCCGAAACAGAGAAAAGCCTGCGGGAAAAGCGGCGTGATGAGATCGCACGTCATTTTGGACAGGTATTGTCCACCGTCGGGTACGCATTGATGGTAGTGAGCGGAGTGCTTGTGGCGGTTACTTTCGTCGCCCTTGCTGCCGTCTTCGCCACTGGTCACGGCTGACGGTTCAGCGATTCTGTCTGGTTCTCTTCTACCCGCGAATGTGACGTAAACGCGTTACGCTGCTCGCCGCATTGGCGTTGGAGCCTTCTCGGTTGCTTGCGAAGCCGTGCGAGCCGGCTCGAACCACTTCTTGAGGCGGAGCATGGGCTGTTCGAGACAATAGTACGAGATGATGGACACCACGAACGACACCACCACCACAATCGCCGTGTTACCGGGCCACGACCAGCCGAGATTTTTGAAATCGATTCCCATCATGGCAATGATGGGGAAGTGGTAGAGGAACAGACCGTAGGAAATCCGGCCGACGCCTACGAGCGGACCGAACTCCAGAATGCGTCGGAGAATCGGTTCCGGCGCGGAGATCATGCTGAAGATAAGCGTTGCGGTCAGCAATCCGAATCCTGTAAACGCGCCGTAGTACATGTACGGATCGCCGATGTTCGTACCGGCATAAAAGACACCGAGCAAGAGCCCCAGCGAAACCATCCCCGCTGATTGAATCCGCTGGCGCTGGGTTACAGTACGCGGATAGTATCCCCAGTACGCCAGCGTCGCCGCGAGGCAGCCACACAGAATCGAATCTCCACGTGTATCCGGCCCCGTGTATGTTCGCAGCAGTTTCAACGGCCACCACATATCCGTCGGCGGAGGAAGGTTCGCGAATACCCAACTCCGAAAAATCGCGATGGCAACAATGCCAACCCCCATCAAGATCATGATGGTCGTTCGCGGAACGCGGCAGCGGAGCAGCACGAACAACAGCGCGGGCCAGATGAAGTAGAACTGCTCCTCCACCGCCAGCGACCAGGTAAACCCCAACATCCCCATCGGGACGTGGTGTAACCGATCCTGCATGTTCGTGCCGAAGCAGATAACGACCACCGCTTCGCGCCGCGAGTCTTTCAACTGCTGCGGCGATTTCAGAGCCGCCCAGGTAAGCACACCCGCGAGCATCAAAAGAAGAGCGGGAAGGATCCGCAGCGCCCGGCGCCGGTAGAAGGCAATAAAGCAGATCGTCTCGGTCCGCCGGTGCTCTTCCAGAAGTAAGCTCGTGATCAGAAATCCGCTGAGAACAAAGAAGAGATCGACGCCGAGGAATCCGCTGCCCAGCAGATGGAGGTGGTAAGCCAAGACGAGAAGAATTGCGATTCCGCGCAGTCCATCGAGCCAGCGGCGGTGACCCAACTGGAACTCGTCCGAATGATCGCGGGTACTCATCGGGGGATTCATTCGCGCGATCCCGAAAGAAACGCGTTATCTCATATCAAGTATCGGGCGAGAACGCCCTTCACGTTCAGTCTTTCGGGTTCGCGATTGGATTCTGTCGGATATGGTTTTGTACCCCGGAGGGGTTGTATTCCACAGCCCAGGGTCAGCACGCGAGAGCGGCGCCACCCTGGGTAACAGTCAACACCTTCATTCGTTACCCAGGGTGCGCTCGCTGCGCGATCGACCCCTGGGCTGTGGAATACAACCCCTCCGGGGTAAATCTGGCACGTCCCGGGTTCGCCTGGAATGCCTGGACTGTCACACTCTCCCCGCAGGGGCTTGCATTTCTCTTCACATTCCCGCATCCTGCATCTCTAGCCTCCCAAAATAAGGAGTTCCCACCGATGCGCCTCTTGCTTCCACTCCTTGCGCTCACTTTCTGCACTTCCACCTATGCCGCTGATGCTCTCACGCCAGAAGAAGCCGTGAAGCGATTCAAGTTGCCCGAAGGCTTCAGCGTGCGCTGCGTGGCCAACGAGCCGATGATCCGGCAACCGGTCAGTATGAGTTTCGACGCCCGCGGTCGGCTCTGGGTGCTGCAATATCTCCAATATCCACACTACGCCGGCCTCAAGGCGGTCAAACAAGACCAGTATCTGCGAACGGTCTACGACAAGGTGCCCGAACCGCCGCCACACGGCCCCAAAGGCGCAGACCGCATCACGATTCTCTACGATCCCGACGAGAACGGCGTGTTCCGCAAGTCGAAGGATTTCGTCACGGGTCTGAACATCGCCAGCGGATTCTGCATTGGCAACGGCGGCGTGTACGTCGCGCAACCGCCATACCTGCTTTTCTACCCCGACAAGAACGAAGACGACGTTCCCGATGGCGACCCGCAAGTGTTACTCTCCGGCTTCGGCATGGACGACACGCACTCGCTCGCCAACTCGTTGCAGTGGGGACCGGACGGCTGGCTCTATGGCGCTGCGGGGAGCACGAGCACCTGCAAGATCAAGAACCCCGCCAAGCCGGCCGACCCGCCCATCGAGTTTCAGCAAGGCATCTGGCGTTACCATCCGAAGACCAAGCGATTTGAGCTATTCAGCGAGGGGGGCGGCAATACCTACGGTCTCGACTTCGATCATAACGGCCAGGCCATCGCGGGGACAAACTGGGGCGGCTTCGCGTGCCTGCACCAGATGCAGGGGGCGTACTACGTGAAGGGCTTCAGCAAACACGGTCCGCTGCACAATCCCTACACCTACGGCTACTTCGACCATATCCCTTACGCGAACTTTAAGGGCGGGCACGTTACGTGTGGCGGCGTCCTCTACGACGCCGACGTTTACCCCGAGCAGTATCGCGGGCAATACATCGCGGGCAATCTGCTCTCCAGCGCGATTTACTGGCACAAGCTCACGCCGTTCCACTCAAGCTTCAAAGCCAGTTTCGGCGGCGACCTGATGACCACGGACGACAACTGGTTCCGGCCGGTCGATCTGATGCTCGGTCCGGATGGCTGTATCTACGTGGCAGACTGGTACGACAAGCGTGCGGCTCACCTCGATCCGGTCGATAGCTGGCACAAGTCGAGCGGCCGCATCTACCGCATCGAGTACAAGGGAGGGCCAAAGTATCCCACCTTCGACTTGCGGAAAAAATCGACCGCAGAACTGGCGGAGTTGCTGAAGAGCCCGAACAAGTGGTGGCGAAACGAAGCGCGACGGCTGATTGCGGAACGCGGCGACACCAGCGTGCATCCGAAGTTGCGGAAGTGGTTGCTCACCGAAAAGGGACAACTCGCACTCGAATCGCTCTGGGCGCTGGCGGCTTCCGGTGGATGGATGGAAGGCGATTTCGAGAATGTCGGCGAACACCCGAATGAATACGTCCGTGCGTGGATGATCCGGCTGATCGGCGACGAGGAGACCATCTCCGAATCGACACTGGAGACATTCACGCGTATCGCGCAATCCGAACGAAGTCCGGCGGTGGTGGCACAGCTCGCGTGTACCGCGCGCCGGTTTTCACCGCAACAGGAATCGGACCTCGTGACCAGTTTGATGGAGAATCCGCTCTTGAGCGAAGACCCACTACTGCCGCTGCTCGTGTGGTGGGCAATGGAGGACGGCAACCGCCGCGACACCACCGATACGGTCCGCTTCCCCTACCCTTCACCACCCAACCAGAAACTCGTGAACTTCTTTAACGAGCGCGTTGCGCGGCGCCTCATGTCCGGGAACATCACCCGCGGCCGTGAGCGCATCGGGACGCTGTTCCAGCTCACGACGGGTGCGAACGATGACCTCAACCCGGTCCTTCGAGGTATTGCGACTGCGCTGCAGGCGCATCCGCTCACCGAAGTGCCGCCGGCATTGCGGTCACCGCTCGATCAATTGCGGAAGCAGAAGCCGAAGGATTTGCTCGTGCTGGAAGTCCTCGCGCGGATGCAGGACGCCCCCGCCCGTGCGACACTGCGCGAAATCGTGGCCGACGAGAAAGCCGAGCAAGCGACACGATTGAAGGCCATCGATCTGCTTCGCCAAGTCCGTGATCCGCGCTCGGAGGAACTGTTCCTCGATTTGCTCGCCAACTCGAAGTCGGAAGCGATTCGCGTTGGCGTTCTCGGTGGACTGGATGCGTTCGACCACGACTCCATCGGCGAAAAAGTGCTCGCCGGGTATTCTGCGTATCCAGCCAACGTGAAGAAGCGAGCGATTCAACTCCTCCTCGCTCGACCGAACTGGGCGCTCTTGCTCCTCAAGCAGCTCGAAAGCGGAAAGTTTCCCAAGGGAGACTTCACCCTCGATCACGCGCGCGCGGCGGTGCAACTCGGCGACAAGACCGTTACCGCGATGGTGGAAAAACGATTTGGCAAACTTGCACCAGCCACCGCCGGCGAAAAGCAAGCCCGCATCGGCGGCTTGAACATCGCTCTGAATAAAGAAAAGGGCGACCCCGTTCGCGGAAAAGCACTCTTCACCAAACATTGCGCGGCCTGCCACACGCTTCACGGCGAAGGCGGCAAGGTCGGCCCGGATCTCACGACGTCCGACCGCAAAAACCGCATCTACATGCTCACGCAAATCGTCGATCCCTCCGGTTACATCCGGCCGGAGTTCGTCGTCTATACGGTACTGACGAAGGACGAGCGGAAGTTCTCCGGCGTCGCGACGGAAACCGGCGAGTCGGTCACGCTGGTAAACGTGGTGAACGATCAGGTGACCAAGACTACTATCGCCAAGGCCGACATCGCGGAGATGACACCATCGCCGGTGTCGCTCATGCCGGAGAAACTGCTCGACTCCCTCACGGAGCCACAAGTCGCGGACCTGTTCGCGTACCTCGCGGCGGATGCGCCGAAGAAAGATACTCCCCCCACACCTGAAGCGAAGGGGGAGAAAAAGCTGAAAGTGTGCATCGTGTCCGGGTCGTTCGAGTACAAGTCGGACGACTCACTCGCATTGCTCAAGAAGCATCTTGAGGCACACTATCCCGTGGAGTGTGTGCTGGTGTCGGCGAAGTCCGACAAGGACCCCATGCTCCTGGGGTTGGAGAATCTCGAAAAGTGCGATGTGGCGATTTTCTTCACCCGGCGGCTCCAGATTGACGGCGAATCGTTGGAGTTGGTGAAGAAGTACGTCAAGTCCGGTAAACCGATTGTCGGCATTCGCACCGCCAGCCACGGCTTCCAGAAGTGGTTGGAGATGGACAAGGACGTGCTGGGCGGAGATTATAAAGGACACTTCGGTGCCGGCGTGGCCGATGTGAAGCTGATCGAAAAATGGAAGGATCATCCCATCCTGCGCGGCGTGAAGCCATTCAAAACCAATGGTAGTCTGTACAAGAACCCCAACGTCGCAACGGATGTGACCGTTCTACTACAGGGGTATATGGGGAAGGAATCCGAACCGGTTGCGTGGATACGCACCCAGGACGGCCGCCGGGTGTTCTACACGTCTCTGGGCCACCCCGACGATTTCAAGGACGAGAACTTCATCCAGTTGCTGACCAATGGCCTTGCGTGGGCGGCGAAGACGGAGTGGAAGACAAAGTAAGGTAGCTGCAGGTCTCCGTGTGCCGTTGCGGACAGCACACGGAGTACGCCTCTACTCTTCACTTCGACCCAAACAGTGGCCTGGAAAGAACAATGATCGCTCACAGAGGGCAACGCATGTTCCGCTGGGCGTATTGCGGACTGGTACTACTGGGGTCTACGGTTGCTTTCGCGCAGACTAAGGATGTGATTCGCGAATCCATACTGGTCGCGCCACTCGTCCCCAATCCGTTCGGCGGCCTCCCCGTCGCCGCGCGCCAGCCCGCACAGCCCAAACCGCCCCCCCTTCCCGACGAGCAGCCAACTCCGCGGCGACCGCGACCGATTTTCACAGTCACTGGTCCGCCCAAACTCGACCGCAACGGCGATCCTCTCCCCGCCGGCGCCATCGCTCGCTTCGGTTCCATCCGCCTGCGCCATGGCGTCGAAGTGCAAGCCATGACCTTCACCCACGATGCCAAGTTCCTCTGCACCGTCTCGGCCACCGAGGAGAGCGTGAAGGTATGGGATGCCGCGACCGGTAAGGAAGTCGCGCGACTGAATACCTCCGCTCGACTCCTCGGGCTGGCGAAGGACAGTTCCGTCGTCGTGGTGGACAACAACCGCATTCGTGTCTGGATGCCAGCCACCAGCACCGTGCGATCTCTGCCCGAGAAGACGCTCCCCGAAGATGCAAGCCCCACTGCGCTGGCTGTCAACCCCGACGGTCGATCGCTGGCCGTCGCCACGATCGACAAAATTCTCGTGATCGATCTCCAAACAGGCAAAACGCTCCACGACCTAAAACTGCCGGCCACTCCTGCCGGTGGCGCGGGACCGGCCCCCGCGCCAGCCAACCTGCCCAATACGATCCCACCAGCCAAGCTCTTGTATTCGCCCGATGGCCGCTGGCTTGCTGGCAGCGGTCAGAACACGGGCGTGTGGTTGTGGGACTTGCATACCGGCAAGCGAATTCGCACTTATCGAACGGAAACCGACTCCCCCGAATACGCCTTCTCTCCGGACGTCACGAAAATCGCCATCACCGGCCAACGGCTGCACCTCTACACACTCGACTCCGAAGAAGAGGTGGAGGGCTTTCTGGCGCCGCCGGACGCGGCGATGTTCGCGCCTCGCTTCAGCGCCAATGGCAAGACAATCTTTGTCGTTCAGGAAGGTGGAACCGTTACGCCCATCGATGCCGCAACGGGAGAAACCAAGCAAGATTTCGCCCCGCCGGACACGGAACTTCGTGCTCCGTTTGCGCTGACGTCGGACGGGGCGATGGCAGCCGCGATCGACAGAAGCGGCGGTATCCGCATTTGGAACCCAAATACGGGTAAAGGGCCGGAGGTGACGCGACTCCCACCTCTCAGGAGTCCCGGCATTACATCTGGCGGGAAGTCGGCCAGCGTACTCGACGAGACGCACAAGCTTCACACATTCGACCTCGCCACCGGTGTACCGGCGAAGGCGATTCAACTTCAAGGCGATGAAGATGAGTTGGCAGTTCCGAATGCGGCTTTCCACCGCGCCGCGGTAATCGTTCCCAGCGGCGACGATTTGGTCGTGAGCTTCGTCGACACCAATACCGGCAAGGAAATCTCCAAGTACACACTTCCTCCAAATACCGACGGACCGGGAATCTCTTTTGCATTGGCCAACCGTGACCGGGTTGCACTATTCACGCAGACGGGCGTGATCGTCGTCAATCCCACCACCGGCAAGATGGTGCGGACCTTCACTCTCAATCTCAATAACAACAACGGCGCGATTTCCCCCGATGGGCGACTGGTCGTCACGACAGCTCCCACGCTGACCGTCTGGGAAGTCGCCACCGGCAAGAAGCGGCTCGCCGTGGAAACCCCGCCGAGCACGGAGATCATGGTCTTCAGTGCCGACTCTCGTTTCCTGGCGTTCTGGGATCAGAACGGAACCGTCGTGGTTGCGGATGTCCGCACCGGTACGGTCGCTCGCCGTATTCAGAACGGAGAGGGCGATGACGCCGTCACTTCACTCGCTCTCAGCAGTGACGGCAAACGGCTCGGCGTTGGTTCAGCCATCGGATCCGTGACAGTGTATGACCTGACCACGGGCGAAATACTTGCTCCCTTTGGGGGGCACGCTGGGCCCGTGACCGGGTTGGTGTTCACTGCTGATGGCAAGCGGCTCATCTCAACCTCACAGGACGGAACAGCGCTCGTCTGGAGCGTGCCGGAGCATGCGATCCCGCTCGGTCCTGCTACGAATCCGGTTATTACGAGCGACGAGGCTTACCAACTGCTCGGCTCGACCGACCCGGCTCAGGCCCAGCGAGGACTGGATTACTTCTACCGCCATCCGGCGGAGGCAGTGAAACAAGCCAGCACGCGAATGCCAGCCCCAACGGCCACGCCCGCATCCAAACTGGCGCAGCTCGTCGCCGACCTGGCCAACGACGACTTCCCCACTCGGGAAGCGGCGGTAAAGGCGCTGGAAAAAATCGGCGGAGAGGCAGGAGCTCTGCTCAAGGAAGTGATGGGGAAGTCGGAAAGTGCCGAAGCCCGCAAACTCGCGGGTGAACTGCTTGGTAAGATCGAAGCACCCGCCTCGCGTCCTGACGACCTGAGGATTCTTCGCGTGGTCGAAGCAATGGAGCATCTCCGCACGCCAGAAGCGAGGCAGTTACTGGAGAAGTGGGCCACTGGCCCCGCAGGGCATCGACTGACCGTCGAAGCCACCGCCGCGCTGGAGCGACTCAAGTCCATGGAAGGGAAATAGAAGCACGACGGAGCGAGAGTGCGTTGCACTGAGAGTTTTCATGACTATTGAAGGCACCGTTGTGAACGGCGTAATCGTACTGGATGGCGAGCCAAAAACTCCCTGAAGACACTCGTGTGCGTGTGGAGTTCACCGAAGCCGATCTCGACGACATCGCTCCACCACCAACCGGTGAGACACGGGAAGAGCTTCTCGTGAGCCTGCGTGAGTCGGTCTCCGAGGCGAAAGCCGGTCGCGGAGGGGTGGATGCCCGACAGTTCCTGAAGGAACTCGCCGAGAAGCACAATCTCCCGCTCCAGCCGGGGGAGCAGAACCTGACCCAGGCTAACGCCTGATACATGATCCGATTGAGTGTCTGGTTGTTTTCATGTGGGACAGGCCTGCCGACAGGCAAAGCCTGCCCAAGAAATGCAGGCCTTCGGATTGCGACAGGCCGGGAGGCCTGTCCCACAATACCAGACAGAATCAACCGGATTGTGTACGAGTTGACTTCAACCGGGAGAGCCCTTGACCCGACATCTTTTCGCCATCGTGGTCGTCTTCCTCTTCACGGCGCCGACGATGGCCGCGCCGCCAACGGACGTCGCAGAGGTGTTTCCGCCCACCACGCTCGCTTATGCGGAGTTGTCTAGCCCCACGGAACTCGGCCCGCAACTCGCCGCGCTGTTTAAGGGAACCCCGCTGGAAGACAGCATCCCGTTTATTCACGACAAGAAAAACGCGGCAAAGACATTGCCGGAACTCCACGGAAAGCGCGAACTCGCGGAACTGGCGCTTCTTGTTTCGCCGGAAGTCCTGGCGGACTTCCGCAAGCTCGGCGGCATCGCAGTCGGTCTGACCGGCTTCAACGATCAAGGTGAACCGGAAGTCGCTATCGCGGTGCTGACCGGCGATAGCGCGGTCGCGGGGTTGGCGGCACGAGCCTTTATCACCACAAGCACCAACCTCCGCAAGGTAGCCGAAGTCTCGAAGGTGCCGGTGTTCCAGTACCGGCAACCGATCATTAACTACGACAACAACGGCAACCCGAAACTGGTAAACGACAAGCCGCCAACGGAAGGTCCTTACGAGTTGACATTCGCGTACACGCGTGGACTTTTCGTCGCGGGGTCCAACAAGGCGGCGATTGCACCTCTCATCAAGCGATTCCTCGGCGAAGAGAAGGATTCACTGCTCGCGGCCGACAGTTTCAAAGTCAGCGCCGCCGAATACCGGAAACCAGGACTGTTCTTTTACGTAAACGCTCCTGAACTTCTTACGAAACTGGACACCGCCGGCCGCAACCGCGGCGATCCGATCGATTCGGATCTGATTGCGTGGCTGCGGATCACCGCTAACCAGAAGGCTCTCAAATCGATCGCTGGTCGTATCTATTTCCGCGACGGCGGGCTGGCACTTCTTGTGAACGGGAAACTCGATCCGACACAGAAAAGCCCGCTGGCAGACTTCTTCTCCGGCCCGCCAGTTAAAGTCGATGCGCTGCACCACGCCCGCAAGCCGGCTTCATTCGCCGCGACGGTGAACCTCCCTGACAAGAACCGTGCGGCTGTGCTGATCGACTTTCTCGATGCGATGGCGAAGGCCAATGGCGTTCTGGGCCGGCTCCCAAGCGACCTGGTGAAGGAGCTGGAAGAGAAACACAAAACGTCTCTGCGCGATGGTTTGCTCGCCAAGGTCCGCGGGGTGACCGTGATGGTCCCGGCCAGGCAGCAACTTCCCAAGGGTGCCAGGCCGGTCCCGATGCTCGTCCTCAGCATGGAGGATGCAGCCGCGGCGGCGGCATTGGAAGAGTTTCTCCCGAAGCTCGCGGGCGAATTGGCCGGCGAGAAGCCAGCGGAGCCATCGAGCGAGACGGTGGGGGGAGTGAAAGTCTTCTCGCTGCCCGCAACCGGTTTACCGTGGAAGTCGGCCATTCACTACACGCGCAAAGACGCGATCCTCGTACTCGGTCAGGATCGCAAACTGGTCGCCGCCACCATCACCCCCGATGCGGCAACATCGGTCGCGGGTGGGGACAAGCCGCTCGCCGTCCCGGCAGGCGATTATGCTCTGCTTGGCACAATCAACCTCGGCGAGTTAGTGGCGGCGGTTGAATTGCCCACGCCGAGTGCACCTGGGCAACTCCTCGAGTTCCCCGGCCGGGAACGCCGCGGAGAGTTGACCCCCGCCGATGAAATCGTGAAAGAAGTGAATACCGCCCGCTCTGCGTTCCTCGCCGCCTTCGAGCAACTCCCGCTGGCCGTAGTCACCGTGCGCCGGGTTGGCGACGAGTTGAAATTGGAAATCTTCCAGCCGAAAGTTCAGGGTGGCGGACTGACGCCCGTCATCAATGCGGGCGTGAACTGGTTCGACAAACGAATGAACCTCCGCGATCCAAACAACCCGAATTTCCCCGGCGAACGTGCTATCTACGGTAAGTGGTAATGCCGAACCTCCAGTTGGTGCAGAACTTCAAAGGGCTCAGGACCGTTGAGTCGCTCACGAGGGGAAGCCTTGCTCAAAAACAGCCACATCCAGGTCGTGCTTTCGCAGAAGTTCCCCGAGTTGACGTCGGGCATGGAGGCAAGGAAGACCCTCGCCTGGCTACGCGCGAAGGTCGCTGGCGTAGCCGGGGCGCTGGAAGAGGACTGGAACCGGGTGCGATCTCGCATGGAGGAGGCGAATTCCAACCGAAGGATGATGCGACTCCACCCGATCGTCAACGATTTCTGGATCTGCAAGCGAGCGAACACCGCTCCTCGCCCAGCCGATTTGCTGACGTTCGGTGTAGAGGGCATGGGGTCGCAGAGCTGGAGTACCCAACGGTGGCAGCCGCCCGACGATTGGACGGAGTGGCCGACGTTTGGCGTTGAGTCGGAGGACTGGCTTAAAGACCGGAATCCGAAGCGGGCCAAACAAGCGGATCGGCATCCCTCAATCAGTTGGGCGGGTGATGCGGCCTGCGAACGCAGTCGGGCCATGCAGATCCTCACCGAACTGGCCTCTGGCGCAGCTGGTACGCCGGGAATCACCATGTACACTCAGGCCACTGCCTGGCTGGACACTTCACTGGGGCGTCTGGGAAAAATCTTTGATCGCAGTGCTGTTGGCGACATCCACCCACGGTTTCTTCTTCAAGACCTCGGCGACTCGGTGCTCCCCTCGGTTGCGTCGTTTTATGCGGATATGGTGGAGATCAGTTTGCAAACCCTCTACGGCTCTGCTCAGGGACAGGGCCAAGCCGAACTCGTCCCCCAGTACACGCCAGGAGGGCAGTCGTTCGAGTGGCGGGATTATTTCCAGGCGCTCAGCCAACCCGCTTCAACCGAGCATGCCTTGATGGCAGTGCAACTGGCGGCACTCACGATGCGGTCGGAAGCGATCTGGGATGTTCTGGAGATGCTCAGGAGGGGAGGCATCGACGATGAGAATGTGCTCGATCTCGCGACCTGTGTACGCCGGCGGTGGATGCTGTCGCTCAAAGCCCTGGCGTGGATCGAAGTCTCGTTACAACGACCCACGAAGTTTGAGCTTGTCACGCCGGCTGACCTGATGTGTTTTGGGATCGTCGCATTGCTGCCGTTGTATCCCCGGCCCATCGTCGCCATCAGTCACCGCAGTGGAGACGCCAAACCGTTGCTCAAAGCCGGCAAGGTTTGGGGGGCGAACGAGGTAATGATCGATGCCATGTTCCGGCCAGTCTGGCAAACGAACCGTGCCATGATCTGGTCCCTGTTCGCCTCAACACCCGTTCTGTGCAAGGTCCACTCCCGGACGTATGACGAATCGGAGTGGTGCCGGCGCGAGTCGGAGATGTTCGACCATCTCGGCGGATCGACCGACTTCATGGACGGACGCCTCCGCTTTGACATCGACCTGGAGGAGGTTCGCGTCCTTGATCGGGCGGCGCAATCGTGGTCGAAAACGCATCGGTTCCTCGATGCTCCCGAGGGGATCGAATCGCCCCCGATGGAAATGCTCAAGTTCGATGCCTGGCAAGGCGCGCTGATTCGGGCTGTTGCCGTGGCCCGTTTTGTTCACCGCGTGATCGCTCTCGCGGATCGACCAGCCGGTATCTCGGCATGCGACATCGCCAACGAGTTCTTGAACCGACTCCACTCGGATGGGAGCCAGGGCATTCCCAATAGTGAGCTGCTGGGCGTTGCCGCCGGCTGGCACGTCCTGTCGAAGAGCATCCGCGAGGATGCGGCCTTGTTGAAGCTGGAGGGGCCACTGGCGCGGGCTTGCGGGGACAAGGACGTCCGGCAGGCGGAGGAGTGGTTCAACCGAATACCACGGATCTGGCCGAGTGTGGTTCCGGGTGATCTGAACCTCTGCGACATGCTTGCCGCGCTGGATTGGCGAGAAAACCTGGAACCGCATCTCCGGCAGCACAATGAGGGGAATTGGCTGGAGTTTCAGGCGGGAATCATCGATCTGCGAAACACCAACGAAGCTGAATGGATCAACGACCCGGGCTGGACCATCGCCCGGGGACTCATCTTTTTGCGGCTACCCTACCCCCTGAATATTCGCCAACGGGCGGGACAGGATGTTGATAAGTGGCCCTACTTGCGGGATGTTGATATCCCCATTTTTACCGAACACCTCCCCGATCAGCGTCTCCCGCAAAGCGAAGTATTCTTCTCACTCGGTGGGCCGTGGCCGGCGGTGTACCATCACGCCATCGCGGATTTCGTGGAACTCGCCCCTCACCTCGCGTTCGCGTGCCGGGAATCGCTCAAGTTTGGCACAGATCCAGTGATGGTCCGCGCCGACGCGGGTCTTTCGGCTCTGTCCGTCGGTGGTGGACCGAGCTTTGAAGAGTGGCTTCAACAGAAGCGCGAAGCGCAATCGAGAGACCGAGGCGAGGGAGTGGATGAAACGGACCCAAAGAAAAATAGTGGGCCGCAAGCGGATTCAGAGTAAAAACCAAGCCTTCTCGCCGTGGCAAGAAGGCTTTCTGAACGGCTCGACAAGGTATGGCTCAGTCTGTCTTGCTCGAATCACCAACGCGCAGTAGTATTTTAATACCGTCACACGCGAGAGTTCGCGCCGATGTCACTTTCCCCGCTGCTTGACCTTCGACTTCTTCGCCCGCCGCGGGGCCAGGGCTTTTCGCGTTTCGGTGACTGATCCGATTCACGAGCAGCTGCGGCCCTGGAACTGGCGTTCCGGGGCCGTTCTCGTTTAGGGAGCTTCTCCATGCCCGTACCGAGTGATCCGAACCGAGTTATCATCTTCGATACCACGCTGCGCGATGGCGAGCAAAGCCCCGGCTGCAGCATGAATCTTGGCGAAAAGCTCGAGATGGCGCGGGCACTTGCGGATCTCGGCGTGGACGTAATCGAGGCCGGGTTCCCCATCGCCTCTCCCGGCGACTTCGAGAGTGTGCAGGCCATCGCCCGCGAAGTACGCAGACCCATTATCGCGGGCTTGGCGCGGTGTAATCCCGCCGATATCGACCGCGCGGCCGATGCGGTGAAAGATGCTGCCAGGCCACGCATTCACGTCTTTCTCGCCACAAGCGCCATTCACCGCGAGTTCAAGCTGCGTATGTCGCCGGAAGAAGTCGTCAAGCGCGCTGTGGAGGGTGTGAAACGCGCCCGCGACCGTTGCGAAGACGTGGAATTCTCTCCGGAAGACGCCGCTCGCACCGAACTGGACTTCCTCGCGGAAGTCGTCGAACGCGTCATCGAAGTCGGCGCCACCACGCTCAACATCCCCGATACCGTCGGCTACGCGGTCCCCACCCACTACGCCGCCATCATGCGGCACCTCAAGCAGAAAGTTCGCGGCATCGAGAACTGCGTACTGTCGGTGCACTGCCACAACGACCTGGGGTTGGCCGTGGCGAACAGCCTCGCCGCACTGCAAGAAGGGGCGCGACAAGTGGAATGCACCATCAATGGCATCGGCGAGCGTGCCGGCAACACCGCGCTCGAAGAAATCGTGATGGCGTTACGGACTCGCGAGGACTTCTACAAGCTCTCCACCGGCATTAACACCAAGCACCTCTACCCGGTGAGTCGAAAGCTGTCGCACATCACCGGCATGCAGGTGCAGCGGAACAAGGCCATCGTGGGGCAGAATGCATTCGCCCACGAGGCCGGCATTCACCAGGACGGCATGCTGAAGGAACGCAGCACATACGAAATCATGAAGCCGGAAGACGTGGGCATCCCTCGCACCGAACTTGTGCTCGGCAAGCACAGCGGTCGTCACGCACTCAAGCAGCGTGTGACCGATCTGGGCTATCGGCTTACGGACGAGCAACTCAACCGCGTCTTCGAGGAGTTCAAAAAACTCGCCGACAAGAAGAAAGAGATTTACGACGCCGATATCGAAGCGCTGGCGGAAAACCAGCTCCAGACCGGCACCGGCAACCTGTGGACGCTCGTCGGCTTCACCAGCACGGCGGGCACGGGATCGCAAACGTCCGCGGCTGTCACACTCAAGCACCAGGACGGCACGATCCGCCGCGACGCGGCCATCGGCAACGGCCCGATTGATGCGCTCATCAAGGCTATCAACCGTATCACCGGCGTGCCGGTGAAGGTAGTAGACTACCGGGTGCGGTCGGTGAGCCAGGACATGGACGCACTGGGGGAAGCAACCATTGAGATCGACTTCAACGGCAAGCGATCGCGTGCACGGGCCGTGAGTCTGGACGTGGTGGAAGCGAGCGCGCTGGCGTATCTGGAAGTCGTGAACCGCGTGGCGTCGCGTCAACTCCGCGACCGCCTCAAACCAACCGACAACGTCCCAACCGAAGTTGTCCCCGCGAGTTGAGTGTGGTATCTATAGCCACCCGCGGAGGAGTCGCAATGAGCACCAAGGTGGCCGACACCGATTTTGACTTTTCCCACACCTGACTCGAACCGGCAATTGAGCCAAATCCTCTCTTGGGGTAATTTACCAGCGATAGCCCAATCCTGAGTGGGGTGTTTCCCGTGGGCAAGACTCGGAAGAAGAAAGCTCCCAAGCAGAATCCATACGAAGTGCCTTTGTACACTCCGTGGGATGTCGCGCGGTATCTCCGCGTCCCGATCTGGAGCATTGCGGCACTGACGGGGCAAAATCGTCCTTGGTTAGACCCGGAGTTTTTCTTTCATCATTCTTGGCGAGCTATCCCTCACCCACTCTTGCTTGATGATGACTTGGTCTCTCCGTCTGATGGGCCAGATGATCGTATCCGGATTTCATTCCGTCGATTCGCGGAACTGTTTGTTCGGGCTGGTGTACTACAGGCATTCATTGAATGGCCGATTCCGCGTTCTGCGCAGGGCGAACCGTGGATCGATCTCCATCGGTCGATTTCGAGAGGATTGGAAGACACCCAACGCGATCCTGTCCCGTTCGATGATTCCTCCGTGGAAGAGCGTGTGCGCAAGTTAGCAGAGCCCTTTTCTGCTCGCTTGGATGATCGACAAGTCGCTCTTATCCAGAAACATTTGACGATTCGACTCGAACGGGTTGAAGTAAAGGCCGGGGTTCCAGTTCGCGTCTATCCACTTTCACGAGAACCTGCTGATCTCTCCACGCGAATCATTGTCCTCGATCCTGCGATACGATTCGGACGTCCAACGCTCGTTGGCCGAGGACTGCCAACAGATAGTCTATTCGAGCGCTACCAAGCGGGTGATTCCATTGCCGATCTTGTTGCGGATTACGACATAACTCCGGCGGAAGCGGAAGAGGCAATCCGATATGAATCGCGGCCAAACGCTCCTTTCTTCCCTCTCTACGGATGGTAGGAGGACCGCGTGGCAAATCGACCGACGTTTTACGTGGACATTTGCTTGGGAAAAAAGGTGGCGGAGGCACTCAGGGCAGCAGGGGCCACTGTTGAAATCCATAGCGACAACTTTGCACAAGATGTCGAGGACACGACTTGGATTCCCCGTGTGGCAGCGAGAGGTTGGGTGATCCTGACGAAAGATAAAAACATTCGTCGTCGACATGGCGAGCGTGAAAGTGCGATCTGTTCGCAAGCTTGCATTTTTACTCTCTCTTCCGGGGGTATGCGAGGTGCAGACATGGCTGCCGTCTTCGTCCAACACTTGGATGCGATGGAGCAGATGGCTCTTGGACTGCAACCGCCATTTCTCGCTGTCGTGAGTCGGAATGGCATTGAGGTAGTCTATCCACGTTTATCACATGAGCCGCACTGAAGCGCAAACGATAAAAAGCCCCCACTTGTACCGAAGTGCGAACCGGACCTCCATCGTTTTCTGACTCCGGTGGTGTCAGGTTCCTCGTGAGAAACAACATCCGATCTGTGGACCGAGGTTCAACCCGATGTCCGTCACTGTGGAGGCGATACGCTCGACGGTGGAGACGTGCTGCCGGGCTTCGCCGTGCCGGTAGCGAGTCTCTTTGAGCAACTCTCGACTGGAGCGAAACCGAAACCTGGGAAAGCCAACGGCGGGAAGCAATCCAAGAAGCGGAAGTAACCATGTCTCAATCGCCCAGGTGGATGTCGGTCGTGTTGGTGCTGGCCGGCATCTACAACCTGTCGTGGGGTGCGTGGGCGGTGCTGTTCCCAATCAATCCTTTGCTTACTCGGGTTTACTCGATCCCGACAAGCCGCTGCACTATCCGCAACTGTGGCAGTGCATCGGGATGATTGTCGGCGTGTACGGCGTCGGGTATATTCTCGCGGCTCGCGACCCCGTGCGCCACTGGCCGGTGGTTCTCGTCGGCTTTTTGGGCAAATTCTTCGGCCCGATTGGTCTGGTCTTCGGCATTATCACGGAACAAACGCGACCCGAAGGTCTCATTACCAATATCGCCAATGACCTCATCTGGTGGGTGCCATTCGCGCTCATCCTGAGGCATGCCTACCGCGAATCTAGGCGTGAGGAGCTGTGTTGAACGCATCGTGATGCTACGATCTTCGGAAACCGAAGGAGTGCATCATGTCTTCAACGCGCCGCGAGTTTCTGTCTCAGGCCAGTATGTCCGCCGTGCTGGGAATGACTGTGGGGGAAGCAGCCAACGCGGCCGATGACGTGAAGTTACCCGCGGATCTACCGCGCGAACTCAAGCCGACCAGCGCCGATCTCGGTACGCTCTTTCCGTCCGTGCAAGAGCTCGCGGAAGCCAATCGTTACGCTTATTCATTTCTCGGCAACTGTTTCAAGACGCTCGATGAGTTCAAGCAATCCGCCCGTGAAAAAGTCTTCGAGGCGTTCGCATACCGGCCGGCGAAAGTCGATTCAAAAGCGGAAGTGATTGAGCGAACCGAACTCGACGGCTATACGCGCGAGAAGATTGTTTTCTCCACAAGCCCACACTTCCGCGTACCGGCGTATGTGCTTATCCCGAAGGGATTGAAGAAACCAGCCCCGGCGATTGTCGATCTCCATTCGCACGGCGGCATGTTCATCTTCGGCAAGGAGAAAGTGATCGACTTCGGCAAGAACCACCCCACGATGGTCGATTACCACGAGCGAAACTACGACAGCCGACCCACCGCAACCGCACTTGTGCGCCGAGGATATGTCGTCATCGTGATCGATGCGTTCATGTTCGGCGAACGCCGCGTGCTGCTCGACGCGGATCACAAGTTCGGCTGGGATCGCTCGAAGTACACCGCAACCGACGTGCAGCAACTCAATCAGAAGTGCCGCCTCAAAGAATCGACCATTGTTAAGGGCCTTACTCTAGCTGGCTTGACGTGGCCGGGCATCATTTCGTGGGACGATATCCGCACGGTGGACTACCTCGCGTCGCGGCCAGAGGTGGATCCCAAGCGCATCGGCTGCCTCGGCATCTCACTCGGTGGCCACCGTTCGCTGTACCTCGCGGGGCTCGACGACCGCATCGCCGCCGCGTGTGTGGTCGGCTTCATGTCAACGGTGAAGCCAATGGTGAAGGCCCACCTCGATACGCACTCGTTCGTTCACTTCGTTCCGCACCTCCACCACTGGTTGGACATGCCGGATGTCGTGTCGATGGCAGCGCCACGCCCGCTGTTTGTGCAGCAATGCTCGAAAGACGGGCTCTTCCCTCTCGCCGGGATGAAAGAAGCCGTGGAAATCATTGCGAAAGTCTATGAGAAAGGCGGTGCGAAGGAGCAGTTTACCGGTCGCTTCTATGACGTGCCGCACAAGTTCACACAAGAGATGCAGGACGACGCTTTCGCCTTTCTGGATAAGCACTTGCAACCGTAATCGCCTGTCAATGAGCCGGAAGCGTGAGCGATGACCGCTCCCACTCTTGGCACACAAAAATCCTTGTAGCCATCGCCCCGGTCGCCAAGCTTGCGGGCTTGCGGTGGCAGCGCGTGCCTGATTTAATAGTTTTTACTCAAGGAAAATAGACGGCGGCCGACAATCGGGACGGACTGACCCGATCGATCAAGGAGGATCCATGGCCCCCCCTTCTTCCAGCGCGCTCACTCGTCAATTCCCGCAGAGCGGCTCCTCGCCCCGTCGGCAATTCCCGACTTCCGACTTCGCGCCTCGTGGATCACGGTCACGATCCTCGGTCGCATCGGACTCCACCGACTTGCCAACCATTCCGGGATATGTCACTCAGCGTCCACTGGGTGGGGGAGGAATGGGCATGGTGTATGAGGCGGTGGCCGTTGACCTGAACCGGCGCGTCGCCCTCAAATTGCTCCGAGAAGAACTGCTTGCCCAATCCGATTGGTGCGACCGGTTCCGAGACGAGGCCGAGGCGGTGGCCCGGCTCACGCACCCGAACGTGGTGCAGATCTACGAAGTGGGTGTTCATGACAGTCGCCCCTTCCTGGCGATGGAATTCGTTCCCGGCGGTAGCCTGGCAGATCGGCTGACCGCCGGCCCGCTTTCCGTCACCGCGGCGATCGATCTTGTCCGGTCGCTCGCCCGAGCCGTCCAGCACGCCCACGACCGGGGTGTCATTCATCGCGACATTAAGCCGGGGAATGTCTTGCTGAGCGCGGAGGAGTGCAGCATCGACGTGGGGACAGGCTCTTCGCGCTCCGCGATCGTCCCCAAGTTGACCGATTTCGGCCTCGCCAAGTTGCTGGATCGGGACCACAACCGGACCCGCCCGGGAATGTTGCTCGGAACCCCGGCCTATATGGCTCCTGAAGCCGTCGTCGACGGCCACGGCACAGCGACGGCGTCCGTCGATGTTTACGGGCTTGGGGTCATCCTGTACGAGTGCCTGACGGCCTGTCCACCCGTCGCGGGCACAAACACCTGGGCCACTCTCCGGCAAGTGGTCGAGTCGGACCCCGAACCTCCGGGGCAGCAGCGACCCGGGGTATCTCCCGAACTCGATGCGATCTGCCTGAAGGCACTGGCGAAAGATCCGGCAGCGCGCTACCCGTCGGCCCGCGCCCTGGCCGAGGATCTCGACCGGCTCGCCGCCGGCCGAACGGTACTGGCCCGCAAGCCCGCGCGCTCCATGCTCCGAGAGTTGTGGCGGAGGTCGGTGGGTCAGTCGGGTGGCGTTGTGGCCATAGCCCTCATTGTCGCACTGCTTGTGTTCGGCGTCCTCGACTACCGGACGCGGTACCAGGACGGCGTCGAGGCCGAGCGGGTTGGTCGGGAACTACTCGACCGCGGGGCGTACGACGAGGCGGAGCGGATGCTCACGCACGGGCTGGGGCGAGTCGAACAACTGCCCGGCACTGGCGAATTGACCCAGAACCTGAACCGGGATCTCAGGCAGAGTCGGCGTGGACGCCGGGTTGCCGAACTGCACCGTCTGGTCGATCGGTTCCGGTTCGGTTACGACGCCGACTCCCTGGCTGGGTCGGATCTGAAGGCCGTGGTCGCCGCTTGCGATGCGCTGTGGCAAGCCCGCGAGGCACTCGCCCCGGAACCGGGCACTGATCTGAGAAGCGGACCGGAAAGACAACTCCGGACGGACCTTCTGGACCTGACACTCCTCTCTGCCGACTTTCGGATGCGGGAGGGGAACGGAAATGCAAAGGCCCGGTGGATCATCCGGAGTCGGCTCGACGAGATCGAGTCGCTCCTTGGCCCCGACCCCGCGGTCCAGCGAATCCGAACCGCTTATGAGCGGGAACCGGACTTCGGCCGGCTTGACCCGACCGACCCGACGGTATCTGCATGGGAACTATATGCGTTGGGGCGAACCCGCCTGAACACCGGCGACCTCGAGCCCGCTGCCAACTTACTCCACCAGGCGGTGGACCGTGATCCGCAGGGGTTCTGGCCAAACTTCCACCTCGCTATCTGCGCATACCGGCGCGGTCGGTACGAGGAGGCGGTCGCCGGGTTCTCCGTCTGTTTGAGTCTCGCCCGGGATCGCCGGGGAGTGTGCTACTACCACCGCGGTCTGGCGTACGCCGCTCTCGCCCAGGGAAGCGTCGGGCGGGAGAGTGCGATCCGCGATTTCGACCGGGCGCTGGACCTCGAACCGACCCTGGCCGAAGCGGCCTTACACCGTGGGCTGCTCCATCACGAGGCGAAGCGGTTCCCGCAAGCCGTGGTGGACCTGGAACGTGCACTCCACAACGGCTACGCCCCGACGGTCGTGTACTACCACCTCGCAACGGTCACCCTATCGGCCGGGGATCGCCTCGCGGCTCGGGCACACGCTGGCCGGGCGGTCGATGCCGACCCGACCAACAGGAAAGCCCAGACTCTTTTGAGCCAACTGCAAACCGACCACTGATCCTCGGACTGTGTTTCACGCGGCACGAAGCTAACCGCATAATTCAAGGAGGCTCCGAGTATGTTCGGCCGGATCCGCGCCTTGCTCTCCTCGACCATGTGGCAGGCCACATCTGCACCACGCCCAGCGCGTTTCTGCCCGTCGGTGGAGTGCCTCGGCGACCGCGCACTGCCTGCAGCCGGGCTCACTGCGGATCTTGGCGTCGCGATGACGGCGACAGCCAGCGCTGGGGGCGAATCCGGAGCAACCACAACAGTTCCCGCTTTGGTACAAGGACTCGATGCGTTGGATCATGCACTGGCGAACGACACTCTCGTCCGCATTGGAGACCCCGCGCTCGCGAGTTCGGTGAGCGATCCGACCACCACGGTCCGAGCGGTCCAGACCGAAATGCGGGCGGCAATCATGGCGAATCCGCAGTTGGGTAACGCACTCGCCCACGTCGCGCAGGACTGGCGCGCGGGTCAGGGGATCGCTGGGACGGAACTGGGCCGAGCGATCCAGACCGAGTTCTGGGCGGTAGCTGCGGCCCATCCACTGGTGGGCGACACGCTCGCCCACGTCACGCAGGACTGGCGCACGGCTCAGGGTCTCAATGGAATGGGAGTTGTCCGGGCGATCCAGACCGAGATCAAGGAGGTGCTCATCAACGTACTCGTCCGCGCCGTGGAGGATTGGCGATCCAGTCCCCACATCCGGGAGGAAATTGACGACTCGGCTTCAACCACCACGCCGGCCGACCGGGAATGGCCGCTTTCCCCGCCTCCATCGGCCGATATCTCTCCTGTCGGGTGGCGAGCCGTGTTCGAAGTTCCAAGCGGGAAATGGGCAATCACCCTCCCGGGTCAGGACGAACTTGCTATCGAGGCTCCTGTCCCGCCGGTCGCGTCGAATCGGAATTCCACTCCTGCGCCCGGCCAGCCGGAATCGCCGGCCCCCACCATCCCTCTCACAACTCCCAACACTGAGCCGGTGAGTCGCGAAGTCGACTTAATCACCCGGTTCCTGCCGTTCGATACGGCTGGCTTGCAGGAAGATGTGAGTGACTTCCTCAGCGATCTGGAATCCGTGGTCCAAGTGATACCGGAACGGTCGTTTCCCGGCGTGTGGGAGTCCGCCGCCGTGATTACGGCCGGGACGGGGGCAGTCCTGGCAGTCGGGAAGTGGCGGGCGTGTTCCACACGAACGCGATTGCGCCAGGCCGGGCAGGGAGTGGATTCGGCTGCGTTGACGACAAAAGAACCGGACAGGGCTTAAGCATGGGGCCAGGGTAGTTTGTAAGGTTTTTCAACGAGCCGCGACCGCAAGGGAGCGGTTAACGCACCCCGCTCCCTTGCGGTCGCGGCTCGTTGAAAACTCACACGTAACTGCGGCCATCTCCTTAGGCGATGTCCTTCGTCGGGCGTCGGGCATCGCTCACCGTCATTGCCTCTGCTCCACCCGTTCGGTATCTTCTCTACAACTCTGAGTGTTCAGCTCGCTGCCTGTTCAGTGCCTGAGCCGGTAGCAGGGCGATGATGCGTCGTCCGAGCGTTTACCAGAGCGCACCGCGTGAGGAAGGCTGTGCCTGCGACATCGCCATGCCCGGCATGGCGTTGCCGTGAGCCTTCCGCACCTCAGGTCGAGAAGTGAACAACCTCAGGAGTTACCGGACTGCGAGGAGACTCGCGGTCCGGTTCGTTTTTGCGCCGTTTAGTGTCCCAACTTATCCTGACCCGGCAACGACGCATGGAAGTCGCGGGCAATACGATCCATGTATTGCGTGAGCAACTCTTCGACGCGTTGCGGCGAATCGGCGGCGAGAACAAAGCCGATGTGGTGCTTCATCTCAGCGCGGTAGACGATCTCGGGCTCGGTGAAGCCGGAAGTATCCGGGCATTCCTGGCGCGCGAGCGACATCACAACGCCACCAAATCGCTGTTTGAGCACGGGGAGGCGATAGGAGCCGGTTCCGCGGCAGACTTCGAGCTTCGCCCATTCACTCCAGAGATTCACGCCGGTGGCGTGTTCCACCATCTCAGCAGTGTGGGCACCGCCCACGCGGGCACTGGTCTCGATGAAGTAGATTTGCCCATCGGCGTGGGCCTTCATGAACTCAGTATGCGATGCACCCCAGCCGAGGCCAAAGCCTTCGAGAAGTTGTGAATTCGCTTGCTTGAGTGCCGCCACTTCAGGTCTTTCACGAGGCAAGGTGCGCGTCGCGTAGATTCCACCGCCGTGGTACACGTCGAGCAGCGGCCGCCAGTAGGCGTTCACTTCCGCGAAGATCACCTTGCCGTTTGCGGTGAGTGAATCGACGTGGAACAAGTCGCCCGGCACCATCTGTTCGATGAGATGAAACGATTGTTCGTCGCCGAGTTCATCGATTCGCCGCCACACCTCATCCGCAGTGCGGAGTTTGCGAATCCCCGCGGCGGAGGCTTCCGAGCGCGGTTTGATGAGCCACGGTCCCGGCACGTGAGCCAGGAACTCGCGAACAGCATCGTGATTGAAGATCGGACAGAAGTCTGGAATGCGAACGCCGATTTCGCGCGCTTTGACGCGCATTGCGAGCTTATCCCGAAACAACCTGGCCTGCGATTCACTGTGGCCGGTGTGCGTCAGTCGGAAGTGTTCGCGCAAATGGGCTGCCACTTCCACATCGAAATCATCGAGTGCAACGATGCGGTCGATTTTCCGCGAGCGCATCAGATACGCCACTGCATTGATGAGTGCGCGATGGTCGGTAAAGTTCCGCACCGCGAACACATCGTCGCACGCGTGGCGTGCCCACGGCTCACTGAGCGCTGGCTCGACCGTCAGCAGGTAAACCGTGCAACCTTCAGCTTTGAGCCGTTCGAGAAAGCGATTGCCTTTGAAATAGCTGGCCAAGCAGAGAAAAGTCATGGTCATGGAGTCGAAGGTTGGAAAGTCGTAAAGTCAAAAGTCGCAAAATCGAAGGCTCTCTGCCTCCGACATGACGACTTTTGACTTTACGACTTTCGACGCGGAGTCGCTAGTGAATCCGTTCGTACATCACGGCCCGCTTCCCGCGCGCCACTTCGCGCCAGCGCGGCGAACTCGAAAGATACTGCTCGATGGAGGGTTTTTCTTGCTCCGATGGGTGGGTCATTACGATTGCGCGTTCGAATTTGTAGCGTTTCGCCCATTCTTCGAACACAACGCCGAGTTCCTCCGGCGGACTGCCCATCGTGTCGGCGTAGAACTGGATGTTGTCGTCGCCGTAGAGCTCGCAACGGTCGTCCATGAACACCTTCAGGTTTGGCGCGTGGTAGATGAGGTAACCGCCGAGATTGGCGTCATTGAAGATCGGCGTGCCGGGCGGAACATGGTTGGCGTATTCGGTCACTTCCCGCGTCATGTCGGAGGGGATGAAGTCCGGATCGAGCCGCGCCCAGCCGGAGCCAATCACTGGCGCTGGGACTTGCTTCACCTGAAGCGTCAATGCAAGCATCACCACCAGAGCCGGCACTACCCACCACAACAATCCCTCGCGTGTCGTAGCGGCGCGTGTGGCATCATCGGTATCCCACGCAGTCGACCCGTCGCCATACTTCACCAGAAGTCGGTGCCAGAGGGTGTGCTTCCACAAATCGGCGATGGCCACCGCGGCACACACCGCGAAGAGCGGTCCTTGCCGGATGCCCTTGAAGCTCAGTGCAAACCACACGAGCGGAATGAGCCAGGAGACGCGGGGAAACTTCGGCAACGTGCCTGCCAGCAGAACGATGTAGAACGCCCCAAGCGCGATGACGGTAAGACCCAGCGGCGAAAGCGGATCGAGCGGCATGTGCTCATTCACGACTTGCGGCAGTACCTTCGACGCGACGATCCGCTGCCAGATGCGAATCATTTCCATGCCGTGCGGATTCACGAACGGCGTAAGTCCGCAAGCGACGACGATAGCAACCAGCAAAAACGCTGTGCGCCATGACTTGATTGGGGAGAGAGAACCCACCCCCCAGCCCCCTCCCTGCAGGGAGGGGGAGAAGGGTACGGAAGTTTCCAAATCGCTTCCCAATTCCCCACGCGCCTCTTTCTCTACCTCCCTGCAGGGGATGGATCTCTTGAGCAGAAACAACACTCCCCATCCCGCCACGGCCAATCCGAGCGTCATGGTGCCGCCGAGCACGCCGCCATGCAGGTTCACCCACAGCACGTAGAGCGGAATCAACCCCGCCAGCCGCCACGTCGTGCAGCGGTCGCGTTCGTAGTCGATCACGCACATCATCGTCCACGCCAGGAACGCAATCGTGAACATGTGCGGGCGGACGAAATAGTGAAACGCACCAACGAAGAGCACGCCTTCCACGATCATCCCAGCCAGAAGCGGACCCATGCCGCCCTGCACGCAGCGGCGGAAGATCAGCGTATAGAGCAGAGCCACGCCGGTGACGAAGGCGAGCAGCATCGTGTCGAGCCCGCCGACGCGATGCGCCAGTGCCATCAGCACTTCGGCGCCCCACTGTTGCGGCACCCACTTTTGGCCTTCACACGTATAGCTAAATGGATCCGTTTGCGGGATGCCGCGATCGAGGATGATCTCGCCGACTTTGACGTGCCATAGCGCACCGGGGTCGTAGAACCCACGGTCGCGAAATGCGACCAGGAGACCCAACCACGTCAGCAGGAAGAAGAGCGTTTCCGGACGGACCAGACGTTTCATGCACACGCTTCCCGTGGGCGGCATTTGTCTACGGGAAGCGTAGTACACAATTCAGGCTGTGGAGTAATTGACCACGCCAGACTGCGGAAGCTGCCGGCGACTCGCGTTTCGGTTAATCGACCTTTTTCATCCGCTTATACACGATCACGGTGTACCCGTTCGTCTTCGTGGACTTGAACTCGGTGGGCCGCTCCTTCTCCCCCACCTCCGTGAAGCAGTCCGAGAATGTGTCGCCGTCCAGTTTGTAGATGGCTTTCTGCGTCTTGCCCTTGTTGTCGCCCGCCGAGAACACGTAATCGACCTCCTTGGGCTTCTTTGAGGGGTCGATGTTTGAGATCATTCCGGGGTCGCCGCCCTTTTTGGCCCATTCGAACGAGCCGTCTTTCTTGAAGGTGATGACAAGCTCCGGCGGATCGTCCTGATCGGCGATCAGTTCAACCCCCTCTTTCTTGATTGAGACAACCTTCCATGTGCCCGCGAGGCGTTCGAGTTCGGCTTTCGCTTCATCCTTGTCGGCGGGTACCGGCGCGGGGGCCGCGGAACCGCTCACAAACAGCGCGGTGGCCAAAGTCACGGCGAACAGGCGAATGGGCTTCACGGCGGAATCCTCTGGTGAATGAGGGACCGTGAAGAATCGTAATCGGTTGCGTATCGACGGTCAACAGAATGCTCAAATTGAGCGAGGGTTGGTTCGTGGATTCGTGAGCGGGCGTCCCAAAACTCCATGTATCAACCCATTGCCTCCCGCCCTTCTCCGCGTCACACTGTTAACGAATCGGAAGTCGGGCCCGTCGCTTACACTTCCGGCTCGTTAACCAGGGCCCGTCGCTGACGCTTCCGGCTCATTAACCATCCGCCCTCGATACTTCCCTCCGGTGATTTCATGTCGCGTCTCGCGCTGTTCGCGTTGATTGCACTCGTTGCCGCTGTTCCGGCGATTCCCGCCGCGGATGAGGTTCCGCCGGAGAAGCAGTATCAGACGTTCATTCGCAAGCAGGCCGCGGAGCTGCGGAAGAATGATAAAGCCCCTACCACGGCGGAAGAGTGGACCAAGCAGGAAGAAGAGCTGCGCAAGAATCTGTTCGCAGCGTGGGGTGGCGAAGCGTGCTTCCTGCCGAAACCGTGCGATCTCGATCCCCAGCAACACGGCGAACCGCTCAAGCGCGACGGTTACACCGTCGAGAAAATTACGTTTCAAACGCGACCCGGCGTGCGCATGACCGCCAATCTGTACATTCCCGACGCCGCGAAGAAGAAGCCGGCCCCCGCCATCCTCATGGTTCATGGTCACTGGCGTGGGGCGAAGCAAGATCCGGTGGTGCAGTCGCGTTGCATCGGAGCGGCGAAGCTCGGCTTCGTGACACTCTGTGTGGATGCGTTCGGTGCGGGGGAACGCGGCGTCGGCACGGCTCTGGGTGAATACCACGGCGAGATGACGGCCGCGACGCTCCTGCCGCTAGGGCTGCCGCTATCGGGGCTTCAGGTGTACGAGAATATGCGAGCAGTGGATTACCTGGAAACGCGCCCGGAAGTGGACAAAACCAAGATCGGCATTACCGGCGCCAGCGGCGGTGGCAACCAAACGATGTACGCCGGGGCGTGGGACAAGCGGTTCAAGTGCGTGGTGCCGGTGTGCTCGGTCGGCAACTATCAGGCGTATTTGCAAACCGCTTGCTGCATGTGCGAGGTCGTTCCTGGCGCCTTGAAATTTACGGAAGAATGGGCGGTTCTCGCGCTCACCGCACCGCGCGGACTCATGGTGGTGAATGCCACCAAGGACGGCATTCAGTTCTCGGTGGGGGAAGCCAAGAAATCGCTTGCTCTCACGGCTCCTGTTTACAAGTTGTTTGGCAAGCCGGACAACCTGCAACACGCGATCTTCGAGTCGCCGCACGATTACAACAAGGCGATGCGCGAAGCAATGTATGGCTTCATGACGCTGCACCTCAAGGGCGAAGGAAAGGGTGACCCGATCCCAGAACCAAAGTTCACCACGGAGAACCCGGAAGACCTTCGCTGCTTCCCCGGCAACACGCGACCGAAAGATTTCGTGACGATTCCGAAATTCGCCGCACAGGAGGGGAAGAAGTTGCTCGCGGCGAAGCCGGTGCCAAAAACAAAAGAGGAGTGGTTCAAGGGCCGGCAGGCACGTGAACAGTCGCTGAACAAGCTGTTTGCGGAGCCCACCGAGATCGGTCGATTCGTGGCGGTGCAGACAAAAGAGGAAAACGGCTACCGCCTCGTCACGTTCTCGCCCGAGCCGGGCATCACGCTCACTGCGCGTATCGATCCGGGTAAAAAAGGCGAGCCGTGGGTCATTCTCCTGAATCTGGACGGTGCCGAGACGGCCCGAAAGGGAGAACTGTACACGAGCCTTCGCAAGACTAATGCCACAGTCGTGACCCTCGACTTGCGCGGAACGGGTCAGTTGGCCACGGGCAATGATCGTGTCGGGCGGGCACAAGACCACAACTCTGCGGAGTGGGGGTTATGGTTCGGTCGGTCGTTGTTCGCTCAGTGGTCGTTCGATGTCAGTCAACTCATTTCCGGCTTACTCATCGATCAACAAATCAATAACCAAACCAGTCGCTATCTCATTGGAGAAGGGCCTGCGGGCATTGTCGCCCTCGCTGCCGATACGACGAGTGCCGCACGCATCTCGAAGCGGGTTGCGGTCAACACAATTGCCAGCTTCGTCACAGACGAACCGTATGCCCATCAGCGACTGGGTCTTCTCGCCCCCGGCATCCTTCGCGAGTTCGGTGATGTTCCCGACCTCGCCACCATGTACGTTAGTTTCCGCTGGGGAACTTCGGAGAAGAATCCCCAAGCTGGTGTGATCATCGCGGGCGGCGTTTCGGCCAGCGGCAAAAGATTGACCGCAGCCGAACTCAAAGCGGCCTACGAGCCGACAACGCGAACGTTCCAATTAGCTCTGGGTGAGCGGCTCGGCTCGCAGATATTCAAAATCGTGGAACCAGCGGAGGTCCTGAAGGAACTCGGCCTCACCGCAGCTGACACGAAAGACGAACCTATCTTCGAACCGGGGGCGAAGCTCACAACTCTCTCCGCACAAGGCGCGGGGGGCGAGGGACCGGCGTGGGATCCGAAACTGGGCGTACTCACCAGCGGCGAGAAGGGAATTCACCAGCTCACACCCGAAGGCGAGAAGAAAATCTTCCGCGAAAAAGCAGGCACCAACGGCTTGCTCTTCGACCGCGAGGGGCGTCTGGTGTGCTGCGAACCCGTGGCCCGGGTAGTCAGCCGCATCGACCGCGATGGCAAGCGAACCGTCCTCACCGATAGCTTCGGCGGCAAGAAGTACAACCAGCCCAACGACCTCACCATCGACTCCAAGAACCGCATCTACTTCTCCGACCCACGTTACGGCCCACGCGACGACATGCAACAACGCGATGCGCAAGGCAACACCATCGAAGGCGTTTATCGCATCGACCCCGACGGGAAAGTCAGTCGCGTGATCGGCCGCGAAGTGGAGCGTGCCAACGGCGTGCTGGTTTCAGCTGACGACAAGTATCTGTTCGTGGCGGACAACAATAACGGTACTGGCGGGGCGCGGAAGCTCTACCGTTTCGACCTGAAGCCCGACGGCACTGTTGACCCCAAGAGCCAGAAGTTACTCCACGACTGGGGCAAAGGCCGCGGACCAGATGGCGTGAAGCAGGATACGAAGGGGCGGTTGTACGTCGCCGGGGGATTGAACAAGCCGAACCCACCCGCGGAACCCGACGCCCAGGTGAAGGGTGGTATTTATGTCATCGACCCCGAAAGCGGAAAACTGCTCGCGTTTCTCAGTGTCCCCACGGATGAAGTCACCAACTGCGCCTTCGGTGGCGACGACCTGAAGACGCTTTACATCACCGGCGGCGGAACGCTTTACAGCATCCGCACAACCACGCCCGGACGCGTGATCTGGCCGAAGTAGGCGAACCCCGCCCGCGAGGGCGGTGGGTCCGACGAGCCGGAAGCGTCAGCGACGGGCCGCTACACCCACCGCCCTTGCGGGCGGGTTCGCCTACGCCGGTTCCTGTCGGTTTAGCGGCCCGTCGCTGACGCTTCCGGCTCGTCGGACCTCGTCGGGCCTCGTCGGACGGCTCGTCGGACCTCGCGGGCGGGGTTCGTCGGTTTAGCGGCCCGTCGCTGACGCTTCCGGCTCGTCGGACCTCGTCGGACCCACCGCCCTTACGGGCGGGTTCGCCTACGCCGGTTCCTGCTGCGTCATGCAGTGTAGCGTCCCCAATCCCCACACCAGATCGACGCAGTGAATCCCCACCACTTCGCGATCGGGGAAGAGTTCCGCCAGCGTGCCGAGCGCGACGCGATCCGCCGGATCGTTAAACGTGGGCACAATCACCACGCCATTGGCGATGTAAAAGTTGGCGTAACTCGCGGGTAATCGCACGCCATCGAAGATAATCGGCCGCGGCATCGGCAGTGGCACCACCTGCAGGCGGTTATCGTCGGGGTCTGTCATTGCTTCCAGCCGCTCACGATTCTCTTGCAGGAGCGTATAGTTCTCGTCCGCCGGGTTGTTTTCCACCACGGTCACGACCGTTCGCTCGCTCACGAAGCGTGCGAGGTCGTCGATGTGACCGTGCGTGTCGTCGCCCACGATACCGTGGCCGAGCCAGAGCACTTTCTTGATGCCGAGATACCTGGCGAACACCGCTTCGTAATCCGCACGCGAAAACGGCGGATTCCGCTCTTGCGTCTTGCTCAGCAAGCACTCTTCGGTGGTCAGCAGCATCCCCGCGCCGTTCACATCGATGCTGCCGCCCTCCAGCACAACGCGATGGCCGTTGTGGATCGGTTCCACCCGCGAAACGCCCAATTGATTCGCCACAAAGGCGGGAATGCGGTCGTCCAGGTGCCAGTCGGGGTACTTCGCCCAAGCGTTGAAATGCCAGTCGAGAGCGATCTTCGCGCCGCTTGCGTTCTTCACAAGGATCGGGCCGGAGTCGCGCATCCACGAACGGTCCGTTGGCGTTTGCCATAGTTTCACGCGACTGACATCGGCATTCGCGCGTGTGAGAATGTCGGTCGCGGCATTCGCGGTGCGTTCATCGCCCAGAATGAGATTGACCGTCTCATATCGCGTTAAAGTGCGAATGATCTCCGCATACACCCACGGAATCAGTTCGAGTTTCCCCGGCCAATCCGACTCGCGTTGTGGCCACGCCAGCCAGGTTGAAGCGTGTGGCTCCCATTCCGCCGGCATGCACAATTCGGCATTGGGGGGGTTGTCATTTGGCGTCGCGTGAGGCATATTATCGCCAGAGTATGAACTTTTGATGTCTAGAGTGAATGTGGCGCGGGACTTCTCGCCACACGAAAAAAGCCGAAAGTTTTGGACTCTCCTGCCGGTAATCCTGTGAGGACATTGTTGCGGATCACCGCTAATCCGGGTATAGGTCGACGGCATCTCATGGACGAACCCGCGCCCGGGACACCGCAACGGAGGCAAGGCATGTCACGAACGCGAACCGTGCTTGTGGTCGAGGATGACCCGGATCTTCGCGATGCAATCGAACTGATTATCTTGCGAGCTGGTTACCACGTTATATCCACCGGTGATGGTCTCCGCGCCGTTCAACTGGCCCGTGAACAGCGTGTGCATGTCGCGCTGGTCGATCTGCTCCTGCCTGGTCAAAGCGGCTTCCAGGTCACAACTGATTTGAAGGCGCAACATGGCGACAACTTAAAAGTTATTGTCATGTCGGGAAACGCCTCGCACGCACACCGGGACTACGCACTCGCGGCGGGAGCCGAACAGTTTCTTCCAAAACCCTTTACCGTTTCACTACTTCTGAACGCGATCACTGCTCTTTGCCCACACCCATCCGATACCCCCCCTGGCGGTACCCGCTTGGTGAAGATCGGGTCGTAGGACGGAAGCCAAAGGTCAGAGATCTGGGAACAGAGAACAGAAATCAGACGGCAGAGGCCAAAAAACAGGCCGTTCCTTGCTGATTTCTGTCTTCCGCTCTCTGTTCTCTGCCCTGTTCTCTCCCTGTCCTCTCCCCTATTCTCTGTCCTTCGTCTTCCTTCTGTCTTCTCTGCGTTGACTCCCGCCTGAGCTGGTGATAGGTTGTCTGACAAGTGTGCTTGTGGCCCGCCCGTAATCATTTAATCTTGTCATGCCTCCTTCGGACACACGGACTGGTAACCGCGAACGCGCGATACTCGAAGACTGTCAGGAAGCCATCGGGTACCGGTTCAAGAAACCGGAACTGTTGCGGGCCGCGCTCACCCATACCTCCAGCGCCAACACTCGCGCCGCTTCCAATGAGAGGCTCGAATTCCTTGGCGATAGCGTGCTCGGCCTGGTGACCTGCGAACAGCTCTTCCAACGATTCCCCGAATATCAGGAAGGCGACCTCACGAAAGTGAAATCGGTCGTCGTGAGCCGCAAGACCTGTGCGCGCTTCAGTCAGGAATTGGGTCTGGGCGATTTCCTCTTTCTGGGCAAAGGCGTGCAGACGTACGGCGAGATGCCATCGAACATGCTCGCCGACGTGTTCGAATCGCTCGTGGCGGCAATTTTTCTCGATGGCGGTTGGGACGCCGCAAAGGCGTTCATTCTCGAATTCATTGAGCCAGAAATTGAACGCGTAGCCCGCGACGCCATCTCCGCCAACGCAAAGTCGCAACTGCAAACCGTTACGCAACGGCAATACGGTGATACGCCGCGATATTTCCTCCTTGATGAGCAAGGCCCGGATCACGACAAGTGCTTCAAGGTGGCAGCGCAGGTCAGCCACGAGCGATTCCCGGCGGCGTGGGGGCGCACCAAGAAGGAAGCCGAACTGAAAGCCGCGATGAACGCCCTGGCCCATCTCAACGGCGAGTCACTCCCGTTCCCATCAGATTGAGTGGGATAGGGATATGCCGATGTCACCGTATCCCGTCCTCTGCTATGCGCCGGGGTGTTTCTCCCCGGCGATCTACAAGATCGCGGCCCGCTGGAGCGATGGCACCACCAACGAACTCAAAACTTACGCTCTGGCGTGCCCAGAGTGCTTGCCGAAGTTATTCGCGCTCGCAGCAGCGAAACGAGCTGCCTGTCGGCTCGCGCCCGGCGAAACACTCGAAGCACCGGGAATCTACGAACTCGCACGTGGAACGCGTGACCGCACGCTGACACGCCGACCCGATCTGGAAGAGCAACTAACGGCGTCGTAAGTCATGTCGTCCCCGGAGTTTGTCATCGTCGGTCAGGGGTTGGCCGGCACAACGCTGGCATGGCCATTGCTTCGCCGCGGTCGGCGTGTGTTGGTGATTGATCGCGAGGATGGCTCTTCTGCGTCGCGGATTGCCGCGGGACTCATCACGCCGGTCACAGGCAAGCGGCTGGCCAAAAGTTGGCGTTGGGATGAACTCTTCCCAGCGGCAGCCGCGTTCTACCGGTCGGTTGAAGCCGAAACCGGCACTCGCCTCTTCTCGCAACAGCCATCGTTGCGGCTCTTCGCGGATGAAGCCGAGCACGATGAATTTCATCGCCGCGAAGCGAACATCCTCCGCGGCCTTGTCCGTACTGTCTCCACCATCAATTCCGATTGGTTCGCGGCTCCGTTTGGCGGTTTCGAAATGCCCAGCGCGGCCCGGCTTGAAGTTTCACGCTACCTCGACGCTTCACGCGAGTACTTCCGCGCTCGCGGCGCGTATCTCCGCGCTGAAATCGATCCGCGCGAAGTGATCGAAGCGGACACCGTGATCTTTTGCCGCGGGTTTGCAGCCGATTCTGACCCGTGGTTTGGCAGAATCCAATTCAACGCCGCGAAGGGGGAGATTCTGACGATTCGCGTGCCCGGTCTCGCGGAAGAGCGTGTTGTGCATCGCGGTCTGTGGCTCGTTCCACTTGGGGACAGCCTTTACCGCGTTGGAGCAACGCACACCTGGGAACCACTGAATTCGTTCCCCACACCCGAAGGCCGAGCGGAGATTGAATCGAAACTGCGGCTGTTCCTGAAACCGCCGTATGAAGTGATCGACCACAACGCCGCCGTGCGGCCTGTCATCGACGCCGGTTATCCGGTGTTGGGTCGGCACCCGGAGTCTCCACGCGTGGTGTTCTTCAACGGTCTGGGCGCGAAGGGGTCGTTACTGGCGCCGTTCTTCGCGAATCAACTCGCGGCTCACCTCTGCGGCGAAGGCGAAATCGACGCCGCGGTGAACGTGCGGAAGTATCTATGCCGCGTCTAACCGATCTCGCACACGCCGCTGTGCGTGCGGCGCTCACCACTGGCGAAATCGCCATCGACGCCACCGCCGGCAACGGCAACGACACGCGGTTTCTTTCTGAAATCGTTGGCCCACCAGGACGAGTTTTCGCCTTCGACGTGCAGCCGGAAGCACTCGCCCGCACTGCAGATACGATCAAGAGTGCAAGCCACATCACACTTCTGAAACGCGACCACGCCGAGATGCGCGAAGCGATCCCGAAAGAGTTACATGGGAAAATCGGCGCGGTGATGTTCAACCTTGGCTATCTTCCTGGCGGCGATCATTCACTTACCACACAAGCCGCTTCGACTCTAAAAGCCATTTCCGCCGCGCTGGAGTTGCTCCGGCCCGACGGGGTTCTTACCGTCGTGGCGTACCCCGGTCACGCTGGCGGTGCGGAAGAAACCGAAGCCGTCGCGAGGTTCCTGAATGACTTGCCCGGTGAGTTCGTGATGCGGGAAGAGTTTGCGGAAGTGAGCCGACACGCCGCACCGCGGCTATTCGTGGTACACAAGCAACTCACGGTCGGGTAACATCGGCTATCCGCCGTCCTTCACACACCGGAGTTCTCAATGACCCCCTCACGCCGCACGTTTCTCGCCGCGTCTGCTGTCGCAGCCGCCGCCGCGCCGAGTCTCTACGCCGCCGGCAATGATGTGCTCAAGGTCGGGTTGATTGGTTGCGGCGGTCGCGGAACCGGCGCTGCCGGGCAGGCATTGCAAGCCGACAAGAACGTGAAGCTCGTCGCGATGGCTGATGCCTTCGAGGACCGACTCGACGAGAGCCTCGACAATCTGCTGAAGAAAAAAGAAATCGCGGCGAAGATCGATGTCAAACCAGATGCCAAGTTCGTCGGCTTCAATGCGTACAAGGAAGTGATCGAGCGGTGCGACGTGGTGTTGCTCGCCACTCCGCCGCAATTCCGGCCGTTGCACCTCAAGGCCGCGGTGGAAGCTGGCAAGCACATCTTTGCCGAGAAGCCGGTCGCGGTGGACGCTCCCGGCGTCCGCTCGGTGTTGCAATCCTGCCAATTCGCAAAGAAAAAGAACCTTTCGGTCGTGTCGGGATTGTGCCTCCGGTACGACTTCGGCTTCAAGGAAACGGTGAAGCGAATTCAGGACGGCGCAATCGGCGATGTGGTTACGCTCTTCGCCAACGATTATCGCCGTGGCCGGTGGGAGAAGCGGCGGGAAAAGGAATGGTCCGACATGACCTACCACATGCGGAACTGGTACAACTTTACGTGGCTCTCGGGCGATTTCAACGTGGAACAGCACGTCCACTACCTCGACGTATGCGCCTGGGTCATGAAGGGGGAATATCCGAAGAAGGCCATCGGCATGGGTGGGCGAAGCGTCCTCACCGGCAAGGAGTATGGCAATATCTACGACCACTTCTCGATCGTGTACGAATATCCCAACGGCGCCCGGCTCGTGAGCAATACGCGACAGCATCCACAAACCGACACGGACATGAGCGCTCGGATCTTCGGCACAAAGGGCCAATCGCTCCTCTCCGAACGAACCAACGGCCTGACAATCCGCACCAAGGAGAGCAACTGGGGTTACGACGGGCCAGTCAACCAGATGTATCAGACCGAACACGACGAACTCTTCGCCAGCATCCGTGGCGGCAAGCCGATCAACAACGGCGAGTACATGTGTTACAGCACGCTCCTGGCGATCATGGGTCGCATGGCGGCGTACACCGGTCAGGAAATCACCTGGAAGATGGCGCTTGAGTCGAAAGAAGACCTGTTCAAGGCGGCTCTGGGTGCGAAGAACGGCGACCCCATGCCGAACTACGACTGGGACACGAAGCTCATCCACCCGCCCGTCGCCGTGGCTGGAATTGCGAAATATGTGTGAGGTCGGAAACCATCAGTAGGAGAGCGCGGAGAGCAGGCTTTTTCCTTTGAAGCTCGCTGCAATCGGCGAAAATGGAGAGCTGAGATTAGAAGCGAGAACGGAGAATTCGGAAGGTCAGGTTCATTCTCTATTCCTCGGTTCTCATCGCAGCTTCGCCCGGGAGAACTCAGCGAGGCATCGCAATCCATGTTTACAAAAATCCTCTCCGGGTCAGCGTTGGTGATCGTCATCTCCATCATCCCCTTTTTGCAGGGGAGCGAGTCCCCGTCGACCGAGCCGTTGCCCAACGTCGCGCCGACATCGCCCCCGCCAGCTCCGGCGCTCGTCCAACAGGCGCCCGCCTCGGGATCTGCAACAGAAACTCAACTCCCGGCAAGTAAGTCGGAGACTGTCGCGCGGCCAGAGATTACTTTCGAACTTCGACAATATCCAGAGGATCCGGAGCCGTCGAATCGCGACTATACGATCCGAGTACGGCTGGATGTCGGCCGTCTGCGTACCCACGACCTCACCAAGGAAGACGTGATCAAAGGGCTGACGGAAGGGTGCAGCATTATCGGTTCGCCTCGCCCACCCGAGCCGCCCCCGGGGGTCGTGTACTTCCCGCGCGTCATCCCGGACCGGGTCGAAAACCTCATTTTGAAAGCCAATCCCGATGGGGAGATCGTCCGCCTCAGAGATGTTGCCAAGAATGAAGTCGCCGGGATGTCAACCGGCGAAATTGAGCACCCATCAAATCTCAAACAACCAATGAGCGATATCGAACATTGACCAACCCTGTTCGCCTCGCTCTACCAGTAGCAGGAGCAATTTGCGGCGGCGCGAGTGCATGTGCAGTGAGCCACCGCGCGTGTCCGGAAGATGTACGAGTTACTTCAGTCCGGCAAGGTTCACGGAAGAGGCGCGGCGGGAATTGCAGTCCAAGTTCGCAGAGCACGGGCTTACGCCGTGCCGTTCGCGGACGTCGTACCGCTCGCACATTCAGCGGGGTGGCAACCATTCGGCAACTTCGCCGCTAGTGCCAGCGCCACACCGGCCAGGCATACCGTCACCATGCTCAACAGCAAGCTGACCATATGCCACTGACCGAACGCCGCTTTCGCGGCTTCGCGAATGCCCGAGTCCGGGTTGAATCGCTCCGGCCGCAGTCGGCTCACCTCTTCCGAGATCGGCCAGCCCGCCGCGACCGTCGCAACCGCCATCGCGATGATTATCACGCGCCAGTGATGCACGCAGCCCATCTTCCACCACCGCAACGCCGTCAGAAGCGCCACCACACCACACACCGCCTGCATCGCGAAGTAACACGGAAACACCGGCCCCACCGCGGAACCGGCGAGCGCACTCGCCAGGTCTTTCTTCTGCTGCTCCGAGGCATCCGCCGGAATGATTGTCTGGTACGCCGTGCGGTCCGATGGCCCGTCCTTCACCACTTGTTCGAACGACTTGAAAATCGGTAGTGCCGTCCCAAAGTTGAAGAATGCCGCGCCGCCAAACCACATCCCGAGCGCCAGAACGTGCAGTCCGCGAACGATGGTGTCGTACATGGGGAAGTCTCCGATCCGGCTTTCCGTGCCGGCAAGTAACCGCTTGATGTTCGAGCGGTGTTTGACAACTACGAATCCTGTTCCGATGAGCAGATACAGGGTGACCGGCAGATTATTGGAAGCGAAGGCGTTTGGCGTGCTGACCAGGTGGGCCAATACCAGCATCGTAACGGCAGCGAGTGAGGCAAGCGAAACAATTCGCGACACCAACAGCACGACAATCCACGCCGCCACAGCCAGCGTTGCCGCCAGCGGCACGAGAACAAAGATCGTTCCGGCTCCGGTGGCCACGCCCTTCCCACCGCGAAAGCCGAGATAGATCGGGAACAGATGACCCAGAAACGCCAGCGCCGCCGCACTCACGCGTAGCACATCCGGCGAACCGAGCGCCGATGCGCTGCCGGCGTCAAGCGCGTTCGCGAGCGGCACGGTGGCCGCGACTGGCCCCACACCCTTCAGAAAGTCGAGCACGAAGACGAGCACACCCAGCGGCCAGCCAAGAACCCGTGCGGCGTTGGTGGCACCGATATTTCCGCTTCCAGCGTGGAAGAGATTCACGCCGCGGGCGCGGCCGACGAGATAACCAAACGGAAGTGCGCCAACAAGATAGGCCAGAACGAGCGGAATAGCGGCGGCAACGGAAGAGGACATAGGAAACAACAACGGCGGGTGGATACCCGCCGTTATACGATTTTTGGCGATCTCAACCCGCCGACCTTGCGGTTGGGCTTCGCTACTCTGGCGGGGGCGGAGGCAGTTTCGGCATATCCCCGCCGATGGTCTTAGCAACGGACGTGGTGCGGTAAATCCACTGTTCGGCCGGGCCGTTGGCATCGTCGGGCCGGATGTCCGTCACCTGCGGTCGTGTGTCGTCGGTCGGGCGGATGAAGTTGATTTGCAACGTCTTCCGCTTGATGAGCTTTTCGCCGGTCCGCAGTTCCTCGGTCGCTTGCCCGTTCGACAGACCCACGACATAAACGCTAAATTTGTTCGTCTTGGGAGCCTTTTCAGCCATGTCGGTCCACACGGCCACGCCAGTCACGACACGTGGAATCGCATCGGGTTTGCTGGGCGGGATTGGCCGCTTCGAGATTTCGATAGAGGTCAGAAGACGCAGGCTGGGGTGATTTTGCGGGTTCTCGATCTTATTCAACTGCGAGACGATGAGCGGTTGTGGTTCGTCCAGGTGTGTTGTCAGCAGATCCTTGGTGACGAGTTCGAACTCCGGGAGGAACGTGACCGGCTCTGCCGTCCGATCCTCCGGGGGCAGGTTATACACCTGGTACCACATGTACCACACAACCTGCTTCTGCGGTTTGCCATCCTTGCCGAAACCATTGAGCGGCTCGATCCGCGGCGGTTTGTAGCGGAAATGCAGCGTCCAGACCCCCGGCTTATCGAGCGGTAAATCGAGCGGCTCGATCTTCCTTTCACCAATGTTTTGCTGCGCGAAGACCGCGGCTGGTCCGCTCAAGGCGGTCGCGACAGCCGCGCCCAAGAATGTCCGCCGGTCGAACCGTGCGTGACCCATCATCGTGAACTCCCATCGGCGAGAACTATTACCTTGACCATAGCCGGTGGCTGCGAATGGATCAACCCAAGTGGGAGGTCTTCGCAGAGGTTGCGGCCATGCCGAAGCGCACAGCCGGAATCAACCACTCGCACTCCCACGCTGACGCAGGATGTGCAAAGCGGCCGAAGGGAGATGACAGACGAAGGCAGAACCTTTCACGACATTACTCAAGCCGGTAGAGTCGGGCGGCGGCCTGCGAACGCTTCAGTTGGCGTTCGCAGGTTCCCCGGCAGTCGAGCGTTGCGAGAAGCCGCATTTCTTCCTGATTGTGGGGGTGACTGAAGATGACCCAAACACGGCCATGCAGTTGTGCCAATTCGGCTCGGAGAGCCGCCGGATCATCTTGGTGGTCCTGACCAAGCGTGACGACTTCAGCCGGGAAAGGCTGTTCGCGTGTGTAGAAAATGAACGCGGGCACGCCGCTGTAGTAGACATACACGCGATCGCCCGGCTGAATTTCCGCCCGCAGATCCTCCAATACCGGCCGAAGTGGCTCGGCACGCATGGGCCGGCGGAGAACGTCCAGCGTGGGCCACGCGCCTCCGGCCACAACCAAGCCCAGCAGCACGAAAGCGGCAAAACGGTTCTTCTCACGAAGAGCGTCAAAGACGGTCCATGCCCCATTCGCCACCACCAGTGTGGCCAGCGGAACGAGGAAGAGCAACAGCCGACCGCCAACCGGGTATTTGTGCAAGCCCGACGCCAAGAGCAAGAGCGCCGCCGTCGTGCTGAGCGCCACGACCACGGGCCACCGCTCGCGGGCCAGTTCGCGCAGGCCGATGAGCGCCAGGGCTGCCGCAAGCCCGCCAAGCGGAATCATCGACCCGCCAAACCCACCGGGAACCGAAAACACCGCAACGAAATGGTCCGCCAGCCAGGCGAGATCGCCCACGGACTTCGGCGGCAGCGGCATGAAGTGGTCCGTCCAGTAGTCCGTGAGGTACTTGTTGTTGCCAAGTTGTTTCAGGCAAAGGAAATAGCACACTCCAAAGCTCACGAGCCAGCAAGCAATTGTAAGACCGGCCGCGAGGAAGCGGTTCAGGTCGCGTTCCCTGGCCGCGTATAACAAAAGCGCAGTACCGATGCCGCCCAGAACAAACGTGGCCGGGTGCGAACACCACACTGCTGCCGCCCCCACCCCCGCCAGGAGCGCCCAGCGAGCAAAGCCTCCGCGACCTTCCAGCAAGCCGAGTGCCACCGCGAGTAGCCCCACCGCGATCGCAGCATCGCTGGCATATTGCTTGCACTCTGCCGCGTAGCTCACGAGGTATGGCGAGAGTGCCAGCAGAGCCACAGCCAGTAATGCCGCTTGTGGCGGCAAGAGCCGCCGGGTTATCCACGCAAAGCTGGCCAAACCCGCCAGCGACGCCAGAAACGGCACCAGTCGCAGCGCCCATTCCGAGGTACCAAATGCGGAAATGGCGCCTTTTACCGCGAGCAGGAAGCCAACTGGAGCCCCCTGGTTGTAGTCGAGTGGGGCGAGCAATTGCGCCGGGGTGCGGTTCACAAGGTTCAGCGCCAGCATCGCTTCGTCGAGCCACAACGACCGATCGGAGAAAAGTGCCACCGCACGCAACCCAACACCCACCAGCAGCAACACAACCATTGTGAGCGAAAGCTGCGTCGGCGTCAGGATTGGTGCTGATTCGGTTGTCAGAACCGTGACCGTCCCCACGGACGGCTGCAGGCGATTGGTTACGAGCGAAGGTGCTTTCTCAGTGGTCTGCATGGGAAACCTCTCAAGAGGGCCGCATACAGTAACACTCCTGGCGAACCACGATCAACCCCAACGACGATTGGGAATACCGACGACGTGAAAACCTGACGCTCTCGCCGTTGTCCGCGCGGACACAAAGCGATAGTATCAATCGCGCCCGCTTTATGCCGTCTACCCACGCAGCACGCCGTGAATATCCGCACATTCCAACCGGGCGACGAAGTTACTCAGGCCGCACTGTTCAATGTCGCCGCGTATTCGTTTCCGGGTTTTAAACCGGCCACTGTCGACGACGTGAAGAAACGCACCCGCGGTCGTGGATTTGACCCCACTTCGCGTTTCTACGCTGAGGAAGGCGGCCAGGTCGTCGGCTACTGCACACTCGAACCGGAGCAGGGTCGCGTCAGTTTCCCGTGGTGCAAAAAGGGACAGGAAGCCGCCGCCGAACCGCTGTTCGATGCTGTCCTCCAGTCCGCCCGCGAGCGTGGGCTCACGAAAGTGTTCGCGGCGTACCGCCGTGACTGGCAACCCGTGCTGCAGTTTCTCACGGACCACGGATTCACTGTCGCCCGCGAAATCATCAACTACTGTGCCGACCCTGTCGATCTGCCAACCTTGGTGAATCGCAGCAAACTGCCGATCAACCGCCTGAGGCGCACCGATGTGGCCGCGCTCGCGGCAATGGGCCGCGGCCTCATCCGGTTGCCGGAAGATAAGCTCGAACAGTATATCTTCGCCAATCCGTACTTCCCCGCTGAAGCATTCCTGGTACTGCGAGCCCCAGACGAAACACCCAAAGCCGTCGGCATCGGCCTGGAGAGCAGCACCTATGCGGAAGTGAAGAAGATCGACCCGCTGGCTCCCTGCTTCCGCCTCGGAGCATTCGGCACGGAAGGATTGAATACGAAGCGCGTCAACGGGCTGTTCAGTTTCGTTGTGGCAAACCCACAAGAAGCACTCACGGCTGGTCTAGCACTCCTGTCGGAAGCGTCGCAGGAAATGACCGAAGGCACCGTCACCGCCCTGGCGGCGCAATGTCCTTCCGACGTGCCCCATCTCGTCAATTTCTACCAGCGATATTTCAAGGAACAGGGCCGCTTCCCCATGCTCGAAAAAACTCTTTAGAATCGGTGGCGAAATGAGTGTTTGCGATTGTCCGGACCAACGGCGGTGCGAAATGCGAAGCCATCTCGACTGCCGCTGTTGAGAAATGCGTGATCCCAAGTATACTATTCTTAACTGGGCTTCCTTCCCTTTCAAGTTCTCACACAGCCTGCTGTGAGGCGGACAAATGGAGCCCGACTTGGTCATGGTGGATGCGCTCATGGTGCGGGACTTCAACGGTACACAGTTGGCAGTTGAGTAAATGAGAACATGCCAGGGCATGTTCTCATTGGACTGGCCCCAACCCCACAGACCGCTGGAAAACCCTCCAAAACCCGACACCAGGCGACACCGGGTGACATAACCAGGAAAAAGCCTCGAAACACAGGCTTTTGGTGGGGCCAGCAAAACCCGAAACCCGACGCAACCAAACGAACTGAGGTAGGAAAAACGGCTCGAAACCCCGAAACCAGACGAAGCCAGTGAATAACACGCGGTTGTGGGTTGGGAAGATCGGTGGGGTAGTTGAGCGGACTAAGCACAAGGCCACGGTGGTTTGTAAGGTTTTTCAACGAACCGCGACCGCGACAGTAGTTTCAAGGTGTTGCCTTTGGTAGTTTTCAGCCCCGGCAGGGGCGTCAGATGTTAGCCCAGGGTGAAGCGCTAGCGAAACCCTGGGACAACGCACGTCCGATTGGTCGCCAGACAAGACGCATGCTGGCGGTAGACGTGGTGAAGCGGGGCAACTGCAGAGGTGTAACATAATCAGCAACTATCTTAATAACGTAATAATGTATTGAGTGGGGCGGGAGCCCGGGCGCAACAGAATCGGATGCGTTTCGGCTGTCGAGTTTGCTCCAACCGACCTCGTTTTGCCAGCGGTTCTTAGGACCGGCTCTGCCGTCAACGCCCATGTTTGCCATCATCAGTGATATTCACGGCAATCTCGAAGCACTGGAATCGGTGCTGGCCGACATCGGCCGGCACCCGGTTTCTGCGATCTATTGCCTCGGCGACATCATCGGTTACGGTCCCAATCCCATCGAGTGTCTCGAACACGCGATGAAGTGGGATCTGACGATCCTCGGGAATCACGATCAAGCCGTGATCTTCGACCCGGAAGGATTCGGTCAGAACGCCGAGCGTGCGATTTTCTGGACGCGTCGCGTTCTCGAAGCCAGCCGCCGCGATGATCTGTGGAGTTTTCTCGCCGAACGGCCGCGAGTGCATCGCGAAGACGATTTTCTCTTCGTCCACGGCTCGCCGCGCAGCCCCGTCCGGGAATACATCTTCCCCGAAGATATCTACAACCAGCGGAAGATGGCGCAGCTCAGTGCCCTCATCAAGCAATATTGCTTTTGCGGACACACTCATGTGCCGGGGGTGTTCGTCGCGCCATCCGAACCGGAAGGGAACTGGCAGTTCCTCGCACCGGAAGAATGCAATCACTTCTGGCGATTTGACGGGCGCAAAACGATCGTGAATGTCGGCTCAGTGGGGCAACCGCGCGACGGCGACTCACGAGCGTGTTACGTCACCGTGGATGGCTGGGACGTGACATTCCATCGCGTTGAGTACGACTGGCGAAAGACACGCGACAAGATTTACGCCATTCCCGATCTCGATAACTTTCTCGGCGACCGACTTGACGAAGGGCGATAACACGAGGCGAAGCACATGACGCAGTTACCCGGGTCGGCTAACGTGCTTGCAATCAATGCCGGCTCGTCGAGTGTCAAGGCTGCGTTATTCCGTGCGGGTGATCCGCCGACCGAACTCCTTCGCGATAAGCTCGAACACGTCGCTTCACCGGACGATGTCATCGCCTGGCTGGAAGCAAAGAACGCCACCGCGAATCTCGCGGGGATCGCGCACCGGCTCGTTCATGGTGGCTCAGATCACACCGCGCCCGCCATCGTCACAGCGAAGTTGTTTCACGATCTGGAAAAGCTCAAAGCGCTCGACCCGACACATCTCCCGGCGGAACTCGCTCTGATCGCTGCGTTCGCGAATCACTGGCCCGATGTGCCGCAGATTGCGTGTTTCGATACGGCGTTCCATCGCGACATCCCCTCGGTTGCCTCCACGCTGCCCATTCCACGCCGCTACAAGTCGCAAGGCATTCGGCGCTACGGTTTCCACGGCATCTCTTACGAATACCTGATGGAAGAATTGGCCCGCCTTGCCGGGCCGGAGGCAGCCCGGGGGCGGGTCATTCTGGCTCATCTGGGTGCCGGTGCGAGCCTCGCGGCAGTCAAAGACGGGAGAGGAATCGATACCACGATGAGCTTCACGCCAACTGCTGGCCTCGTAATGGCAACGCGGACCGGCGATCTCGACCCGGGCGTACTGATTCACCTTTTGCGTGCGGAAAAGCTCTCTACCGACCATCTCGACCATCTCGTGAATCGCGAATCGGGCTTACTTGGCATCTCAGAAACAACGGCGGACGTGCGTACTCTGCTCGCACACGAAGCCAGCGATCCGCGTGCGGCCGAAGCAATTGCTGTATTCTGCTACCAGGCGCGAAAGTGGATCGGCGCGATGGCAGCGGCACTCGGCGGGCTGGATACGTTGGTCTTCGCGGGCGGAATCGGCGAGAACGCAGCGGAAATCCGGACACGAATTTGCAAAGACCTCACATTTCTCGGCGTGCGGATTGCATCCGAACGCAACGTCGCGTGCGCGGCGGTCATCTCGGAGGATGACGCACCAGTCACAGTGCGCGTCATTCGCACCAACGAAGAAGCCATGCTGGCGCGGAATGCCTTCCGCTTGCTCGCGTCTGTGCCAGCGTCCACTTCATAGGAATCAACTCATGGCTCACGAGCTTTCCGATGCGCTTCTCAAGAAGATGGACGCATACTGGCGAGCCGCAAACTATCTCTCCGTCGGACAGATTTACTTACTCGATAATCCACTCCTGCGGGAACCGCTGCTTAAAGAACACATCAAGCCACGCTTGCTCGGCCACTGGGGCACGACCCCCGGTCTGAATTTCATCTACGTTCATCTGAATCGCGTCATCAAGGAACGCGACCTGAACGTGATCTACATCTGCGGTCCCGGCCACGGCGGGCCGGGCATCGTCGCCAACGTCTACCTCGAAGGAACGTACAGCGAATACTATCCGCACGTCTCGCAAGACGCCGTTGGTATGAAGCGGCTGTTCAAGCAATTCAGTTTTCCGGGCGGAATCCCAAGCCACGACGCTCCCGAAACACCAGGCAGCATTCACGAAGGCGGCGAACTTGGCTACTCACTCGCGCACGCCTATGGTGCAGTCTTCGACAATCCCGATCTGATTGCCGCGTGCGTGATTGGAGATGGCGAAGCCGAAACCGGTCCGCTCGCCACCGGCTGGCACGGCAACAAGTTCCTCAATCCCGTCCGCGACGGCGCCGTGCTGCCCATTCTGCACTTGAATGGCTACAAGATTGCCAATCCCTGTTTCCTTGCGCGCATCCCGGAAGAAGAACTCGAACAGTTGCTTCGCGGATTCGGCTACGCGCCGCACTTCGTGAGTGGCAGCGACCCCGTCGATGTTCACCCCATCATGGCGCGAGCGATCGATACGTGTATCGATGAGATTCAGCAGATCCAAAGCGATGCCCGCGCCAACGGTTTTCAAACCCGTCCGGCATGGCCGATGATCGTTCTGCGGACGCCAAAGGGCTGGACATGCCCGAAGTACATCGACGGCAAGAAGTGCGAAGGTTCCTGGCGTAGCCATCAGGTACCGATGGGCGACGCCGCAACACCCGAACACTTGCGAGTGTTGGAAGGATGGATGAAGTCGTATCGGCCGGAAGAACTCTTCGATGGCGAAGGGCGGCTAAAAGCCGAACTGGCGGAACTTGCTCCAAAGGGCACACGCCGCATGGGGGCCAATCCCCATGCTAACGGTGGGTTGTTTCTTCGCGATCTCAAACTGCCGGACTTCAAGCAATACGCTGTTGAGGTGCCAAGCCCCGGTGCGTCCACGGCGGAAGCCACCCGCGAACAAGGAGTCTTCCTTCGTGACGTGATGAAGCTGAACCTGGATACGCGCAACTTCCGTCTGTTCAGTCCGGACGAGCTGGCTTCCAACCGCTGGCAGGATGTGTTGGAAGCCACGGACCGCTGCTACACCGCCGAGATCATCCCTGACGATGACCACCTCGCGCCCGACGGCCGCGTGCTGGAAGTGCTCAGTGAGCATCAGTGTCAGGGTTGGCTGGAAGGGTACCTGCTCACCGGCCGGCACGGCTTCTTCAGTTGCTACGAGGCATTCATCCACATCGTTGATTCGATGTTCAACCAACACGCGAAGTGGTTGAAAGTGTGTCGCCATCTGGCGTGGCGTAAGCCCATCGCGAGCTTGAATTACCTTCTCAGTTCACACGTCTGGCGGCAGGATCACAACGGCTTCAGCCATCAGGATCCTGGCTTCATCGATCACGTCGTGAACAAGAAAGCGGAAGTGATTCGCGTCTACCTTCCGCCGGATGCAAACTGTCTGCTGAGCGTCACCGATCACTGTTTGCGGAGCCGGAACTATGTGAATGTGATTGTGGCGGGGAAGCAACTCAGCCCGCAATGGCTGACGATGGACGAAGCCGTGAAGCATTGCACGGCGGGTGCCAGCATCTGGGAATGGGCGTCGTGCAAGGGAGAGCCCGATGTGGTTTTTGGTTGTTGCGGCGACATCCCGACAACGGAAGTGCTTGCGGCCACCGAAATACTGCACCAACAGCTTCCCGATTTGAAGGTACGTGTGGTGAATGTGGTGGACCTGATGAAACTTCAACCGCCGAAGGAACACCCGCACGGGTTGACGGATGAAGCGTTCGATGCGTTATTCACGAAAGACAAGCCGGTCATCTTCAACTTCCACGGGTATCCGTGGTTGATTCACCGTCTCACGTATCGCCGCACAAATCACGATAACCTGCATGTTCGCGGATACAAGGAAGAGGGCACGACCACAACGCCATTCGACATGTGCGTCCTCAACGAAATCGATCGCTTCAAGCTGGTGATTGACGTGATCGATCGAACTCCCGGCCTGGCAGAGCGTGCGGGGAAAGTGAAGGAAGCCATGCATGCCAAACACGCCGAACACCGGTCTTACGTCAACGAACACGGCGTTGATCTGCCGGAAGTGAGCGGTTGGAGTTGGAGTAAGCGCGGCCAAGTGCCGATGGGTTCTTCCGACACTGCCGCGGATAACAAGTGAACCCAACCAATGAGCCGGAAGCGTAAACCCGCCTCGGTTGGCCGCGTTTACGCTTCCGGCTTGTCGAAGCTTATTTCTCCTTCTTGGCGTCCTTCGTTTCCTTCAGCCTGCTTCCATCCACCACCAAGATGGTACCGTCGCCAATGCGAACGGCGATGTCCTCGCTGGCTGGCCGGAAAGTAACGCCAGACGGTTGATTTGGGTTGAAACTCATCGGGTAACCCGTCACGACGGGCGCCGATTTTGTTCTTCCCGATTCGACATCCACCACCTTCACGAGCGCGGTGGGCTTACTCGGGTCAGTTGCCCCGAGAACCAGGAAGCCAATGGACTTTCCATCCGGCGAAACCGTCATCGAACTGGTGAAGTTGGTACCCGTCAGCACTTTCTCTTTGGCACGACCCCGCAAATCGATGACCCGCACCTGAATGAACTGCGATTCGGGGATGTACACCTGCGATTCCAGAACGATCAGCGTTTCCTTATCCGGCAGCGGGTGGAGAGCACCCACATCCGTGCGTGCGAATTGAAGGTTCGGGCGTTTCGCACCCGGCTCCGCCTTCCAGCTCTGCATTTCCTCACCGGTTTTCAGTTCAAACTGGCGGACCACACCCTCTTCCTTGTCACTCGGCTTTGGGTCGATGGGTGGCTGCGGAACCGCCAGAGATAATCTGCGAGCCTGGCCGGTGAACAACGAAGCGCCGTCCGCCGAAAACGCCACAGCACCGATGCCCTTCGGTACCTTCACGCCAAACTTCTCTTGACCAGTTGTGGCATCCCACACAGTGACTTTATCGTCGTCGCCAGTCGCGGCGGCAAAGAGCTTGCCATCGGCCGAAAACGCTGCGGAGTACTGTGGTGGACCGGGTGGGCGGAGCAGCGGAGGAGGCCGTATGCCGCCCGGTGGCGGGGGAGGAGGCGGTGGAAGACCGGGCTTCACCGGAGGGGCAACGAGTGGAGGAGCGGGCACGGGTGGAGGAGGTAATCCTGGCGGAAGCGGGAACGGCGGGCCAATCCCGCCCGGTTCGCGATAGACATACAGCTTTCCCTTCGGCTTGAACTTCATTTCACCTGTCGCGAGATTCCACAGAGTGCAGACACCATCTTCGGTCGCGGATGCCAGTTGTGCCCCATCCGCACTGATAGCGATAAAGTGCGTGCTTGTTCCCAGAGCAAGCTTTCGCTCCTTGAGATGCTTGCCGGTGTTCGGGTCGAAGTCGTGGATCGTGCCATCGGTGTGAATCGTCCGGAGTACTTTACCGCCTTCGGTGTAAACAGAACGGAAAACGGATGACCATGCGCCGATGAGCATTTGTTCGAGCTTGCCCGTGTCGGCTTCGTAAATGCGAAGTGAACCATCCAGTCCGCCAACCGCAATCCGCTTGCCGTTGTAGCTCAGCAAGTGCGAGCCAATTGCACTCGGCACATCGAACCGCTTCAACTCCTGACCGGTAGCGTCGGCAACGACGATGCGGGTGCCATTCGGCTGCCACTGTTGCGTCTGGACCACCCACGCCACACGTCCCATCTCGCGAGCAAACTGCAAACTCTCTGCTGCGAGTTCGCCCCTCGGCGGTTTCACCGCGTTCTGTTCCTTGCCGGTCGCCGCGTCGAAGACGCTGAATAGTCCATCCGGCCAAGTTGCCAGGAGAAGAAGTTTATCGTCCGCCGAGAACGCGAATCGCGTGCGATGGACCTGGTACTTGTCCGTCAGTTTGTAAAGCAAGTTGCCGGTGGTCGCGTCCCAGACGCGAATACCTTGCCCGTCGCAGCCAGCGGCGATGAATTTTCCTTTGGGCGACCATGTGGCGGTGTGGAAGAATTGATTGTTCGCTGTCTGCGCGAAGAACTCCTTCTTCACCGGTTTCTGCGTCTCCACGTCGAACATTTCCAGCTTCGTGCTGCCAACCAAAAGCCGTTTACCGTCGGGTGAGAAGGTGAGGTTGTAGCCGTGCCCAGTGAGATTGATCTCTTGCTTGGTGATGTCCTTGTGGGTCTTGCCGTCCCAAAAACGCAAGCGGTTATCGATACCGCTTGTAGCGATGACACCGCCGTCCGGCGAGAACGCCGCAGCCATCACGCCGGTTTTGTGGTAGCGAAGGAGGGTGATGAACTCACCAGTCTCCACGTTCCACAGCGCAACGGGAGCGTCGATTCCACTGGTGTAGTGCGTGTTAGTGACGGCCGCGAGCGTCTTACCATCGGCGGAGAACGCCAGCGGCTGGCTCATGTACTGGATTGGTCGACCGATGCTGAACTTCGCGGCGTCGGGGAGTTTGTTTCCGGGTAGGCTGAGCAGGAGTGGTCGGTCCGCTGCGCTCCCTGGAGTCAAGCCAATGGCAAGCAGAAGCAGAGAAAGTACTCGCGTCATGTGACTCCCCGCCGGAGACAATTCAGAAGCTTTCAGCGCATTGTCGGCTGAAACTCAAAGACGAACAACGGGAAGCCAGGGATGTTACAAAAGCAGAAAATATACCGCGCCACCCCGTGGGCCATCTGCTGCCACAGTGTTTCTCCATTTGCTTCATATTCGGCTCAAGGTAATATGGTGACACGATTTCCGGGCATGGTTTGACTTTCGCGCGCAAACGAGTTTCCCCCGCGAGTCCATTTTTCAGCCAACATGACGGCGTGTTTGCGCGTTCTGTTAGCTAAGGTACTTCGACCCCCTGACGACCCGAGGGCGTGACGATGGCTCCAGCTCACGGTAAGCTCGTGATGAGCGCTGCGGTACTCCTCGCGTGTGGCGCGGTACTCATCCCCACCGCACCGTCCACCCCGGCACTCGGCGGAGAACCACCCCAACCCCCGGCTGAAATCAAACCCAAAGTCTCCGACACAATGCCGGACGCGGAGGATCGACCCGCTCCGCAATCGATCTTTGCAGGCACCGCGATCGGATTCATTCTGGAAGCCAATGGCAATGAAGTGCCCAAAAACGGCCAACAGATGATGAAATTACTCAGCGAATTTGGCGAATTCGCACAACTTCCGGTCACCTTCTCCGCCGTCGATCTTCACACGCGACTGAACCAACCACGAGTCATCATCACCAAGCGGCCGAGTATGACCCAACCCAATCAACCCGTCGGCGTGGGTGGGAAGCCCGTCAATCCATTCGGCTTTGGGTTTGCCGGAGTGAACGCGACGGGGACGCAAGCCCCCATCAGCACGAGTACGCTGACCAAACCCAACCTGGAGGGACGGTTGTTCCTCGCCGCCAACATGGAGAAGAAGGACGCCGGCGGTTATCGGGTTAAAACCTTCGAGTTCATCTCGTGGAACAGCCGCAAGCAGCAGTTTGATTTTGGTTTCATCGAGTGCGATGATGTCGAACCGCAGATTCGCGTGGTGGATGGGGTCAAGTGCTTCAGTTGTCACAAGAATCGCGGGCCCATTCTCGGTCAGGGACCGTGGTCGAACACACCCCACAACGACAAACTCCGGGAGGCAGTCGCGTCCTCTTGCGGTATCAATCTGCAGGCTCTTTGCCTCCCCAACACGATTGGCCAGCCGCAATCGCTGTCCACTGGATTCGATGTGAGCATTGTCAAGCGGCCCAATACCACGCAGGACGGCCTGTCGATTCTGATCCTGCAGGGGCCAGCCGTGGACGCCGCCGTCCGCATGGGTTCGGATCTCGCCCGCGACCGCAATGTGTACCGCGAACTGGTTCGCAACGCCGATGGCCGCAAGGCAATGGCGATCCTTCTTGCGGCCATCGCAACCTCTGGCCCGCTGGAACAGAACCAGCACCAAGTGGCAACGATCCTCAATCAGACTTTCACAACGAATTACTCGACGTTCGCGGAGAAATGGGTCACGCATCACAAGAACAGCACCAGCACGCTGGTTGACTTTAACCCCTCTGGCTCCATGGGCAGCATTCGCCAGGTGACGACCGGCTCCCTCGGTGGCTGGGGAGGAGGAAGCACCTTGCAAACGAACCTCCAGGTCGTTTGGAATGGCGATACCAAGCAGATCACCGATTATGACACCAAGCGTGCCACCGACGACCACGGCCTGCCCAGCAACCGCCAACCGAGCAACCCAAAGGCATTCGTGCGGCCGACGGTCGGGATGCCGGGAAAACCCTCGGCGGCGCTCAGCGTTGTGCAAGTGGCACGCCTCATTGGCATAACCGAAGGCGACCGCGAGTTCATGGTCGACCAGTTGTCCAGTGCGGTTCAGCAGATCGGCAAGCCCAAAATTACGGCAACCACGCTGGCACGAGACGTGTTCAGCGGTCCGCAGTTCCTGGAGTTGTTCACCGCGGGGGAAATCCCCGATCGGGAGGATTTCAAGGATCGCTTCGTGAAGGGTTTGAACGCCCTGCTGAAATCCCACAACATGAACGAACTCAAGCTCACTCGCACCGACTACGCCAGCGGCCCGAACGTGGGTCGAATTCCTGGTAAGCAAGACGAGGAAATCCCGGTCGTGGCGACCACCGCCTGTATTCGGTGTCACGATGTTCGCGGAGTGGGCAAGCCCGGCTTCAACCCCATTCCGATGCTGGCGTTCGATCCGTTCGATCAGACCAGCCGCGACCGCTGGGTGAAGAACACGCCGGTGAAGGTTCGATTGCCGATCCTCACCCGACTGCTCAAGCGAATCGACACCGACCGCGACATGCCGCCGGAAGACTCGCCGGAATTCGATGCCTTCCGCACGAAGGAACCGGCAACGCTCGACGCCATGAAAGATTGGCTCACGACGGAGTTGAAGAAAGCGAAGAGTGAGTAAGTGAAACCAACCCAACGCTACGCGGCCGGAAGGACTTTCCTTCCGGCCGCGTGGCTTTTGCACCGGCGCCATCTCAACCGCTTGGTGTGATCGTTTGCATCGGCTACAGTGGCAAGATGGAACACACGCACGACGAAGTGACTGCTTATCACGAAGCCGGGCATGCGGTGATTGCGCTGGCGCTCGGCCGCACCATTCACAAACTCAGCATTCTGCCCAACCGCGAACGACTCGGCGAATGTCGGTTCGGGAAAGGCAACGCCAAGCCCACGGATGACTGGCTGGAGCGCGAAATCCTTATATCGCTCGGCGGACTGGCCGCCGAAGCCCGCTTCACTGGCACCTACGCCACCGAAGAAGCCAAACAAGACCTACGCTTTGTCCGCCGCCTGGCTCTTGAGCGCAAATCCGAACGCGCTGTGGAGCGATACGAACAGCGGATGCTCGACAAGGTCGAGTACATGCTTGCGGACGAGGGGACCTGGAAAGCTGTGGAATTGATCGCGGCCGAGTTGATGAAACACGGCACCATCAGCGGTCGAGCAGCCCGGCATCTGTTTGATACGGCTGCAAAAGAAGACTGAAAAGGAGAAAGAAGAGGAGCCGGAGATGACGCCGATCAACACAGATCAGGCATGAAGACAGATGAGAAGAATGTTTCACCGCAGAGGGCACATGAGAAAAGACAGATAAAATTCAAACTATCTTTTGCCTTTTCTTTGCCCCCTCTCGTGCTCTCTGCGGTGAAATAGTCTTTCTTGCGGCCGCCTTCACCCACCCGCACGTTTCACTTTGTACCCGAGTTTCTCCAGTTCCTGCGCGATGCGGTCGCGTTGGTCGCCCTGAATCTCGATGCGGCCATCTTTCGCGGTGCCGCCGGTGCCGCACTTGTTCTTGAGCAGCGTGGCCAGTTCCTTCAGTTCATCGTCGTTCAGCGGCAGTTCCGACACGACGGTAACGCCCTTCCCCTTCCGTCCGGCAGTCTCGCGGCTCAACTTGGCGGTGTGAATCTTCTTCGGCGGTGGCGGAGGAGGCGGTGAGGCCGGTTTCGGCGGGAGAGGTTCGTCACTTCCGCCGAGCAGCCTCGCGATGAGGCCATTCACCGCGTCGGTGGGAGCACCGCCCGCCCACTTCTCGACGCGACCGGACCAGCCTTCGGGAGGGGAGCCATCCATTGGAACGACGACTTCCACCACGGCGAGTTCGCCCGTGGAAGCGCCAAGCCACGGCAAGCCCAGCCGACCGGCCGCGGTGTTGAACGCCGCAACCGCGGCGTTCGCGGAAGCAGCGTTCGCGGAAAGGAACAATACGATTCGCTTGGCTTTGGCCATAACTTCAGAGTAGCAGCAGGACTCCGTGTGCCGTTTTGAAAGGCAACGGCACACGGAGTCCTGCTACGACTTTAACTAAAGATGTCGCTGGTGCAGTCGCCGCCGGGGTAGCGGATTTCGTGGGCGCGACTCGGGCCGTCCGGTTCCTTGCCGAAGTCCACGAAGAATTTCTCGTTCAGTTTCAATCCGCCCTTTTCCGTGTCGCAGTCGATCTGCACCATCCACGAACCTTGTTTCTTCAGATCGGGGTAAAACTGGTTGTCCCAGACGCTCAGGAGCGAGTTGGTCACGTAGAGCCGCTTGCCGTCGAGCGACAGTTGGAGCATCTGCGGTCCGCCATCGAGTTTCTTTCCTTTGAATTCCAGCGCCTTGCCGATCACTCCACCGAGGAACACCTGGCCGGTCAGTTTCGGCTCCAGCGGATCGCGGATGTCGTACTGCCGCACATCGCCATGCAGCCAATTAGAGAAGTAGAGAAAACGATCATCCATCGCCACGAGGATGTCGGTGATAAGGCCAGGAACGTCGTTCCCGCCCATCTTCACCTTTTCGACTTGAACGCCGGGGTGGAAAACAACTCCGCCGGCTTTCTGGACGCGGTGGAACTTAAAGGTCCACAAGACGCTGCTGAGAGCGGCACCAACAAACCCGATCGGACTGTCCGGGTTGTGGCAAAACCGCACCTCCAGGGGAATCAGGCCGCGTTCTTTCAGATTCAGACTGCCTTCGATCGTCCGGGTGTTCCAGTCCCAGAGGTGGAGCTGTTGACCGTATTTCCCGACTTTTACGTCCTTCGGATCGAATCCCCTAAGGTACGTGTTCGGCGCGGCCCATTCGCTCGACACCATCACGTTGTGGCGCGGCTGATACCAGAAGTCGTAGTTAAAGTTCATCCCCTTCGTGTCCTTCTCCCACCGTCCTTTGATTTCGTACTTGTCGTCGAGAAGGAGAAACCCGCCGGGCGCTTCGCCTTTGGCGTTGCCGAGCATCGAGATCATGATTTCACCGCTGGGCAGGCAGTGGACGGTGTGCGGCGCGGACAGGTCCGCTTTCTTCGCCACTTCTTCCGGCTCGATGACCTTGTGCATTTTGAGGGCAAGTGGATCTTTTGCATCGACGATGTGAATCCGTCCGGACTTCAGTCCCGGCACGATCAGATAGCGCCGGTCGCCCGGCTTGCCGTGACACGACGAGCAGATGTTCCAGCCGAAGTGATGGAGTTCGTCACCGACTTTCGGCATTGGGAGTCGATGGACCACCTGCGAATAGGTCTTTGAGGGGGGGTCAGCATCGACCACAGCCAGGTAATCCGGTTTGTCGATCCCGGTGTTTGCGTACGTGCAGGTAACGAAGAGCAACTTTTCCCGAGGGGCCTTCATCGCTTCCTTGGGCGAAGCAAAGCCGGGCGTATCGGCGGAGTGACCGAGCGAAGTCAACCCGGCCGATGCTGCAGCACACGCGGAAGCGTGCAGGAATTCGCGACGGTCCATGAGAAATTCCTCGCGGTGCGGAAATACACCGAGATTCTACTGCTGCTGAGTACAATCGAAGTAGTGTTTCTTTCGAGGGGTCATCATGTCCCGGAAGAAAAAGAAAGAGCGCGATCGCCAGAAGCAGCGCCGGCATGCTCCTCCCACCAAATTACAGCTTCGACTTGCCGAAGCGCAAGAAATGCTCAGCGAGGGGGAGTTCGAGGAAGCCAGAGAGTTGCTCGCGTCGCTCGATCGCACGCACCCGAACGATCCGGAAATTCTGCGCGCGCGGATGGCCGAGGCCGTGGCCACGAATGATGAATTTCTTCTCCACGAGACGGCAGAGCGGTTGACGAGACTCCGACCAAGCGAGCCGCTTCCACACCTGGTTCTGGGACAGAGTTGCCTGATGAATGGCTGGCCCTCCCTGGCCATGCGCACGTTCCGGCATTTTCTCTCGCGTTGGCCCAGCGATCCAGAAGCCCCAAAAGTACAAGAACTCGTCACCCAAGTGGAACGTACACTTCCCGAGCATCTCAAAAAGACCGGGCTGACGGGGGAGAACGCCTTTGCCCATGCTTGCCTGCACGAGGAGATTCTCGCGCACTTGAGCGCGGGACGGACTCACGAGGTCCACTCGCTTGCCAGGCAGTTGCTGGCGGTTCGCCCCGATTTCATACCCGCGATGAACAACGAAACAGAGGCGTACATCATCGACGGCAACTCCACGGCCGCAATCGAAATGTGTCGGCGGGTATTGGCACTGCAGCCCAATAACGGCCATGCGCGCGGAAATCTCATTCGGGTTCTGTTCCTGTCCGGCCACCACACTGAAGCCATCACTGAAGCGCAAAGCCTCAAACAACTCACTTTTGAACGCGACGATGAATGGGCCAAAGTTGCCGAAACGCTCTCGTTCCTTGGCGACGATGAAGGGGTGTTGACCGCGGCCGCGCATGTGAGAAGCGATGCCACTCCTCAACTCGTCGGCATGGTCAAGCACTTGGCGGGTGTCGCTCTCTGCCGGTTGGGGCGGGAACACGAGGCGCGCAAAGCCTGGAAGGAAGCAATCGCAAACGACCCTGGTGAAGGGGCTGCCGAAGAAAATCTGGCCCAACTGGATCTTCCCATCGGAGAACGATCCGCACCTTGGCCATTCCTCTTCCGCCGTTGGATCCCCAATTCGACTATTGCCGAGATATCTCGACAGTTGAGCAGTCAAAGCAGCCGGAAGAACGAATCGGAGGCACTCCGACAGTTTCTCCAAAGACGACCCGACGTTGCTGCACTGATCCCAGTGTTGCTCAATCGTGGCGATCCGAGGGCGTGTGAGTTTGCGTTACGTCTCGCCGAGACCGTCGCCACTCCCGAAACTCTGGCGATACTCCGGGATTACGCACTCAGCCAGCACGGGCCGGATGCCTCGCGTTTGAAAGCCGCCAACGCTGCTTCCGCAGCCGGATTGATCCCTTCCGGAACAGTGAGAATGTGGACGCAGGGACAGTGGCGTGAAGTCTTCTTGCTGAACTTCGAGATCACAGACGAACCAACCGAAGCCCTTCCCCCGCGAGTGTCGAATCTGGTCGCCCGTGCCCTGGAACTGATGCGCGCGGGTAATGCGGATGAGGCCGAGCCACTGCTTCGTGAGGCGCTGGTTGCCGAGCCCGACTGCCCGGCGATCCTCAATAACCTCGCCGTGAGCTTCCAGATGCGCGGGCGAAATACCGAAGCCGAAGCGCTGTCGCGTGAAATTCACCGTCGATTCCCCGATTACCTGTTCGGCATCATCGCTGTCGCTCGGCTGGCGATCCGTGATGGTCGGTTGGATGAAGCGAAAGCGCTGCTGGATCAGGTGATTACCCGCAAACGTTTCCACACCACCGAATATGTCGCCTTGGCCGCTGGTGAGATCGACTGGCACCTGGCCAAGGGGCAACACGACGGGGCTGTTGAGTGGTTGAAGATGCTGGAAGAGATGGTTCCGGATGCTCACATGTTGCCCGATCTTCGCAATCGCGTCCACCGAAACCGCAGTCGGTGGCCATTCGGTTGAAAGTGAACATCTTGCCGTGCGACTATAGAATGGGCACCTCGAACAGCGAAGGGAGTGCCCATGAGCCGATTCTGGCAACACTTCATCACCGATGGCAGCGAAACGCCCAACGACCCAAAGCAAACGAACAGCACGCAACCTGAAGCCGAAGACGTACTCGACGCATTCTCGCGCGCCGTTGTCGGCGTGGCCGACAAACTGCGCCCGGCGGTCGTGAATTTGCGAGTTGGGCGCGGAATGCGCGGGGGAAGCGGTTCGGGAGTTCTGTTCGCCCCAGACGGACTCTTGCTCACCAATCACCACGTTGTGCAGAAGCACGACAAGGTTCGCGTCCGATTGAGTGACGGCACGGAATTGTCTGGCCAAGTGATTGGCAACGACCCGTGGACCGATCTGGCCGTGGTACAAGCGGAAGGCGAGAAGTTCCCGTTTGCGGTGTTTGGCGATTCGGCCAAGCTCAAAGTGGGACAACTGGCGGTGGCGATCGGTAGTCCGCTCGGTTTTGAATCGACTGTGACAGCGGGGGTGGTCTCGGCGTTGGGGCGCACACTGCGGAGCATCTCCGGCCACCTCGTCGATAATGTCATTCAGACGGATGCAGCCCTCAACCCCGGCAACAGCGGCGGCCCGCTGGTTGATTCGCACGGCCGCGTGATCGGGATTAACACGGCGGTGATTCAACCGGCGCAGGGGATCTGCTTCGCGGTTCCCATCAATACTGCCAAGACGATCCTCCCGCAGTTGCTCAAGCACGGGCGCGTCATTCGCGGCTATCTCGGTCTGCACATCCGGCAGGTACCGATTTCGCCGGAGCTTCGCAACACCTTCACTCTCGAACAAAAGAGCGGGGTGGAGGTTCTGATGCTCGAAGAAGATGGCCCCGCACAGAACGCGGGTTTGTGGATTGAGGACATCATCGTCGGCTTTGGCGGCAAGCCGGTGGCCAGCGTGGATGATCTTCAGCGGTCGCTCACGCAGCTTCCCGTCGGGTTACCCGTGAAGATTTCCCTGCTGCGGGAAGGCCGCCTCATCGAGCGCACCGTGGTGCCGGCGGAATATCCAAACCCGGTGCGCGGATGAGCGAGTCGTTCTGGCAAACACCGGACCGCCAAGTTCCGCTAGTTTCATAAATGAGTTTCGCGATATGGTGTCTCATCACAAAGTCGCTCCTGTGATTGAGACACCCGTGATGCTCTGGCTGGCGTCGTATCCCCGCTCGGGAAATACGTTTCTGCGCATTGTTTTGAGCGAAGTCTACGGGCTGGAATCGTCCGAGTTTTACGATCCGCAGAGCCAGACGAGCGATTCTGAATACGCGGATTACCCGGTTGTCAAAACGCATCTCCTTCCCAACGAGTTGGTTCCGCGGAATCGCTCGATTCCCGCAGTATACATCGTCCGAGATGGTCGCGATGCGGTTGTTTCAGTTGCCCACCACCACTGCAACCTGATCGATCCCCACGCGGATTTCCGCACCACTTTGAAGGCGGCGATTCGTGCGCAGGATGGCACATTCTTCGGCGGCTGGAGCCAGCATGCGCGGCTATGGCGAAAGCGAGCTGGGGTCATTCTTCGATTTGAAGAGTTGATCGCCGACCCGATCGGCACTGCGGAGCGTATTCGGGCCATTTACCCGCTGCCCGAGCCACAAACTGATCGCGCGCCCTCGTTCTACGACCTGCGTACTCAGAGTTTTGACTTCGGTAGAGGCTCCGAAGTGATGGACGATCCGCACTTCCGCAAGCGATTCTTCCGCCGGGGCGAGGTGGGCGCCTGGAAGGACGAAATGCCTCTTTTCCACCGTCTTCTCTTCACCTACCACCACGGGCGAACTCTCTGGAAGATGGGTTATTGGCCGTTCCGGCGTTTCGCGCCGGGGAAGCCTTCGCCCAACTCATCTGATTCTCGCCTGCTTGTCGGCGCCTGAGTGCCGACACGGTTCAACTCCTCGTGTCGGGTGGGCACGAAATTTCTTGGAATTTCGAAAAATTGCTCTTTTTCTCCGGCACAGAGAGCGTATTATTCCACGACGGGCGGCGGGTGCCGCTCGCCAGGAGCTACGAATCGCTTTGCCGCAATCTCGCTTCGACACTTCTTGGTCTTCCGACTTTGAGTTACCCCTCACAGCCTCCAAGAGAGTAACAGTCAAGCCTGTACCGCCGCAGAGGAAGCGCGTTGTCTACCGTTCTGCGTAAACGGCCGCTGCCGGTCGTCCGCCCCTGTTTCTCCGCGCGGGAGTTCCGCGCATGGTTCTCTGTGTTCTTGGGCCGCAGGCCCAGAGTAAAGACTCATGGCTAAGAAGTTGTACGTCGGTAACATTTCGTTCCAAACCACCAGCGACGACCTCGTGAAGGCGTTCGCGCAGTTCGGCACCGTGCTCGGCGCTCAGATCGTCTCTGATCGCGAGACCGGCCGCAGCCGCGGGTTCGCATTCGTCGAGATGCACGACGGGGCGGATGAGGCCATCGCCGCGATGAACGGCGCCCAGCTTGACGGCCGCACGCTGACCGTCAACGAGGCCCGGCCTCGCGAAGAACGTCCCCGCACGGGTGGCGGTGGTGGCGGCTACGGTGGCGGTGGTGGTGGTGGCCGTGGCGGCTACGGTGGTGGCGGTGGCGGTCGCGGCGGCAACCGCGGCGGCTACGGTGGTGGCGGGCGGTACTAACACTCACGACAAGCGGCGCGGCGTCAGCCCGCCGAGGTCGTAAAAGCCCCGGCATGAGCCGGGGCTTTCTTTTTGCGATGCCGCCGGGTACGCTTTTCCCATCCCTCCAACACCGGAATCTCAATTATGCTCAAACGTCTCTCGTTGCTCGCTGCAGTTGGCCTGGCGTTCGGTGTGGTCGTGTATGCCTCGGTGGACAAGCCCGACGCGGAGCCGAAGCCACTGCCCGTTCCCGAATTGAAATTCAACGACGTCAAGGAGATTGCGCCTGGCGTCTTCTTCCGCTATTCGTCCATTTCGGCCAACGACCCGAAGATTCCTTTTGGTGGCAGCAACCATACCTGGGTGGTCTTCAAGGATTACGTTGTCGTCGTCGACGCGAACTTTCCCAAAGAAGCCGCCGATGTAATCACCGACATCAAAAAGACCACCAAGAAGCCGATCAAATATGTGCTGGATACCCACCACCACGGCGACCACGCCTACGGCAACACGGTGTGGGCGAAGGAGGGGGCGAAGATCATCGCCCACAAGAACGCCGCCCGGCTGCTGAAAGCCAACGGTCCCAAACAGTGGGAAGACGCCGCAAAGGATCGCAAAGACCTGCGCGACAACGAATTGAAGCAGGTGGACATCAGTTTCGACGACAAGTACGAGCTAAAGGATGACACGCAACACGTCATTTTCATGCACTTCGGCCACAGCCACACGGCCGGTGACGCCTGTGCTTACCTGCCCAAGCACAAAATCCTCTGCACGGGTGATGCGTGTGTGAATGGCGCGTTCAACTACATGGGCCACTCGAACTCCGCAAGCTGGATCAAGTGCCTCGAAGGAATGGAAAAGCTGGAAATCGACCTCATCTGCCCCGGTCACGGCAAACCGACACGAAAAGACCTTCTTGCGAAAGAGAAACGGTACTTCAGCGAACTCCGCGCCGCCGTGAAGAAGGGCATTGATGAGAAGAAGACCGTGGAGGAAATCACCAAAGGTCTCGATTTCCCGTGGTACAAGGAGTGGACCGGCGTTGGCGTGGTCGAAACGGACATGAATAAGGGAAACGTGAAGCACGTTTACGACGAACTGATGGGCAAAATCGACCACGACCGCATCGGCACTGCTCCCGCTCCGCTCAATCTGGGTGCCGGACCGAATACGACCGTCGTGGGGCGGTGACCAGCCTGGTTCAGGCGAAGGGCGTGGCGGAAGCCCGCCGGTAACGAAAATGATACCGGCGGACTGACACTGCGCCACTCGCTTACCTATTCTTCCTGCATGACTCCTTCCGTGCGCCGTACTGTTCTCCCCACGCCCGACGATCTCGCAAAACTCTTCACGCTCAAGTACGGCGATCTCTCCACAACTGGCCCCAATCCCCGCCGACGTCACGAACACGGCTACTTTCTCCCCGCCGACATTTACGAAGCCACCGTCGCCAACGCGGTCTTTCCCGGCTGCGACTGGCTGGATGTCGGCGGGGGATCGAGCCCCTTCCCCGATAATCCCAAACTCGCCGCCGAACTGGCTGCGCGGGCAAATCGTTTCGTGGGCGTCGATCCCAGTTCGAACGTGTTCGACAATCCCCACACGCGCGAAAAGCATCAGGCGTTCATCGAGAATTACACTTCACCCTCCCCCTTCGACCTCGCGACGCTCCGCATGGTGGCTGAGCACGTCACCGATCCGATGGCGGTGATTGGCGCACTGGCGCGCCTCGTGAAATCCGGCGGGCGCGTGATTGTGTTCACAGTTGATTTGTGGTCCCCCATTACCCTTGTGTCGCGAGTCGTGCCGTTTGACCTGCACTATCCGATGAAGAAGTTTCTTTGGGGCGGCGAGGAGAAGGATACGTTCCCAACAGCCTACAAGATGAATTCTCGCAGAACCTTAAAGCGACTCTTCGCCCACGGCGGTTTCCGCGAAACGGAATTTGCCTGGGTGGACGACTGCTCGGCCTTCTCGCGATTTCCATTTTTGAACACACTGGAACTGCTTACACGAACTGCACTTCGGAAGTTGAAACTGCGGTATCCCGAATGCAATCTGCTCGGCATCTATACGCGTGTCTGAATTCTTCGCGCAGGGAAACTTGACATCGCGAACTGGCGCTCCAAAGTTGCGAGCAGATACATGTTCCATCTTTTTAATCTTCGCCTTCTTTGTCCTGGATCGTGGGCGACCGCGTTCTTCAGGCCCAGGAGGGAGTGTTGCCCATGCACGCCCCGGTCAAGACCGCACGTCTCCCCTCGGTCAAACGCTATGAATTCCGCGAGCCGATTGGATCTGGTGGAGTGGGGACGGTATATCGTGCATGGGATCGCGAAGCAGATCGCCCGGTTGCGGTCAAAGTGCTTCGCACCAAAATGGCCGACAACCCCGTTATCCACCAACGATTCGTGCAGGAGTTTCGTGCTGCCACGCAACTCGAACATCCCAACATCGTCCGCGCGCTGGACATGGGGGTCGACGGCAACATCAGCTACCTCGTCTACGAACTTGTCAACGGCGCCAATTTGGGCGACCGCATTGAAGCCAAAGGGCGACTGCCGGAAGACGAAGCGGTACGCATCATCACTCAGATCGCGCAAGCTCTGCACTATGCCCACCTGCGGCAGGTCATTCACCGGGATGTGAAACCAGACAACATCCTCGTACTGCCCGACGGCCGTGCAAAACTCACCGATTTCGGGCTGGCCAAGGATTACAACAACGACCAGGATTTGACTCGTCAGGCCAGCGGCTTGGGGACGCCAAACTACATGGCCCCTGAACAGTTCGCCGACGCGAAAAACGTGGGTGCCCGCTCCGATGTGTATTCCCTTGCGGCCACACTCTTCACGGCCGTCACGGGTCGAGTCCCGTTCCAGGCCAAGACGCCGTTCGCAACCCTGGTGTTAAAGGAGAAGGAAACGCCTTCGGTCCGCGCGATTGTTCCGGGATTGAGCGAACGGCTCGATGCCGCGATCCGCCAATCGCTCCGACCTGAGCCGAAAGAACGGCCGCGGTCGTGCCTGGAGTTCTTCAAACTGCTCACGACCAGCTTCCGGTTTGAGGACGGGAACGCCGACGACTTGCCGCCAAGTACGATGGTCATTCGACCCAAGAACGAACGGCGGGCCTGGATTCGACATGCTCTGGATGTCGGCTCGTGCGGCGTGATCGACACATCCATCTGCGGGGGTGGGCCAGAGAACGAAGAGTTCTGGCCGCTGGTGATTCGCGATCTCTCGATCGGCGGCGTTGGGGTGCTGGTAGCGCGGCGGTTCGAACTGGGAACGGAACTGCACATCGAGTTATCGGCGGGGCCCGGTGTCCCGCCCCGCCGCCTGGTCGCGCGTGTGGTCCGCGTGGTGCCGGAAAAGACCGGCCACTGGATTCACGGTTGTGCTTTCGCGCAACAGCTCAGCGAAGATGAACTCGCGATGCTCATCCGGTATGCATGATCAGACGAACTTCCAGTCCCCGCGGGCGGGCATTGTCAACCACACCACTTCGCGAGGAGGTTGGCAGTGATCTTCTGCACACGCGGGTCCGGCCCGTGCGGTCGGCCGTTGTGAACGTACGGTAGCCAGTGACCGGGGGGCGAACTTAGTCCCTGCGCCCAGAAGATAGTACTGGCATTGAAGACCGTGTTCCCCAAGGGACCGGGATAGATGGTCGCTTCGTAATGGCTCTCGGCTTCGCCGCTGTTGATCGTCTTCCCGGCGGCGACAATTTCCAGGCCTGCGATCTTGGCCGGATCGCCGTGAAACTCCCAGCCAACCAAACCCGGAATCTTTTCGCCTTTGCGCATACCCGTGCCAGTAAAAATCCAATGATCGGGATTCGTGCAGATCCAGTCGCCGGAGCCGTTGAATGGCGTCACGGTCTGTGCGCCGATGAGAGTTGATTCGTTGGGAGCCTCTTCTGGCAGGTCGGCCATCCATTTCTCCTCGGCCGGGCGAATCCCGCCGTAACGCCCCATACGCTCGATGATCCGGTTTGGGATCTTCGAGCGGCTTTCGAGCATCGGCACCACGAAGCAGCACGAATTGCCGGAGAAAAAACCGAAGTTCACCCCCTTTTTCACAGCCGCCATGCAATGGTCGTATTGCTTGCGGCTCCAGTATTCATCATGCCCCACCGAAAGAAATGCCTTGCAGCGCGTAATCGTCTCCAGCGAGCGGTGAACGTCCTCATTGGCGCAGTAGGTCACATCGTAGCCGTGTTGTTCCAGCCAGTACGCGAAAGGAAACTCAAACAGCAGGAACTCACCCGAGCCGAGCGACAGCGGATTGTCAGTCACTTGCGGGTACTTGGCGTAGGGTCGATCAAAACTGACTTGCACGCCGGAAACGAGCGGCCGTTTATCGGCCCGATCGTTGTCGTAAAGCGAGTGGTTTTCGGGCCACTTGTTGTATGCCTGCCAGGTATTGGTGCTGCACTGGAAGAGAATGTCCGCCGGTCGGTCGTCGCGAACGATGAAGATGCAATACGTCTGATAGCGGTGCTTGACAGCCGTGAGCTTCGCGAGATAAACGCCACTCGTCCAGTCTTTGGGAATCTCCAACTCGAGGCACGGCTCCCATACACATTCGCGGAGCCGTTTTTCGCCGACCGGTGGAACGACTTGCGCTTTGCCTTCAAATGGCCCAAACGACTTCATGAGCCGCGCACCCGTTCCGCCATAATATCCCAGGCGGTACACACTCATCGAGAAGGCCGACGCGGGTGCCGTGCTGACACAAAAACCGATCTTCTCACCCGCTGCGACACTGGTGCGCGTGCAGTAGCCCTCGATGAGCGATTGACGGTACTTGGCCTTCGGGTCGAACTTGACGTACGTGAGCTGCCAGTCGGTCGTGCCGGGGAGTTCGTTCTCGGCTTTGATGCGCGTCTCTTTGCGCACGGGAGCTGCAAATCCACTGCTGGCAGCAGCGCTGAGAGCGGCTGCGGCCAGCGCCTCGCGGCGACTGGGGGCGGGCATGACGGTACTCCTGAAGTCCCGCCAGCATCCCACGCCGGGCACTTCACCGCAACAGTTACATCCCGAATATCGAGACTTCTCGGGTGCGCCCGCTGGATATTGCAATCGAACTGTGACTCGCTCGACCGCTTTCAGCCGATCACAACGCGGTCGCCGGGCGAGGGGACGGCAACGTCGCCGAAGCCGAGGTCGCGGAGCGTTTCAGCCAGCGCATCGGCTTGCTCGTGTTCGCCGTGAATGAGCCGCACCTTGCCCACTTCGCCCGCGAGAGGAGAGAGGTAAGCGATAAAGTCGTTTTTGTCCGCGTGGCCGCTGAAGCCATCGAGATGCAAGACATCGATCCACTTGTTCCAGTCGCGGCCCTGGAAGCGGACGGTCGGTTTCGGTTCCATCAGTTTCCGCCCCACCGTGCCTGGCGCTTGGTAACTCACAAGCACAATCGTGCAACGCGGATCGTCCACCAGTTGCTTCAAGTGTTGCTGAATGCGCCCCGCGTCGCACATCCCGCTCGACGCGATAATCACGCTCGATCCCGGCCGCGTGGCCAGGAGCGTACTCTGCTCGAAGTCGCGCACGTACGTCACGCCATCGCCGCCGAGCAGCCCGTGCCCCTCCCGGAGCGCCTGCGCGATTTCGTTCGATAGGCTATTCGGATGCGAGCGATAGACCTCGGCCACTTCGGAGGCAAGCGGACTATCGACATACACCGGGATTTGGGGAATCTTCCGCTCGCGCAATCCCTGTTGCAGAACGTGAATGATGAGCTGCGTGCGGCCGAGACTGAAAGCGGGGATGAGCACCTTACCGTCGCGATCCACCGTGTCGCGAATCGCCGCGTAGAGCTTCTCGACTGTTTCCTCAAACGATCGATGCAGGCGGTTGCCGTAGGTACTTTCACAGACCAGCACATCGGCGGGCGGAATGACGCCGGTTGGTTTGAGAATTGGCAACCTGCGCCGGCCCATATCGCCACTGAAGGTCAGCGTTCGCTCACGATCCAACGCGGTGATGGTGATGTGAACCATCGCGGAACCGAGGACGTGACCGGCTTCGATAAAGCGAAACCGCACGCTCTTGGTCACGTCGGTTTCGCGGCCATATGGCACGGATACGAGTCGGTCGAAGACTTTCTCGACATCGACGACGGTGTAAAGCGGTTGCACCCACGGCTCGGCGTAGTTCCGAGCAATGTTGATGTGAGCGGCATCCTCTTCCTGAATCTTCGCGGAATCGGCGAGCATGACGCGCAGAAGATCGCGTGTGGGCGGCGTGCAGTAAATCGGCCCGTCGAAGCCCTGGCGGATAAGCGTGGGGAGGTTACCGCAGTGGTCGATATGGGCATGACTGACGATCACCGCATCGATCTGATGCGGATGAAACGGAAAGTGCCCGTTCCGCTGGCGCGCTTCTTCACGCCGGCCCTGGTGGAGTCCACAGTCGAGGAGAATTTTGTGATTGCCGGCTTCGAGCAAGTGCATGGAACCGGTAACGCCGCCGGCGGCGCCCCAGAATGTCAGGCTCGGTTCTGTCGTGGATGAGTGGATAGGCGTAGTATTCATCCGGATATTCTACCCGATGGTGGCTGAAGCTCAAACGCGGTTGGGCACAACACAGCGGGCAAGTCCTCAGAACGGAATGTCATCTTCTGCTTCGCCCACCGCAGCCGGTGTACTCGCGTGGGGCATCGGAAGGTTTTCGCCAGAACTTCCTCCCCACGGCGTCTCCGGCGCGGGTTTGGTTCTCGCTCCTTTTTTCAACTTCCGCCAGCGTTTGGCGCCCCGCGTCATCATGGCCGCGTAGCCCAAGTAACCGTCCAGTCGTTGGGCATCGTGTGGATCGGGGCTGCTCGCCAGCTTCCGCATCACCTGACGCAATCGGTCAGGAAGTCGGACTCCGCCGGATCGCGTCAGAATCACGCCGGTAATTTCCGGTTCGTCACGCCGATCATAGATGTGCCAACCTTTCGTTGGGTGAAGCGTGTAGCCAAACTCGTGCAAAGTGGTTCGCAAACTCGCCTCGAAGCCCGCTGGCGGACCGAACCCCATCGGCCAACTGAACGCAAGGTCGTCGCAGTAGCGCGTGTATGTTGCCCCGGCCGCGATTGCTCGCTGCGCGAGCCGCGTATCGAGTTCGCGGTTGACGAAATTGCTCAGCGCGGGGCTTGTCGGCGCGCCTTGGGGTAGCCCTCCGCGATCAGTCGTAAGGAGCGTCAGAAGTTGGGCAGTATCGTTATCAACCCGCTCACGCCACCACGCCTCCACGCGATCGGCTCGCGTGTTCGGGAAGAAGTCCTGAATGTCGGCGGTGACCACCACCTCCGCACCGGCATGCTCCCAGACGTGATCGGCAGTGGACTTCCCCCGCTGATAGGCGACCGCGGCCGGGTGCGCCTGCTCCGTGCCGAGGTAGCGAGCGATGATTCGGTGTTGAAGCCGCTTGAGTCGTGAGTCAGGCTCAGCGATTTCGCGCTGACCGCCGTTACGTTTGGATTTCCAGAATCGTCGGTAGCGGAAATGTGGGTCCAGCGAACCGGCCACGACGACATCGTGAAGCGTATGTGGTGGGAGTTTAAGATGCGCAAGGAACCCCGCCCACTCGGATTCGAACGAGAACTCAGTTTCCGCGGCTTGCGTTGCCGGAGTGGCGTGCCCGTGAGCCAGTGTTCGTCGCAGTGAAGCGAAGATCGACCACACGGTTATGTACTCCCGTTGCGGTCGCGCCGCGGGGCGAAGAGATCGGCCAGATTCGGCAGCACCACGACATTACCACCCTTACCGGCCAGTGCCAGAAGTGCATCGAGTTCCTGCATCCGGGCAACTTCGGGTGTTTCGGCGAGCAACTTGGCGGTGTTCGCTCGCGCGCGTGCCGCGGCGACTTCGTGACGCGCCTTCACCAAGTCCGCTCGACCGGTGCGGTCGGCTTCCACCTCCAACATCAACACGCGTTGCACTTCGCGCGGAAGAATCACATCACGCAGCCCGACGCGGGTGAGTTCCACGCCGTATCGGCGTGCTGGCGCGGCGGATAGTTGCAGAAGTTCCGTGCCGATTTCGGCACGCCCCTCAAGGATTTGGTCCATCGTTTTGGCCGCGACCACGTCGCGCAGAGCCAGTTGCAGTTCCTGGTGAAGTTGCTCGATGTAATTCTCAACTGCTTGTAGCGCGAGTTTCGGATCGGTCACGCGATACTGTGCCACGAGCGTCACGCGAACCTCGATGCGGTCGGCGGTGAGCAACCCTTGGCCGGGGACGACATGGCTCATCTCGCGGAGCGAGACCTTCGCCACCTCAACCGGTTCCGAACGCCCAAACGTGTAGCGGCCCGGCTCCAGGAGTCGTTCGAGCTTCCCCTCACGGTAAAGCAGTCCGCGTTCATACTCAAAAATGGTGACTTCTTTGCGGAACCCGAACGTGGTTCGCTTCATCGGGACCATCATGGCAACTTGACTCCCGAGTTCCATGACCGAACTGCCCGACGGCTCTGCGCTGGACTGGGAGGGGGCACAAGTTGACGCCGTCGTTGTTTGAACCGCAAAAGCCGCTCAAACGCCGACGGCGGGTATCCCTCGTGCCGCAGGCTCTTTTTTAGCGCCCACCCGAAGGCGGAAACCGCCGGGCAATTCGGCCCGGACAAATCCCCTCGAACGCATAAGCGTTCGAGGGGAGAAAGTGGTGACCAATTCGCGGAACGCTCACCCGCACACGGGCAGCGCCGCTTTCACCGCATTCACTGTAGGCGAGCGCAACGGCACGGACAATGTTGGGAGGGGAACTCTGCGAAAGAGCGGTTCATTCTTGAATTTTCCAGATGCACTCTTATTCCGCCGGAGCCGGGACCGAGAGCATCCAGACCGCGAATGAGGCGAGCCAGTGCTCGCCGGCGTAATCGCCGCTGGAAACATGCTTCAAACCGGACGCGGCGTGCTTCAACTCGGACGCGATGAGCGCTTTGCGGGCGGGATCGTCTTTCGGCAACGCAAGCAGGATGCCGCGCAGGCACCAGGCGCGGCTCAGATTCAAGCCGTCGAGATGGACGAGTTGCGGGTCGGTGCGGTCCGTCACTGTCGCTGGTGTAAAGAGAGCCGCCGGTTCGCCTTTGGATGCACCGGGCAAGTATTTGTGGAACCAAGTGCGGAATTCATCCGCCGGTAGTACACGGCGCATCAGATCGGCTTCGCACAAACTGGGCGAGAGAAAGTCTGCCCCGTCCGGTTCCCAGCGGGCTGGAGCGTCCACATCCTTCGCGTAATAGGCTTTCGCGCGCTCGTCGATCAACTCGCGGAGCTTCGTGTTGCGAGTGGCACGGGCGTAGTCGTGCGCGAACGCCAGCCCGAAGGCAGTGTTCGAGTGAACGCCGGCGCGGATCGGGTAGGTCTGTTTGGGGAAAAACTCGATGTAACGATTCGCGATCAGTTCCGCGAGCGGTTTCAGGTTCGCCGACCACTTCTTCGCGTCCGGATCGTCCCAGGTGGAGAGTTCCTCCGCAAGTTTCAGCAGCCAGGCCCAGCCGTAGGGCCGCTCGAATGACTTCGCTTCGCCGCGGTTAAAGTAATCGACTTCGGCCTTTAGTTTCTCAGCGGTAAGATGATCTGTCAGAAGAGCGCGGATGGCTTTCGCTTCCGGCAAATCGGGGTGCGCGCGCAGAACCCGCACGAGCATCCAGTGACCGTGAACGGCCGAGTGCCAGTCGTAGCAGCCATAAAAGGCGGGGTGCAGCGTCTTGGGCGTCCGGGCATCCGCATCGCTGAGCAGCACGTGTCCGGGTTTGTTCGGATACTCGCGGTTCGTTCCTTTGAGCGCGAGCTTTGCGAAGGAGGAGGCGTACCCGTCGGTCAGCGCGTCGCCCTTTGGTTCAGCGGCAGGCATGGCGGCCACACCCAGAAGAGGAAGAAGGAGAAGGGAACAAAGACGTGCCACAGAAGTCTCCATTGCGATAGTAAGGAGCCGAGCGGCCGGGAACCCGACGCGCCCAATTCGAGTCTCTGGACACATGACCCACGATAACCCATTCCTGCAAGCGTTACTCGCCGAACCGGATGACGACACGCTCCGGCTGGCGATGGCCGACTGGCTCGACGAACACGACCAGCCAGCCCGTGCGGAATTTATCCGTGTTCAGATTGAACTGGCTCGTAGCGTGGCGGACCGCAATCGCCGCTGGAAACTGGAATTGCGGCAACGCGACCTGCTCATGGCGCACGATACGGAGTGGGTGTCGCCGCTGGCACAGGTGCTGGGGTGCAAGCCAGGACAGTGGGGCGGGTGGGTGTTCCGCCGCGGATTCGTCGAATATTTCCGACTCCCGGTGCATGCCCTCGTCACTCACGGCGCTCGTCTCGCACGGCTCACTCCCATGCGTGAGCTGAATCTCGACTGCGACTCGTGCGGATCGTGGAGCCTGAAGGATCTGTGGCAGCAACCGTGGCTGCGGGCGGTGACACACCTTTACGGCCTGGAGTTGCATCCCTCAACTGCGGAAGACATGCTGAACTGTCCGTATCTGACCGGACTGCGCGTCCTCGAGAGTCGTTGGAAGGACCTCAGCAAGCCCCTCAGGCAACGATTCGTGAAGCGGTTCGGTCATGCCTTGCCGCCGAGTGATGAACGAACATGAACGATCACGACGCACTCCTCCGCGCGATCGGCGAACATCCGGAGGAAGACACTCCCCGCCTGATGTATGCGGACTGGCTCGAAGAGAACGGCGAGCCAGAGCGGGCGGACTTTGTGCGCAATCAGGTGGCGTTGGCCCGCTTCGAGCCAAGCGATTCTGCTCGCTATCCGTTCGTGCGGAAGAATGTCGCCTACCTCCGCGACTTCGTCCCAGTGTGGAAATCGCAACTGCCGCGAGTGAAAGATATCGAGTGGGGTGACTTCAACCGCGGGCTCATCGAAGAGGTGCAGGCCGCCACAGAGGAACCAATCGCGCGGTGTGCCGAGGAAATCTTCGCCGTTCCCGGTGTTCATATCCTGCGCATAACCCGGTTGCGTCAGGGGCAAGTTCTGGCTCAGGTACCGGAACTGGTCCGTCTGCGTACGCTCCGACTCGTGAGTGCGCGAGCGTTTTCGAGCGAGTTGCGACTTCTGTTCGCCTCACCTCACCTCCACCATCTCACCGTGATCGACATGCATGGGAACGCAGCCAATAACGCGGTCGCGGCGGACATTGCCGATGGCCGATTCCCGGATCTCGCGGAACTCTGGCTTGGTGCGAATCAGATTAGCGACGCCGGTGCGCTCGCGCTGGCCGATTCGCGGCACCTGACGAAATTGCGGTTTCTTGACCTGCGCGGCAATCACATTGTCGAGAACACCACGCGAAACGCACTCCGACGCCGGTTCGGCTCGGCGTTGAAGATGTGAAGGAAAGCCCCATGACCGACGAAGACGCCCTCCTGCACGCAATTTGTGCCGACCCGGCCGACGATACAGCGCGGTTGGTGTTCGCGGATTTTCTTCAGGAATGCGGCGGGAACGTGGCAACGGCCTGGGCATTCTTCATTCGCGGGCAGATCGAACTCGCCCGCCTCGCGTCCGGCACAGCCGAAGCAACGGTGGCGCGTGTGCGGTTGCTCGATGTTCCTTTCTGGCATACTCAGTGGATTGCGCGGTTGGGGTTCGCGGAGAGGAAATTGACCTGGGACAGTTGGGTTCGCGGATTTCCGCGCCACCTCAGCGGCGCATCCACAGAGTTGCGTCAGGTGTGGCCGCAACTCAGCATGCGAGTGCCATTTGAGTCTCTGACGCTCTCCTCCGCCAGTGACGCCGACGTGGAAGAACTCCTCACGCGGCCGGAGATCGGTCGTGTTCGGGAACTGGCGCTGACGACGGACCACCACGGCCAACAACTTGGCGATCGCGCTTTTCTCGCGTTGGCCGCGTGCAAACACCTGCGCAATCTCAAGGGGTTGCGTATGTTATCCGCAGTCCTGACGAATCGTGGCGCGAAAGCACTCCTCGATTCACCCCACCTGGGCGAATTGACGACGGTGCACGTGAGCGCGTGGTACAGTCATCGGAAGAGTACGGTCACGTCGACAGTTCGCGAACGGCTGCAACGGCGATTCCCAGTATTCACGTTGTACTGATCTGGACCATTCGTCATGACCGACACCGAAGCCGCTCTCCTGCGTGCGATCGCCGCGAACCGCGACGAGGACACTCCGCGGTTGGTGTTCGCGGACTATCTCGACGAGTTGGGCGAGCCATCGCGATCAGCGCGGGCGGAGTTCATCCGCTTGCATGTCCACACCACCCGCTTACCGGCCGATGCTCCAGAGCGTGAAATCGTCCGACGCCGAATCGATCAACTGCTCTGGAAATGGGACTTCGTGTGGCAGAAAGAGATGCCGCCGGGATTCAAGGCGCTCTCGGGGTACCGACGCGGCTTCGCATATCGGGCCGCAGCGACCGCCTCGGCAATTCGCAGCACAGAAGATCCACGTACCCTTCTCATTGAGCATCTCGAACTCACCGTCGATGTCTCGGCCACGGGTCTTCGCGCTGTGTTGAACTGCCCGCTCTTCGCTCGACTCACGGAACTCTTGATGCGTGGGGAATATTCAATTGGGTGGAGCGGCGTGAAAGCGCTCGCGGAGTGTGAGTATCCTCTTCTGGAGCGACTCGATCTGGCCCGACAGAGAATTGGCGATATTGGACTTCGCTGGCTGTGCAATTCGTGGGGTTTTCCACAACTGCGTGCCCTCGACATTAGCAGTAACGAAATCACCGACTCCGGCGCAACCACACTCCTCCGCTCTGCACTGTTACCGCGACTCGAGCGATTGAGTATCCGGGGCAATCCCATCAGTCAGACAATGATGGACCGATTGCGCCCCGGCGGCCGGGTATGGTGAGAGTCAACGATGAACGAAGAAGAAGCCTTTCTGCGTGCGATCTGCGCTGAGCCGGACGAAGATACTCCGCGACTGGCTTTCGCCGACTGGCTCGACGAGCACGACCGACCGGAGCGAGCCGAGTTTATCCGCGTTCAGTGTGAGCGGGCACGTAGATCGGGCCACCGCGAACGCCGCACGGAGTTACTCAAGCGTTCGATGCAGTTGATCCAGCAGTTCGGCCGCACGTGGTTCACGCAAGACTGGCCTGATGCCGGCGAGAATGCCGTGACAGGTTACACCTTCGACCGCGGATTCGTGGATTGTGTGTCGATGTCGCGTCGCGAGTTGCAAGACGCGGATATTGCTCGGATCGTCCGCGAACGCCCCTTGCTCGCACTGGTTCACACCTGGAATCTCTCACAGAACCAGATCGGAGACGATGGACTGCAAACCATTGCGAACTGCCCCCGTTTGTCGCGTCTGCGGCACCTTGGCTTGACCGCCAACCCGGTTACGCTTCGCGGAATTGAAGCCCTGGCGGCTTCTCCTCACCTAATGGAGTTGAAAGAACTGGCGATGGGTCACTGGTTCGATCCGAATAACCCTGACGTGTTGTTGGGCTTTATGGAGGCTCAAGCGGCCAGCCGCGAAGCACACGACATCTTTCAACGCTATGGCAAGACCGTCCGTATCCTCGCCTGATATTCCAAGCTGAATCTGTCTCACGCCTTCCACACCAGACAATCCACCGTGAGGTTCGCGATGAACGAGGAAGAAGCTTTTCTGCATGCGATCTGCGAATCTCCCCACGAGGACACCCCTCGGCTCGTGTTTGCCGACTGGCTCGATGAGCAAGGCGGAGACGTAAACGCCGCTTGGGCCGAGCTGATTCGCGTTCAAGTGCGGCTGGCTCGCGGAGCCGGCGCTGAGCGGGAACAACTGGTCGATCGCGAGCGTGCCGTTCAGCCCGCGGCGGTTGCTGGCTGGGTCGGGCGTTGGAAACTGCCAGACGACCTCAAGTGGGAAAACTGGACTCGTGGATTTCCGCTCACTCTTTCCGGAAGCGGGGCGAGTATACGAACCGCCCGGCTGACCTTCGCTGGGCGAGTTCCACTCCGGGAGTTTAATCTCGACCCCGCCACGGACGCGGATTTGGCCGAATTCACAACGTGGCCCGAACTCCAACTCGTTCGCAAATTGGGTATCTGGACCACCCGGAACAATCCGATCACGGAACAGGGGATATTGGCGCTGGCGGGGTGCGAATACCTGGCGGATCTGGAACGGCTGCGGATGCAGCAGGTCGCCTACACTGATACCGCGATGGAAGCATTTATCGATTCCCCGCATCTGAGTCGACTCATCAGCGTGAAGATCGTTGGCATCGGGTTTGAGCCGCTCGGGGAAGATGTCCGGCGGCGTGTCCGCGAGCGGTTCGGTCGCTGGGACATCCACTGAACCTGCTCCATTTCCTCCGCGTCGGAAAAGCAGCAACATCACCCGAAGAGAAAGCCCTCGTGCTCGAATAACCGACAGCCCGCGAGCCGAAAGTCAGCCGTGAGAATGCCCATGAACGAAGAAGACGCGTTGCTCCGTGCCATCTGCGACCACCCGGACGACGACACGCCACGACTGGTGTTCGCCGACTGGCTCGACGAACAAGGTGGCGAGATCAATACCGCGTGGGCCGAGTTGATTCGCGATCAGATCCGCCTCTCTCCCGAAATCCGGACGTCTTTCATCGATCATGACGATGATTGGCTCAAATCATGGTCCGACCGGCTCTATTTCCCTCCGACCCTGAGCTTCTACGGCTGGAAGCGAGGATTTCCGACCCGACTCCACTCACCGGTTGGCGATCTTTGCGCCACGTGGGATAGCGTGATCCGACGGATCCCCGTGGAAGAACTCTACCTTGAGGAAGCCGCGGATGTGAGCATGAAAGCTCTCGTTGCTTCCTGCGATTTGCGGAGTGTGCGAGAATTGTTCATTCACAGTGTTGAGCCCAGAGGGGATGAACCACAGCTCACCGATCGCGCGATCGTCGCACTGGCTGGTTGTCCCGCGTTGAGCGACCTGAAGTCTATGCTTGTGCGCTGGGTCAGCTTGACGGATGATGGGATCGATGCTGTACTCCACTCTCATTCCCTGGCCCATCTCAAGGAACTTCACATTGGTCGCCATCAGAGTTCCGCTGCAACCTTCGGTGCGTGCGAAAGGCTCCGCGCGCGGTTCGGCTCGAAGGTGATTAGCTGAACCTGCTCCCCCACTTCCGCGTCTGTAAAACAGCTACATATCGCATCGGAAGGAGCAGACCGTGACGGATAAACCCCGCTGGTTTCAGACAACGGCCATCGACTACCCCAATAGTCGGCCGCACATCGGCACCGCGTTCGAGAAGCTCGGCGCGGATGTGCAAGCCCGCTATCGGCGCATGGAGGGGTACGACGTCTTCTTCCTGATGGGCAACGACGAAAACACCGTGAAGGTGAGCAAGCGCGCCGCGGAACTCGGCCAGGATACGAAAGCCTATTGCGACGACATGGCCAGGCAGTTCCGCGAGGTGTGGGACGCGCTGGACATCAGTTACGACACCTTCGTTCAGACGAGCAGCGAGCGGCACAAGCAGTGCTGCCGCAAGTTCATTCAGAAGGTGTACGACAACGGCCACATTTATAAGGGCAGTTACGAAGGCTGGTACTGTGCTGGTTGCGAGGAATTCAAAACCGACAAGCAGCACCAGGAGAACAACGGACTCTGCCCGAACCACCGCACCCCACTCTCGCGACGGAGCGAGCCGTGCTACTTCTTCGCGCTCTCGAAGTTTCAGGAGCGATTGCTCGCTTACTACGAGGAAAACCCCGACTTCATCCAACCCGAAAGCCGGCGAAACGAGATCGTCAGCCTCATCAAGACGGAGGGATTGCGCGACATCAACATCTCGCGTCAGGGCGAAGAGTGGGGTATCCGCGTTCCGTTCGATCCGGAGTTTACGATTTACGTCTGGTTCGATGCCTTGCTGACATACATCACGGGCATCGGCTACGGCGACGATGAAGCAACGTTCCGCAAATATTGGCCGTGCGACACGCACTTCATCGGCAAGGACATCACACGCTTCCACTGCGCTCTCTGGCCCGCAATGCTGTGGGCCGCGGGCGAAGAAGCACCGAAGAAGGTGTTTGCACACGGATTCGTTTACATCAAGAACGAGGAGGCCGGTACCGTCGATAAGATCAGCAAATCGCTTGGCAATGTCGTCGAGCCAATGGAGGTGATCTCGCAGTTCAGTGCGGAGGCGTTCCGCTATTACTTCCTGCGTGAGTGTCCGTACCCAGCGGACGGTGAGTTCAGTTGGTCGCGTTTCGCGGAGGTTTACAACTCCGAACTGGCGAACAATCTCGGCAACTTGTTCAGCCGTGAGATGACGATCACCTACAAGAACTTCAACGGCGTGTTCGATGGCACTGCAGGCAAGACGCCGGAGCCGGTTGTGCCGGGGCTCGATCTTGCTCTCTTCGTGGGTGAGGTGCGAGAGCACGTGGAAGCGTGTCGGTACAACCTCGCGCTGCAAAAGATCGTGCAGGACTTCCTCACGCCGACCAACCAGTACCTTGAAGCCAACGCTCCCTGGAAACTGGTGAAGACGGACAAGGAAGCCGCCAAGAAGGTGCTCTTCAACGCGGTGCAGTCGCTGCGCATCGCGAGCATCTTGCTGAAGCCGTTCATTCCGCGTTCGGCGGCGGCGATCTACAAGAGCTTCAACTTCCCCACGCCGTGGGAAGATGTGAAGTATGCCGACGCCGCTGAACTCAAGCCACAGCCAGATGATCTGCGCATCACAGCGGAGTTGGTGGACGGTAAGATAAAACCGCTCTTCCCGCGCATTGGCTGACACCAAACGACGCAAAACGACACGCCCCGTCCCTGTTGTATACAGGGACGGGGCGTGTCACGTACACCCTCAAGGATATACTCACATTTGTCTTGCACTCGCGGGACGGCTGGTTAGACTTCTAATCGGTTCACCTCTCTCGGATACGTTGTCGGTTTGTTTTCTCGGATCATTTCCTTTCGGGAGATTGTCATGTTCCGATCGCGGTTCCGTGCCGGTTTTACGCTCATTGAATTGCTCGTTGTGATCGCCATCATCGCCATTCTCATTGGTCTTCTTCTGCCGGCTGTTCAGAAAGTCCGTGCGGCGGCTGCACGCATGTCGTGCGGCAATAACCTGCACCAGATCATCCTCGCCGTTCACAACCAAAACGACACGCGAGGAAGTCTACCTCCGCTGGCCGCCGACTGCGTCGGCTGTTACACACCAGCCTCAACGCCCTATGGCTCGCATGACTTTACCATCTTCCACTGGTTGCTGCCATTCATCGAACAGGGCAACATCTTCAATCAGTGCAACCCGACCAATGGATACGGCCCGGTGAATGGTCTCATGTACAATTCGCTGATCAAGACCTACTACTGCCCAGCCGACAGCAGTAGTACAGGCGGGTTCTGCTCCACGCCCGATGGTGGCGCGAACAACTGGACCGTGAGCAACTACGGTGGAAATTACTACGTGTTCGGTGATCCGTCGAGCGGGCGAGCGTATTCGCTCGGCAAGAAGGACATGATCGCATCCGTCCCGGATGGGCTCTCAAACACAATCTTTTTCGCTGAAGTGTACGGTACCTGCGGAAACACCGGCAGCCTGAGTAGTGCGTACGGTTCGCTCTGGGCCGACTCGAATACCGTCTGGCGACCCGGTTACAACTTGAGCGTGGGCGGTAAAGGCAACGTCTCGGGGTATCCTGCTGCCACACTGTTCCAGACAAAGCCGAACTATATCAACAACTGCACGATCGGTCTGGCGCAGAGCATTCACGACGGTGGGATCATGGTCGCTCTGGGTGACGGGAGCACCAGACTCGTCAGTTCGAGCGTCTCCGCCGCCACCTGGGCTGCGGCAAATGACCCCCGCGATGGTGTTCCTCTCGGGAGCAACTGGTAACCCATGAGTATCCGTCTATTCTCCTCCCTCACTCTCGCGCTCGGGGCGGCTCTCGCCACCCTGAGTGCTGGGTGTGGTGGTGGCAAATCGCAACCTGACTTCCCCGACCTCAGTCCCGTCAAAGGCGTGGTCAAACGGGACAATAACCCGGTCAAGGGAGGCGTTGTTCGCTTCGTCCCCGATCCAGACAAACCCGAGTTCCTCATCAACTCGGAAGTCGGGCAAGACGGGACGTACACCCTCTCGACCGTGAGGACCACCGACTCGCGTGGAGAGCGGAAACCCGGCGCACCGCCCGGAAGCTACAAGGTGATCTACACGCCCTCTGTCACCGATCAGACTGCTGGCGGCAAGATGGATCCCATTGAATTGCCAGCCAAGGTGACAGTCGCAGCCGGAGGAAACGACATCTCACTTGAGCTACCCAAGAAGTGATTCGCGAACGGGTCGGCGGGAGGCCGACCCGTTTCCATTTCACGCTTCGTTCTTCGTGCCCAATAACTTCAAGAACCCCCGCAGCAACGCGGGGTGAGCAGGCCACGCCGGGGCCGTCACCAAATTGCCCTCGGTATGCGCGCCATCGATCGGCACCTCCGCGAACGTTCCGCCGCACGCGGTCACGTCCGGACCCACCGCCGGATAAGCGGTGCAGGTCCGCCCCTTCAATACCCCCGCCGTCGCAAGCAACTGCACGCCGTGGCAGATGGCCGCGACCGGTTTGCTCGCCTGGAAGAAGTGCCGCACGAGGTCGAGCACCTTTGGGTTCAATCGCAGATACTCCGGCGCCCGCCCACCGGGAATCACCAGCCCGTCGTACTGCTTCGCGTCGATCTCGGCGAATGTGGCGTTGAGCGTGAAGTTGTGGCCGGGCTTTTCGGAATACGTCTGATCGCCCTCGAAATCGTGAACCGCGGTACGCACTGTATCGCCAGCCTTCTTGCCGGGACACACCACATGAACGGCGTGCCCCACTATCTGAAGGGCCTGAAACGGCACCATCACCTCATAGTCTTCCACGAAATCCCCAACCAAAATCAGGATGCGCTTCGCGGACATAGCAGCCTCCAGAGAACAAGACTGAAGACAGAAGAGCCGCGGATGACGCGGATAACACAGATCAGACAGAAGAGAGATTCAGAAAGCCGAGAATAGAAGACAGAGCAGAGAGCAACATGCCAACTGTTCTCTGTCTGTCTGATCTGTGTTATCCGCGTCATCCGCGGCTCTTTTTCCACCTCACTTCGTGATCGGCTTGTACTCGACCTTCTTGAAGGTCATCACGCTGCCGGGGTCGTGGCCTTGCAGCGCGAAGTGGCCCTTCTTGTAGGTGTTGTTCGGATCGGTGAAGTCCACCGTCTTCTTGCCGTTCACGAAGATCTGGATGTGGTTCCCGTCCGCGACCACTTCCTGCGTGAAGAACTCGTCGGGCTTGTGCGGCGCGGTCTTCAGAACGAGGATCTTCTTCCTGTCTTCGTCGCTGAGTTTGCCGAACGACGGGTAGAGGCTACCGGTGCGAATCTGGTCGCCGTGGGTGGCGTTGATTTGCGCTTCGTACCCGTGCGGGAACCCTGGCTCAAACTTCGCGCGGAAGTATTGCCCGCTGTTCCCCTTGTCGTTGATCTTCGCCTCCACGCGATAGTGGAAGTTGTCCGCCTCAACATCCGTGAAGATGTGGCTGGCCGGTCCACCACCCACGATCATGCCGTCCTTGATCTGCCACAACTTCACTTCTTTGCCGTCCTTCTGAATGCCGACGAACGCAACGACCTTGCCCTCGTCATTCTTCACTTCCTTCACGCCTTTGAAGTTCCCGCTGGGTGGATCGGGAATCTTCCAGCCGGTAAAGTCCTTCCCGTTGAAAAGTTCAATCCAGCCCTCCTCCGATTTCTTATCTTCGGCCGTGACGCCAGGCAGCGCGGAGAGGGACGCCGCCGTCGCGATCGCGGTGAACGCGATTACCGAGCGAAACAGGTATACGGTTTGCATAGAAACTCCTGCGAGTGTGAGGGCGCGCGGTTCCGCGGAACCGTCGCGCTTGATCCTATTGGTGCAATCGCACTTCCGCCACCATTCGCCACAATCCCGCCAACTGCTTCTGTCAGTGTAAGGCGAAAAAATTACCCAGAATACGCAGATTTCGTTGCCTTCCATCTGGTAGTCCAGTAGTTTGGTCGTCGTCGTGCAATCTTGGGCAGTTTGGGTAAACTGCCTGCCTTTCCAGGTATTGCCGACGGATCACGGGCCGATTCGCTGAAGGGACGTAGCGGTCATGCCCCATTCCTATCCCGTTAGCGGAGGCTTCGGATATGAAACGGCGTATTGTGGGCGTCTCCCTACTCGCGGCGGCAATGGTATTGTCCGCCCCCACGGCTTTCGGCTTCGGCAAGAAGAGCAATAACTGCGGTTCGCCCTGTGGCGCGACCTACGGTGGAGGTTGCGGCTATTCGTACGGCGGTTGCGGTGGCGGTTACACGGTCTCCTACGTTGAGCAGAAAGTCACGGCGTACAAGACTGAGTGGGAAACCAAGGAAGTCAAAGTGACCGTCAACGAATGGGTGACGACCAAGCAAGAGTACAAGTATTACGAGATGGCGCCGGAAACGAAGAAGGAGAAGGTCAAGGTCAAGGAAATGAAGACCAAGGAAGAGGAATACAAGTACACCGTCGTCGAATGGGCCACTGTGAAGGAAAAGGTCAAGGTCGGCGAGTGGAAGCCGGTCACCAAGGAAGTGGAAGTGGTGAGCTATTCGTGGCAACCCAAGGTCACCAAGCAACCGCGCGTGATCTGTGAATGGGTGTGTGTGCCGGTGCAAGTGCCCTGCGCCGCTCCGTCGCCCTGCGGTGGTTACGGCTACGGTGGCGGACGCGGTGGACTGTTCGGCGGCTGCTGCGGCCGCAAGCACGGTGGTTACGGCGGGTCTCAGTGCGGTGCACCCTGCGGCAGCCCCTGCGCCCCAGCGCCGGTCATGATGCAAACCGTCATGCAGCGGCAAATGGTGACGAAGACGGTGGAAGTGGATGTGACGACCTACGACCGAATCGAAACGAAGAGCAAGCAGCCGGTCACAACCTACGAAATGGCCTACACCGAGAAGGAAGTGGAAGTCAAGAAGCCGCAGAACGTCGAAAAGACCGGCAAGCGACAGGTTCCCGTGTGGGTCGACGTCGAGAAGGAAGTCGAGGTCACGACCTACAAGCAAGTTGAGAAGACCGGCACCCGCGACGTGATGTCGCTGAAGCCGGTGGAGAAGACCGTCAAGCAACAGTTTGCCAAGCAAGTGGCCTACGAAACGACCGTGAAGGTGCCGGTGTACACGCCAGTTCCGGCTCCGGCCCCGATACCAGCTCCGGCCCCCTGCTACTCGCCGTGCGCCACAACGGTTAGCATGAGCGGTTGCTGCGGTTCGTCTCGCGGCGGGTTGTTCCGCGGCGGTCGTGGCGGTTGCTGCCGCTAATCGCAATCTGACAACGCAAACCGTTGACCCCCGGCCTTTGCCGGGGGTCTTTTCATTCGCCAAGACTCGTTCCCCAGGGTGCGCGTGCTTCGCACACGACCCTGGGCTGGGGAATACAACTCCTTCGGAGTAAAGACCCGAACACCAAACGTTTGCAATCCGTTGAACGGTCTGGGAAAGAGGGCACCGCCGCAACACCCAAAACGATTGCCGCCGATCCACGTAAAACGTTTCCTCTTCACAATCCGCCGAGTATCATCCCATCAACTCGTCCATCGGCTCAAAATGCCGCAGGATGATGGTCGCACTCTCCCCGCGGGCGAAGATGAAAATCCGCCTGCCAACTCACTCCCGCTCGCAATTCGTTGTTTCCTACCAAGGAGAAATCATGCGTCGCGTTCTCGCACTTGCACTTCCAGCACTCGTGTGTGCGTGCTTCGCGCTCCCCGCAGTTGGCGACGAACCCGCGAAGATTGTGGTTCCCGCACGCAAGCAGGGCGAGGTAAAGCAAGTTACGCTTGTCATCGATCCGGGCACCAAAAACCTCAAAGCGGTCCCCAGCACGAAAATCGGACCGGTGACGAGCAACGCCGAGATCGAGCCCAAGAAGACCGCCATCGTGATCTGCGATATGTGGGACAACCACTGGTGCAAGAACGCGGCCACACGCTGCGGCGAACTCGCCAAGCAAATGGAACCCGTCATCAAGGTATGCCGCGATAAAGGCATGACCATCATTCACTGCCCGTCCGAGTGCATGAACTTCTACAAGGACCATCCGGCCCGTAAGCGAGTTGCGCAGGTGAAGAAAGTCACACCGCCGAAGGCAAAAGAACTCCCCAACCCGCCGCTGCCGGTGGACGACTCCACGGGCGGGTGCGACGACGAAAAGCCAGCCAAGTTCTTCAAAGCGTGGACCCGCGAGAATGCCGCCCTGACCATCGACGAGGACAAGGATTACATCACCGACGTTGGTACCGATGTGTACAGCATCATGAAGGAGAAGGAAATCGACACGCTTCTGGTGATGGGCGTTCACACCAACATGTGCGTGCTGAACCGATCATTCGCGATCAAACAAATGGTGAAGTGGAACATGCGGACGTTTCTCGTCCGGGATTTGACCGACGCGATGTATAGCCCGAAGAACAAGCCATTTGTATCGCACGAGAAGGGCACAGAACTCATCATCGAGTACATTGAAAAGAACTGGTGCCCGACGATCGAGAGCAAGTCTTTGGTGAAGTAACCGTGTAGGCGAACGGCGCGGCGTCAGCCCGCCGAGGTGTGTTGCCTCGGCGGGCTGACGCCGCGCCGTTCGCCATACGAACCTCTGCTCACTTGCCGGCGATGGTGTCCGGCTTTTCGACGGCGGCAAGCAGTTTCGAGAACTCTTCGTTGATGTTCGAGCCGGCTTCAACGATGACCTTCTTCTCTTCGGTAACCGTCTTGCCGTTGACCACCACTTCGGCCTTCACTTCGTAGAAGAACTTCTTCCCCTGCTCCAGCGGCGGGGTGTAGAAGGAGCGTTCCGCGCCGCTGCCGGGGGTCAGCTTACCATCGACGTACAGCTTGGTGTCGGCCGGAACCTTGAACTTGAGGTTCGCGCCCATCGGCTGGTTATCCGAGCTGGGCTTGGTCATCGGCGCGACCGGAATCGTCATCGTCGGCGGTTGGTTCGGGTTGTAGATGTTGCCGTAGACGGAGGTCGGATTGGTCAGGTTCCCCAGGATGACCGGATGGCCGGGGCCATACACGGGGGTGACGCCCGAGTTGTATCCGTGCAGCGTGTAGGGGAGCATACCGACCGGCGGGCCCCAGCTCGACCCGTAGCTCATTCCGTAGCACGAGCCATAGCACGAACCATAACACCCACCGCAGCAGCCGTAGCAGCCGGAGCACGAGTAACGGACTCCATATCCATAGCACCCGCCGTAGCACGAACCGAAGCAGGAGTACCCCGAGCAGGCGTATCCGCCGCAACCGCCACAGCAGCCGTGGCAGGAATGCTTACCGAGGAACCCACCCGAGCGCAAGCCGAGGAACCCGCCACAGCAGCCGTGGCACGAACTGTAGTAGCCGGAGCAGCCGTAGCACGAACAGCCATAGCACGAACCGTAACAGCCAGAGCAGCCAGTCATCACAATTCCACCACAGCAGCCCGCCACGACGGGAGCAGCCGCCACAGCCTTGGGAGCGGGGGCCACCGGCGGGGTAACGTCGGCACCAGTCGAGAGCGCGGCGAGCATCACGATGCTGTACATGAATTGCACCTCAGCGAAACAGAACGGGCGTCAGGAGGCGAATCCCCTCCGTGATGACGATGGTAGAACTGGAGAAAAAAGCCGTCAAAGGTAAACAGCGGAATCTGGGAAGAATGGCGAAATATCGTTGTCGTTACGACCGGACCAGCGCCGTGGGGCTATTTGCGGACAAAAGGGGCTGAAAAACATGTTCGGAATGTGTTGAGAATGCCAATTATGCGTTAAAATCGCAAGATCGTCAGAATCAGAACACTGGAGCAGAAGAAGCCCCATGTGGTGCGGGGCAGGTGACTTCGATGCGAGCCTGTGTGACCATCTGCCTCAAGAAAACGCCGCAAATGTGCCGGTTTCTTGAGGCAGATGGTCACACAGAAACTTAGCAGCCCCGTCACTTCGTTGGTTCGACAAGCCGGCCCATGAACAGCACGGATTGGTCATAAGCTTCACATCCTGCGACCGGTCACGAGCGAGCAAAGCAACCGAAAAGATTACTGTGTTCCCTTAGGGATAGCAGTGAGTTACACTTTCACTCTAATCATCCAGAGAACCCTTGACCTGAGCCGATCATGGGACTTGGTACCACCATTGGCATCGCACTGGCGACCGCGTGTGGCAAATTCTTGTTCAAGCGATTCGTTGGAGGTGCTGCCAAACAACTCGACCCGGCAAGCGCCGGGGCGAAAACCGGTGTAACCGAGAGCATTTACGAAGGACTCGGTGGGGCGACCGGAGAGGGTGTCGCGTCGGGGATTGCGGACTTCGTGAAAGATCGGATCAAGGACGCGGCCGACCAGCGGAAGGCGGCTCGCGAGTTCGAGGATCTCGGAGACAGGATTGTTGAGCGGCTTCGCAAAGATCTGGAAAGCCAGCACGCCGGGATTCCGTCCGAGCGATGGGACAAGGTACTGACGTGGGTGAACCTCGCTCTGGGAGGAAACATCACCGCGAACTTCGTGGTTCAGCACAAGGTGGACTCCGCGAAACTGTACGAAGCACTGCGAGCCGTGCCGCTCAATGTCCCCGGGCCAACGACAGAGGAGGAAACCAAACTCTTCGAGAGTGCCTTGCGGGAAGTCAGTCGGCATCTCGCGGCGGTGGCGTCCCGGTTACCGAAGTTCGATGAAGAGAACGCCCGCGCCGGTCTGGAGTTGCTCACCTCACTCCGCACGGACTTCGATCAGGTGCTGGACGACGTTCGATTCATCCGTGAACAGGTCGATAAGGCGCAAGGCCCTGGAGCACGCGACGAGTTCGCAGTGGACTACCGCCAGACCGTGGCACGCGAGTTGGACCGGGTGGAACTGTTCGGCGTTGATCTCCCCGAGGAACTTCGGCGGGCGAAGCTCACCGAGGCATACGTCACACTCAATCTGGATCAGGAAACCGACAAAGACGAGCCGGGAGATGAGGAAGAAGACGATGTAAACCCACACACAATCTCAACCGAAGTTGCTTTCGACACACTTCTTCCCGAAACGGGTCGACTGCTCATTCGCGGAAGCGCCGGCGGAGGTAAGACGACACTCATGAAGTGGGCCGCGATCAACGCGGCCCGAATGACGATCCCCGAGCGAGAATGGCATGATCGGCTCGAATATGAGCGCGAGCTGGGCGGTCCTCGCCTTCGATCAGACGAAGAACGCTCCAAAATGGGAGCGGATTGGCGTCAGCGCATGCCGTTTATTGTTTTTCTTCGGAACTGTCAGGATGGAAGGCTACCGCCACCGAAAGAATTCCCTTCGCTCGTGGCCCGAACGCTCGGCGATCCCCCTCCGGCGTGGGTGGAAACGATTCTGAAAGACGGCCGCGGACTGGTGCTGCTCGATGGAGTGGATGAAATCCCGCATGCGCATCGCAATGAACTTCGCGATTCCGTTGCTGCCTTGATTAACACATATCCCAGGAGTTACTTCGTCCTGACCACTCGTCCCGAAGCGGTTGATCCTGACTGGCTGGAGGATCTCAAATTCCGCGAAGCCGAGGTGGTGCCCATGTCCAACGAAGATCGGAACCGGTTCATCGCGCAGTGGTACGACGCCGTTTCCCGCGGTAAAAACGCGCCGGAATTGAAAGCGCAAGCTGCCGAACTCATCCGCGATTTGGGAACCGCCCCGTGGCTCACGCCGCTGGTCACCAACCCGATGCTCTGCGCGATGACCTGCGCGCTCTACCTTGCCCGGCGGGGATTTTTGCCGGATGGCCTCCGACAAATGTGTGAAGTGCTCTGCGAGATGATGCTCGACCGGCTCGACCGCGAACGGAAGATCGATCTGAGCAAGTTTTCACATCCTTACCCCCTTCTGAAGTATGAACAGAAGAAAGCAGTGATGCGTCAACTCGCCTACCACTTCGTCCTCAATGAGCGATCCTCGTTGCCCATTCCCGAAGCGTGTGAGCAGGTTGGACTGGCGCTGAGCCGCATCCCGGATCGGAACAAAGACGAGGCAGAGGCGGTATTCGACTGCATCAAGGAACGAAGTGGCATGATCCGGGAAGCGACATCGGAGGATGAGAAGACAGGGAAGCCCGCAACAATCGAATTCCTCCACAACACATTCAAAGAATTTCTGGCTGGCGAGCAGATCGCCATTGAGAGACACACCGGGCTACTGTTGAAGAACCTCCATCACGAAGCATGGCGGCGAGTCGGCGTATTTGCGTTCGCGGCTGGGGATGCCGTGTTCCAAAACGAACTCCTCAATGGCGTTTTCAAGACGCTTCCGCCCACTCTCCCGAAACCGCGAACGGGTCAGAAGAAAGTCATCAATCCAGCCGATGAGAACATTCGGGCGCTGGCGGTGTTCACTCTTCAATGTCGAGGGCAGGCAACACAGTGCGATGAGGAGATCAAGAAACGGTTAAATGGATTGGTCGGCCAACTCGTACCACCGCGGAATTTCACCGATGCAGCCTGGCTGGCCGCGGCAGGAAATGTGGTGGTTCCACACTTGAAATACGAGAAACGACTTGGCAACGTGCAGGCAGCTTGTGTTCGCGCCCTCAAACTCATCGGAACACCCGAGGCACTGCAAGTTCTGAAAGGCTATGGTGCGGATGACCGCCAGGCAGTGCTAACGGAATTGGGAACTGCGATCCCCCTTCCATCGCCAAAAGTCACGTTTTGGCGACCCTCTGGCCCCGTCTCAGACATTTCCTTCTTAGCAGGACTGACCAACCTGACAGAACTCTACCTGTACAGCACGCAGGTATCCGACCTCACTCCTCTCGCCACACTCAACAACCTGACAACACTCCACCTGGACAACACGCAGGTATCCGACCTCACCCCTCTTGCCACACTCAACAAACTGACAGAACTCCACCTGAACAACACGCAGGTATCCGACCTCACCCCTCTTGCCACACTCAACAAACTGACAACGCTCCATCTGAACAACACGCAGGTATCCGACCTCACCCCTCTTGCCACACTCAACAAACTGACAACACTCAACCTGAACCGCACGCAGGTATCCGACCTCACTCCTCTCGCCACACTCAACAAACTGACAAAACTCCACCTAAACGGAGTGAACGCCGACCGGTCGTGTGTGTCCCATGTTCGCAACGTGATTGGTTGACGAGGTCGGAGCGCATGTTCCATTTTTTACCTCAGAGATCGGGCTACCTTCACTCTCCACATCGGAGTACGTTCTCGTTCTGGTCGTGAGTCACCTTCCTCAAGCCTCTCTCGTCCGATAAATCCGATTTGCCAGTGGCGGAACGTTCACACATTTTGTACCGTAGTCAAAATTCTGTCATCCGGCAGTCTGTCGTTAGTTCCACCAAAGGAGACGTCCATGCGCGCGATGTTGAGCTGTCTGGCGATCCTGGGGTTGGCCATCTCTGCCTCGGCAGCCCCCAAAGAGGACAAAAAGAAACCAGGTAAGGACGACAACGCGACCAAGTTGGTCGGGAAGTGGGCCCCGGTTGCTGCAAACAAAAAGTTAGCGACGAATTTGATGGAAGTGTTCACCAAAGACGGCAAGTACACGATGGGCGATCCCAAGCTGAAGGAAGGGCTCGTCGAAGGGACGTACAAGGTGGAAGGGGACGTTGTGACAATCACCAAGAAAATCGACAAGGAGGGGACCGCCACAAGTACCCAGCAGCGGACGATCAAGAAAATCACCGATACCGAAATCGAGTTCAGTTTCGGAGGTAAAATCGTCCACTACAAGAGACTCAAGTAACCACCTCTACACGCGAAACGCACAAGCCCCGGCTGGCGTGGCCGAACCTTCTCTTCCAGAAGGTTCGGCCACGCCAGCCGGGGCTTGTGCGTTTCGCGTTCGCTTACTTGATGAACAGCATTTCTCGGTAGGTCGGCAGCGGCCAGAGGTCGTCGGCGACGATGGTTTCCAGCTTATCGCCGAGCTTCCGCAATTCTTCCATCCTGGGGATCACGGTCTCGCGCACCGTCTTGGCATCGGTGTACGGATCGCCGGAGTGCTTGTGGTTGGCCGCGTGGTCGAGTTCGACTGCCGCTGCCTGGAACTTGCTGAGTGTGGCGGTCAGTTCCTTCAGAAACTCCAGTTGCGTCCCCGCGTCCACGCCGGCGGCCTTCGTGGCGTTCGCGGCCGTCGCCACTTCTCCCTGGTAGCGGAGCGCGGCCGGGGTAATCATCGTCTTGGCCATGTGAACCATCATGTTTGCTTCGATGGTCACTTCCTTGACGTACTTCTCGGAGAAGATGTTGTACCGGGCCTGGAGTTCGCGCTCGCTGAACACCTTGTACTTGGTGAACAGTTCGATCGAATCCCTGCGGATGATCACCGGGATCGAATCGACAGTGTTCTTCAGGTTCGGCAGACCGCGACGATCAGCCTCCTTGTGCCACTCTTCGCTGTAGCCATCGCCGTTGAAGATCACCTTCTTCGATTCTTTCAGGATGCCGGGCAACAAGTCCTGAATGGCCTTGTTGAGCTTCGTCAGATCGCCCCCGGTGGCCTTCTCCAGCGCAGTGGCGATGTAATCGAGCGACTCGGCAACGATCGTGTTGAGGACGGTGTTCGGCCCGGCAATGCTGAAGCTCGAGCCCACGGCACGGAACTCGAACTTGTTGCCGGTGAAGGCAAAGGGACTGGTCCGGTTACGGTCGCCCGGGTCGCGGGGCAACTTCGGCAGCACGCTGACACCAACTTCCATGAAGCCGCCGGGCTTTGTCGATTCCGGCTTCCCCTTCTCGAGTTGATCCATGATGTCCTGGAGCTGAGCACCCAGGAAGATGCTGATGATGGCGGGCGGGGCTTCGTTGGCGCCGAGCCGGTGGTCGTTGCCGGCGCTAGCCACAGAAACGCGGAGCAGTTCCGGATACTTCGCGACCGCGCGAATCACCGCAACGCAGAAGACGAGGAACTGCGCGTTATCGTGCGGGTTATCGCCGGGGTTGAGCAGGTTCTCGCCGGTGTCGGTGGACATCGACCAGTTGTTGTGCTTGCCGCTGCCATTGATGCCGGCAAATGGCTTCTCGTGCAGCAGGCACACCAACCCGTAGTGGTCGGCGGTTTGCCGCATCACATCCATCACGAGCTGGTTGTGGTCGGTGGCGAGGTTTGAGTCTTCGAAGATCGGCGCGATTTCGTACTGGCTGGGCGCGACTTCGTTGTGACGCGTCTTCACCGGGATGCCGAGTTTGAACATCTCCGCTTCACAAGCCGCCATGCACGCGAGCACACGTTCCGGAATCGTGCCGAAGTACTGATCTTCCAGTTCCTGCCCCTTCGGCGGCTTGGCTCCGAAGAGCGTGCGGCCGCAGTTGAGCAGATCGGGTCGGGCGTAGAGGAAATTCTTGTCAATCAGGAAGTATTCCTGCTCCGGGCCAACAGTGGTGAACACTTTCACCGCGTCGTTGTTACCAAACAGACGCAGAATGCGGAGCGCCTGCTTGCTCAGGGCTTCCATGCTGCGAAGGAGGGGAGTCTTCTTGTCGAGAGCTTCCCCAGTCCACGAAACGAACACGGTGGGGATGACGAGGGTGGCGCCGTTGGGGGACTCGCGGATGTAGGCGGGACTGGTCGGATCCCAGCCGGTGTAGCCACGGGCTTCAAACGTGGCGCGGATGCCGCCGGAGGGGAAGCTCGACGCGTCCGGTTCGCCCTTGATCAGTTCCTTGCCGCTAAACTCGGCGATCGCACTGCCAGTGCCGGTCGGCGCGAGGAAGCTGTCGTGCTTCTCGGCGGTCAGGCCAGTCATGGGTTGGAACAGGTGGGTGAAGTGGGTGGCACCGTGTTCGATGGCCCAATCTTTCATCGCGCTGGCAACCGAGTCGGCGACGGCCGGATCGGTCAGTTGCGCGCCTTGCTTGATCGTCTTCTGGAGTGCTTTGAAGACGGGTTTTGGGAGACGCGCTTTCTGCACTTCCTCGCTGAAAACCAGCGTGCCGAATAGCTCCTTCAGGTGTGCGGTGCGGAAATCAATCTGGTTCAGATCGTACTCGGTCGTCGCGATCGTCTCGATCGCGTCCTGGCGGAGGTTGGACATTGTAAATGGACTCCGAGAGAGGTCGCTTTCGCGACGCACTAAATGATGCTGCCGCCGCGACAATCCCGGCGATGGGTGGCGGTTGGGCTGGTCGAGGAGAGGATATTGAGGTTATAAGCCTCATTCCGTAACCGGCAAGAAGTCTCAGTTTGGTGTGCTGTATTGAAACCTCGGTCGGTTGTCGCGGGGGGTTGTTCTTCGAAGCACTTTCTCTGCTGAATAAATGAGAACACGCCCTGGCGTGTTCTCATTTGAGGGTGCGACAACCTCAACCGGATTTTAACACAGCACGCTTGGCCTCAGAAGCAGGACAACGAGGGGAGCGAACACACCATGCGAAGGATCGCTGTCATCAACCAAAAAGGCGGCGTCGGCAAAACCACTACAACCGTTAATCTCGCCGCAGCGATCGCTCTGGCCGGCAAACGCGTGTGTGTGATTGACCTCGACCCGCAAGCACACGCCAGCACGCACCTGGGCGTGGAATTGGATGGCACCCTCCCCTCTCTTTACGACGTGCTTGTGGCGAACAAGCCGCTGGCCGATGTCCGCCGCGAGGTGGGCGAGAACCTGAGCCTTGTGCCGTCAGACATCAACCTCGCCGCGGCCGAAGTCGAGCTGGCTGGTATCGTCGGTCGTGAGGTGATTCTGCGCGAAGCGCTGGCCGCGGATGGGCAGAGACCTAACCCGGCAGCCTTCGATTTCCTCCTCATGGATTGTGGGCCATCGCTCGGCGTGTTGACGCTCAACGCACTGGCGCTAGCGGATGAAGTGTTCATTCCACTCCAACCGCACTTCCTCGCGCTGCACGGTCTGTCCAAGCTGCTCGAAACAACGGCGCTCGTCGCGCGCCGCATCAATCCAAAGCTCGTCGTGTCAGGAGTGGTGGTCTGTCTCTACGACGCGGCGACGAAGCTCGCGCAGGAAGTGGTGACGGACCTGACGGCGTTCCTCGATCGCAGCCGTGGGGCGAATGTACCGTGGGCCAACGCGCAAGTATTCAGCACGAAGATTCGCCGAAACATCAAGCTCGCGGAGTGTCCTAGCTTCGGCAAGAGTGTGTTCGCCTATGCCCCGAAGAGTACCGGCGCGGCTGACTACGCCGCACTCGCAATGGAAGTGCTGGGCGAATCCGCGCCGCAGGTGATCGGCCCGCTGAAAATGACCGTCACCCGTCCAGTCGAAAGCCCCAAAAGCGTCGAAGGGCCACAGCGTGCGACGACCGTGGAACCGGTCGTCGCGTGAAAGGGGCTTTTTCGGGTGGGGACTCTCCGAGAGTCGCTTGGGTAAGCAGCAGGCAAGCAGGTGTCGCTTGCCGAGCGGCACAGCTGCACGGTTCCCAAACTCCACTTCTCTGCAATCAGCCGTAAGAAGCGGCGCGATTGAGTATTCACTCAGTCGTTGTCGATGGGTAACCGTGCCGCTCGGCAAGCGGCACCTACCCAGCAGACCGACACGATGCTTCGAGGCTATGTGCCACTCGTCCGGTTCATACATGAGTCACGCCACGGCCGATTCCGCTCGGCGGCTCCGACGGACCACAATCGCCGCGAGATAGAGCACCGCGACGATCAACAGCAGCGCCTTGATGCCGGTGATAAACGTCACGGACTGGAGCAATCCTCCGACCAGCGCCCCCATCAGGTTGGCGCCCAGGGCAGCGTCTTTCTGTTCGGCGTCAGCGAATGACCGGATAAACACGATCCCGCTGAACAACATCGGCAGACTGGTGAGTAACCCGACCACTGCAGCCTTCGTCGCATACGGGAGGAAGGCGAACGACGAGAGATCGAGGAAATAGAGCCCAACGCAGGAGAGAATCAGGAGTGCGTAAACCGGTTTGAGAGGCAATCGCGGGAAACGGGACGCGATCAGATTGGCCAACAGAATCATCACCATTACGCCAGAGATGATGACGGCGTTCACGATCCAGGTGTTGCCGAGCACCACTGCCGCCTTGCTGATGTTCTGCACCTCCAGCAGCATGAACGCGGCGCCGAGGAAGAAGAAGTGGAGGCTCGATCCATTCCACGCGGCCGACACGCCGCCAAGTCGCCGCCATCCCCGCACGAACAGAAGGCACAGCACCCCGGCCAGCAGGAAGTACAAGAGCGGAATCGACGGCTTTTCCAGGTAGATGTACGGCCAGTCGTCGGTCGCCATTCGGGTTGTCACATTCGGCGTCCACGGCCGCTCGGCCTGCCACGCGTGAATTTGGTTTGCCATTCGGGTGTCGGCGACGAGTTGCTGGTTTACGGTTCCCAGATCGCCATTGACGAACATCGTACCGCCTCGACCGTAGTTGCTGGCCAGGACGGGGAACACCAACGATGGCTGACCGAACACTTCACTGAGCGTCCCGGCCATGCGGTCGGAGATGAAGGGCCGTTCGACATAGAAGCTCAGCACAACCACCCCGCCCGGCGCGAGCAATTCCCGAGCACGAGCAATGCTCTCGCGTGTATAGACGTAGTGGTCGAGTCGGGCGTTCGTCATGCTCGTCGTCGTGTGCGAATCGAGCAGCCCAAACAGAATGACGTCGAACTTCTCGTTGCTGGTCGCGAAGTAGCTGCGGGCATCGTCGTTGACGACCTCCACTCGCTTGTCGGCGTAGGGTTGTTCCGGGTGGTAGCGCCGGCCGACGTCGATAATGATCGGATCGATCTCGACCGCGACAACGCGCTTCGCTCCGTTCCGTAAGCACCCGGCCACGTCATTGCCGGAGCCTGCTCCGACCACCAGCACGGAGTTCGGTGCTGGATGCAATTTGCACGGGATGTCGTACTGACTCAGTCCACGGAGTTGCGGCGGGAAGAAGTCCGGTCGGGCGGCGACGATTTCCGGCCGCAAATCGACGATTTCCTGATAGTTCGAGTTGTTCACATTGATCCGCACCACGCCGATATCGTTTGCAGTCTTGTTCGTTTCGTCCACCGGCCGAACCGAGAGCTTCTGGTACGGCGACCAGAACGTTTCGGTGTACCCCGGATCCCAGCCAGCGAGCGCGGATACTGCCACGATTGCGGCCAGCAGCGCGAGGTCGGTGATTCGTTTCCGTCCTCCACTGCCCGCCAAGAGCACCGCCGGCACGGCGAACCCCGCAAACCACATAACCGGCGGGAGAGTGGCCGCACTCATCCCGACGAACAGCCAGATGCCGAGAAGACTGCCGGCGACATTGACGGAGTACGCCTTGATCGTGTTCGGGTGATCGCTCATCAGCCGACCGAGGAGTCGGCCGACCGGCACGAAGGTATCCCAGATCAGGATCATGAGGAAGAGCGTCAGGCCCAGGCCGAGTGCGGGGTGAGCGACGAGTTCCCAGCCGGATTTCGCAGTGCGGTCCCAGATCAGGAGATCGTTGAAGCCATCGAACATCGCCGTGATTCGCCCCAGTCCTTCCCGCGTAATCGGAATCGACAGCAGCAATACGAGCGTTCCGAGCGGAATCAGCATATCCCGCAGCGCAAATGGCTTACGGCTATTCCAGCAGCCCATCCCCAACCCGAGGAAACAGACGACGAGCACGCAGTTCTGAAGGTAAGCGAAGATGCGAATTTCGGTGCTGATCCAGCGGATCAGGAGCAATTCGAGGAAAAGCCCCAGAACGCTAATCAAGAACAGCGAAAAAGTCGGCCAGCGGGTGAAGAACGACTCCGCGAAAGAATGAGGCGCAATCGCCAGTTCCTGACGCGGCGGCGGAGTGGTCGATACGGCATCCGGGGCGACACTCGGCGGTAGAGTGGCTGTCGTATCTGCCATAATGAAAGAACCTTGCTGGGTGACGAGGCGAGTGGCGCAAACTTAGTACACAGATTCCTCCCAGGCGCGAGATCTGACACTCGCGGAGCGTTCCCCCGCACCTATACTGCTCTCATGTTGCGTATTTCGATTGCCAATCCTTACGAATACCCTCTGGAGTTCCAGCAACTCAAGGACGCGGCGCGCCTCGTCCTTGAAGGCGAAGGGGTGAAAGCATGCAAAGTGACGCTGGCGTTTGTCGATAACGCCCACATTCACAGACTCAATAAGCAGTTCTTGGATCACGATGAACCCACCGACGTCCTCACGTTCCCCTACTCCGACGCCGGGGCGAAGACCCTCGAAGGCGAAGTTGTGATCGGCTACGAAGTGGCCAAAGAATACGCCGCCGACCGCGGGCACGATGCAGCTCTCGAACTGGCACTCTACGTCATCCACGGCTGCTTGCACTTGTGTGGCTACACCGACACCGACGCCAGAGGGGAACGCGAAATGCGCGCAAAGGAACGCGAGTATCTGAAGAAGCTGAACCTGCCCGACATTGCGTGATCCAAAGAGTGGCCCGCGCGCGAAGCGAGCGGACCACTCTGAAACAAAGAACGGCGAGCTGTCGTAGTTCCTTGGTTCTTGGAGTTCTTCATGTACGCCTTCCTCACTTCTTTACTTGCAGCCCTCCTCGTCAGTATCCCGGCAGCGATTGCTCAACCCCAAGAGCCGAAAGCCCCCCTCGACTGGATCGCGCAACTGAAGCCGGCGGCCAATCCTGATCTGGCTGATCTTCCGGACAACACCTGGAAGTTGATGAAGCCCAAAGGCGACGTGTTCAACCATCCCAAAACCGAAGTGGGCCTCGTCTACGACGCCCAGCATGGGTGCGTGATTTACTTTGGTGGCTGTAGCTCGGGGTACACGAACAACCTCTGGTTATATCACGTCGGTACCGACGTCTGGCGCGAAGTCCAGCCCTGGACGAAGAAGAAGGAAGAGGAGTCCGATTGCCCCATCGGTCAGTGCGGGTATCACGCCGTCTACAACAGCGATCTGGGCGTTTATTTCAAGCATCGCGGCGCATCAAGCACCAACTTCGGCCGGGGTGGCTCGGGGCGGGATTCCAATAGCTGGACGCTCGACGTTCACAAACTGAAGTGGCAGAAAATGGCGTCGGGCGAGCATTACGGAGTTCGCCCTGACTGGCCGGGAGCGTATTGCTGTTACGGCATGGCTTACGATCATGATGCCAAAGAAGCGATCATGTTTGGTGGCTTGGGCGAAGGCGAAACCTGGGCTTTCGACTTCGCCAAGAACAAATGGCGCAACCTCAAGCCCAAGGTTTCGCCCCCGCCCCTGTCGATGCCCTGTATGGTCTACGATTCCAAGAACAGGGTCACGCTGGTATTCGGCGGCCAAACCGGAGGGTATAGCGACGGCGTCAGTACGAATGAAACGTGGGCCTACAGCCACGCCAAGAACACCTGGACCCAGATGAGCCCGAAGAACCCTCCGCCGCGGCGATTGCAGGCCCAGACCTGCTACGATAGCGTCAACGGCGTGATGATCGTCTTCGGTGGGCACGCCAATGTCTATCCCAAGCGCGATCAAGGCGAACGCTACACCGACACGTGGATCTACGACTACGCCAAGAATATCTGGACGGAGATGAAGCCCGCGGTTCACCCCAGAGGCAGTGACGTAAGGTTCATGGCCTTCGATCCGGTCAACAACGTTGCCATCAACGTCGCCAGCGGAAGCAAAAAGGAGACGTGGGTCTACCGCTACAAGTCTGCGAAGCCAAAATAGGAAGACAGGACATCGGCCCAGTCGGAAAGATCACCAACTGTGAGGCGACATTCACTCCACCATGATTCCACAACTTCAACCCACAGACCTGAAGCAGATGCTCGACGCCGGGCAGCCGGTGTTGTTGCTTGATGTCCGCCAGCCGGAGGAGCACGTGTACTGCGCCCTGCCGGGCAGCGTATTGATTCCTCTGGGTGAACTGCCGGCTCGCGTCGAAGAAGTGGTCCCAGCCGGCGCAACCGTGGTGGTGTACTGCCACCACGGCGTGCGAAGCTTGACCGGCGCGGCGATCCTTCGCCGCGCCGGGATTGAGGCGATGTCGCTGGCTGGCGGCATCGACCGCTGGTCGCTCACGGTCGATCCCAGCGTCCGGCGATATTGAAACCGCCCCACCAAAACCGGGTGGGGTTCGCTCCGCATTCACATCACTTGATACCGTGCATCCACTTCTTGATCAGAGGCGAGAGAATGAGAAGTAGCACTCCCGCTCCGAGTGCAAACAGGCCAACATTGTTGAACACTTCCAGTGCCTGATTCATCGTCTGCTCTTTGGTAGCATTCGGATCCGCAGCGGTTTCGCCCGCAATCCACTTACCAGCCTGGTGAGCAATGGCAGACGACAGGAACCAGAAACCCATCATAAAACCAACGACTTTCGCCGGAGCAAGTTTCGTCACGAGCGACAACCCGACCGGCGACAGCGACAGTTCACCGAGTGTGTGCAGGAGGTAGAGAATGATGAGGAACATCGCCGGGACGATTCCATTCACAGCCGCTCCCTTGCCGATGTTGAGTACGAGAAAGCCTGCGCCAAGTAAGAGAAGCCCAATGGAGAACTTGATTGGAGCAGGCGGTTCCCACCCCTTACGAGCAAGCCAGACCCACATCACCGAGAATATCGGCGCGAACAGCATGATGAAGAACGCGTTCACCGACTGGTAGTTGCTTGCGGGGAAATTGATTCCGAAGAGTGTCTTGTCCACATTCTCCTCAGTAAACACGTTCAGTGCGCTGCCAGCCAGTTCAAAGAACGTCCAGAACACGGCGGTAAAAAACAGCAACACGATGATCACCCACACACGCTGACGCTCGGCAACCGGATACTGGAACGAGAGGTATAGCATGTACCCAATCGCAGCAGTCCCCACAGCGCCGAGTAAGTAGTCCATGACGTTGTTCTGATAGATCAGCAAGCTGGCCACCGGGAGGAACAGCAGACTGCCCAAATATACGAGTGGACCGGCCCACGGCGCCGGCTTACTTGCCACATGTGGCGATTCTGCAGCGTCGCCAGCCTCGTTGACCGAAGCCGAGACGGGGGATTGTTCTTTCTCGGAATCGGAGAAGTCTCCAACATCACCGCCCAGATCGGCAATCGGCGGCCGTTCCGTTCCCGGTGGGTCGGCGTGGTGCTCCAGATACCCCTGCGAGACCGTGTAGAGGAAAATGCACAATCCCACCACCATACCAATTCCTGCACAGAGGAATCCGTACCCCCAACCCTCCAACTGACCAATCGTTCCGCACGTCAGCGGAGTCAGGAATGCACCGATGTTGATACCCATGTAAAAGATGGTGAACGCTCCATCTCGCCGGGGATCGCCTTGGGGGTAGAACTTCCCGATCAGACTGGAAATGTTTGGCTTGAAGAAGCCATTGCCGACCACCAGAAGTGACAGCCCGATGTAAAGGATGTACTGATTGCCAGAACTGGTCGAAAGGGTGAACTGCCCGGCGGCCATCAGGATCGCACCCCAGATAATGGAGCGGCGGAATCCGAGGATCTTGTCTGCCAGATAACCACCGGCCAGCGGCGTCAGATATACCAGCGCCCCATAGGCCGCGTAGATGCCATAGGCGGATTTCTTCTCCAGCCCAAACCCACCACTCGTCGTTGCCGCAATCAGGTAGAGCACCAAAAGGGCTCGCATCCCGTAGTAACTGAACCGTTCCCAGAGTTCCACCATGAAGAGGAAGAACAGCGCCTTCGGGTGTGCCTTGCGATTGGTGAAGATCACAAACGCCACCCACAGGCCAACCAGCACCCAGGCAACGATCATGATTTTGTACGGTTCTGGTATGTGCGGCATGAGCCGAACCTCAGAGTTTGCAGGACTGGGTGGGAGGGTGGGGAAAATCCTAACGAGCGAACGTGCTACGGGATAGCGTAATTCTTCCAGAACAAACCACAACATCACCACCGGCACGCGTATTCTTCTACCCGCTTGTTCCGTTCTCGCCATCGGGTACGATGTCGCCGTGCGGGTTGCTCTCGCTCGAATTTCCCTCCCCGCATCACCTGCCGGAGACTTCACCCCATGTTTCGCTTGCTTGTGTGTTGCACAGTGCTCGCCGCTGCGATTGGCGCAACGACCGTCCCCTCGCTGAGCCAAGCCGAAGAGCCCAAGTTGCCGATGACCCTCGGCTCCATCGACAGCAAAGACCCCGCCTTCGACACCCTCATCCCCAAAGGCGCCAAGATCGAAGTTCTCGCCGGCGGCTTCAAGTGGACCGAAGGCGCGGTGTGGGACAAGAAGAACAACTGGGTTCTGTTCTCCGACATCCCGAATAACCGTGTCGTCCGCTGGTCAATGAAAGACGGCGTGAAAGACTTCCTCAAGCCCAGCGGTTACACCGGCAAGGCTCCCTTCAACACGCTGCCAGGGGCAAAAGACCTCCCGCCCGGACGCAGCTTCGAACCGGGTTCCAACGGCCTGGCCTTCGACAAGGACGGCAATCTCATCCTCTGCCAGCACGGCGACCGCCGCGTGGCGAAGCTCGGGGCCGACGGTAAGTTCACCACTCTGGCCGACAAATACATGGGCAAGCGGCTCAATAGCCCCAACGATCTCGTTTTCGCCAAGAACGGCGATCTGTACTTCACCGATCCGCCCTACGGTCTGCCCGGTCTGATGAAAGACTCCACGAAGGAACTCGACTTCCAGGGCGTCTATCGGCTCAGTCCGAATGGCGAACTCACTCTCCTGACCAAAGAAATGACGCGACCCAACGGCATCGCGCTTTCGCCGGACGAAAAGACTCTCTACGTCGCCAACTCTGACCCGGACAAGGCGATCTGGATGGCATTCCCCATCAACGCCGACGGCAAACTCGGTGCGGGCAAAGTACTGCACGACGCCACCGAAGACGTGAAAGCCCACCCGGAGAAGGGACTGCCCGATGGTATGAAGGTGGATGCGAAAGGGAACCTCTTCGCCACAGCCGTGAACGGCGTCTACGTCATGTCGCCGGAAGGTAAACTGCTCGGCCGCATCGTCACTAACGACAAGACCGCCAACTGTGGTTGGGGCGACGACGGCACCGTGCTGTACCTCTGCACCAACGACAAACTCACCCGCATCAAGACCTCAACAAAGGGTCTGGGGTGGTGAACCACTCGGCGAACCCCGCCCGCAAGGGCGGTGGGTTCGTCTCCAATCGTTCGACACCCACCGCCCTCGCGGGCGGAGTTCGCCAGGAGTTCTCATGTTCTCGCGTCGCGATCTACTTCGGACTGCACCAGCGGCGGCTGTCGCGGCCGGGTTGCACTCGCATTTCGCTTCCACCTCTGGCGCAGAGCCGCTCGTCGTTCGCGTGCGCGAACCGCGAAATCTCGAAACGCCACTCTCCGAGTTGTTCAGCACAGATACCGAGAAGTTCTACGTGCGGGATCACTTCCCCGCGCCGACCATCGACAGCAAGACGTTCAAATTGACCGTCGAGGGGCATGTCGAGAACAAGCTGGAGTTCACGCTCGACGAACTCCAGAAAATGGAAGCGGTGACACGCGAAATCGTGCTGGAGTGTGCGGGTAACGGTCGCGTGTTCCTCATCCCGCCGGTGCGCGGGGCGCAGTGGGCGTATGGTGCGGTGGGTCAAGCGAAATGGACCGGCGTGCCCCTCGGAGCGATCCTCGAACGCGCCAAGGTGAAGAACGGAGCGGGCGACGTGGTGCTGGTCGGTGCGGATCGCGGCGCCATCACCTCCGATCCGCCCAGTCCCGGTGCCATCCACTTCGATCGTGGAATCCCGCTCACCAAGGCAAAAAAAGACGAAACGCTCGTCGTTTGGAACATGAACGAGGCCGCCCTCCCCTCCGCGCATGGAGGCCCGTTGCGAGCAATCGTGGGCGGTTGGTACGGCATGGCGTCGGTAAAGTGGCTGTCCCGCATTGTTGTGTTGGATAAACCGCACGCGGGCTTCTGGCAAACGATGGACTACTCGTACTGGATTCGCGGCAAGGATGGGTTCCCGCAAATCACTCCGATCACCGCTATTCAGCCGAAGGCGGTCATTGCGAGCCTTGCGGACGGTGGAATTCTGAAAGCGGGTGCAGCGAGCACAATCAGCGGATTTGCCTGGGCGGGCGAGAACGCCGTCGCCAAGGTGGAACTCAGTGTGGATGGCGGAAAGAGTTGGTCCGCTGTCACTCTCGGCAAATCGAAGCCGCTTGAGTACACCCGCTGGGAAACAACCGTCACCCCGCAGCAAAAGGGACCACTGAAACTCCTTGTGCGCTGCACAGACGATAAAGGCAACACACAGCCGGAAAAACGCGACCCCGACCGCCGAACATACATGATTAACCACCTGGTCCCGGTCGATGTGACCGTGAAGTGACCAGGGAAGCCCCAAGCAGACCCACCCGGCTCCGTCGCAGAGAGGGAATTGGGTCTGATACACAATCCGGTTGAGATTGTCGCTGACATTGGATTTTCACAATGGTATACTGCAGGAAGTAGAAGTCCCACCAATAGCGCTCTCCCGCCTGCTAATTCAATCACCCGCCTCGACTGGAGCACCCTTCATGCGGCTCCGTTTGCTGTTGACCGTGGCTGTCCTCGGATACGCGACGTTTGCGTGCGCTGCTGAGATTCCACCAGCATCCACCCCGATTGAAAAAGCGATCGACCAGTTGGTGGACGAGCGCATCGAGAACGCCGGCGTCACGCCGGCTGTTCAGGCCGATGATGCGACTCTCATTCGCCGGCTCACGCTCGATCTCGTTGGGCGCATCCCCAGTGCCGGCGAAGTGGACGCATACATCAAATCCACCGACCCGGACAAGCGAGCGAAGCTCGTGGACCGGCTTATCGCGTCGCCCGGCTTCGTGCGGCACCAGGCCGCACAGTTCGAGGTCATGCTCGACCCCGATGGCCGCAGCCGTGGAGCCCTCCGCGACTACCTCGTGAACGCGCTGGCTGCGAACAAGTCGTGGGACGAGATGTTCCGCGAGTTGCTGCTCCCGAACCAGACCGACTCGAAACTCAAAGGCGCCGCCGAGTACCTTCGTGGCCGCGTCAACGATACCGACAAACTCACCAACGATGTAAGCGTCGCCTTCTTCGGGGTGAATGTGAGCTGTGCGCAGTGTCACAATCACCCACACGTGAAAGATTGGACGCAGGACCACTTCTACGGCATGAAGGCGTTCCTGGCGCGCACGTTCGATAACGGTGGGTTCCTCGGCGAACGTGGCTACGGCATCATCAAATTCAAGCCCACCAAGGGTCCGGAGCGAACAGCCAGAATGATGTTCCTCACCGGCGCGGCAATCGACGACGTGACTGCCGAGCCAAGTTCCGCCGAGATGAAGAAAGAGAAAGAAGCACTCGACAAAGCCAAATCCGCGAAGCAACCTCCACCCGAACCGAAGTTCAGCGCGCGGGCCAAGCTCGTGGAAGTAGCACTGGAAGGCAAGAACGCGGACTACTTCTCGCGGTCGATCGTCAATCGCATGTGGCACCGCTTCTTCGGTACCGGCTTGGTCACGCCACTCGACCAGATGCACGCCGAGAATCAACCGAGCCACCCGGAACTGCTCGCCTGGCTTGCCAGCGACACAGCGAGCCACGGTTACGACCTGAAACGGCTCACGCGCGGGCTTGTCATGAGCAAAGCCTACTCGCGCAGCAGCCAGTACGATTCCGAGAATCGACCGTCGGAACGGAAGTTCGCGGTGGCCAAACTCAAGCCGATGACGCCGATGCAACTGGCGACGTCGCTCAAGATCGCCGCCACCGACCCCGCCAGCTTCGACAACCTCAAGCCGGAAGAGTTCGAGAAGCGCATCGAGCAACTCGAAAACTCCGCCCGTGGATTCGCCTCTCTCATCGCGCAGCCGACTGACAACTTCCAGATTGGCGTCGGCGAAGCACTCCTGTTCAGCAACGGCGACCGTGTGATGAGGGAGTATCTCACAGACGGCGGTGGAACTGCTCTCGGCCGCGTGAAGACCATGAAGGAACCGAAGGAGGCTGTCGCGTTCCTTGTGAAAACAGCTTACGGCCGACCAGCAACCGAAACCGAACTGAAGGTACTGACAGCTTACGTCGAGAAACGAAAGGGCCGCGAGGCGGAAGCCTACCGGCAAGTGCTCTGGGCGCTGGTCACCAGCCCGGAGTTCCGGTTCAGCTACTAAGCCAGGAAGTCGGTACAATCCAGTCGATGTTGGGTGCCTAACTGGAGGTGTACCGTGGGACCAGATGATCTGAATGAGTTGACCCGGGCGCGACCGTTCATGCCGTTTCGAATCCATCTGACGGGCGGAACGACGTACGACATCACCAACCCGGAGTTTATCAGCGTCGGAAGGCGAGTTGCTGCGGTCGGTGTTCGCCGCGATCCCAATTCGCCCTATTTTGATGCTCCTGTATTTGTGGCTTTGGTCCACATTATTCGAATCGAACCGATCATCGAACCGGCTGCGGCCGGTGGAACCTAACGACTGGAGCTGTCGGCCATGCCTCGTAACACTTTCTGCGGCTCCGCCGCTCACGCCATCGACCGCCGGGCGTTTCTCGGCGGTGCTGTCGCTGCTGGCGCGGGGCTGGCCGCTGACATGACGGCGGTCAACGCCCTGGCAGCGCCGGCCGTCAACGACGCCCTCAAGAAGACGCAGAAGCGCGTCATTCTCTTGTGGCTCGCGGGTGGCGCATCGCAACTGGAAACGTGGGATCCGAAGCCGGGTGCCAGTACCGGTGGCCCGTTCCGGTCCATTCAGACCGACGTGACTGGCTTGCGCATCTCGGAACTGATGCCGAAGATGGCCCAGCGGATGAAAACCACCTGCGTCATCCGCGGACTGAACACCAAGAACGGCGACCACGGCAGCGCCGCCATGACCATGATGCGTGGCCGCCGCGACGAAGCGGCTCTCCGCTATCCAGACCTGGGCGCAGTCGTCGCTCGCGAGATGGGTCTGCCGGATAGCAAGGTGCCGGACTACGTCACCTTTTACACACAAACCGAAGGCCGTGGAATGGCCCCGGGCAACCCCGGCTTCCTCGGTGCCCGCTTCGCTCCGATGGAATTGACCACCAACAACTACCCCGAGTTCATCAAGAAGCTCGACGGTATCACCGACCTCGACCACATCGAGCGTGCGGAACTCCGCGGCATGCTCGGCAAGCAATTCGGCAAGGGCCGCACTTCCGAAACGCTCAACAGCCAGAACGAAGCGTACCAGCGCGTTCGCGGCATCATGGCGAGCGAAAAGCTCTTCGACATCGAGCAGGAACCGCAGAAGGTGCGGGACCGCTACGGCCCGACGCAGTTCGCGCAGCAAGTGCTGATCGCACGGCGACTGGTCGAAGCCGGCGTGCCGTTCGTTCGCGTCGGCCGGGCGTGGTGGGATAGCCACGGGCAGAACTTCGAGACACACCAGGAAATGGTGCCGGAACTCGATCATGTCATGGCCACGCTCATCGACGACCTGAGTGAACGTGGAATGCTCGACGACGTGATGATTCTCACTCTCGCCGAGTTCGGCCGTACGCCGAGTATCAACGCCAGCCTCGGCCGCGACCACTTCGCCAGCGCCTGGAGTTGCACCATTTCTGGTGCTGGCATCAAGCGCGGATCGGTGTACGGCAAGTCCGATCCGAAGGGCAACACGGTGGTCGCGGAAGAAGTGGACGCCGGCAGCCTGTTCGCGACGATCTACTCGGCGCTGGGCCTGGACCCGCACAAGAACTACTACGTCGGCAGCCGACCGATTCCGCTCGTCAACCCCGGCGTCGAGGCAATCAAGGCGCTGGTGAAGTGAGAATGAGCCGCATGGTATCATCGCGTATGGGAACGACGATGCCGCTGCGATGGCCGCTAGGTCTCACCCTGATTTCGGTGGAGTTATCCGTTGTTGCGACTCGGTGAACACGGCAAAAACTCCACCGACTTTTGGTTCCGATATCCACCCACCCAAACTTCCACGTCACAACCATGAAATCTCCGTCCCCCGATGCTCTCAAGCTGGTGAAGGACTACTCGCGGCCAGTTATTACCTTCGCCATCGCGCGGCCGGATGGCTCCGACTCCGCGTACATCGGTTGCTCCGACTTCAAGGTGTACGCGGCGGACTTTGCCGCCGCCAAGTTCGAGCCGAAGGAACTATATTCCCACGAGAGTTACGTCACTGGCGTGGCGCTCGTCGGCAACACATTGGTCTCTTGTAGCTATGACGGCAAGCTGACGTGGTTCGACACGGAAGAGAAGAAGACGATCCGCTCGCACGAAGCGCACGCGAAGTGGATTCGCAAGGTGATCGCTTCACCCGATGGCAAGCTCATCGCCAGCGTCGCCGATGACATGGTCTGCAAGCTGTGGGAAATCAAGACCGGCAAACTCGTTCATGAACTGAGGGGCCACAAGGAAAAGACGCCCAACGACTTCAACTCGATGCTCTATGCCGTTGCGTTCTCAGCGGATAGCAAACTCCTGGCCACCGGCGACAAGGTCGGGCACATCGTTGTGTGGGACACCAAATCCGGCAAGCCACTGAGCACATGCGAAGCGCCGGTCATGTATACGTGGGACAAGGTGCAGCGGAATCACTCTATCGGCGGCATCCGGTCGCTGGCATTCTCGCCCGATGGCAAGTCGCTTGCCGTTGGCGGAATGGGGAAGGTCGGCAATATCGACCACCTCGAAGGCAAAGCCCGCGTTGAAGTATTCGACTGGAAAAGCAGCAAACAGATCGTGGAGTTCCCCGGCGATAAGTTTGTCGGACTGGTGAACCGGCTGGCGTGGGCTCCGGACGGTTCGTGGCTTGTCGGTGCCGGCGGCGCGGGGGAAGGTTTCTTCCTCTTCTACGACGTGACGAACAAGAAGACGCTGCGGCAAGAAAAAGTGATGACACATGTCCACGATTTTGCCATCACCGCCGCCGCCGACCTTATCACCTGCGTCGGCCACAGCAAGATTGTGGTCTATCGCCTGAATTAGTCACCAAACCAAGTGGAAAAGTCGAAAGTCCAAAGTCGAAAGCCCTTTTCAGTTGGGGTTTTCGACTTTGGACTTTCGACTTTTCCACTTGGTGACTCAAGAAGAGCGGAGTTTCACCAGCGTTACCGTGTTGCCGGCTGTGTTGTATCGCACGGTGTCCATGAACGCGCGCATCAACAGCAGGCCGCGACCGCTCGGCTTCAGCCAGTTCATCGGATCGGTGGGATCGGGCAGGTTCGCCACGTCAAAGCCTGGTCCCTCGTCGGCAATGACGAATAGCGCGCGATGGGGCGATACGCACGATACCAGCCGCACGATGCGTTCCCGATACGGCGATGAGCATTGCCGCTCACGAACCTTCGCGTGGAACGGTTCGTCGCCGTTCTCCTTCAACTCGGAACTGATCTCCAGGTTGCCGTGATAGATGGCGTTGAGGATCGCTTCCTCCAGCGCGACGGCCACACGCCCGGCAGTATGGTCATCGCACAGCCCAGATTCCACCACGTCTGCACACAATTGAGCCACCAACGGGGTCACTAGTTGCGGATCGTTGCCAAGCGAGAGCCGACGCCGAACGGATCGGTCGGCCGATTGGGGAACATTCCGCGGGGGCGGAGTATGAAGCGGCCCCGGGGTTTCGGTGAGCCCCAGGTCGAGGGAAGTCTGGAGAGAAGTGCCGGAGCAGTTGTGCATGACGACTGTTCAGGACGGAACGGCCTCGGTACACGAAGCCAAGCGGCCGTATGACCGAGCATAGAACGATGTTCGGCAGAATGGGAATACGGCTGGCTATCTGTTCTGCAATTCACATGCCGCGTTAGACCGACTCGGGCCGGCGGTGAATTGCATCTGAGATTCACGTGTGGCCACAACCGGCTCAGACATGTTCCGGCCGATAGTGTCTGGTTATTAACGAGCCGTTTCCTGGCGACCGCAGCTCGTTAATAACCAGACACCCTCAACCGAAATGCGTATCAGATCTTCACGAACACTTTCCGGCGGTACATCCACCACAGGCCCAGCCAGAGCACCCCAAGAACCACGATGCCGGTGGTGAGAGGTTCGTAGGCGGCAACTTCTGGGAACAAGTCCAGACCGAAGTGTCTATTGAAATAGCCCACGAGTTGCGTGAAGGGCTTCGGACCAAAGTGCGTTCGGTATGAGTCGGCGATGAATTTTTCGACCAGGTGCGCTGCGACATACGCCGCGATGGAGTTCGCACCAATCACCTTGAGCGGATACGCCCATCCGCCCCACAAACCAGTATCGAGCAGAACGGCAAATGCCGCCAGAAACAGGAAGCACCAGCCGCCGCTGAAGAGCACCCAGGCGGGGGTCCAGATGCGTTTCACGCTCGGACACACACCGATTGCATCGAGAAGCCATCCGGCCGCCAAAAGCGCCAGCCCCAGCGCCGCGAAGTTCCTCACTTTCACCCAGGCTCCCGCCGTGGTGCGGAGCCAGCCGCCCGCGATCAGCCCCAGAATCATCGTCGCCAACGTGGGGATGAAGCTGAGAGTCGCGTAACCGCCTCTGTTGTCCGTAAATGGCTGGGTACGCGGAAACTGGTTGAGAAACCACGTATCGAACGCCCAGGCAGCGTTAGTGTTCTTGTCCCAGTGAGCCGCAAAGCCGGTCAGCCGCTGTTCGACCGGAAACCCATGCACGGCCTTGTAGTCGAAATCCGGCCCCGGCAGCGGATAGAGCACGAACGCCGCCCAGTAGCCGATCAGAATCGCCGCGAACGCGACCCACTGCCACAACACGCGCACGTGTCCTAGCGCGAACAGAAAGATATAGCCAAGGCCAATCTGCGAAAGCGTGTCCTCGAAGGTGTAATTCGTCTGCGTCTTGCCGACAGAGCGCAGGAAGACTCCCAGAGCGATGAGGATGATGGCGCGGAGAACAGCGTGCAGCCAGCTTTTCCACGCCGGCTCGCCGCGATTCTGCCGCGACGCCAGCGAAAATGGGAGCGCAACGCCCACAAGGAACGAGAACGAGGGTTGAATCAGGTCGTGCAGCGAACAGCCGCGCCACTCCGCGTGCGTCTGATGGTGCGCGAGAAAATCCCAGAACGCGGAGTCCGGGAATGCCTTCTTCATCGCGGCCAACTTCAGCACTTCGGCCATCATCAGGAACATGACGAGGCCGCGATAGGCATCAACGGAAGCGACGCGCGAAGGTGGAGTGGGAGCGGGGGTTGGTACAGCAGACATGGCATCCTGAGTGTAGACGAAATCTTGGCGAACGGCGTGGTCATGGCGAACGGCGTGGCGTAAGTCCGCCGAGTGTTTGTCTCGGCGGATTTACGCCATGCCGTTCGCTGACCAGCGAGTTCAATCAATCCGCTTTCCGCCACCAGCCGGGAAAATGGGCAACCGCCACTTGCGAACGGTCTTGTCCCAACTTGCGGAGAAGACGAATCGGCCGTCTGGCGTGAAGCAAGCGCCCTGGATACCGTCCGTGTGGCCCTCGAACTTCTTCAGTTCCTTGCCGGTGTTGAAGTCCCAAACGCGCACCGTCTTGTCGTAGCTTGCGGAGACGAGATACTTCGCATCGCTACTGAACGCGATCTGGTAGATCTGTTCGGTGTGTCCCTTCAACCGCCGGATTTCCTTGCCGCTGGCAATGTCCCAGACGTGAATGTCCTTGTCGCGTGCGCCAGAAATGGCCGTCTTGCCATCGGGTGCAACGATGATCGTGTAGACCATCGTGCCTTCGTGCTTTTCGTACGTGTTGACGACGTCGCCGGTCTTCGCGTCGAAGACGCTGATAATGCCCTTATCGTTACCGGCCAGCACATACTTGCCGTTGGGTGTGACGCCCACACTCTCGACCGAAGCCTTTTCGTCGCCATACTTGCGGATCTGCTTGCCGGTCGTGAGATCCCAGGCTCGGCACGTCTTGTCGCTGGAACCGGAGATGAGCGTTTGGCCATCGGCGGTGAGCGCCAGCCCGCGGATGGCAACAGTGTGGCCCTCCAGTTTCTTCACTTCCTTCTGCGTTTTGAGATCCCAAACCCGAATGATGTTATCGCCGCCGGCGGTGATGGCCTGCGTGCCATCCGGTGTGACAAGGACACTGCCGACCCAACCGGTGTGTCCCTCAAGCGTCTTGAGTAACTTGCCGGTAGCGACATCCCAGAGGCGAACGGAATTGTCGTTGCCCACGGAGATCAGCGTCTTGCCATCCGGTGTGACGATGACGCCAGCGGCCGCACCGGTGTGGCCTTCGAGCTTCTGGTCGAACAGTTCCGGGTAACGCTTTTCGATGTCCTTGATCCGCTCGCTGGGCTTGAGATCTTCATCGCCCACAGCCACAGCGAGCGCCGCGGAGTACCACTGCCAGGCGCGGTCGATCAACCGTCGGTGTTCAGCACCCTTGTAATCCTTCGCGAGTTTGTACCACGCGTCGGCGACGCTGGTGCGTTCCTTCCCGGTCTTCGGATTGGCGAGGTCTTTCTTTGCGGCGTCGGCCAGATCCTTGTTCAAGCCCTTGGCGAGATACTTCAGCCCCACATCCCACCGGCCGCGGGTGAACGTCCAGTATTGACCGAGCGATTCATTGGCTCCGGCATCGTCCGGGTTGGTCTTGATCGTGTCCACGGCCGCTTTCAACTTTTCGACGCGAGTGAGGAACTCGCGAGCACTCAACACGATGTCGGGGTCGTCACTCTTCTTGGCCGCCGCGAGCAGGAGATTGCCCATCGCCACGGCGCCGGCATAGTCCTCTCGCTCCAGAGCGTTGTTGGCCGCATCCTGAGCGAGAGCGAGCAAGCCGGCTGCACTATCCACCGAGAGATCCGATCCGCCAAGCAACTTCAGCGTTTCGGCAGCGATTTCGGGCGGAGTGCCGCGGAACTTCGTGGTGAGGATCGCAAGAGCATCGAGAGCGAGTTTGGCATCGCCAGCGGCCGCCGCGAGCCGGCGTGCTTCGTCGTAGCAAGCGTATTGCAGGGCTGCCGACTTACGCTTGGCCGCTCCATCAAACAACTTCTTCGCCAGCGCTTTCTTTGCCTTCGGATCACTTTCCGCGTTCTTGTAATCCGTTTCGTACACATCCTTCAGCGCGGCGATAGCATCCTTGAGTTCCTGCCCCTTGGGGGCGTCCGGCTCATCGGCGGCGAACGCCAGCCCGGCGATCCCCAGGGCAAATACCGCGAACACGATAAGCCGAACCCAACGGAAAGAAGCGACCATGGAAAAGTCCCTCGGAAAGGCGCAGAAGTAACCCGGAGCAAACCCGTAAAATACTGCTGCGATAGCTCGCATTCTAACGACCGCAGAGTGACTCGCAAGCTAACGGATGCCAATATGCTCAGGCTGCCGCTTGTGGCAATCACGATGGGCGACCCGGCCGGGGTGGGACCGGAACTGTGCCTGCGTCTGTTACGCGACGAACAGGTGCGGGCGGTATGCGTGCCGATCGTGATTGGCGACGCGGGGATTCTTCGCCGCGTAGCGCGGGAACTCCGGTGGCCAGAACCTGCACACGTCATCGACCGGTCCGAGTGGGCAACCGTCTGCAACACGATTGCCCACCCAAGCGTACTCGATCTCATACCTAAACCCCGTGAGACTGCCACATTGAACGAGCCGCGACCGCAAGGGAGCGGGAATCGTTCTCCGCTCCCTTGCGGTCGCGGTTCGTTAAACAACGTGACACTTCCCGCGGGTTCATGTACCACGACACTCGACGCCGAGACGATCGAACCGGGGACGGTTTCCGCCGCCTGCGGGCGAGCTGCTTACGAATACGTGACTTTCGCCATTGACGAAGCGCTCGCGGGTCGTGTCGATGCCATCGCGACGGGTCCACTTCACAAGGAAGCTCTCCACGCGGCCGGAGTCCCCTTCCCCGGCCACACGGAGATTCTTGTCAGCCGCACGAATGCGACTCGTTCGTGCATGATGCTCACGGCGGAAGCGATCACCTGTAGCCTCGTCACGGTTCATGTCGGTTACCGCGAAGTACCGGCGTTGCTCACGGTCGAAAGCATTCGCGACACCATCGAACTGACGGCCGAAGCGATGAAGCGAATTCGCGGTCGCTCGCCGCGATTACTGGTGTGTGGATTGAATCCGCACGCGGGCGAACACGGCTTGTTCGGCGATCACGAAGAAGAACGGATCATCGCCCCCGCAATCGAAGCCGCACGGAGTGCGGGTATCGACGTGCGCGGACCGCTTCCGCCGGACACCGCCTTCTTGCCGAAGTATCGCGCGGCGTGCGATGCGTATGTCTGCATGTATCACGATCAGGGGTTGATTCCACTCAAGGCGCTGGCCTTCGAGGATGCGGTGAACGTCACACTCGGCTTACCGATCGTCCGCACGAGTGTCGATCACGGCACGGCGTTCGACATTGCCTGGAAGGGAGTGGCGGACGTATCGAGCTTCATCCAGGCGGTGAAGCTCGCGGTGAAGCTCGTCGGCTCGAAATAGCGATTCTTCCGCGGCTCTCGCCGCCATCACTTCTTCGGCTCGTCCCAGTCGATCTTGCAGTTGGGCAGCGCCTTCTTGAGTTTTGCGACCCCAGCCGCCGTGACTTTCGTGCCAGTAAGTTTAACATTGATCAGTTTGTCCAACTTGGCGAGGTATTCCACGCTGGCGTCACTCACCCTCGGGCAGCCACCCAAATCGAGTACAAAAAGGCCTTTGCAGTCCTTGAAGTAAGACAAGCCCGCGTCACTCACTTGCGAGCAGTCGCTCAACTGGAGCGCTATGAGCTTCTTGCAGTCCTTGAAGTAAGCCAAGCCCGCGTCACTCACATTCACACAGTCCTTCAAGCCGACCGCCACGAGCTCTTTGCAGTCCTTGAAGTAAGACAATCCCACGTCACTCACTTGCAAGCCACCCAAGTAGAGTCCCCCGAGGCTTTTGCAGTCCTTGAAGTAAGACAACCCCACATCTGTCACCTTTATATTTGATAAGCCGACGAACGTGAGATTTTTGCAGTACTTGAAGTGAAGCAAGCCCACATCACTCAGACTCATGCAGTCGGTCAAGCTGAGCTTCCTGAGATTTTCGCAGTACTCGAAGTGAACCAAGTCCGCGTCACTCACCTGTGTATTTTTTTCGAGGACAACCTCCGTCAGCTTGAACTTGCCTTTGGGCAACTCGGAGGCCGCTTTGATGTAGTTGATGCTGTCGTTATTGACCCTGACCTTTCCTCCAATCGATAGTACCCACTCGGCTGCCGCGCGGTCGCCTCTCGTCCGCATGTACCATATGATCTCGCAGTTGGGCAGCGCCTTCTTGAGCTTCTCGACCCCGGCCGCAGTGACTTTCGCGCCAGTAAGATGCACGTGGGTCAGTTTGTCTAACTTGGCGATTGATTCCAAGCCAGCGTCCGTCACCTGCGTGTCATGCAAGGCGAGTGATGTGAGGTTTTTACAGTCTTTGAAGTAAGTCAAACCTGCATCACTCACCTGCGTGCCGCCTAAGTGCAGGTACTCGAGACTTTTGCAGTCCTTGAAGTAAGCCAACCCCGCGTCACTCACCGGGGTGTCATCCAACCAGAGTGTCGTGAGCTTATTGCAATCTTTGAAGTAAGCCAACCCCGCGTCACTCACATTCACGCAGTCGGTCAAACGGAGCGCCACGAGGTTATTGAGGTTATTGCAGTCTTTGAAGTAAGCCAACCCCGCGTCACTCACACTTGCGCAGTCCTTCAAGCTGAATACCACGAGCTTGCAGTTCTTGAAGTGAGCCAAGCCCGCGTCAGTCACTTGCAAGCCACCCAAGTAGAGTCCCCCGAGGCTTTTGCAGTCCTTGAAGTGAACCAATCCCGCGTCACTCACCCGCGTGTTGTTTTCGAGCGTGACGACCGTGAGCTTGAATGCACCTTCGGGCAACTCAGCTGCCGCTTTGATCTCTTTGAAGTCACTGTTATTGACCTGGACCTGAACCGTCCCTCCGATCGACAGCACCCACTCGGCCGCAGCACGGTCATTCGCCGCTGTACCATCGTGAACTTCGCTCTCAGTTTCGGTGCCGTCCTTGTTCTTGATCTTGATCGCAATAACCCCAGCGACCACCGCCAACAGAGCCATCAGACCCATCGCAATCCACAATCTCTTTCCGCGCCACTTCTTTCGCACGGGCGTGGGGGCAGGCGGCTCAATCGTTTCCTCGGTCGGGGCTTTACCCTCTTCCGCAACGGCAAGAGTGGCCGGGGCAGTGACCTGCATCGGCGCAACGACTGGCGGTTGCACCGGGACCGAGTTCACAACGAACGGTTGCGAGGTCGATACGTCCGGCGCGGTCGCCGGGGGCGCTGAGACCTTGGCCTCCGGCGTTACCGCAAACAGTTTATCCAGAATCGCACGCAGGCGTTTCGCGACTTCGACGGCGGTCTGCGGTCGGTCTTCAGGCTTCTTCGCCAGCAACTGATGAATCAATGCCGCAAGCGATTCCGGGACGTTGGGGTTCAGTTCGCGGACAGGCGTCGGCTCATCAGTCCCCAGCGCCATCAAGACTGCCATCACAGTCGGACCGTTGAACGGGTTCTGTCCCGTGCAGAGCCGGTAGAGCACTGCGCCGAGACTGAACAGATCGGTGCGGTGATCGACTTTCAATCCGCGTGCCTGTTCGGGACTCATGTATGCCGGGGTACCCACCACCGCGCCACTTTGGGTCAACTCGGTGGCGCTGTCGATGGGCTTGGCCAGTCCGAAGTCGAGCACTTTCACTCGCCCGTGGGGCGTTTCGAGCCACAGATTGGCGGGCTTGATGTCCCGGTGAACCAGGCCCAGCGCGTGCGCCGCCGCCAGTCCCAGCGCTGTCTCGCGTGCGATGCGGATGACGTGCGGGAGCGGCGGAGCGCCGTTCGACTTGAGGAAGGCATCGAGCGGGAAGCCCTGCAAGAACTGCATGGTGATGTACGGTATCCCATCGCGTTCATCGGCTTCGTACACCGTCACCACGTTGTCGTGGTTGATCTTGGCGGCGGCGCGGGCTTCGCGAAGAAACCGCTCCCTGGCGCTGCGGCCGGCGGCAAACTCTGGCAGCATGATCTTGAGTGCAAGCTTGCGGTCCAGCCGGGTATCGATGGCGAGATACACCGCACCCATCCCACCCCGGCCGAGTTCCTTGACGATGCGGTATGGACCAAGCGTGCCAACTTCATCCTCCGCGGCTGGGGGGCCGAAGTTGGGTGTGTTCGGAGCCGCGCGCGGGGCATTGGGGCGGGTCTCGTCCCGGTCACTCGACAGGGACGCGGACTGCTCCTTGGTATCAGGAATGTCGCGGCCTGGCTCGGTCGGGGCAGGCATGGGCGGCTCCGCGTAGATGTGTGGCGGACTGACGCAGTGTAATAAGATACTCCGTGCGTGTGACCACAACTACGGCAAAACACGCTTGGAATGGGTGCGTCTCCAGATTCCGGAGCGTTCACTCTCAATCCCCCGCCGAAATCCGCAGGGTTATCCCCACGACTCACGCACTTGATAAATTTCTGTCATCTTGTATACTATTCTTCGGCCCCTAATTTTGCAAAGGGGGAACTTGTTTCCGAACAGGCTCGAACACAACCTCTGGTAGGCGTGTTGTAGTGTTGAGAGGCAGCCCTGTTTGGGAAGAAGGGGCCGTCATGGCACAAGCCCGAATGTCCAAAACATTCTTCGAATTAGCTGCGCCCCCAGCCCACAGACGGCGGGAAAAAGCCTCGAAAACCCGACACTGGGCGACATCGGACGACACAGCCTGAAAAAAGGCTCGAAAACATGACACTTCGGACGACCAGAGGAACCAGGAAAAGGCTCGAAAACCGGCAACCAGCGGCAACCAGAGGAAAAAACGGCTCAAAAAGGGGACACCGAGGGACATCAGGTGAAGATCGGCAGGGTGGTTGAGCAGAACATGGCCGTGAGCCTACTCCCCGATAACCCTGACAATTTGCAGACAAATTCTGCCACCGGGCCTGCCAGACGAGAAACGTCGCGAAAGTGACACTGGGCCTTGGCCCGCCATCCGCGTTGGTTCACAGGACTGCGTCGGATCCGCATTGGCTCCGAGCGATGAGCCATACAAGACGACCGAAGAGGTTTCGTTAGAGCCGGTTATGAAATAAATAGTTATACGATAATCAACACAATCCACTTGACCGTGAACGAATCGAGCACACGCAAGGATACTGAGCTACACTTCAACCGAGTTCACCAAGCGACTTGCGGAATGAAAGACAAGGCGCGAACGAGTCTCATTCTCCCACAATCCGCAGCGCTTGCCATCTCGTCAGGAAGGTAGGGAACGAACGGGTGGATTCTGCGGGTGGCATGAATGCTGCACGCAATTCCGGCGGCGCTGGCTGTGTACTTCGGCGTCTTTGCCCACTTCCGTGGTTTGTGCGAATTGACACAAGGCTCCGCAATACGCTATAGTTAACCAATCCAATTCAGTCCGTATCGCGAGTCTTAACTATGCGGACAGGATGTTCGTTGTCGTTTGGGTAGGATCGCCCTTTGTGGTTTCTGGACAGCTGGAGTTCCAGCAGAATCCGTCTGCCGCCCCCTCTCTCTTGATGGGCGGAACCAATAGTACCGTTGCGGGTATCCCGCGATTATGCGCGAGGCGAAATGCCAACGCCGTCCGATCCGACTGGTCGCTCATCTTCGGCAAAAGTAGCCGTGCCGGGAGCATCGTCGGATCCTTCGGTCGCCCCCGCACCAAAGAACCCTGGCGGCCATCTGGCCGACCAGACTGGCGAACTTCCGTTGCCTGCGCGTTCCGGTTCCACCGATTCCCACAAACCAAGTAACGCCCTCTCCGATTTCGTCGTTTCCACGCCACGACCGTCAGCCGAATCCGACATCGCGCAGTTTCTGGCTCATCCACAGGCAGTTCCGGGCAATACCGACGATGCCCCAACCGTTATCACGCAGGGCAACAAGCAAACGAACACAGTTCGTCCGCCAGCTTTACAACCGCTGCCGGTGATTGTGTCGGGCGAGGTGCCGACCATCGCCGGCCACCGGCTCGGTCACTACGAACTGATCGAAGCCGTCGGTGCGGGAGGAATGGCCGCGGTGCTCAAAGCCCGCGACATGGAACTCGGTCGGATCGTCGCGCTGAAGATTCTTCCACCGGAAGCCGCTCGCGACCCTGAAAGCGTGAATCGCTTCAAACAGGAAGCCCGTGCCGCCGCCGCCCTCGACCATGAGAACATCGCCCGGGTTTACTACTGCGGCGAAGATCAGGGGCTGAACTTCATCGCCTTCGAGTTTGTGGAAGGCATCAACCTGCGGCAGATGATCGACCGCCGCGGACTATTGCCGGCTGTCGAATGTGTCCGCTACATGATGCAAGTGGCCGCCGGTTTGAATCACGCCGCCGAACGCGGAGTGGTGCACCGTGACATCAAACCATCGAACATCCTCATCACACCAGATGGCCGAGCGAAGATCGTCGATATGGGGTTGGCCCGGCACCTCGGTTCGGAAGCCGTCAATGGCGGCGTTACGCAGTCTGGTGTCACGCTCGGCACGTTTGACTACATCTCTCCCGAACAGGCGCTCGATCCGCGCCGCGCCGATGTCCGAAGCGATATTTATTCACTCGGCTGCACCTTCTACCACGCGCTCGCCGGCCGGCCTCCCGTGCCAGAAGGAACCGCCGCCAAGAAACTTCGAGCGCACCAGTACGACCAGCCGCTCGATCCGCGCGAACTGAACCCCGCCATCCCGGACGAAGTGGCCGCCGTCCTCGCTCGGATGATGGCGAAGGACCCTGCTCATCGCTATCAGACGCCGATGGAACTCATCGCGCATCTCAAGGGGCTGGCGGAACGACTGCACCTGGACGCTGACCCGCTCGCGCACGATACCGCAACCAAGGCGGTTCCCGCCGAAACACGGCTGTTGCCCGAAGTGCCGCACCTGCGCCCGTGGTGGCTCCTGGCCGCGTCGGCCGTGGTTATCGCCATTGCTGCGTTCGTGGTGGCAACAAGTAATCCCGGCCCCGCGCCCGGTCCACCCCTCCCGCCCGATCAGACAAAGCTCCAGCCGCAGGAACAATTCCTCGACACAAAGGCCGCAGCATTCCCCAAAGCGGTCGCGAACCCACGCGCAATCGCGCCAGTAAAAACTGTCGAGGAGCTGGTTCAGAAACTTCAAGACCCGAACACCACGACGGTACAATTCGCGGCCGGCGAGTTCGACCTGACCAAATTGGATCACGCGCTCGTCTTCCAGGGAAAAAACCTGGAACTGCTCGGCGCAACAAGAGGGATCACGCGGCTCATCCTCGTCGCCAGTCCCGTCAACCCCACTCGTCGTGCTCCCGGTTCACTGACTCTGAAGGCCAGCGAATCGCTTAGTATCCGCAACATGTGGTTCGATCAAAAGCTTGATCCAAATATCTCGGTCGAAGCAAATGGCGTCACGCAACCGATCGGCCTTCGCCTCGACGAGACTCCGAAGATCACACTTACCGATTGCGTATTCGCGGCCACGCACGAGAAGTTGAAGGACCACGACTCGCGGTCGATAGCAGTTTCGCGCCTGGAAGGCCCTTGCCAAATCATGGCACAGCGGTGCGTGTTTGCGTCGGGAATCGTGGGCATGTCGGTGCCCGCCAATTCGTCGGTCACCGTCTCCGACTGTGGATTCGGCCAGTATTCGGCGTGCGTGCTGATCGACAACTCATTCCCTGGCGATGCTCCACGTTCGGAGGTTCGTCTCGATAACTCCTCTTTCGTGGTCGATCCCAGCGGCGCGATCGTTGACACGGGCGTGCCAGCCAACGTCCGTGTAACCGCAGCAGATTGTCTCTTTGCGCCGGTTTACGGTGGGAATCCGATCCGCTCACCCTTCGCCTCATCGGAAGCGAACCGTCACGGCGTGGTGATCCGCGTTCGTGCGGAGAAGGCCGAAGGCGTGTCGTTGCAGGTGCCCGAAGGACACACCAACGGATACTACAACGTCGATCCGCTCGGTACGTCGAAAGCGACGCTCAGCTTTGAGGATTGCAAGGAACTCCCGACAATTGCTCAGAAGGGCCACGCGGAGTTGCGGCAGCGGCCCTGGTGGGATCCGAAACTCCTCACGACTATTGAATCGGACAGCCCGTGGAAGGCCTTCCGCTTGAAGGTTGATCCGGACGCGGATCCCGAGCCGTCGCTCTTCACCCGTGATCGCTTACAGAGATGGGTTCCGCTGGGGGTTGCGTTCTATACCCCCCCCGACCTTCGCCGTGCCTACGAAGGTCTTCCCTGGCCGCCTCCACGGCCAAAGATCGCGGAGACCAAGCAGAAGATTTGGTGGCCAGATGCAAAAGAAGATCAACTCCGGCCGGGGGTCTATACCGAGCTTCGGACGCTCCTGAAATACGTCCGGCCCGATGACACAATTTACATCCACCACACCGGCGACTTGGCTGTCGATACCGAAGAGATCAAGTCGGCTACCAAGCCCAGCGAAGGTGACATTCGCCTGACGTTCATGCCGGATACAGGTTGTAAGCCGGTGCTGGTGGTGAATGACGATAACGACATCGACCAGACCCTGTTCAAACTCAAAACCGGCGAAGTGACTTTTGTAAACATTCACTTCCGGCTGAAGCCGAATCGCCCGCGAAATGGACAAACGGTTGCCGCGGTTGGTATCATCGGCGGGAAGGGTTGCACATTCACGAACTGCGTGTTCACGCTCGCCGAGGAAAACGATTCCCACGTCGTCGCGGTCCACCTGCCTGATGTGAACAAGTATATGGCGATGGACCCGGCCATGCGACCGGTGCCGAAGGTCGTCTTCGACCATTGCCTGATTCGCGGCCGCGGTCGGGGCGTGTGGGTGGAAGTCAGCCGTCCTCTCAATCTTGAAATGACCAAAACTCTCTCCGCGCTCGATGGCCCGATTCTATTTGCCGAGGCTGGCGGCAAAGCGACAATCGGCGCGACCAGCAAGGCGACGTTCACGCGGGTCACAGCACTGGCTGGTGGACCAATTATTGAGATGCGCGGAGGGAAGACCAGCGACGCGATGCGACCCGGCGGCTTGGTTAAGCTGGAAGTCAACGCAGACGAATGCCTGTTTGTCGCCGTACCAGGCGCTGGTCGTCCGCTGATGGATCTGGAAGGTGTTGACCCAACCGATATCAAGGCCGTTTTGAACTGGCGGGTGATGAAGGGGAACCGCTACGCGAACTTCGACACCGCCGCGACAATGGCGATCATCCGGCCCGGCGGCGATGGACTTGCGAAAGAATGGACCCGCAGCACCTGGATTGACAATGTCGGCGAACCACCGCCGGATGCCGATAAGCGATTCGGAGAACTCAAGTTCGCCGCGCCTGTGGCCGGACTGAAAGAGCTCGCAACCCTCAAGCCAGCCGATGTCAGCGTGCAGATGGCGGACTTTCCCGATCTCCCCAGCGATAAGAAACTCGACGTTGGTGTGGATTTGGCCGAACTGAAGAAACTACCTGCGACCGCAGACGAGACGAAACCGGAGTAGCGGCTTGGCGAACCCCGCCCGCAAGGGCGGCGGGTGGAGGGCCCGTCGCTGACGCTTCCGGCTCGTCACCCGCCGCCCTTGCGGGCGGGGTTCGCCTGATGCGGCACCGACACACTCACTTCTTCTTCGTACTCTTCTTCGTTGTGCTCTTCTTCGCGGCCTTCGCTGGCTTCTTGGCGGTTGGTTTCGCCGCTGGTTTCTTCGCGGTTGCGTCCTTCGCGCCAAAGATCGCGTCGTAGCCTGCGCCAAACTTGTCGTCTTCCGACATACCAATTCGAACGATGCTCATGGTCGTCTCCGTGTAATGAAAGTGAAGTCTACGTGAGTTAGTGTAAGACGGGAAGTTGCCTGTCGGACAGGGGCCGTGGTCCTACTTCCCGCACGCGAAGCGGAAAAGGATCTCCGCGGCAGGGTCGAGCTGCGCGAGGTCAATCCATTCGTCCTTCGTGTGTGCTTGCGCAATGTCGCCTGGACCAAACACCACCGCTGGCACCCCCGCAATCGCGATCCGCGATGCGTCCGTTCCAAACGGCACCGAATGAACCGTGTGCTTGCCCACCACCGAATCAATCACCGCGCCAAACTGCTTCACCAGATCCACGGATTGCGCGGGGTCGAGCGGAGTGCAACCGGGGGAGGCTTGCGTGATGGTGAACGGAAAATCGAGTTCAGGCAGCGGCCGCAGGTACGCCTCAAGATCGGCGGTTGCGGTGTCGAAAGTTTCGCCGGGCACGAGCCGCCGGTCCACTTCCGCCCGGCAGAAGTCCGGCACGGTATTCGGCGACACGCCTCCGCGCACAGATCCCACCGAGACCGTCCTCGGCCCCAGCACAGGATCAGGAGGCAATTGCTGGAGTTTCATTGCGTAGTCTTCGATGGCGCCAATGATCCGCGCCATCCGATACACCGCGTTCACTCCCTGATCGGGCCGCGAACTGTGGCACGCTTGGCCTCGTGTTTCCACGAGCCACCGCGCAACGCCCTTGTGGGCGTTGACGATGTTCAAAAGAGTGGGTTCGGCCACAATGGCACAATCGGCGGTGAAACCGGATTTCATGAATGCCGACACGCCGCGGCCGCCATGTTCTTCGTCAATGGTGAACGCAACTGTGACCTTCGCCGACCCAGCCGGCTTCTCCTGCACCAGCCGCGCGAACGCCTCGAGCATCACGGCGACGCCCGCCTTCACGTCGCACGCGCCGCGACCGTACAGTTTCCCCCCCTCGATCTTCGCGCCAAACGGCTCGACGATCATGCCGTCCACAGGAACCGTATCCTGGTGCGCTTCAAACAGCACATGGAACGGCGCGGGCGAAGGCGGCGTGTAAGTGGCGATGATGTTGTCGCGGCCGGGAAAAACAGTCTGGCGTTGGGGTTCGACACCCAAGGCGCGAAGCTGTTCTTCGAGAAACGCGGTAACCCGCGATTCGTGGATAATGTCCGGGGATAAGTCGGTGCGTCCCATCGGGTTGATCGACGGCCGCCGGACAAGTTCGGTAAGCAGTTGGGGTAGTGGCAACATAGAGGAAATCATGCCAGGAGTGCTTTGAGTGCTCAATTACTCCACAAGAATAAAGTTACAGGTTTCGTGGGCTTCGAGGCTTTCACATTGGCGCGGAACTGGAAACTTTGGATTGGCTCAGCGTGCTTCCCCCTTTCGGCAGCCAAGTTTCACCGCTATAACGTCACAACCCTCGCTCAGGAGCCACCCGATGAAGGTTCACGAGTATCAAGCCAAAGAGTTGCTTGCCGCCGCGGGCGCGAATGTGCCCAAGCACATCGTTTGCAAATCACCCGAAGAGGCCGCGGCCGCGTTCGATCAGCTCAGTAATGGCGGCGGGGTCGTCGTGAAAGCGCAAGTGCATGCCGGCGGTCGTGGGCAGGGACAACTCCTCGGTTATGCGGATAAGCTCGGCGGGGTGAAGTTCTGCACATCGAAGGAGAAAGTGAAAACCGTTGCGGAAGCGATGCTGAAGCACCCACTCAAGACGAAGCAAACCGCGCCGGAAGGGACGAAGATTCACACGCTGATTGTGCAGGCCGATGCAGAGCCAGCGAAGGAGTTCTACCTGGGAATGGTGTTTGACCGGGCCCAGGGACTGCCGGTGATGATGGCCAGCGCCGAAGGCGGAATGGACATCGAAGAAGTGGCTGCACACCACCCGGAGAAGATTCTGAAAGTGGCCGTATCGCCGGAAACTGGATTGTTGCCCTTCCAGGCACGCCGGCTCGCGTATGAACTCGGCTTCACCGGCGATCAGGCCGCGAAAGCCGAAAAGATCATGCTCGCTCTCTCGAAGGTCTATCTTGAGAAGGACGCGAGCCTGGCCGAGATCAACCCGCTGGCAATTACAAAAGCGGGCGATGTCGCCATCCTCGACGCCAAGTTCGACTTCGACGACAACTCGCTCTTCCGGCACAAGGATATCGCGGCTCTGCGCGATGAAGCCGAAGAAAACCCGGCGGAAGTACGGGCCACCAAGGCGAACTTGAACTTCATTCAGCTCAACGGCACCATTGGCTGCCTCGTCAACGGCGCGGGGTTGGCGATGGCGACGATGGACATCATCAATTACCACGGTAAAGCGCAGGGGGTCGGCCCGGCGAATTTCCTCGACGTGGGCGGCAGCGTAACCGCCGAGGGTGCGGTGGAGGCCTTCCGGATCATCCTTTCGGATCCCAAGGTCAAGGGGATTCTGGTGAACGTGTTCGGCGGGATCGCCAGTTGCGCGACCATCGCGGATGCACTGGTGAAAGCCGGCAAGGAAGTCGGCTTCAAGGTGCCGGTCGTAGTGCGGCTTGAGGGGAACGAGGTGGAGAAAGCCCGCGCCATCCTCGCGAAGGCCGCAAGCGAACTCCCCACACTCAAAACCGCTGCTGACCTGACGAGCGCTGCGAAACTCGTCGTTGAATTGAGTAAGTGATTCAGGCGTCGTGCTGCCCGACTTTCGGTGCCGCGTCGCGGATTTCTTCACAATGCCGGTTCCGTCCACGGCTTCGGCACAGAGTTAAATTTTCCCGCTTCTTTCCGGAAAGGAACCCGACATGACCGCCCCCTGGCTGTTCCGCTCGCTGATCGTCGCCCTCTTTGCGGGGTGTGTCAGCCTTGTTGCTCTGTCCGGTTGCGGCGGATCCGCTCCGCCGCCGTCCACCGAGAAGAAGGAAGAACCCAAGCCGAACCCCAACCCAACTCCCAACCCGAATCCAAATCCCAACCCCAACCCTGGTCCACCCGTTCCGCCGAAGAATACCCTTGGTCCGGTCGAACCCGAGGCGGATGCAGCCGCGACCAAGTTCCGCAATGAACTTGTTCAGGGAACGGCGAAAGCCGACAGCCTATCGGCAGCGTTCCTCAAAGTTGTCGGCAAACCGCTCGTGCTGCCCAGCGAGAAGACAATGGGTTACAGTCCCGACGCCGCCACCGACTGGCTCAAAACTGTTGGGATGGGTGTCACAATCGGCCCCGAAGGTACGCGCCGGCAAGCCGGAGATGTGGTCTATATCCGCGGGGGCATGAGCAGCACCCGCTTCGGCAAAGAAGCGAACAAAACGGGTGAGTATTCGCTACGGTTGGTGAAAGAGGGCGGAGCATGGAAGGTGGACTGGCTATCGCTGACGTCCGTGGATCTCACCTTCGTGGCGGCCCCGCCAACTCCCGAAGCTGCGGCGCAGGAATTTGCGGTGGTCGCGTTCATCCAAACGATCGCCGACCACAAGGCCATGACGACCGAGACCCGTGCACCACTGATCGCAGCCGCAATGACACCGGCACTCCGGACGGCGTGGGCTCCGCCGTTCGACCAGGATAAGAACCAAGGTTATGATTACAGCCCCGCTCAGATTATCCCCGCAGCAACGAAGATCGGCGGGGGCACAAAGTCCTTCACGCTATCCCGCGTTGGCGATCTGCCGGAGTTCAAGGTGGAATTAACCAAGCCCGCGGGGAAGCAGACCTACGTGGTGAAGCTTGTGAAAGGTACTGGACCAAACGAGTGGCTCGTGAGCGAGATCACGGAAGCGAAGGGGTGAGTGACACGGCTCCCCGAGGCGGCGTTTCCGCTTTGGGTATGGCTGGGCCCACTCCTGCTCATGGCGTTCGGCGACGATCTCATGCTCGCCGGGCGCTGCAGCCACCTGTATCAATCGAATAACCGCCTTGCCGCACACTTGGCTGAAATCATCCGCTCCCAGTCGCTCCAGAAGCCGGAGAATTCCTCGTGAGCATTCTCGTCGATCACTCCACCCGCGTCATCTGCCAGGGGATTACCGGCTCGGCCGGGAGTTTCCACACGGACCAGTGCTTGCTCTACGGCTCACAGTTCGTCGGCGGCGTGACTCCCAGAAAGGGCGGAACGACCTGGAAGGGCGATAAGTCTGGCAAATCGCTGCCAGTGTTCAATACCGTCGCGGAAGCCGTAAAGGCGACCGGGGCGACGGCGAGCATGATCTTCGTTCCGCCGGTGGGTGCTGCCGACGCCATCATGGAAGCCGCCGACGCCGGCATCACGCTGATCGTCGCCATCACGGAAGGTATCCCCGTTCTCGACATGGCGAGGGCCAAGCGGTTCCTCAAAACCAAGCCCGGAGCGCGGCTCATCGGGCCGAACTGTCCGGGCATTATCACCCCCGGGCAGTGCAAGATCGGCATCATGCCAGGCCATATCCACAAGCCATGCGGACCGGGCGAGAAGGGTATCGGCGTGATTAGCCGCTCCGGTACACTCACTTACGAAGCCGTGTTTCAGCTTTCCGCGCTCGGGCTGCCGCAAACGACGTGCGTGGGTATTGGGGGCGACCCAGTGATCGGCACAACGCAGATCGAGCTTCTGGAACTGTTCGAGAAGGACCCGCAGACGAGCGCGGTGCTGATGATCGGCGAAATCGGCGGAACTGCGGAGGAGCAAGCCGCCGAGTTCGTGGCGAAGAACATGAAGAAGCCAGTGGCGGCGTTCATCGCGGGTCAGACAGCCCCCCCCGGCCGCCGAATGGGTCATGCCGGAGCGATTATCAGCGGCGGCACCGGCAGTGCCGCCGACAAGATCGCGGCGCTAGAGAAAGCTCAGATTGAAGTCGCACCCACGCCCGCCGACCTGGGCAGCGCTGTTCAGAAGGCGCTAACGAAGAGATAGCAATTTGTCTAATACACGCGCGATTTTCCCATTCGTTCAATCAGACTCTTGACCACCTACGAGATCTTTGATGGCGTCCGCCGTGCGCGGGCGTACTACGAAGCGGGGATAACCACAATCGAAGCCGAGGTAGAGGACCAACCGGGAGTTGTTGTCCAAATACCCATTGATTTTCGAGAGGAGAACGTGCAGTTGTTCTTTCAACTGACGCAAGATCTCGCGAAGGTGGAACCGGCGTTCGCGGAAGCAGCCAAACGGGCTGAACAACTCGCAACGCGGAGTTCGAGTTGACGAGTCCCACCCATCGGGCATAGCGGTTGCACACTTTAGATCCTGAACGACCCGACTACACCACCGAGGCTTTCCGGAATGTTTTGGTGGAATTGTCGAACGAGTTCCCTGAAACCAGAGATATCCTGAGCGACTACGACGCCAACCGCTGCCTGCACCCGAACGCGGGCACTGGTCATTGACTGACAACTGGCACAGTGCCGCGATGCCGGATGCACAATTCACGAGTGTTTCAACTTCCTCTCCTCGCATTTCCGCTTCCCTCCACTCGATTCCGTCGGCTCACCGCAAGTCAATTGTGATTCTGGATTCGAAAATGCGTGGTATTCCCCGCATACTCGCACGAAAGGCTAACTATCTACGTGGTAGACCACGTGCAAACTGCACGATCTGGATGCAAAAATGCATGCTTTTCATGCGATAATTATCGGAGGAGACTCTCTTCGTATTAACCATCGGATGTAACTTCGCTCTCGATAAGACTTTACACGATTACACAAAACGTCCATTTCCTGGCACAATGCCTGCTAAAGATCGATGCAAGTTCCTTGCACTCTCCTGCAAATTACACCTGAGGCACTTCATGATCCGCCTGGGAGTGTTCTTTCTCGCCTTTTGCGGCCCCATCCAGCCTGTGGACGCGGGGACTATTCTTCAGAAAGCTCCGCTCTCGCACGCCGCAGTGCAAACGCTCCGACCGAATCGCACAGCCCCGCAAGCGGGAGCGGCGGACGGCAGTTTCGAGCTCACCACGGAGACAGAGGTGCTTTTGGATGGAAAGCCGTGTGCCTACAAGAAAATTCCCAAGGATGCGGTTATTCTGCGCGTGGAACTCGAGGAGGATGGCAAAACCATCCTCCGAATCGAGTTCCGAAGCAACAAATAATCCTCAAGGCATGGTGGGCGCGGCCGGTGTGAGTTGAATGGTGATCCGCTCGCCGGGGCGAAGAATCACTCGCGACGGGTAAGCGGCCCGACCGCCCTCAACCTTAAACGTTCGAACATCGCCTTCGGGTCCCCGAATGGCGATCACAGCCGGGGGATTGTAGTTACTCGGGATATTGCAAGTAATCTGGATGTTAACGGGCGCGGGCGAATGATGGGCCCCAGACGAGTGATGCTCATGGGGGGCAGTTGGAGATGCTGCCGTTTGGCTCTGCCGCATGGCCTCCTGACGGAGTTGAAGAGCCCGGAAGCCTTTCGCATCGGGGGGAATGTAAACACTCCTCGACTGGGCCTGAGCTAGGCCCGCGGTCAAAAACAGGACTGCAATCGCCGTGAAGCAAGTTGGGAGAGAGATGGTGCGAACCATAGCAGTCGCCTGAATGGGTGCCCGTCGTGATCAGGTCGGGACTGCAGTCCGAATCCAGCCCCAAGCGTTGACGGCATCTGGGAAAGTTGCGATCAATGAGAGGCGACACAGGCCCAATCGCCTGAGGTTCGTGTTGGCCCGCGCAAATGGACGAAGTTGCCGCCCGACCGAGACACAGACCTGCGGACTGTTCACGTGGTATTTTACCCCTCGGTTCGGGATATGCAGAGAGATTTCTCGACGCGGGCGACCTCCCTCCGTTCCACTTCCCGATAATCCGTTTGGCAATGAGTTTGGAAGTGAGTTGACCCAAGAAATGGAACGGACGGGCAATTTGGATTATGCGGCCCGTCCCTTTGCCACCCAACACACCAATGCTTTTGGCGGAAGGACAGGCAGGCGGCCGTAGTACGGCCAGCCTATCCGCATTTTTCCTTCAACTTCCCTTCCTCTGCGATTTTGTCAGTTCTGCCTTGAGGAGGGCGCTCTTCTCCTTGAACCTGCCCTCTTGAGCACGCAGTCGCTTCATCATTGCCTCGGCCTCTGTGACTTTCGCTTCGGCGGCTTCGAGGGCGTCGGCCTTGACACCACCCTGTTTCGCGGTTTCCTGAAGCTTTGCCAGCTCCTCCCGAGCGGTCTTCAGTACGACTTCGGCCCTTTGCGATTCAAGCGAGTTCTTGACCAGAGCCAATTGGACTGCTGCGAGTTTCTTTATCCAGTTCAGCGATCCTCTTTGCATCTGCAAAACGAACTGGCTTCGGGTCGACTGGTCTTGGCTCAATCGGCTTTGGCTCGACCGGCTGGCCACCACCGGCTTTCGCATTTTCCAGTCGCTTCTTGGCATACTTCAACTTCACCACGACTTCTTTCAATTCCGCTTGGCGGATTTCAACCTGCACCTTCGCGGCTGCGACTTCGAGTTTGGCCTTTTCAACCACGTCTTCTGGAATCGCAACGTTCTTGAGCAACTCCAGGTGACGTTTGAGGTTGACCTCCGACACCTGAACGCCGATTTCGGCAGCTTTGATGTGTGCTTTCTTCACCTCAATGGTTGCTTCCAACGATTCGACCTCCTCTTCCAACTGCAGAACCCGAGCTGGCCCGAAGGGTCGCGGTTGGAGCGGAACGGGTTGCCCGGGGTTCGGCTGAACGGCGGGTGGGGCGGTCGGGATCGGCTTCGGTTTGGGATCGTCGGCCATCGCTATGATCGGGCCGATCAGCAGGAACGTCGCCGCGAATAGAACGTCTCGCATCGCAATTCCTCCGGATGTGGTCAGTCCAAAACGATTTAAAGCATAGCCGATCTTTGACTGCGACGTCATACGATACTGGGTATTTCATCCGTCTGCGGGAACACAGGGCGAAGACTCAAAACGCCCATGAGACCAATCATTTTTCGACTTTCCCGCCGGGGTTGGCCTTCGGCTGTCCGCTCGCCTTCGCGTCATCGAGTCGCTTCTTGGCGTACTTCACTCGCACTTCCGCCTCTTTCAACTCGGCCTGGCGGATTTCGAGCACAGCCTTGGCCATATCCAGCTCAAATTTGGCGGTTGTGACTTCCGTGCTGGTTGCCGCCAGGCCGACCCTGGAGACCAGGTCATAGCGATTCTTGGTCGCCTCGACGTGCACCTCAGCGGCTTTCACATAGGCTTTCCGGACGTCACGATGAGCTTCGAGCGCTTCGAGTTCCTCTTCCAGCTGCAGAATCCTGGCGGAGGGGACAGTCTGTGTTTGCCCGGGTTGCGGTTGCCCTGGCTGAGGTTGCGGAGGCGCGGCGGAATTTGGATCATCGGCGGTGACAACGGAAGTGCTGGTGAGAACAACCGCTATGGCCGCAAACAGGAATTGTCGCATCGCATTTCCTCCAGAAGTGGTCTGTCGGAACGATTTGGCGAAAGCGAACTTCATCATACCAGACTGGGTCGATTGCACGCGATCAGGATGTGATGTGGGTGAGAAAGGTGTCGGCGGCGGAGTCAGTTACTACCCGACCTGAGGTGCGGAAGGCTCACGGCAACGCCTCTGCGCGCAACCATGCTTGCCGTGGTGGGACTCCGATTGGCGGGGTCATTCCAGACCACCCGGCAAGCATGGTTGCGCGCAGAGATAGCGGTGCTGGAACAGCCTTCCTCACGATGAGTGGAGCGGAAAGAACTCGGATGACGCGACATCATCCTGGCGGAAAACCGCCTGAGCTAAACTCTCCCGCCGCCGACACGCGAGCAGTTCTACCGCGAAGGAACAGTGGAAGCAATCATTCGCTCTCGTTCTCCGCGTCTTCCGCTTTCTCCGGCAACGCGAATACCGGCAACGCTTCCATGCCCAGATGGATACGAGCGTTGCTGACGAGATTCATCAGGTAGATGCGTGCGTTGAGATGTTCTTCCAGTAACTCCGCGGGAACATTCACGGCCGCCGACATCCCGACACCAATGGTGCGACGCAGGTCTTTCCTCTTATTCTTTGTCGGAGGGCCGTTGAAGTAAGAAGTGTAGCTGCCCCAACCACCCTCTATCCATGCTGCGAAGACCGGCGTCCCCGGTCGGGCCTGGAGGATTTGCCAGATGCCTTGACCAAATCGTCGCAGCGGCCGCTCTTCCGTTCGCCGCAGGTAACCTTCGGGAAAAATCACGACGCACTCGCCGCGATCAAGCGCCGCAATCGCTTCCTGAATTTCAGGTGCGTCCTTCTTCAATGCCTTTTCCGGCACACGAATGACTCCGAAAGCAACCATCAGTCGGCGAATCACAGCCTTATCGTAGAACCGGGCGGTCATCATCGGCGTGATGGGCCGTGGCAGGACCTTGGCTAGAAAGAGTGGATCCAGCCAGCATGCGTGATTGGCGATGACCAGACACGGACCGGTCGATGGGAAACCGGCAAAGCCGGGGCCGCGCTGCTGCACACCATACATCATCCACAACAGCGGTTCGCAGGCGAGTTCGAACACCGGCCGGAAAAGCCGCATCACGGTCCAGATCACAAGTCCGACAGCCGCGATGAGCACGAACCAGCCGGCCCCATCGAACGGTCGGCCTTGTTCACGAATCTTCCAGGCAACAAACACTCCCAACAGCACCGCGACAATCAATAACGCGACTTCCCACGGCGGTTGTTCCCCGCGGCGTCCGCGTGCGAGCCCACCGATGATGACTCCCAGCGGAATGCCATGCGCCCAGGCCGGCCATTCGTTCCAGTAGACACCGTGTGCGACTGCCGCAAGCCATGCGACCCCTGCATAAGGTACAATCCCCAACGCTCGATACGGCGCCCAGTAGATAAAGGGCAGCACCGCACCGCCCAGTGCTGTGCCCGCGAGCCACGCGGCGACCGTCCACCACTCGGCGCTGACATCCATCACCAGGAGGACGACGGACGGCAGCGCCACACACACAATGGTGCCGGCGGTAATCGCGGTGTCGCGGTCGCGTCTCACCTGCGGGGATTCGGTGACTGCTTCGGGCATGGTGGCTCCGCGGCTGGGGTTGGCGCCATGGATATCGTGAAATCCTTGATCCTTGCCATCGCACCACGAGCCGCTATAGTAAAATTTCCGATTTTGCGTCGCTCTGGACTACCAGAGCTGGTTGCCACGAGAAACAGTCATGGCGAAGACGTGTGTATTCACCGGCAAGACGGCGGTCTACGGTAACCGCAAGAAATATCGCGGTAAGGCGAAGTACCTCGGCGGCGTCGGCAAGAAAATCCTCGGCACCAGCCGACGGAAGTTCCGGCCGAACCTCCAGAAGGTCAAGTGCGTCGTTGATGGTGTCGTGAAGAAGGTGTGGGTGTCGGCCGCCGCCATCCGTAGCGGGCTGGTCGTCAAACCCGTGAAGGTGAAGCCCTTCGAGAAGGTGAACGTCTGATTTCGAGTCATTCGAGTCCAAAGTCATAAGGTCGAAAGTCGTAATGTCGAAGAACTCGGCCTTCTGGCTTCACGACTTTTCGGCCTTATGCTGGGACTCCAAAATGTCACTTTCCATCGATCAGGTACGCAAAGTGGCGCGGTTGGCGCGGCTCGAACTGTCCGAGCCCGATCTCGTCCGAATGCAGCAACAACTCTCCGCGATTCTCGATTACATCGATCAACTCAACCAACTCAACACCGACGGGGTGGAACCACTGGCCCACCCACTGCCGATGCAGAACGTCTTCCGCCCGGATGAAGAGGTTCCCTCTCTGCCGATCGACGCCGCCCTTCAGAATGCCCCCGATAAGGTCGTCGTGGACTCTCGGGACAAACAAGATAATCCTATCCGCGCACACTACTTTGGCGTCCCCGCCGTCTTCAGCGACGAACCCGTAAGTCATTAACGAGCATCTCTAACCACAGAGAGGTCCCCCGCGAGCGGGGGAAGAGACACAGAGAAGACAGAAGATAGTTCATTGAATGAACTGATTTCCTCGGTCTTCTCTGTGTCTCTGTGGTTAGTCCTCTGCTGAGTCATCCCATGTCCCTCATCGAAAAGACAGCGTCCGAACTACTCACGCTCCAAGCCGAGGGGAAAGCGAGCGCCGTTGAGATCGCGGAAGCGTTTCTCGCCGCTTACTCCGCGCGTGAATCGAAGCTGAATTCGTTCATGCTCGCGCCGGACGCCGACGCCGTGCGGACGCAAGCGAAAGCCATCGACACGAAACGCAAAGTCGGACAGCCGCTGGGTAAGCTCGCGGGCGTGCCGGTGGCGGTGAAGGATGTCCTTTGCACCAAAGGTACGCGCACTACCTGTTCGAGCAAGATTCTGGATAATTTCGTCCCGCCTTACGATGCGCACGTTGTGGAACGGCTGAAAGCCGAGGACGCCATTCTCTTCGGCAAGACGAACATGGACGAGTTCGCGATGGGCTCCTCCACGGAGAACAGCGCGTACAGGATCAGCCGTAACCCGTGGGACGTGGAACGCATTCCTGGCGGATCGAGTGGCGGAAGTGCAGCGTGTGTGGCGGGGTGCCAAGCCCCCGTGTCTCTGGGGACTGATACCGGCGGCTCGATTCGCCAGCCCGCGGCGCTGTGCGGCATTGTCGGCATGAAGCCGACCTACGGCCGCGTGTCGCGTTTTGGACTCATCGCGTTTGCCAGTTCACTCGATCAGGTCGGGCCATTCGCACACGACACCCGTGACTGCGCGCTTTTGTTGGAAGCCATCGCCGGGCACGACCATCGCGACAGCACGAGTGTGAACCAACCCGTCCCGGCGTATACGCAGACGCTCAACCAGCCGGTGAAGGGATTGAAGATCGGCGTACCGAAGGAATTCTTCGGGCAGGGGCTCGACGCGGAGACCGAAACGGCCGCCCAGCAGGCCCTCAAGGAATACGAAAAACTCGGCGCAACGCTCGTGGACGTCTCGCTGCCGCACAGCCCTTATGCGCTGGCTGCGTACTACATCGTGGCCCCGGCCGAAGCGTCCAGCAACCTCGCCCGGTACGATGGCATGCACTACGGCCACCGCACAGCCACCAAGGGAGACCTGATCGCGACGTACTCAAAGTCGCGGGCAGAGGGCTTCGGCAAGGAAGTGCAACGCCGCATCATTCTCGGCACTTACGTGCTGTCGAGCGGCTACAAGGACGCGTATTACATCAAGGCGCTCAAGGTCCGGCGGTTGGTAAAGAAGGACTTCGACGATGCCTTCGAGAAGTGCGATGTGGTGATGGGGCCCACGACACCAACCCCGGCGTTCAAGATCGGCGAAAAGTCGGACGATCCGCTGGCCCTGTACCTTTCTGACGTCTACACCGTGTCGTGCAACCTAGCGGGAATTCCAGGCTTGAGCATTCCTTGCGGGTTTACGAAGACGGGACTTCCCATCGGTTTGCAACTACTCGGCGCACCGTTCGAAGAAGAGAAGCTCCTCCGTATCGCGCACATGTACGAATCCGCGACCGACTGGCACACCAAACGGCCGAAAGTGTAAAATCGAGGCATGAGTACAGCGACACTTCCCATTCCTGGTCCCGTTCACAACGGCGTCCGGCTGCTCGCTATTGCCGACGTGGCCGCGTTGCCGTCTCGTTTGCCATCGGGCGATGTACGCTACGAACTCCACGACGGAAAGTTGATCGTCATGCCTCCGCCCGGAGATATTCGTGGTCGTCGACAGGCTCGATTTGTGGCCTACCTGTTTACGCAGGGGGAACAGCCCGGTCACGGACAAGCATTCGGGGAGGTGGGCGTTATTCTGCGACGATATCCCGATTGTCTCGTCGGGCCGGATGCCGCCTTCGTGACCACTCCCCAGCTTCCAGTGCGAACGTCTCCGGAAGGTTATCTCGTCACCATCCCGGAACTGGTTGTCGAAGTTCGGAGCAAGAACGACACGCAACCGGAGATCGACGAGAAAGTGAACGATTACCTGACGGCCGGCGTGATCCTTGTGTGGATTGCCGACCCCGCAGCCCGAACCGTGACGGTGTACCAGACCAACCAGCAGCCAATCGTATTCACAGCGACAGACACCTTAACCGCAAATCCAGTCATTCCCGGTTTCGCCGTCCTCGTCGGCAACCTCCTTCCGGTGTAAATCACCCTCCTGTGTCACAATTCGCGCCTTCACAGATCTTGCAATCAAGGGAGTACACATGCGCGAGTTATTCTGTTCGTTTGGCCTGTTCGTCGCGGTTGGAGTCTTGGTCGTGTCCGTGTCGCCAGTCGCGCCAGCTCAGCAGAAGGAGAAGAAGAACGACAAGACCGACACCAAGAAGGACGACAAGAAGAACGACAAGCAAGCCGATCTGGGGAAGATTGAAGTATATCAGGGGAAAGACGGCTGGCGTTTTCGGGTTGTTGGCCCGGATGGCAAGTCGGTCGCGATCGGCTTGCAGGGCTACGCCAAAAAGGAAGAGTGCCTCGCCGCAGTGGAAGTTCTCAAAACGACGCTGACAAAGGGGAAGGTAACCGAAGTGGACAAGAAGGAGTGATTGCGTGCCGATCACTCTTCAGAGTGGCCCGCTCGCGGAGCGAGCGGACCACTCTCCTTGCATCACACTCCGTATGCTCTCTCACTTCTTTGCCGCGGGCGGCGGAGTGATAGTCAGCACCGTCCACGGATGCGGCTCGAGCGGGACGATCTCCGGATGATCTTCGCGTTCCTTGTCGGTTGGTTTCCAGGCCTTGCCGGTGGGTGGACCGTACGTCGCATGTGTTGCGAGCTTCTTCGCCAGTTCGGCCGTTGTGTATTTCGCGTCGAGCGAAGTCGGAGCTGCGAGAGGAGCGGCCGAGAATGCCTCCTTCGCGGCGGTCGAATCGATCTTCCCTGCGTAAGTCTTGTAGAACTTTAACCATGCCTTGTCGCGATCGTCACAGACCCACTCCAGTTTGTCCGGATGCAGGTCGGCTTCGGCGGGTAGTGATTCCACACGCACCGCAAGGTCTTTCGCGTTGTTACAACCCCAGTAAAAGCCCTTCGTCCCCTCAACCCACTCGTTCTTGGAACTCCGCCACAGGCGCTGGCTCTTCGTCCCCAGTTCCAACATCGCGATCTCGTTCGATTTCAGATCGCCAATGAGCCACTCGTTCGCGTACAGCCCGTTGCTCTTCTCGGAGAGCAGTTTGACGACCGCGTCGATGCTCTCGCCGTATTGAATCGCCCTGCGTGCCCGGCTGATGAGCGAGAAGCCGTTGGTGTCGAAGGGGGTTTGGTCGATCGTCGTTTCGCACAGGAGGATGCCAGCGTCATTGATGTAGTAATCCTGGCTCGACCACACACAGCCGGGGAAGCCCTGCATCACAAACCGACAGCCCTTCTTGGGCTGCACGTCCATCCACACGTTCACGAACGGCGCGCTGGTCAGTCCAGCCATGGTAATGTGGCCAAACACGATCTTCCCATCGGTGGTCGCAGGTCCGGTGGCAATGAACGCCGAGCAATGATCCTTCTTCACTGGCCGCGGCGCGGGCGCCCGGGGTTTCCCATTGCGCGGGAATGTTTTACCCTCCAGGCCAATCGGTGTTGCTTCCAGCGCGTGGTCGAGACATTCGATTTCCATCCACGCATTGATGGTGACAATGTCCGCGAGGTCGATATCGCGATCGTCGAAGCTCGCGCCGGCATCGGTGGCCCCCTCCGCGATCCCCTTCATCTCTTCCAGGTACTCGCTGTCGATCTTGCGGAGGAATAACGCGTTGGCGAGTTGCTTGGCGGACTTCCAGCCATCGGCCGGAGCGCGCACACTGCGAAGCGTTGCGAGCATCCGAATCTGTGCGGCGATCTCCTTGGCGAGTAACTGCCCCTGTTGATAGCCGCGCGAATACGGCTCACCCTCGACATGCACCACGACCCAACCGGCTTGCGGGTAACGGTAAGCGGGGCCGTAGCGAACGACGTCACGCGCCGGAGGTTGGTGCTCCGGTGGGATCGCGGCCCGCTCGGCGGGCGCGGCGAAGACAAAGCAGGCGGGAAAGATGGCAACCCCTGCCACTAGCAAAAAGCCAAGCGATCGACGCATACCAGACTCCGACATTTCACGGCTCGGAGAGGAGCAAGAATTCACCCAGCATCGCAAATTCTCTGCCATTTGGGAATGGCGAAGCAACAGCACACCCACCAATTGACGATGCAACATCGGTACGAATTGGGTATGCGGTCGGAGTGGTGAGGTGATCGATTCCTTCCCGCCGAGGATTCGAAATGCTTTCGCTCCGCCTGCGAATTGCGTGCGTGTCCGTTTCCCTGTTTGCCGTCGTTGCCTGCACTCTCCCGCCCTCGCCCTTTACTCCCCCTCCCGGTACTGACGCAACCGCTGGGGATGCGAAGGCTGCCAAAGAGGCTGCTGATGGCGTGAACCTGTTCGCGGCGGAGTTGTATGCGCATTTACGCGCCGAAGACGACAACCTGGTTGTCTCCCCCTACAGCATCAGCACCGCGATGGCGATGGCGGCGAGCGGGGCGCAGGGGACCACACGAGACGAGATGCAAAAGGTTCTCCACTTACCCGCCCCGGAGAAACTCGGCCCAGCATTCCTGGCCATGACCACAACCGTGACCGCTCTGCCACGCAACGCGAAGCACAAGCCAGAACTCTCGGTCGCGAATTCGCTCTGGATACAGAAGGGGCACCCCTGGAAGAAAGAATTCCTGGCACACGCTCACAATGACTTCCGCGTAGCCTTGGCTGAAGTGAATTTCCACGACTCAGAAGCCGCACGCCAGCGGATCAACCGCTGGGCTGAAAAGGAAACGCACAACCGAATCAAGGATCTGGTCCCGCCTACCGCCGTCTCACCCTTAACGCGAATGGTACTCGCCAACGCAATCTATTTCAAAGCCCACTGGGCCGAAGCTTTCAAAAAAGAGAACACATCACCCGCAGCTTTCACTCTCCTGGATGGCCGAAAGATCAAAGTACAAACCATGTATCAGCAGTCCGCCTTCTCGTTGCTCGAAGACGATCGCCTTCAGGTTTTGAAATTGCCTTACGACGGCCAGACAACGTCGATGTATGTCATCCTCCCACGAAAAGCCGATGGCCTACCCACCCTCGAAATAGCACTGACGGACTCGAATCTGATGCAATGGACCTTGAGTGAAAGCAAAGTAGCACCAGAACAGGTGAAAGTGTGGCTGCCGAAGTTCAAGTTCACTGTGCCGACGGAGTTGGCGCCTGTGTTGCAGAAGATGGGCATTCGTGAAGCCTTCAGCACGTCGGCGAACTTCCGGGCAATGACCGATCATCCCGAGGGATTGTACATCAGCCGCGTGATTCACAAGGCGTTCGTGGAACTGGACGAGCTCGGTACCGAGGCCGCCGCGGCAACCGCAGTCGTGCATATGAGTTTCGCGGCATCCGGTTTGCCTTCTCTGCCCCAGGTAAAGGAGTTTCGCGCAGACCATCCGTTCCTATTTGTCATCAAGCACGAGCCGACCGGTGCCGTGTTGTTTATCGGCCGGGTACTCGACCCCACGCAGTGAAAACTATGTCTCAATCACCGCGTCGGGAAAACGCCCGACCAGTGCGGTCTGTTGGGCAAGCTCAAGATTGTTGCCGCGCAGATCGAGGTGAAAGAGTTTCAACTTCGATTCCGGGGTGCGGATCAGCATTCGTACGCTCGATGCGGTGAGACCGGTGTTCGCCAGCCCCAGCCAGCGGAGTGGCGACTCACCCGGCTGGCGATTCAGTTCCCTCACAATCTCCTCCACACCACCATCCCCGACACGCTGCGAGTTCAGATCGAGTAACCGCAACCGGTTCCAGGGAATCACCCAACCGAGATCGAGATATGTCAGCGCCCCCTCGCGACCGCCACCCGTCATCCACCCGATCCGCAGTTCCTCCACTTCGCTCAAGCAAGGACATTGGAGTACCCGCTTCATCTGATCGGATGTAAACGCAATGCGGCTAAGATCCAGGCGGCGGAAACGGCGATTACTCGCAAGCGGCAGTACCTCGGCCAGGCGCGGACCGAGGTGGGTCACGTCGCTGAGATCGAGGTCAACCAGAGTGGGAAGCCAAGGACCGGTGAGAAATTCTCTCGCCCATTCCACTGGTACAGGACAAGCCCGCAAACAGAGATCCGTGAGGTTGCGAAGGTGATGACACTTGACCACATCTTCGATTTCCACAGGCGCGAGTCGAAAACCGAACAGGCTCAGCCGGGTGACGCGTGCCAGTTGCGGTGTCTCCAGGAACTCATCGAGAAAAAGTGGCGGGTCTTCGGATGTTGGGCGAACGAGTTGCAGTGAGCGAATCGGTTCGACGGCGAAAAGTCTGGCCGCGTCGCGCGGAAAGGTAACGACATTCACTGTCACGCGCTCAACAAATCCACGAGCGAGATTCCATTCGAGCACCCATTGCCGGACAGTTTTAGTCCATTCCCCTCGGTATCCTTCGAGCAGACGATTCGCCGTGGCGGTGGCCATGCGCGCGGCTGGACTGAATGGCTCCGCCTGGGCCGCTTCGATTTGCCGGCGGATGAACTGAGCGCGGCGATCCTGGCCGTTTTCCTGAAGCCAATCCGCGAAGATCAACCGCGGAGTGTCTTCCTCCGGGTTGGCGATGATCGCACTTAAAAGTGCATCGCGGTCAGTCATCGTCGAGCCTTTCAAACACACATGTCATTAGCGAACCGTTTGCGCAGCGTGCGATTCCCAGCCTGGCTGATCGGGTTGTCAGCAAGGTCGAGCCATGTGAGGTTCAGCGGAAACCAGGATGCAACCAGCGTCTTCGCACCGTCGTCGGTGATGCCGTTTCTTCTCAATGATAGCCTCGACAACCGAGCGGCGACCCGTTCGCGCCTGCGATTGCGGACTCCCCTATTCGTTACCTGTCACATTCCACTGTATCGCCATTGAACGCACCCCAGGTTCGCCAATAGTGAACATTGGGTTAGAAGAAGGATGCTGCGATAATCTGCGGCGAACCATTGTTGTGAAAGCCGGTTCGGCGCGGCGAGACTTTCATTCATTAGAATTCATCTGGTTGTCGAAAGACCAGGATGACGCCCAGCCTGTGTGCAATTCGACCACACATCCGCTCCCCACTGTGGCAGGATTGATCAGCCGACGACAGACCAGCGCGAGAAAAAACAACATCATTCTCCCTGAGAACAGGTACTTTCCCACGTCGTTCGGCTCCGTCATTGAAGTGTGGCACAACGGTTGCGAGTTAAATCATTCTCCCAACCTGATGTTCCTCCACCCAATGTTCCTCCCTCACAGGCAATTAACCATCTCCTCACTACAGAAGTTCGCTAACTCTCTATTGTGATTTTTCGCCTCATGAAATGACCTCACGGAGTGTGACGCTATGGTCGTTCGTTGTTCGGATCGGCGCGGTTTCACGCTGATCGAACTGTTGGTGGTGATCGCGATTATCGCGATCCTGATTGGTCTTTTGCTGCCCGCAGTCCAGAAGGTGCGGGAAGCAGCCGCCCGAACGCAAAGTCAAAACAACCTAAAGCAGATGACCTTGGCCATGCACGATTTCGCCAGTGCGAATAATGACGCATTCTGCCCCGGCTTCGGTGCATATCCCGCTACCAGTGCCCTCGGCCAGCAACCTTGGACCTTCTACATTCTGCCGTACATCGAACAGCAGAATACATACAACGCCATCACCAGTGGCTCAGCTAGCACCGTTTCTGGTTTACCTATCAAGAGCTACATCGCCCCAGCCGACCCCACCAACGGTACCCAATACGCCTACACGAGCTACGCGGGCAACATCCTTGTGCTGCCCGCCAGCAGCAGCGTCTCGAACCTGAAATCGACGTTCACCGACGGCACGTCCAACACTGTCGTGTTCATGGAACGCTACGCGGTGTCACCCTCCCAAGCACACGCGTGGTACGGAACCGCCAGTCAGGTGCTCATTAGCCCAATCAACACTTCCCCCTACATGCAAGTGAAGCCGGCTGTGAGTGCTGTGATCGATACCCTTCCGCAAGGAATGTCTTCGGGCGGCCTGCTCGTCAGCATGGCCGACGGCAGCGTGCGAAACGTTACGACCGGCGTGCAACCGACGACGTGGTATTACGCTTGCAATCCGAGTGATGGCATGGTGCTCACTTCCGACTGGAACTGACCCTCCCTCGCCGTCCACAACACTGCCCGGTTCAGTGAGCTGAACCGGGCAGTGTTATAACGAGCTGGAAGCGTTAGCGACAGGCAAAGTGCTGGACCGTCGCTAATGCGTCCGGCTCGCTATTTCACGTCCAGAACAAAGATATCGCTGCCGCCAGCACGTGTAGAAACAAAAGCGAGTTTCTTCCCATCCGGACTCCACGCCGGGGAAGTATCCTGCGCTTTGTTGTTGGTGAGATTCACAAGATCCTTACCATCGCTCCCGATCAACCAGATATCGTAGTTTCCGGAACGATTCGATACGAAAGCGATCTGCTTGCCCTTGGGACGCCACGCCGGCCACGCGTCGAGGAACTCACCATCGGTGAGTTTCCTCACGTTGCTGCCGTCGGCGTTCATGATGTGAATCTTCTGCCGCCCGCTGCGCCCGCTCGCAAACGCAATCTGTTTGCCGTCCGGTTTCCACGCTGGGTGCAGGTGGTAGGCGGGATCGTTGGTGAGGCGTTTCTCGTTCTTGCCATCCAAATCTACTGTGTACAAATCGGGGTTGCGGTCGCGTGTGGAAACCCAGAGGACGTGCTTGCCATCCGGGCTGAAGCGCGGGGACTCTTCGAATGCCGTGTGCGGGATTAACGTCTGGTCGTCAGAACCATCCGCGGCGCAGCTATTGATGCGCAGCTTGCCATCGGTGCCTTGGAGTTGGTCATAAACATAGACGATGCGTTTGCCGTCTTTGGAAAAATGGCCGTCAAAGTGTGGTTCGGTATGAGAGGGCAATAGCCGCTTCATCTCGCCGCCATCTGAGGGCATGGTCCAGAGGGCCATCTTTCCTTGATGGATGCGTGTGAAAAGCAGCGTCTTGCCATCCGGCGACCACTGCAGATGCTGCTTGAAGCTGCCATCGGTGGTGAGGCGGAGTGGATCAGCCCCAAGACACAAAGCAGGCACAAAGAAATAGCAAAGAAGAGCAAGAAGGAAGTCGCGCTGCATGTTCTCCTCCTTCGTGACCCGTTACGCCATCTTTGTGTCTTGGTGAGACGTCTTACTCTGCCTCGCCATTGCGGTCCACGCCGAGGAGCGTCTTGGTGAGTGTGCCGCCCGCGACGAGCAACTCCGCGGTGGCTTCTTCCATGTGCTGGTCGGTGACAACGAGTTCTTCGCCGGTGCCGTTTGACTCCGCGGCCAGGACCGCAGCCTTTCGGAGCAATTCACGGATGAACGCGGCGCTCACGCCCTTGGTGCGTCGGACCCACACTTCCAGGTCGCTCAGTTCCAGTTTTAATCCACGGCCATACAACTCGAAGAGCCGCCGACGGCACGTTTCGTCCGGCAGCGGAACTTCAATCGCAAGGTCGATACGCCCCGGCCGCGACGCCAGCGCTGGCTCCAGATGCTCCGGCCGGTTGGTGGTGAGAATCAAGAGGATGTCGGCATCTTCGCCGAGGCCGTCCATCTGGTTGAGCAGTTCAAAGAGCAGCGCGTTGGCGCCGACAGTTTGTTGATGTCGTTCCGTGCCGATCAAGTCCACGTCTTCGAGGACGATCGTCGCCGGTTCCAGCAGCCGGGCAAGTCCGCAGGCGGTTTCGATGGATCCAACAGCGTTGCCTGTGAGCACCATGACGGTGCGGCCGGGCATTTGCGCCGCAAGATACATTGCCGAGAGCGTCTTGCCGGTGCCGGGCTTGCCGTGCATCAGGATGCCGCGTTTGAGGTGTCGCCCCGCAGCTTTCAGTTTATCCGCATGTTTGCTCAGCCCCATCGCTTGCCGTTCGATCCGGCTGAGCAGGACTTCGGGAAGGATCAGATTGCTGCGTCGAACCTCGGGGAGTTTGTGAAAGCGGACCGAGACGGTGCCGCGGCAGTCCTCCTCCACGGACAACACTTTGCCGCGGAATACTGTGCCGTGGCGCACTCCCTTGTCCAGTTTGCGTGCAAATTGCTCGGCGACTTCACGGTCGAGAGCCATCACTTCGGTCTGGATTCCACCTGAGTAGTAGCGTTCGGGTTCAGCGATGAGGAGAGCAACAGGCTGGTCGCCCTCGCGGAAGGTGTACAGTCCCTGCTTGACGCAGGCCAGCTTCTGATTGTCGGCGAGTTGGACATCGACGTATTCAACAGGGCCGTCTTCATAGCCCTGTGCGGTCGTTGGTCGAGAGAGTTTGGCGATCGAGACACCCGAATAATGATAGGGAAGCACGATCCCAACAAGCGCCATCGGCGGTTTGGAACTTACGAGCAACTCTTCGATCGTGAGATGCAAGTTTGCCCGCCGGTAAGTCTCGAACGTCTGTTCAATGACGGGCAGTTTCGCCGGGTCGGTCCCAAAGTGTTTGCTGAGCCGCGTGAATAGCGCTGGCGCTTTCGCTTTTTTCCGACTCTTCGCTTTCGCCATCGGTGATTCTCCGAGAGAGCGGGATTGGCGGAAATGTGACCGATGAAGCAGACGCCGGAAACACAGTTAGGGTTCGCTCAGAACAACTCCTCGATCACCCGACCCACCGGAGTAAGCCCCAGGCCCGTAATTTGCTCGCTCGTCAGTCCGATGGCGTTCATAACGGTGGCGTGCAGATCGGCTGGCGTCAGTGGCGTATCGACTGGCTTCGCGGCCGTCGCGTCGCTCGTACCGATGAACCGCCCTCCCCTCACTCCGCCCCCCGCGAGCAGAGCACAGTAGCAATCTGGCCAGTGCTCTCGGCCCGCCTTGTCGTTGATCTTCGGCGATCGACCGAATTCGCCCACCGCAAGCACGAGCGTGGAATCGAGCATCCGCCTGTCGTGCAGATCGGCGACGAGCGCACTCATCGACTGATCGAGCCACGGAGCGTGTCGGTCCTGCATGATCTGGAAGTTGCGATAGTGGTGGTCCCAGCCGCCGTCGCCGCTGTCTTCTTCCGCTTCGACGTGGTCGCTCCAGTTCACTTGCACGAACGGCACTCCGGCCTCCACCAATCGCCGCGCGAGCAGACACGACTGCCCGAAGCGCGTGCGGCCGTAGGCGTCCTTCACGGCATCTGATTCTTTCGACAGATCAAATCCAGCCGCGGCGCTGCGCGAGGTCAGCATCGCCAGTGCGCGCCCGCGGTATTCGTCGAGTGCCCCCGCTGACCCACGTTCATTGATCGTTCGGTCGGCGTTGCCGAGCGCGTTGAGGAGTTTCTGCCGATCGGCCATCCGTTCCGGCGTCAACTCCTTTGGAAGCTGGAGCGCGGGGACTTTCGTGCCAGTTGCGGGGTCGTATTCGAGCCGGAACGCGTCCCATGCCGCGCCGAGCGGTCCACCGCCTTCGCCGATGATTGCTTTTTTCCCCTGATGCAGCTTGCCGCCGATCACAAAGAAGGGGTGCATCTCCTGGCGAGCGCCAACCGCGGGCTTGCGTCCTCCATTGACCAATGCTTTGGCGACGACCGAACCCAGCGCGGGGCGCGGGGAACCTTGCAGCGGCTTGCCGTCGAGCCCAGTACCGCCCGCAGCGCTGCCCGTGAGTCCGATGGTGCCGGCGATACCGTGGTCGTTCGATGGCGAGGTGAGCGTACGGAGCACCGCAAGTTTGTCGGTGAGTTTCGCCAACTGCGGAAAGAGTTCGCAAAACCGTAGACCGGAAATTCGCGTGGGGATTGTCCCGAATGGCCCACGATAATCGAGCGCGGCGTGTGGTTTGGGGTCGAAGGTATCGAGTTGACTGGGGCCACCCCACAGCCACAACAGAATGACCGCTTTCGCCTTTCCCGTAAGAACGCCGTTCGCAGCGTGAACACGCAGCCAATCCGCCAGCGACAGCCCCAGCACGCTCGACGCGCCGACCTGAAGGAACGCGCGACGATCCAACCCGGCGCAGGTGTGCGTGGTCCGACGACCGATTAGAAGCATGAGGAGATACCCTCCGCGGTTGCGTCTATTATCGACACCTGCGGGGGGGAGTTCCAAGTTCGCAGTTCCAAAATTTGAAACTTGGAACTGAACTTCTGAATTACTGTCCCTGATGAATCTGGTCGAAGCGGTTGGCGACGGAGACGAACGCGGTCACCAGCGTGGGGTCGAACTGACCGGGGGACTCCTGCGAAATCAGCCGCACGGCTTGCGCATGCCCCAGCGGCGGACGGTGCGGGCGACGGCTGCGGAGAGCTTCGTAAACAGCAACGAGCGCCACCACGCGCGCCGCCAGCGGAATTTCCTCACTCGCCAATCCGTCTGGATAACCTTCGCCGTCCCAGCGTTCGTGATGGTACCGGGCGACGTCCGCGGCAATATCGAGTCCGGGAATGTCGTTACCGAATGCCTGGGCAACGCCGGCGAGCACTTCCGCCCCGATTGCGCAGTGCGTCTGGATCACCGACCGCTCGGCCGCGTCGAGCCGGTCGGGCTTCAGCAGCGTATGACGCGGAACGCCGAGCAGTCCGATGTCGTAGACCGACGCCACGGCAGATAGAAGACCGATGTAGCGTTCGTCCTTGAGCCGCGCGTACTCGCCTTCTTCTGGCACCGCCCGAGCCAGGGCGCGGACGTAACGCGAGACCCGCTCCCATTGCCCCTCGGAAATCAGCTGCGTTTCGGCCAGAAGTCGCGAGATCGTCAATGACAACGCTTCCACCGCGGCTGGGCGAGTAGCGCAGGACGCTGGTGGTGGGGTGACTGCGCCGACCGAATCACCGGTTCGCGATGGACGTCGCATCAAAAGCGCTCGCACGCGCGAGAGGAACTCAACCGGCGTGAATGGCTTGCTGATGAAGTCATCCGCAGACGATACCGACAGGCCGCCGAGTGCCTCCGCTGGGAGTTCACCAGAGGTAAGCAGCACCTTCATCCGATCGCTTTCCAGCCCGGCAGCACGAGCCTTCTCGATCAGGTCCGGACCGCTGAGCCCTGGCAACCCCACATCGACGACCGCCAGGTCGGGCGGGTCACGCAAGAGTTCCGCCAGTGCCGTTTCTCCGTCTTCGGCTTCGCGCACCTCACACTGATCCTGAAGCAACACGAGCATGAGCGCACGCACGCTTGGGTCGTCCTCGACCAGAAGCACGCGACCACGGCCTGGATCGCTGAGCCGCGAGGGCGAGGCGCTTGGTGTGGTGCCGTGTGGAAGCCACAATGTGAAGCCGGTCAGCGCCGCGGATACGGTACGAGCTGACGGGAATCGCATCTCCGGATCAGGCTCCATCAGCCGAGCAACCAAGTCAGAGACTTCTGCGGGAATCTCTGGTCGAATCCTGCGCACGGGCGAAGGAGTGGTCGTGAACCGGCGGTGCAGGTCTTGAATGGGGTTGCCGCTTTCGGGGTACGGATCGCGGCCGGTCAGCGCCCAGTACAGCGTGGCACCGAGACTGAACAGGTCGGCACGGCTATCGACTGAGTGTGGATCACGAGCCTGTTCCGGCGCCATGTAACCGATCGTACCGAGCACCACGCCCGGTTCAGTCGTCATTTGCTGCGTCGGCAACCGAGCTAGACCGAAGTCGAGTACCTTCGCCTGCCCGTCGGGGGTGACAAGGATATTGCTCGGCTTGATATCGCGGTGAACCAAGCCATGCCGGTGTGCTTCGCCCAATGCATCTGCCACTTGCCGGAAGATGTCGCAGGCGCGCAGTGGGGAAAGCGGGCCGCGTTCACGCACCAGCGTGAACAGATCCTGACCGGAAATCAGTTCCATCACGAAGTAGTCGCGTGGCGAACTGCCACCGCGACTGTGCCGGCCGGCATCGAAACACGTGACGATGTGTGGGTGTTGAAGCCGGGCAACGGCCCGCGCCTCGCCATAGAAACGGTGAATCAATCGTGGGTTGACATCTGCTGAGCGAGCCATCACTTTCAGCGCCACTTGGCGACGGAGCTGAATGTGTTCTGCTCGGTAGACCGTTCCCATCCCCCCTTGGCCAAGCACATCAAGGACGCGATAGTTGCCGAGGATGAGGTCTTCCGTCCCGCCCTTGCGAATCGTTTCCACCTGATAACGAGTCAGGAGGTGGAGCAGCAACAGTTTGTTCAGCAGCACATCCGTGGAGACAATGTAAGTCAGCGCCTCGCGTTCCCCCGGCGGCACTTCTTCCCACTCTTCCGGCAGAAGTACCTGGGAACTCAGCAAACGCGAGAGCAACGATTGCGCCGGAGGAATGGCCGCTTCCATCGTACCAGGACCGGAGGCCATCGCTGGCATCCCCAGTTCGGTGTGGATGGCATCGAACAACGGCGTCATCTTTTTCTCCCGATCACGCGGGTCGCGCATAGCGTTTCGGTCTTGCGGGGAAGCGAGCAGGTTGACGGCATGGCAAGTGGGCGATGAATCAGACGGGAAGCCCGATTCACGACAAACCCCCGTTATCAACTTGGGTCACGAATACCCCGCTGACAAATGAAGGGGAAAAGAACACTCAGGAAGTGCTGTAAACTGAAGCTGATTCACGGTGCATCGCGAATTGTCGTTCCGGCGCGAACATGATGCGTTCAGGCGGGAAGATCGATTTTGCCACTGATGGAGTAAATGAGACCGCGCCAGGCTGCATGCTCGTTTGAAAGGCGAAAGCCCACCCATTTTGGGTGGGCTTGGGGTGGATTTGAGGTGAACAATCGACAGCACTAACCTCCAGCAGCCTTCCGTAGAGAGTCGGCCTTATCTGTCTTCTCCCAGGTGAACTCAGGCCGTTCGCGACCGAAGTGGCCATTGCGTGCCGTTTCGCGGTAGATCGGTCGACGCAGATCAAGCGAACCGATAATCCCCTTCGGGGTCAACTCGAAGTGGGTACGGATCAGTTCGATGAGCTTCGCCTCGGCGACCTTCGCAGTGTCGTTGGTGTTCACCCAGATATTCAGTGGATCGGGATAGCCGATCGCATACGAGAGTTGCACTTCACACTCGCGCGCCAGCCTGGCGGCGACGATGTTCTTCGCAATATACCGGCACATGTATGCCGCGCTACGATCCACCTTCGTCGGGTCTTTCCCGCTGAACGCACCGCCGCCGTGCCGACCACGTCCGCCGTAGGTATCCACGATGATCTTCCGACCCGTCAGCCCGCAGTCGCCGTGTGGCCCACCCTGGAGGAAACAGCCGGTTGGGTTGATGTGGCAGGCGATGTCGTTCTCACCGAGCTTCGGCGGTTTCTTGCCCGGTGCCATCATAACCAGATTCCCACGCACCAGATCAGGCCGGTCGGCTTCGAGTGTCGGTCGAATCAACTGGTCGATGATGATTTGTCGAGCGTCGTCGGTGAAGTAATCGAGTTGATCCCGGCACACCATCACTTCGCGCGTGTGCTGCGTGCTGAGGACAACGGTGTGGATGCGGTGGGGCGTGCCATCAGCGTTGTACTCGACCGTCACCTGACTCTTGGCGTCGGGACGCAGCCACTTCAGCTTGCCGGTTCGGCGCATATCGGCGTGGTGTTCGACGAGCCGGTGCGCCAGGTGAATCGGCAGCGGCATGAGCGTCGGTGTTTCGTCGCAGGCGAAGCCGAACATCAACCCCTGGTCTCCTGCCCCGCCGACATCGACACCCTGACTGATGTGAGGACTTTGTGCATGAATGCGGCAGTCGATTTGGCACGAATCGGCCGTGAAGCCAATCTCTTCGCGTTCAGCCTGGTCCTTCGCCACGTAGCCAATTTCGCGAATGACTTCACGGACAAGCGCGTCCACCGCCTCGCGGGTGAGCATCGCCTTTGTGGTGATTTCGCCCGCCACCACCGCGAGATCCGTCGTCACGAGCGTTTCGCACGCCACGCGGCTAGCCGAGTCCGCCTTCAGGCAAAAGTCCAAGACGGCATCAGAGATTTGATCGGCCACTTTGTCGGGGTGGCCCATCGAGACGGATTCGCTGGTGAACAGATAGCGGTTGGCGGTCACGGCAGTCCTCCTTACAAATGGCGTGCCCGGAGGCGCGGCCTTTGGGACTTCCTGCGCGGAAGCAATGGGCGTTTTATATGCTACTCCTTCAAACAGAGCAATTCGAGTCTGCCGAAGACCCACTTCCCGACCTTTTGCGCAGTTTCTACAATCCCTGTTCCGAGATTCTGACCGGACGCGATGTTGTGTCCGGTTTCGCGCTCCACCACTCGGCGGCAGGCCTTGTGCCTGTTTGGGTTGGAGCGATTGAACCAGTGCCACGGGGAACTCAAAGCCGGCTGGCGCACGCCACCGCCCCCTCGCACGGAGTACCGGATCATGGCCAACAAGAATAAGACGAACAAGAGTGTGAAGAAGCGGGTCAAGGTGACCGCCACCGGCAAGCTGAAGTACACGAAAGTCGGCCGGCGGCACTTGAATGCACACATGAAGACCAAGCGCAAGCGGCAACTCCGCGCTGCCGGTGTCATCTCCGACCGGCCGAAGGTGCAGAAGAAGTACAAGATCGCGCTGGGCGAACTGTAAGGTTCACCCCTCTTCATTCATTCATTCACACTCACACATAAAGGGTCACGATCATGGTTCGCGCACGCAGCAAAGCACCAACAGCCCGTCGCAAGAAGCGGCAACGCAAGTTGACCAAGGGATTCCGCCTCGGCCGGCACAACCTGTTCAAGACGGCCCACATCACGCTCATCCGTTCGCGCGTATTCGCCTTCCGCGATCGCAAAGCGAAGAAGCGGCAGTATCGCCGACTGTGGATTGTCCGCATCAACGCGGCCTGCCGCATGCGCGGACTCCGATACAGCGAATTCATGCATGCGTTGCAACTCGCCAACATCATGCTCGACCGCAAGTCGCTCTCCGAAATCGCCATTCACGATCCGGCCACCTTCGACAAACTCGTGGAAGTGGCGAGGAAGCACTTGCCCAAGCCAGAAGTGGCCAAGAAATAAAATCTGAATGGCCACAAAAAGGCACAAAAAGCACAAAAGAAAACAGAGAGTGGACATCAGAAAATGATTTCCATTCTCTGTTTTCTGCTTTGATTTTGTGCCTTTTGTGCTTTTTTGTGGCCATTCTTCTCGTCTTTATTAACTCCTCACAGTCCCCAGCGAAGTACACTGCGCGTAGTGCACTCTCACTCTTGGGGATTGCCCATGTCACCTGATCAAGCGGATCTGCTTGCTCGTATCGAAACATTCGACATTGATGGCGGCGAAGTGGCCCTTCCTTTCGCGGCGCGGTTAGCCCGTGAAAATGGCTGGTCTCGCCCGTATGCGGATCGTGTCATCGCAGAATACAAACGGTTTGTCTTTCTTGCCGTGACCGGCACCGCACCGGTCTGTCCGTCAGAAGATGTGGACGCGGCGTGGCACCTGCACCTCACCTACACCCGGTCGTACTGGAAGCGATTCTGTGGCGAAGTGCTCGGCCGGCCGCTTCATCACGATCCAACCAAAGGGGGAGCGGCCGAAGGTGAAAAACACCTCGCAATGTATGCTGCCACGCTCGCGGCTTATCGCACGGCGTTCGGTCACCACGCTCCGGCCGATATCTGGCCAGCGGCGACCTCGCGGTTCGGCGATGACATGAAACATCGCGCCGTGAACACAGCGCGCAACTGGGTCATTCCAAAGGCGCCCGTGAAGCGCATTGCCCAACTGGTCGCTCTGTTCGTGCTGATCGCGCTGTTCGTTCCCGGTTGTAATGGCGGTCTGAATCCCTTCGATTTAAACAACAGAGACTTCCTCATCACACTGAGCCTTTCACTTGTCGCGGCGATATGTGTCGGGCGGATAATACGGTCGATGTTGCGCACCCCTGATCCCTTACCGGAAGATGACGAGATCGAACTCAACTGGGAACAGACTGCGTATCTTGCAGGCGGTGCCGGGCGACTCATGACCGCGGCCATTGCCCGACTCGTCGGGCGAGGGCTGGCATCCGTTCGCGATGATGGAAAGACGCTGGCCCACAGCGGAGCGCCTGCGGAAGACGTTAGCGCTGTGGAACGCGCCGTTCTCCGTTTCCTGCCGGTCACGAATGAAGTGACGGCACTCAAGCCAATGCAGGATGCGGTGGAAGCCGCCTACGCGCAAGAGGCCGCACGCATGGAAATGGACGGGTGGACGCTGACGGCAGCCGAGAAGGCGCGGGTTGTTCTGGGATCGCTTGCTCCGCTGGCGGTGGTTCTGCTGTGTCTTGCTCTCCCACGGCTGATAACCGGCCTTGAGGCAAATAAGCCGGCGGGATACCTCGTTGGTATCGCTGTTGGCGGAGGAGTTGTCGGATTGGCCGTGGTCCTTGCCGGCTCGTTGCGACTGAGCAAGCGTGGATCCGCGCTTCTCGACCAACAGAAGCAACGGCACGAAGTACTCCGCGCCGGTACGAAGTGGGAGCATAGCGGGGATGCGGGCATGGCCGTCGCTCTGTTCGGCACGGCCGTGCTGGCGGGAACAGTGATCGCACCGCTGCAAACGTGGTATCCGCGACAGACAAGTGATGCGTCCTCGGGTGGATGTAGCACCGGTTGCGGTTCGGGATGTGGCGGCGATGGAGGTGGCGGTTGTGGCGGTGGGTGTGGAGGAGGGGATTGACTGATGGCGAACGGCGAGGCGTAAGCCCGCCGAGGGCGGAAAGCTCGGCAGGCTTACGCCTCGCTGTTCGCCATACCCTGTCCGCTACTTCTCTTTCGCGTGCCACGCTCGCCACTCGGCCGGTGTGGCGAAATCCTTCCCGGTGAGGCTCTTCAACCCAGCGTGCGCGGCCTTGGCGACGTTCTCGTCCTTGTCTTCTAGTGCAGCAATCAAGTCCGCGACGTGAGTTTTATCGTCCTTCATCGCGCACGCGAGCGCGGCCGCACGCCGGAGTTCCGTGTCGTCGGCTTTGAGCATTCCGCGAAGCGTTGTTGCGTTCATGCGGCAAAGTCGTTCGGCGAGTGCTTCGCGGGCTTGCTTTTTCCGGTCACCTTCGAGCAGTGGAAGCACGGCCAGAAGAGCGCTGGTGTGTTCCGGGCCTTTCGCATCCCGGACGCGTTGAAGCGACGCGGTCCAGTTCTCACCCATGGCGCGGAAAAGTTCGGCTGCGATTTCGGCCGAGGTGGTGCCGGCCGGCTTGAGTTTCTCCGGCGGTTTGACCGGCACGACGGGCTTCGCTGGCGGAGGTTCTGCGGGCTTCGCTGGCGGATCTGTGGGCATCGGCGGGGGAGTGGTCTTTGGAGCAGCGACAACAGGATCGGACTTTGTCCCCCCGGGAGCGGATGGTGGACTATTGCCCGCACGAAGCTCCGTTCCGAAGGGGTCGTGTTGCACTTTCGCGGAAAGATCGCGGGCGAGATTGGAGCGGGCGAGAAACAGAATCGCGAACGCGGTTTCCACATCCGCGCCATAACTGCCGCGACCGACCCACGAGCCATCTTCGTTCTGTGCGGGGATCAGCAGATCGACGCCGTAGCCGTACCAGTCGGTTTTGCCGATCTTATCGATGCCGTAAATCACCCCGACGCGTTCCATCGACCAGAGAAAATAGAGGTCGTTGACGTTCCCCATCTCTCTCCTGCCGACTCCGACTCGTCGATTGCCCGCGAGCGCATCGGCCAGGTTATCCATCGCGCGCTTGATCGCGGTGTCGCGAGCGTCGGGTTTGCGCGGTTTTGCCTTCGCGGGTTCGGGCGGTTTTGTCTTCGCGGGTTCCGGTGTTTTTTTCGCGGGTTCGGGCGGATTGAAGAACGGGTCGTTGGGATCAGTGCCAGCCGGCGGGTTCGGTTTCTCGGTTGGTTTCTCGGGCGGATTCGGTTTCTTTGCAGGTAGGTTGGGCAATTCCGCCCTCAAGAGCCGCTCCTCGCGCCGACCTACTGCCGTGGCAAGCCCGAGCAGTCCCGCACAGGTCATCGCCGGGCTTCCTTGGCCAAAACCGGAATAGGGCCAGCCGCCCGAGGGAGTTTGCGTTCCGAGGAAGCGTTTTTCGATCAGGTCGAGGGCGTGTTCCACAGGAACGCCGTGCTTGCGTGCGGTCCACACACCCAGCACGCCGAACTGCGTGTTGGAGTTGTCATCAAAGCGGTTCCTCTTGCCGTACTCGGCAGCCATCAGTCCCTGCCGGTATTTCTCCACATCTGCGTGGAGCTTGCCTGCAGCGGGGAGTTTGCCTGCAGCGGGGGCTGGTTTTGCTGGTTCCGGAGCCTGCTTTCCGGCGGTGAGTGTTGCTTCGCTCAGTTTGGTGCGCAGGAAGCGTTCCGTTGCCGCAGGAACAGCAGCAATGCAGTCGTACGTCCAGCCGCCGTTAGGATTCTGACCGGCCACGAGCCGCACGCCGAGCATTTGGATCAATGGGTGGTCGGCGGGATCATTAAGGCGGTCGAGATAGAGAATGCAGAGTGTGATCTGATACGTGCGCGTTTCGCTGTAGGAGGCATCGCGGATACGAGCGGTGATTTTCTTGATCACGGGATCGTTCACAGGCGTGCCGGCTTCGAGCAGAGCTAGCCCGCCGAGTGCAGTCTGGCCAAGCGTTTCACCATCGCGTCCGTCTGCGTTGGAGAGCGATTTCTTGAGGTACGCGGCACCGTTTTTGATTGCGTCGTCGATCTCCTTTGGGTTAGCGCCCTGCGCCGCGGAGCCGACGAAGAACAGGACGCTGGCCACAAACAGACCCGTGCGAAGATGCGTCATGCGTGTCCCTCATTCATGGTCACGTGAAGTGTCTGGAGTGCGGTGGTCCGATGTGGTTCGCGTAAGAAACGGCACTTTTGCTGGCTTTTCTTGCGTGCGAGCGACGCACGGGCGAACGCTCAGGCAGCACCCCGCGCCTAAAAGAGGGGCAGACCGCACATTCCGCATCCCAATAGGAACACTCTCACGCTATCACATCAAACGAAGTGATCCAGGCGATGTGAACATCGATCCCGAAGGCATAACGGTCGAAACGCATGTGGTGTTTGGCCCCCGGGCTGTTTTTTTCGCAGTCGGCTGCCAAACACCACACGGACTCGTCCCACCAATATCTTAAAACGTCTACCGGGGTCGTTTCGCGACTACTTCTTTTCTTTGGCGTACCACTCTTTCCACGCCGACACTGCCAGGGCCTTTTGCCCGGAGGAAGCACCAGCCGCCGGGCCGAAGTCCTTACCCGTGAGGCTCTTGAGTCCGGCGTGCGCGGCCCGCACCACGGATTCGTCGGCGTCGGTCAGCATGTCGATAAGGTCGGGGATGTGGTCCTTGTCGTCTTTCATGGCGCAAGCCAAGGCCGCGGCGCGACGCAGTTCAGCCTGTTCGGACTTGAGCATGGTGCGAAGCGTCGCGGGCGTCATCCGGCAGAGTCGTTCGGCCAGTGCTTCGCGAGCCGCTTTCTTGCGTTCGCCGGTCGTGTTGGTCGCGGTCAGAACGAGTGCACGGGTATTCATCGCCCCCTTTGCGTCGCGGGTTCCGGTGAGTAACTTCGTCCAGTCGGTGTTGGACGCCTTGAGCATCTTGGACGCGAGCGTGATGGCTTCATCGCCGGTGGGGTTGGGCAGATTGATAATCGGTTCGGGGGTCGATGTCGCGACCGGCGTAATCGGCCGGTTGGGAAGCAGGTCGTTGGCCGAGGGTCCGGTGCCAGCACGCATCTCGGTGCTGGTGGGGTCTTTCTGCACCTTGCTGGAGAGATCGCGAGCGAGGTTCGAGCGGCAGAGGAAGAGGACCGCGAACGCCGTATTCACTTCGGCTCCATAACTCCCGAAGTTCCAGGAGCCATCCGGCGCTTGCGCTCGCACGATGATGGTCGAGCCGAGTTCGTACCAGTCGTGCCCGCCGATTTTATCGACACCGTAGATCACCCCCACACGTTCCATTGACCAGAAGAAGTACAGGTCGCCGTTGCCGTGCGTCAGAGTGCCCAGGGACACCCCGCCGCGAATCTGATCGGCAAGGGTGAGCCCCAGGCCAGCAAATGCGCGCTGAACGACCAAATCGCGAGCATCAATCGGGCGATTTGCGGCGGGTTTCTTGGCCGGTTCCTTGGGGGGTGGGTTATAGAAGGGGTCGTTGGGCTTGTTGTCGGTCTTTTGCGGCGTGTTTGGTTTTGGACTGGGAGGCTGATCCGTTTTCAGCCGTCGTTCTTCACGACGAGCCACGCTGGTGGCCATGCCAAGTAACCCGGCGCAGTACATGGAGGGAGTACCGGGCATCCCGACGTTCATCCCTCCGGGTACCCCGCCGCTATACGGCCAGTTGCCGGTCCGTTGATCCTGGCTTCCCATGAAGCGCTTCTCGATGAGATCCAGCGCGGGTTCGACCGGCACACCGTGCTTGCGGGCCATCCAGATGGCAAGCAGGGCAAACTGGGTATTCGAGTTATCGTCTATCGTGACCGAGCCATTGGCGGCAGCCTGGGCGCGGGCGGCCACGAGCATCTGACCGTACTTCTCAACATCCGGATGAAGCTTTCCGGGCGTGTGATCGGCCTTGATCTCGCGTAAACGTTTCTCGTCTTCTCCAGGCACACCGCCGATACACTGATAGCCCCAACCGCCGCCGTTGGTTTGCCCGACGAGAAGCCGCACCGCCAGGATTTGAATGAGTGGTTCGTCGGCCGGGTCGCCGAAACGATCCAAGTACATGAGGCACAGGGCAACGTGATAGGTCTGGTTCTCGCGATACGCGTCCTTGCGGACGATCCCGGTGATTGCCTTGATGGCGGGGTCGTTGGCCGGCGTACCGGCTTCGAGCAGTGCAAGACCCGCGAGGGCGGTGGCGGCGACGTTCGGATTAACTCCCACTCCGTTCGGCACTCCCGGCAGCGGTGCGCCGGCAGGGCGAATGTAGCGTGCCTTGAGCGCCTCGGTACCGCCCTTGATGGCGCGGTCAATTTCCTTCTGATTGGCCGCGAATGCGACGGATCCCGACGCGACCAGAAACAGCCCCAGAAATCCAGTGGCGCGAACGAGTTGCAACATCACGATAACGGCCCTCGGCGGTGAGGGGAAACGGAGGTTAATCTAACACATACGCACACGCAATGCGACACAGAACTGTTATCGAACGCTGGACGGATGTGCCAGTCGCTCACCAAGTTGCCCAGTCACGTCTTCAGGCGTTGGTCGGGGAAATGGATCGAGGCGAGGGTTTGGAAGTGCTGCCCGAAAGGGCACAAACTCGTTCGGGGCAGCTTTCGCATCAGTCGAGGCTTGTCATGGCGCGTCAGTGCAGCCCCGACATCTGCTTCAGTTGCCCCGCTTCGATATAAACTGATATTCTTATTAATATATATTATATTACACTTCACCAGTTATTCCGCTTGTTACAGGCTCTACAAGAGTTCCTCGGTGTGGTCTGTCCATTACTGCCGGCCCGTGTCGCTTGCTTTCGCGACGTTTCTCGTCTGGCAGGCCGGTGGCAGAATTTGTCTGCAAATTGTCAGGGTTGTCGGGGAGTAGGCTCACGGCCTTGGTCCACTCAAACACCCAGCACATCTTCCCCTGGTTGCCCTCGGTTTCCTGGTTTCGAACCGTTTTCCTGTTTCGTCTGGTGTCGGCCGGTGTCGTGTTTTCGAGTCTGGTTTTCCGCTATTTTCCGGTTTTTGAGCGTTTTTCCAGTGTCGTCCTGTGTCGTCTGGTGTCGTGTTGCCGAGCGTTTTTCCCGCGTTCTGTGGGGCTGGGGTTGATCCACTGGCCAGCGCCGAAGGTCCGCGTCATGACGGCACATGGTTGGCCACCTGCTGTCTCTCAACACAACAACACGCTCGCCAGTTAACTCAATGGCCCGTCGCTTACGCTTCTCGTTCACTCGACTGCCCTTGTTCGCAAAGCAGCGCAAGGGACAGTCTTGACTCAGTCGCGGATGCACAGCCCCAACAGTACCGTGGCCAAGGAGTTGGCTCAGTTAAGTATACACAATACCACACATTTGTCGAGAGCGTCGGTCGGGCTGTGCTCGCACTTCACGTCGACCACGTAGTTCGTTTCTTGTTGCTCGCCGGTCGTCCGTGTCCGCTACTGGTGGACACGGACGAGCCGGTAGCTTTTACGTTTGGCGAGGGAGGCTTCCGGAGGATTATGAAGCGGCTCATTTTCCTTGACATCGACGGTGTTCTCAATTCGGCACAGTTTCGGGCTGACAACACCAATGGCGAAGGTGTCGTCATTGTAAATGGTGCCTTCGACGCTACGGCCCACATTGACCCGCAACGTGTCACACGGCTCAACCGCCTCATTGAGGCGACGAATGCCGAGGTGGTGCTGTCTTCGAGTTGGCGCAAGCTCTTCGGACTGGAAAGAACGCAATCTAGCCTCAAGGCAAAAGGCTTTGCTCATCAGATCACAGATTGCACCATACGGTTGGTGGGGGAGAGCCGGCATGTTGAGATTGAAAGCTATCTCGCAGCCCTTGGCACACTTCCAAGGTTTGTTATTTTCGATGATGCTGAAGAAGCTGGTGTCGGCTTTGGGCTGAACTTCATCCATGTTCTGGATGGTCTCGAAGACGAGCACATTGAACGAGCGTGTCAGATTCTGCTTGGAGTCGATCAGGCAGAACGGCGTAGTTCGATGCAAAACGCCGAACCGGCCGTCTGACTTGTTTCGCGTTACCCGCCGGTCTTTGTCGCACAATCGCATCGCGGCCGGGCCCGGTGGGCTGATTCGTTCGGCCACAGAAGGGTGTCGTGCGGTGGAAGCGTTGTTGGCAGAGTTGGAGCACCTTTTAGGCTTTTCGGCTTGCCGCGAAGGCGTATGCCGCTGAATTCGTTGAATCCAAAGCTGTTCCAGCGGCCCGTACCACGAAAGCGTGGGAATCCGGCCTTCTCGCCCTTCGTTTTCGCCCGCCTGAAGAATGCCTGATATGCATCATCCAACCGCTTCAAAGTCCATCGCTGCAGATTCGCTGGGATGGTGGCAAACTCCAGTTCTTGCCGCAGTTCGGTCACAGCCTTGCACTGATCCAGATAGCCGCGGGTCTTGCCCGTGAGGCGATAGCAAGCAATTCGTTCTTCCAGCCCCCCGTTGTAAAGCTGGCGCTGGCTCTCCAGAATCTCCGCCAGCGCTTTGTGTTGCCGCTTCGTGGGGAGCAGGCGGTATTTGTACGTCAGGCAGAGGAGTGTTGCGGATTCATCAGTCACGGAAGTGCCATGAAAGTGCGGAAAGGATCGTTCGCATGGGCGGCAGAGTAGCGCAGATTGGGGGAAGCTGCAACATGTTTGTGGTCACCAGGCGAACGATAATTGTTGAAAGAAGTGCGAATCAGGCAGCGTAAGGATGGGAAGGGGAAAACCCGCCATGATGAACGCGAAGGAAGTAAAGCCATGCCCCAAGAAGAATGTGAGATCATTAAAAAGGGACTGAAAGAGAGCCCGCTTGCCTTCTTATCGAAGAATGTGATCGTCGTCGCCGATCTGATCGATGAGGAACGGACGACAACAGGGGAAGCGGAATCCATTCTACCCACTGTCGCCATCCGCAACTTCGACGCATTGGTGATGAAGGAGGCGGAGGGACCACGCGTTTACTCGCTCCGCGAGGCAAATACTGGCTACCTGCAAGCCCACTACCTACCGTGGAACAAGAACACGGGGTATTATACCATTCTGGACGTTAACATTAAGCCAAGGCTGTTCTTCACAGCCATGCTTTCGGGCTGTGGGGTTGGTTTCGTCGAGTCATCGGAAAAGACTGCGGTTCGCATCAGCCACCACAACATCGCTTGCTTCAAAACGGAACGCAACTTCGAAGAACTGGCGAAGAGCTTGGCGTTTACCGACGCCAAGGTGCTACCGAGCGACTATCGTCCCGGAGGTGAGGGAACCGGCTTCGCACATGTGCATGGCGTGATGCGGGATAATCGCTGGTGGTTCTATGCGCAATTCATCACCATGAAATATAATGTGTTTGAGATTAAGGATGTGTATCAGTTGAATAAATAGATTCCACCGATCTGTAAGGCGTCCGCGGCGTATAGCGAGTTCCGGGCACGCCACAACTCAATCCCCAGTCCACGACTTTGGATCTCGGTAAACCGGGTCGAGCATCCGGTATTTTTTGTTCCAGTAAGAATCCGCGAGTGGTGCGTCGGCCGTGCGTTCAGCGGGGAGTGATGGACGTCCATGCAGGAGCTTCTCAACTGCCGGACGGTGAACCGGAGGATTTTCTTGGTGGCGAAATGACCTGCAACCGGTCAGGACGACGAAGATGAGAAGTAGAGCGAGTTTCCACATGGTCGATGACCACAGGCTGGGCGGCGTAAGTAAGATCGGCAAGATTCGCTTTGCATCTTGAGCGAACTTGCGTCAGGGACTCGCAGGGCTTGGTTCCGAAGGAATGGAGCAAAGCAATCCCGGAAAGACTCGACGGAAGAGTCATGAAAGTGAGGAAAGAGTCGCTCGCATGGAGAGGACGATAGCGCAGATCGGAGGTTAGAGGCAAGTGGTAGTTGGTGTAGACGTCAACGTCCGAACGAGATTTGAACGTTATGGGGTCAAAAAAATTCCGGGAATTTGCTTCCACCGCTCTAGATCTCCGTTAAGTTTATTAAAATGACTTGTCCTCACGCCATATTATATAATTAATTTAACAATTAAACTACTATATTTATGTCAATACGTCTAGGAGTGCATCTATGATCAAGTTAGCTATAGAATGTCGGCCACCCGAAAAAGCCTCTTTCACCCCTCTGCCACAAACGGCTTCAGTTCGTCATCGGTCAGAGGGCTCTCGAAGCGGGCACCCAACGCGTAATCGCCCGTCTCCAGTTGTTTGCAGTGAACGACCCGCAGCGAAATGGGGCGCAGATGCTCGCCTTCCGTCGTGTCGAGATAGCCGGTGAGCAGAGTACCGGGCTCTTTCGGTTCGGGGACGAGGATGCTGATACCCGTTGTGGAGATGTTCCAGACCAGCGCCAGTGCTTGTGGACCGCTCTCGGCGGTATCGAACCGGCAGATAGTGTTCACGGCGGGTTGCCGGCGGATCGCGGATCGGCGTTCGGCAGTGGGCGTGGCGATTGTCGCGACGGTCATGGGGCACCTCTCATGGAGTGCGCTCATTATCCTCCGGTTCACGCGCCGGGTCTAGCGGGTGCTTGATGAAGAACCGAGGGAATCAGACCACAGCGGTCACTTCGTGAAGCCCCCACACAGGCGGGAGCGTGCCGACCGGTAACGCCGCGAGTCGTTTTTTCTCTTCTTCGATCTCGCCTGGCGTGATGATTTCGAGCGAGGCAAATGTGTCGCGCACTTCGTCGTAGATCATCTGCATATTTTCAATCACGCTCTCGTCGGTGGCGAACGGGTGCCACGCATGCCGCACGTTGGAGTAGCCTGCATCCTCCATCGTTTGGGCCAGCGAGGCACCCACCGCCGGTGAGATGCGCCAGGCAGAGTAGAGATCGTTGATCGCTTTCGCGAATACGAGAAGCGGAGCCAGTTCCGGCCGGCCGGTGGATTCGCGGTACGCGAGGTGCGCAAGCGGTCGGCGGAAATCGGGTTCGAGGAAACCGACGCGTGTACCGGGGCGAAGTGTTGCACGCAACCGACCGAGCAGAAACTCCGCGATCGGTACATGATGAAGCACGGCACGGCCGAGAAGGACATCCGCACCGTCGAGCCAGGATCCGGGCTTCGATATATCGGCCTGCACCGGCTCGAATCGCCCCGACCCCGCATTCCCCAGTGCCTGCTTTGCTTGTTCGAGTAGGCCTGCCGACGCATCCACGCCAACAACCACACCCGTCGAGCCGAGTCGCTTGAGAATCCGCTTCGTCAAGCCGCCCGGTCCACATCCGAGTTCCACCACGCGATCGTGGGGCCGCAACGCCAGCCCATCGAGCAGGGATTCCGATGGGGCTGCAAAGTGCTTGTCTTGCAGTTCCAATCGGCGGGCCGCCCGCTCACTTTGGCCAAGAACGTAATCCACTTCGCTCATAGGGGAATCGCCTTTACGAGCTGCTGGAACGGTTCACCGAGTGCCTTTTCGATGTATGGCGTCACTCCCCAGAACCGCTTCATCTCTTGATACTCCGCGATGGCCGCGGCGTCGCCCGGAGAACCCCCGCGAACAGCCCGGATCATCAGGTTTCGCGGCGTGTGTTCGGTAGCGACGAATTCGACCACATCCGTACGGTAGCCCATGATTCGCAGCGCCAGCGCCCGGAACGCATCCGTGACCAGATCGGCAGTGCGCTGCAGCATGATCCCATGCCGCAATACTGGCCGCAGTATCCCCTCCCCCGCGTTCGAGGAGAGCACTCGGTTCAAATCATGATGGCAGCACGGCACACTCAGAAGCAGCCGGGCTTCGCTGCGCACCGCCTGGGCAATGGCGTCATCGGTGGCCGTGTCGCAGGCATGCAGCGCAAGAACGATGTCGGCGTTGACGTCCGCTGTACCAATCCGGCGGCACTCGAAATTCAATCCGTTCGCACCAACCCGGTCCGCCCGTTCGATACTTTTGCGAATCACTTCGTCGTTGATGTCCACGCCCAGAACGCGTGCGGGGATACCGAGAACATCGTTGAGATAATGGTGTGCCGCGAGCGTGAGATAACTCGAACCGCAACCACAATCGAGTATTTCGATTTCACGCTTGAGTCTGGGCAGGTCGGTCTCGCCCAGCGCATGCTGGAGTTGTTTGAGGAATTCGTTAATCTGCGTGAACTTCGCCCGCATGGACGCCCGGACATTCCCCTCCGGTGTTGCAATCCCCATCACTTCCAGCAGATGATCGGCCTTGCCTTCCGGCAAGGGCACATCCTTGATGCGATTGTGCGGCTCGGTTTCTGTCGCTCGCGGTTCACCCATCCTGTGCCGTCCGATGTGGACGCGTCCCTTGCGGCTGGTGCGGATATCGATCTCTTCGTTTCGCATGGAGATGTGGATGCCAGCGAAGCCGTGACCGAGTAGCTCGTCGATCGGTTCGTCCACATCCGGCGGCAGGTAATTCTTGGTGATGACTTTCTTCGAACCTTGAAATGCAAACTGAACGTGGCGTTCTCCGCGCACCTCCACCGGACGCAACACGACACGAACCCATTCGCAGGCGAGTCCGCGCGTGTGCCCCGCGAATGTCGCCCGGCTGAACTCCGGGCCAGTGACGGCTTCCCTGATGAAGTGCAATAACTCGTCGCGTGTGGGGTTTTTCTGCATGAAAGCATTTTACACACGCTGGGCTGTCCGCAGCCTGGAGTAACGGCGTTCGTCGGGCGTTAACTGGTTAAGCACGAGGCCACGGTGGTTTGTAAGGTTTTCGCCCGGAGGGCCGTCTTTGGTAGCGTGGGGCGGAAGCCCTACGATCATGCGATGCACAACGTTTTCGCCTCGGTTTTGGTTCGTGGGGCTCCCGCCCCACGCTACCAAAGACGGCCCTCCGGGCGAAAACATATACCCTTGGTCCCAAATCCTTCACGGCGGCAGGCGAGGGGTGCTTTTGCTTCTTCGCACCCTATGGAGCGGCTCGTTAAGGATGCGACGCCCTCAGTGGGTTTGTGCATCAGTCGCGGCTGGCCGACCAATCGCCAGCTCCGGAACCGTGCCCGGTCCCGGTGCTGGAGTGACCCGACCCGGACCAGGATCCCGTAAAGAGGACGGTATCGCCCGAGATGGTGCCCGTGCCGCTGAACGTTCCCGAACCGGAACCGCCCTCAGCGACCCCGCTTCCTAGACCGCTGGCGGTTGTCATGTTCGAGGATCCAGTTGGGTTTACCGTTCCCGTCCCGCCACCGGAACCACCCTGGTCGGCGCTTCCACTGAATGTGATCTTCCCGTTGTTGTCGATGGTGGCCGTGAAGGAGCCACTGACATCCAGGCTGAAGGGGATACCCTTGTCGTCCACGCCGGACGCCGCCCCAAGGAATTGACCCGTGTAGGTACCGGCGAACGGGTTGCTGAAGGGTGTAGTCGGCGGATCGAGCCGCGTGACACTCCCGGCCTGAGTGCTGAAGTCCACGTACTCCTGCGAGCCGGCAATTCCCACGATGATGGTGTCGATATTCGTTCCGCTCTGCACGGCGCTGACGGCGGAGTTCAGCCCGGCTGTATCGGCCGGACGATTCAGCAATGCTACGTAGTAGCTGCTGACGAGACCCTGGAGTCCCTCGGTGCTGTCGATGATAGCCGACGCCACACTCATCCGGCTCGCGCCCTGGTTGAGGGCCTGGAGAGCAGCCTGCGAACCACCGGGATCGGCACTGCGGTTGAGCACATCGGCGTAAAGCGCATTGACAAATCCCTGGTTCGTCCCGCCGCCCTGCGCGTTGAAGAACTCATTGGAGGCGAGGATGCTCGCTTCGACCTGGAGCACGGTGCCTCCATTCGTCAGACCGGCAAGATTGGCATTGATGCCGGCTTGGTCCGCGGCACGATGCAGGAGTGTGCCGTAGAGACTCACGATCTGGCCCGTCTGGAACTCCGTGCTGTTGACAAATCCTTGAGCCACGGCGGTGGTAGAGGTGCCCTGATTCAGAGCGGCTTGATAGGTCTGCACTCCCGCGCTATCGGCAGCGCGCTGTAATAAGTCCACATAGAGTTGCGGCACGAAGGTCTGCGGGGTCGCTGACGGTACACTCCGATCCTCAAGGCATTCCACCGCCGGTCGGACACGCGATCGGTTCTCGCTCTGATTCGATCTCGGTTTGTTACTGAAGCGGAACATGATGTGGATCCCTGTCGTTTGGAGAGCTTCAACCCATGCCGAGTGCGAATCCGAAAGCGAGCATGCGGTGGAGCAGATGTGCGACTCACTTAGCAATCGCAATGCCAGGAAGATGTTTGCGGCTCAGCCCTGCGGAAAGCAGCATGGCGATCAGCGCCGAGAGCCTTCACAAACACAGTCGCTGCGCGGCGCGAGGAGGAAAAAGAAATGCCGCCCATCCAAGGGACAAGCACACGAAGCAGAACGCAGCGGCCGACGCCGACACAACTTCGTGTCAACTCCGCACATCTCCGGGCATTCCCGCACAACCGCCCCTCCAAATGCCCCAGCATTTCTGGCTACTTGGGTAACGGCACAACGGTTGCTTGAGATTGCGAACACGAATCGTGATCTTGGACGAATATCACGCGTTGGCAGGCCAACAGAACGGATGATCAGGCACCAACCAGTCGCAACAGGAGTGGCAACGATGACTATTTGGGATCCCGAGAAAGTTCCGCACCGCCACGGTCAATGTCCTGCGCCAGCGTCCCGATGGGACGAGTGCATTGAATTCACTTTACTGATAACCGAATGGGAGTTGACGGCGTTGGAACTGGTGGCCAGCGACAATGAATTCACAATTGCGCAAATGATTCGCCAATTTATTGAGGTCAATTTGGCTTGCGAGTACGATTCCGGCCACACGGAACAGGATTGGAGCAACACGACAACGGGCGCGGGGTCCGGTGACACTTCTCTCGTCACGATTCGGTTTCTTCTGCCACGGGTCCGGCTGGCGGAAGTTGCAAGCAAAGCCATTCAGTGCCAGACCACACCCGAGAAACTCATCCGGGGCATGATCTGGCGGTTCACCGTCGCGCAACTCAGTCGGACGGTGTTCTGAAGAGGAGTCCGTGTCTGCTCACCTCCCCGCATTCATCGGGACCTGCCGCAGTTCCCATCTGGCTTCCTTTTGGTCGGTGCGGCATTCGTCGAGGAGTTCATTCAGATAATCGGCGAGTCTGGAAATGTCGTCCTCGGTGATGAACGGATTCATGAGGACGATGCGCAGGCACTGAATATCCGTCAAAGACCGGTCGTGATTGTCGCGAGGGTCGTTCCGCACCTTCACTCCCGCCAGGCTACTGTCGATGTTGACGAGGAAATTCGTGCCCGGCTGGTCGATCTTCGCGTGCATCCGTGCGGCGATTTCGTTCAGTTGTGTCCGCGTTTCGCCCTCAAGTGGGAGAGGAGCCAGCGCCAGCGCATACGAATCAACCCGGTTGAGCACCTGGAACTTCCTGTCTCTGGCGATCCGGTGGGCCAGAGTGGCCGCACGGCTCACAAACCGTTCCACGATTTCCTTGTATCCGGTGGCGCCCAGAGTCCGCGTGGCGAGCCACAGCCCCGCGCTTGGCCCTCCCGGACGCGACCCTTCCAGGGTGGGCGCAAGGTGGGTGAGGTACGGCGCCTCCTGGTGAATCTGCTGCCGGAATCCCGTATCGCGGAAGATGATGGCCCCGCAGGGGTAGTGGAGGAAGCCGAGTTTGTGCGGATCGACGGTGTACGAATCGAAGAGTTCCAATGAGTTCGCCTTCCTCTGCAGTGCGCTGCTCGTGAACGCGAACCCGCCCGCGGCGGCATCCGCGTGGAGAAAGATGTCCTCATCGCGCAGTGTCGCCATCACATCATCATCAAACCGCTCGATGGTGCCGGTATCGGTTGTGCCGAGAGTGAGAACGGCGGCCAGCAGCGGAACATCGAAAGTGAAACAGGAGTAAACCGTTTTCCACACCTGCGATTGCAAGGGTTGGAGCGCGAAGGGACTTTGCTCGCCGGCATAAAATCGTTCCAATTCCCGCTGGCCGACCGCCACATCCTGCTTCAGTGCTTTCTCAATGAGCCCCTTCCAGGGTTCGGTTTGGATTCCCTTCACGAAGCGATTTTCTTTCTCACCGGCTTGCTCAAGCGATTCGTCCCAACAAACTGGCACACGGATCAGGTTCTCCGCGCCAATTCCGAGGAACCACAACGCTTTCTCCATGGAATAATGCGTTGCTGCCGTGGCGAGTACGACGCCGGGGGCGTGGCCAATGACCCCACGTGCCCCCACTCGCCCCGGGTGCGGCCGACTGAGTTTGTCGTAGGTGTAATCCCGCGCCACCAGCATCGCGGTCATGTTCGCGACCGTCCCGTCCGCCACCACGTTCCCCCAAGCTCCCTCCTTGACGACGTTCCGTTCGTCGTCATACTCCACTGGCTCAAGCCCCAGGAGATTCCGGGACATCCACGCCACTGCTTCATCTTCCAGCTGTGTGGTGGCGGGCGAGACATCGGGGACGATGTTGTTGGGGTTCTGGAGCGAGACGACGAAGCTACCCAGCGCCGCGGGGATGAACGGCGTTGGGTGGATGTTCAGATAATTGTGGTGGTTGAACCGCAAGTCTGCCGCGAGTTTGTCGAGCAGATCGGGTAACGCCCGGTAGCACTCCGGGAGCTGATGCTGCTGCGCCCGGTTGCGGATCGCTTTTCGTAACCGCTCCACATCCTCACGCGAAGGTCGCGGCACTTTCGCGTTCCACCACTCACAGAGAAACGGGACGACGTGCTTCTCGAAGGCCTCCTTCAGGAGAGTGAAGGTTGTCTCGGGGTGCTCATTGGGAAAGCCTTGTTCGAGGTCCATTGTTCGTGCCTTCCGTTTGTCGTGGGTCGTCGGCAAACTGGCGCTCGTGGTCTGTCGCGCGGGCGCCTCCAAGCCATGGGGTTGGTGGCCATCGTCAGCACGGACTTGCAGAAGCGTGCTGGCTGGGAATGCGGTGGGAATTGGCAAAGGACATGCCGGAAGAGAAAACTCCTCTTCCACGTTCCAGAGAGTTCTTCTGTGGAAGCCGTGTCTCATTGCGGCACAGCTTGTGTCCGGGAGCGTGCCACCTCCGCACATCGGAAGCCGACATCGCCTGCCGCTCCTCTGAAATCCGCTCACGTTCTCCTGCCGCCTCCCCGCTTTTTTCGCTGGTTCAAGCGGCCGAAAGCCCGCGAGACAAACACAACGGGCTCGTCTTTGGCGCTGAACCTGCAATCTGTGGCTATCAACGCGATGCAGTTTCCCTCCGCGAGAAAGGACAAAACATGAACCGGTACCGACTGATTCTGGGCGGAATCGCTCTGTTAGCCGTGGGCGTGTTCATTGGCGGGCACGCTTGGTTCCGTGCTCAGGCCAAGGTTCCCCCCGCCGAGAACCCAACGCCGCGTGTTTCGGCACCTCTGGCCCCAGCCGATGAGACACCGGAGGCGGGCATCAAAAAGATCACCGAGGAATACGTTAAAGCCTTCAACGCCGGGGATGCCAAGGCGCTCTCCACGTTGTGGACAGCCCAGGGCGAATACATCGGTATCGATGGTGATGTGGTCCGCGGGCAAACTGCGATTGAAAAGAGTCTCGCGGAAGTGTTCAAAGCGCACCCCAAGCTCCAGATCACGATTCAACTGGAATCGATCCAGTCCATTGGCCGGCAAACGGCTCGCGCCGATGGCATCGTGAAGTTGAAAGACCCAAATAGTACGGAAGTGACCGAGACGCGTTATTCCGCACTCCACGTTCTGGAGGATGGACAGTGGCGCGCGGCACTGGTGCGGGAGTGGATGCCCGATCCCGGGCTCGGTGCGGCGTCGAAGCATCTCGACTGGCTCGTCGGGGAGTGGACGGCGAAAGGCGAGGGGGGAAACATCGCCATGTCTTACGCGTGGGACGAAAACAAGACCTTCCTGCGTGGGAAATACTCGATCACCAAGGACGGCAAGACGGTGACTTCCGGTACGCAGATGATCGCCCTGAACCCGGCCGGTGGGTTACGCTCCTGGACGTTTGATAGCAGCGGGACGTTTTGCAGTGCGCTGTGGACACGCGACGAAAATCGGTGGATTGACGAGGCCACGGGCGTGCTGCCCGATGGCACGGAGATCACCTCCGTGAACGTGCTCATCCCTCTTGGCCCGGACGCATTTACGTGGCAAACAACGGAACGTGCCGCCGACGGCGTTCCCATTCCGCCTCTTCCTCCGGTCAAAGTCACACGCGCAAAACCGAGTAAATGACCGCGTTCAACGAGCAGAGACACGCCAGAAAGTTGTTGCCTCTTAACGAGCCGGAAGCGTGAGCGACGGGCCAGGCCCCATAACGAGCCGGAAGCGTGAGCGACGGGCCAGGCCCCATAACGAGCCGGAAGCGTGAGCGACGGGCCGACCTCTTCACGAGCCGGAAGTGAGCGACGGGCCGACCTCTTCACGAGCCGGAAGCGTGAGCGACGGGCCTCCGTCAATCATCTTATAAATTCAAAGGGAGATCGCATCATGAGGTTCATCGTCCCCGCTGTGTTGGCGGGATTACTGGTTGTGTGGACGAACTCGGAAGCGGCGGCGTTTGGTCGTGGGGCTCCGCCCCACGTCGGCAGCCCGGCTCCTCGGCCGGGAGTGGCGGTCGGTCCAATTGGAGGCGTCCATCACGCGCCTTATGCACCGCCGCACATCAGTGTCCCCCACGCGCCCGTTGCCCCACCACACGTAACGATTCCACACGTGCCAACCGTCCCGCCGCGAGTGGGTGTCGTGACATCACCCTGGGGTGGTGTGCATCCCGGCGTTGTGCATCCGGGCAGCGTACATGTGGGCACGGGTGGCGTGGTTGTCCGTCCTCCGGGAACCGTTGTGCGACCGGGCGGAACGGGCGGATACGTTGTGATTCGGCCGAATCCCGTGGGTGGGTCCGTGCGGGTGGGTCACTACACGGGGTATGTCAGCCCCGCGAATCTGCGTGGGATCGGCGTCGGGATTCGGGGCGTACGGTATCCCTATTTCACCCCAGCGTGGTATCGCACGCATGTGGGTCTGTGGTATCCGCGGTTCTGGGTGGGTGGAGTGGGGATCTGGTTTGTTCCGCCTTGGGCCACTCTGGCGCCCTTCGTTGGGATCACTGCTCCGCCGATCGTGTACGACTACGGAAGCACGGTCGTGATTCAGGACGGCACGGTATATCAGAACGGTGAGATTATTGGCCCCGCCGCCGACTACGCCGCACAAGCGATCACTCTCGAAGCGACGGGGCGGGCTGCCATGCTTGCCGACACGGATCAGTGGCAGCCGCTTGGCGTGTTTGGCCTGATCCAGGGGAACGAAACTACTGCGCAGCGGATTTTCCAACTTGCCGTGAACAAGAATGGGATTGTGCGCGGGAACTATTACGACGCGATCGCGGACAATACCCTGCCGGTCTATGGAGCGATCGACACAAAAACACAACGTGTGGCGTGGTCGATCGGGGACAAGAGGGACATTGTCTTTGAGACCGGCCTGAACAACCTGCTCCAGAATGAAACGACCGTGCTGGTTCATTACGGCAAGGAGGGCACGCAACAGATGGTCCTGGTGCGTCTGCCTGAACAGCAAGGCAAGTGAACCCGGCACAAAGCAGAGACGTGGGTTTCTTCCCTTCCTTACCCCAACTTCCGCTTTTCACGGTATTGGGCATGCAGTGAGGAGCGAGGCTCGTTGAGCCTCGCTCCGGTTCTCACGGCTTCTTGGCCTTTTTGAACTTGTAAAGATATACTCCCTCGGCCGCTTTGAACTCGGTCGGTCGCTTGCCTCCAAGACCCGCCTCGCAAATGACGAGAGTGTCTCCGTCGAACTTGTACAGACTCTCCCACATCTCGCCCTTCTTCACGCCGCCGATAGTACTGCCCGTCACGGTGAATACGATGCCGTTCGACCCAACAAAGGAGAAGGTCGCATCAATCGTATCGTCGGGATCGGTCCAGTCGTGGTGAACCGTGGCCTTGTCGCCCTGAATGTAAATGTTGAAGTGATCGATCGTCTGCTCACCCTTTGGGTAGACCCGCACACTGCCGTTGGGGTAATGCCGCTCGATCATCAGCCAGTCGCCCTGGAGGCGCTCCACATTTACCTGGAAGACAACGGTTGCAAGGAAAAGTGTGAGCATGGTGCACTCCGTGTGATGAGGTCAGATTACCTGGCCGGAATCGCGTAATCAAATGCTTCGTCGCGGTAATCTCACGCAGGGCTGAGCAATTTGCGGAGGCTCAGTTATCTTTCCAGGCACCTCCCAGTTGCTCGTTCTTCCGATGTAACACCCAGCCAACACTCTGCGCTTCGACACGTTGAGTGTGTGGTAGGATGTCCTCCCACTCGCCTCCTGCACAGGAGATATCCCCATGAAACGCTTCGCCTTGTCGTTTCTCGCCGTTGTGCTCGCGGCCTTCATCGTCCCGACCGTTGCAGCGTGAACGCCCAGCGCGGCGAAACTATCATCCCATCAGCGATCTCGATCAACCAAGTCCAAGTGGCCACACTCGCCGGCCGGGGTAGGATGAGCGACAGGCCCTTGTCCATTCCCGCTCGCCCAGCTCCTTGTATTCGCGGCGAGTCTCACAGTTTCCATAACTCACCGGTCGAGGAACGCGGCGCCAGCACCGCAGAGAGAGAGAAACGATGCAACTGGGAATGATCGGTCTGGGACGGATGGGGGCGAACATGGTTCGCCGATTGACTCGCGGTGGACACCAGTGTGTGGGCTATGACGCACACTCCGCGGCCGTCGCGACAATTGCGACCGAGGGAGCAACCGCGGCCTACTCGCTCGATGAACTCGTAGCCAAGCTGGCGCGACCCCGAGCGATCTGGCTGATGGTACCGGCCGCGGTTGTGGATGCCACAATCGCCGAACTCGCCCCGCGACTCAACGAGGGCGATATCATCATCGACGGCGGCAACTCGTACTACATCGACGACATCCGGCGTGCGAAAGAACTGCGCGGGAAAAAGCTCCACTACGTCGATGTCGGAACGAGTGGAGGGGTGTTCGGGCTGGAGCGTGGATACTGTTTGATGATCGGGGGCGAAGAGGACGTGGTGAAGCGGCTGGAACCAATCTTCGCGACGCTTGCCCCGCCGCGCGAGTCCGCTCCACCAACTCCCGACCGTTCGGGAGGCGGAACGGCCGAACATGGTTATCTGCGCTGCGGACCCAGTGGCGCGGGGCACTTCGTCAAGATGGTTCACAACGGGATTGAGTACGGGTTGATGGCCGCGTATGCGGAGGGGCTGAACATTCTCCAACACGCCAACGTCGGCAAGCAAACCCATGCTGCGGACGCCGAAACCACTCCGCTGCGAACCCCCGAGCATTACCAGTACGACCTGAATGTTGCCGAGATTGCCGAACTGTGGCGGCGCGGAAGCGTGATTGCGTCGTGGTTGCTCGACCTCACGGCGCACGCTCTGGCGAAAAGCCCCGATCTGGCGCAGTTCACGGGTCGTGTATCGGACTCGGGCGAGGGGCGGTGGACGGCGTTGGCGGCGATTGAGGAATCGGTTCCGGCACCCGTACTGAGCGCAGCGTTGTTCCAGCGATTCTCCTCGCGTGGGGAAGCCGACTACGCCGACCGGCTCCTGTCGGCGATGCGGTTCGAGTTCGGCGGCCACCAGGAGAAACCCGGACACTGAACCGGATTACTTCCCCAGCTTGCTGCCGGCGTCGCGGTCGGCCAGCACCATCGCGTGCTCCTGACGAACCCGGCCAGCCGGGATGCTCGAATCCGCAGCCCGGAGCCGAACAAGCATGTCAGCTTTCCCCGCGCCGGTGACCAGCCACAACACCAATCGCGCCCGGTCGAGCGCTGGGTACGTCAGGGTCATCCGGCGGCGGCCCTGATACTCACCCGTGACCGCTACATCCCGGTCGGCGACATCCAGGACCGGGGCGTTCGGGACAAGCGAAGCGGTGTGGCCATCCGGGCCGAGTCCGAGGTGAACGAGGTCGAGAACCGGAGGGCTACCCGCAATGGCTTCGAGAGTGTGGAGATAGCGAGTTGCGCCGGTAGCGAGGTCGGGATCGGTCACCGGCATCGCCAGAATCTGTTCGGGAGGGATGGGTGCGAGCAGGCTTTCGCGGAGATGCGTGAGATTGCGATCCGCGTGGCCATCCGGAGCAGCCCGCTCATCCACCTGGGCGATGTAGACGCTGCTCCACGGAATATCTTCGGTCGATAAGTGACGCAGCATCTGCCAGGGAGTTGTTCCGCCGCTGACAGCGAACACGAAGCGGCCCCGCGCCAGGACCGCTTTCCGGGCCTCCTCGGCCACCACGGCCGCAGCACGACGGGCGGTCATGTCGGCGTCAGGTAAGATCTCGAAGTGCATGATGGACTCCACAACCTGGTTATCACAATTCGGCAGCTACCACAGAACTCAACACGCGCGACACGATGAGGCGAGAGGCAGTTTATCGGACAATCAGCTCCGGGCGAAGTGCGTATCTGTTTGCAGGTTTTCGTGTTCGTCGTGCGGAGTGTGCCGGGTTTCCACCCTCACGGCGGCACGCCGCGTGCAGAACGCCTGCTGTCCGTTGGTCGTTTCCTGAACCGACGAGGTGAGCCAACGTGCGTAACTTCGACAGCCTGTCCGAGCGGGAGGTGCTGGCACTGGCGATATCGCTCGAAGAAGAGGACGCACGGGTCTACGAGGATCTTGCGGCCGCACTTCAGAAGAATTACCCCGAGGCCGCTGAGGAGTTCCGCCGGCTCCAGACCGACGAGGATGGGCACCGCCACCGTCTACTCGAACTGTACCTTGCGCGGTTCGGCGACCACGTCCCGCTGATCCGCCGGCAGCACATTCGCGGATTTGTCCATCGTGACCCGATCTGGCATGACCAACCGGTCACCCCGGAACAGGCACGAAATCGCGCCGAATTGATGGAGATGGAGACCCGGCGGTTTTACGAGGCCGCTGCTGCGCACGCGACGGACGCCCGTACCCGGCAGTTGCTCGGAGACCTGGCGGAAGAAGAGCGCAAGCATGTTCGTGTCGCCGAAACGCTCGCGACCACGATCCCCGAGCATGGCGCTGCCGCCCGACGCCGACTATTTGTCCTGCAAGTGGTCCAGCCGGGCTTGGTCGGATTAATGGACGGGTCGGTGTCCACTCTGGCCCCGCTTTTCGCCGCCGCGTTTGCCACACACGACAGTCTGTCCACGTTCCTGGTGGGCCTGGCCGCAGCGATCGGGGCCGGAATCAGCATGGGTTTCGCGGAAGCTCTCTCGGACGATGGCAGCCTCACCGGTCGGGGCCAGCCGCTCATCCGCGGGCTGGTGTGCGGACTGATGACCACGCTTGGAGGAATCGGACACACCCTGCCGTACCTCATCCCCAACATTCATATCGCAACATGGTTGGCGGTCGGCGTGGTGATCGTGGAGCTGATTCTGATCACCTGGGTGCGGCACCGCTACATGGACTCGCCCTGGAGTCGAAGCCTCGTGCAGGTAGTGGTCGGAGGACTGCTTGTGTTTCTGACCGGCGTCCTGATCGGCAGTTCGTGACACCCGTCCGAAACGCCCGATGATGGGAGCTATCCAAAACTCCACCGACGCCGTCCAAAGGACTCATTCACGGTCCGTTTGATTGTGGCTGGTTTTCAACGAGCCGCGACCGCCACCGCGGTCGCAGCTCGTTAATCCATGTGACACCTTCAACCCGAATGTGTATGAGAACCACCTGAGTTGTCTGAAATGACACTACCCCGCGCAGCCCTTCACCGTCTCGTCATTCGTGTCCGTTTCGACTTGCGGTAGCGCACGAGCACCATTGCGGCACTCATCGATCACGAATTGCTGGAAGTGGAAAATTCGTTCTTCACGCGTGCCGATGACGCCGCGATGCGGACTGGCTTCGAGTCCGCGCTGAATCGCAGGGTAGAGTCCGCCATCTTCGCGGAACACCCTCTTGGCCACGGCAATCACGATCGGCCGCAGCAACCGCGCCACCGACCAGGAGAGTGGCCCGTGTTTCCTCCCCCGCAGCACAAACAGCGTGCTCCGGTACCGACATGTTGTGGGGGTGAGCGGAAAGACACACATCACCAGACGGTGAACATCCAGAGTGCTCAAGGTGATGTGCGGATGCCGGTTGTAGTGCCAGTATTCCATCGTCGGCTTCTCACCGAGCATCCGCACAAGCCCCGCTTGACGCCGGTTCACCCAGTCATTCGGAATCATCGTTTTGAATGTCGTGAAGGTGGGTTCCAGTTCGTGCCAGGCATTCTCTTCGGTGGGCATCACGCCGAAGGTCTTCGGATGCACGAGCGGGATGTGATACGATTCGAGCGAGTTCTCCAGCACCACCTTCCAGTTACATGCAAAATCCGCTTCCCAGGTGATGGCGTGACGATAGGCGCCGCCCAGATAAGGTTCCCATCGTTCCCACAACGGACCGAGCCATTCCCGCAGCGACGGCCCATGATCGCTAAAGTTCACAAAAACCATTTCGCCGCACGTTTCCAGTCGGAACCGCTTCAGACACGCATTCTCGCGATCCCACGGCCGGAATGCTTTCGCCTCGGGGATTTTCCCTGTACCGCCATCCTTATTGAATTCCCAGCCGTGGTACTGGCAGCGAAACTGCTCGCTGTGCCCGCGTGCCGCATCCGTGAGACGAGTATGGCGGTGTGGACAGACGTTGAGAAACGCCCGGAGTTCCCCCTCGCAATTGCGAAGCAGAATCGGCGTATCCATCAGGTCGAAGGTGAGGAAATCACCCGGTTTCGCGAGATCGCCGGTCGTGCAGAGCGGGTGCCACGCGGAGTGAAAGAGGTGCCGCAATTCGGAGCGATGCTGCTCTTCGGACACATACTGCGCTGGCCGCAACAGATGTCGCAGATGGTGCTGATTTGTAAACATCTTTTTTGAAATGCGGATTGCGGAATAGAAGACAGGCGACTTGCGGAATTTGGGCGGAGTCGCCTGTCCAGGATGGTTTTTAATTCCGCATTCCGCATTCCGCAATCCGCAATTTGCGAAGAATCACTTGCCTTGCAGTTTTTCCATCGTCAATTCCGGCTGCCAGATACTCATGAAGGTCGGCATCTTGGAGCGATCGAGGCCAGGGAGGTTCGGCAGCAGGCCCGCACCCTGGAGCGGGACGTTCGGTGTAATGGCGTAGATCGAACGAGCTGGATCGTTGCCGCGACGGTACATCACAACGCCGGGGCGAGCGTTCAGGCCGGGGCAACCGAGCTGCGAGGCAAGTTGGATCGCGCCATCCAGGTCACTGACCTGATCGACCAGCCCGCGCGACATCGCCTGTGAGCCAGTAAAGATGCGGCCATCGAAGGCGGTCGGGTCGGTTGCAGCGGGCCGGCGCTGCTTGATCTCCGTGGTCAATTGCTTGTGGAATTCGTCAGCCATCGACTGCAGAAGTTGCTTTTCGGCCATCGTCAATGCCCGAGCCGATGTACCGATGTCCGTGAACTCGCCCGACTTGATCGATTGCGGAATCACGTTGAATTGCGCCATCAAATCGCGAAGGTTAAACAGGTTCAGAATAACGCCGATACCACCCGTCACGGTGGCCGGACCCGCAATAATGGTATCCGCACCGGACGCCAGGTAATACGCGCCGCCGGTCGCGGTATCCATCAGGCAGGCAACGACGGGAAGCCGAGTCCGCTCCTTGAATCGCTCCAGATCATGTCGCATCGCAATACACGCCGCCACCCCGCCGCCAGGGCTGTTGACGCGAAGCACAACAGCTTTGACGCACGGATCACAGGAGATAGCTTCCAGTTTCTCGCGGAAAAGTCCGACCGGGTTTTCGCCACACGACAGCGGGCCCACGAACGGCGTATCAAGTATAAGACCGTCCACATCGAGAATGGCAACTCGTTCTGGACCGGGTTGGACCACAACGGGCTTCACATTCCCGGCACTGACACTCACAGGTGGCATATCGAGCCGCGTTTCCACCTGTCCTGCGACCCGCGTTTTGACCACGAGGCGGTCGCTGTGGCAACCGAGAGCGAAGGGTACCGCGAGAAACGCAAAAAAGATGCTGCGCATGGCCCGTACCTGTTTCCAAACCCTAGAATTTGCGGGTTAGCCCCTTCTATCGGTATAACCGCCCTTACCTATTCACTTCATTTCCGGCACAACAGATGCATTCACTCCAACCTTCCTGACCGGACCACCAACAGAGCGATTGGTGCAGGCCACCCGATGGCGATTGGCGGAAGATACCGTAGCTCTCCACACTGCCCAAATTGCCAAAAACGTATCGACTTCCGATACTAACTGCTGTTGCCCGCCGGGACCGGCCGCTTGGGCCCAGAGAATCGGGACGTACCCGGTGCTATTTCCACGGACAGGAGGTCCAGCCATGAGAGGCGAGTGATGGAACCGCGCGACCTCATTGTGTTGACACCTTCGGGAACCGCTGACCCGTCGCTTGCCATCGCCGCCTGCCGGGCAGGTGCGTGCGGCGTGCTCGACCTGGAATTCAGCTCTCCCTCTTCCGCCCGCGAAGCACTCAGCCGGCTGGCTCGTTTCGCCAGCCCTCATTTCGGCGTGCAATTGCGCGCTGATTCTGCTGAGCTGTTCGCTGTCTTGGCTCAGTACAAACCCACGCGAGTAATCCTGGCGGGGAGTGATCGTTCCAACCTGGCAATTCAGATTCGCGAACTGAACGCCGCAGGTATCGAAGTCTTGCGCGAAGCGGTCAGCGTGGCGGAAGCAAAACACGCCGTTGAATTTGGGGCGAGCGGGATCATTCTCAAAGGCCATGAAGCGGGTGGCCGCGTTGGTGCGGACACTTCGTTCGTGCTTGTGCAAAAATGGCGACAGTATGCGGATAAGAACAGCCTGAAGGTGCCTTTCTGGGTGCGGGGCGGGATTGGACCCAGCACATCTGCATCGGCGGTGGTTGGCGGCGCTTGCGGCGTCGTTCTTCACTCGCAAGTCCTCCTGACACGCGAAACACCACTCTCGGCGAGTGTCTGTAAGCGCATCGCTGGGCTCGACGGCAGCGAAACGTTGGTACTCGGCACAAAACTGGGCGAAGGTTACCGCATTTACTCTCGGCCGGACTCTCCTGCAGCACAGGAACTCGCCCGTGAAGACGAACGGCTGCAATCCACAGCTCTTTCGTCAGAGGAAAAGCTTGCGGCGTGGCGCGCAGCAGTGCAGGAACGCGTTGCCGCAGACCCGGCGGAAGGCGTCTGGCTTGTCGGGCAAGCCATCGCCACCGCAGCTCCGCTTGCGGCAAAAGGCATGACCGTCGCAGGTGTGATTCAACACATCTGCGCCCGCGCCAACGCGCAACTGGAAGCCGCCAAGCGGCTCAAACATCTTTCTGAAGAAGCCCCGTTTGCGAAGGTGCATAACACCAGGTATCCAATCCTGCAAGGTCCAATGACCCGCGTGAGCGACACCGCCGCGTTCGCCGACGCGGTCGCCACGGGGGGTGCCCTTCCCTTCCTCGCCCTCGCTCTTCTCCGCAAAGCTGAAACAGAAAAGCTCCTCGCGGAAACCAAGACCAAACTCGGCAAGAAACCGTGGGGCGTCGGTATTCTCGGCTTCGTCCCCAACGAAATCCGCAGCGAGCAACTCGAAGCCATCCGCACCCATCGGCCTCCGTATGCCATCATCGCTGGCGGGCGGCCCGATCAGGCCAAGGAGCTTGAATCGCAGGGCATCCCGACCTACCTCCACGTGCCGTCGCCGGGACTGCTCAAGATGTTCCTCAAGGACGGGGCGCGGCGATTCATCTTCGAAGGCCAGGAGTGCGGCGGGCACATCGGCCCGCGCGCGAGCTTCGCGCTGTGGGAAGCAATGGTCGATGTCCTCCTCGAGGACATCGGCGGGAAGCCAGCAGACGATCTGCACGTTGTTTTCGCCGGTGGCATCCACGACGCACTCTCCGCGAACATGGTCGCAGCTCTTAGCGCTTCGCTGGCCGAGAAAGGCGTGAAGGTCGGCGTGCTGCTCGGCACCGCGTATCTATTCACGCAAGAAGCAGTTCAGGCTGGCGCCATTACCGAACGCTTCCAACAAGAGGCGTTGAAGTGCGACGACACGGTCCTTCTCGAAACCGGCCCCGGACACGCGATCCGTTGCATTCCCACACCGTACGCCGAGGTGTTTGAAACTGAAAAGCACAAGCTCCGTGCGGAAGGCAAATCGCCGCTGGAAATCGGCATCGCGCTTGAACGTATGAACCTCGGCCGCTTGCGTGTGGCAAGCAAGGGCGTGGATCGCGCCTCAACCACAAACGGCAACGGCAGCGGACTGACCGCAGTCCCCTCCGACGAGCAGTTCGCGCGCGGAATGTACATGATCGGCCAGATTGCGGCACTCCGCGACAAAGTGACCACGGTTGCGGAACTACACGCGGATGTGTGCAGCGGCATTCTGCCGGAGTCAGCACTGAGCACTTTACCCGCAACGCCGACCGAGCTTCCGCCACCGCCGCCCTGCGATATCGCGATCGTCGGGCTGTCGTGCTTTTACCCCAATTCCACCGGATTGTGGCAATACTGGCAGAATATCCTCTCGAAGACGAACGCCGTCATTGAGATTCCGCCATCCCACTGGGACTGGCGACCGTACTACGACCCCGACCCCCGCGCACGCGACAAGATTGTGTCGAAGTGGGGCGGGTTCATGTCAGACATCGTCTTCGATCCGCTGAAGTTTGGCATTACGCCAAAGTCGATTCCGAACATCGAACCGCTGCAACTCCTGTTGCTCGAAGCGGTGAATCAGGCACTCGGCGACGCGGGCTACCTCGAACGGCCATTCGCACGCGAACGCACCTGCGCCATTCTTGGCGTGGGCGGCGGCGGGATGCCGCTGTCGTTAGCGTATGGCTTCCGCGCCTGTATGCCGCTCATGGAGTCGATTCCCGGCGTGCCGATCAAGTCGCAGCAGATTCTCGAACTCGGCGAAGGCATTCTGCCGGAATGGACAGAAGACTCGTTCCCCGGCATTCTGCTGAACGTGGCGGCCGGTCGCGTGGCGAATCGCTTCAACCTCGGCGGGCCGAACATGGCGATCGACGCCGCGTGCGGCTCGTCGCTGGCGGCTCTGTATGCCGGCGTACGCGAACTGCAGGACGGCACAAGCGACGTGTCGATCGTGATGGGTGGCGACGCGGTTCAGACGCCATATGCGTATGTCGCGTTCTCGAAGACGCACGCCCTCAGCCCGCGCGGGCGCTGCCGGCCATTCGACGCCGAGGCAGATGGGATCGCGCTGGCGGAAGGAGTCGGCGTGGCGGTCCTGAAACGTCTCGCCGACGCCGAACGCGATGGCGACCGGATTTACGCCGTCATTCGCGGTGTGGGGGCTTCGAGCGACGGACGCGACAAGGGGCTCACCGCTCCACGTGCGGAAGGTCAGCTTCGCGCCTTGCATCGAGCCTATGCTCAAGCTCGCATCAACCCCGCAAATGTGGGCTTGGTCGAAGCACACGGCACGGGAACCGTGGTCGGCGACCAGACTGAAGCCCGTGCGATTGGCCAGCTCTTCCGCGACGCTGGTGGCGATCCGCAATCCTGTGCGCTCGGGTCAGTCAAGTCGATGATCGGGCACAGCAAGTGTGCCGCGGGGCTGGCGGGGCTCATCAAGACCGCGTTCGCGTTATACCACAAGGTTCTCCCGCCGACGCTCGTTGAGAAGCCAAACCCGAAAGCGAATCTCGACGGCGGGCCGCTCTATCTGAACACCGAAGCGCGTCCGTGGGTGCACGGCAAAGCGCATCCCCGCACGGCAGGGGTCAGTGCATTTGGCTTCGGTGGAACGAACTTCCACACGGTGCTGGAAGAGTACACCGGCGACTTCCTGAACCGTCCGAATACAGGACTGCGCCAGTGGCCTGCGGAACTCTTCGTCTGGCGGCGTGCGGATAAAGCCGCAGTGCTCTCATCGCTAAAGCAAGTGCGCGATGCGCTCGCGGCCGGCGCGCAGCCAACGCTCGCCGACCTCGCCGCCAGCGTGTGGCAGAGTAGCCGTGGTCGCGCGGGGTCTGGTACTCCGACGCTCGCCATCGTCGCGTCGTCACTCGATGACCTGAAGGAAAAGCTCACGGCTGCACTCGACGTACTCCCCAAAACGACCGACACGCATACCGACCCACGCGGCATCTACTTCGCTGCTCAGCCGACCGCTTCCAAACTGGCGTTTCTTTTCCCTGGGCAGGGTTCGCAGTACCCGGATATGCTGGCGCAGGTCGCGATGGCGTTCCCCGAAGTGCGCGATACGCTCGACCGAGCCGAAGCAACGCTCGCGGGAACCCTTGAGAAACCTCTTGGCAGATTGATTTATCCGCCCTCACCATTCTCACCTGAACAGGAAGCCGCGAACCGCAAAGAACTCCAGCGAACCGAAGTGGCGCAGTCGAGCATCGGCGCAACAAGTCTCGCGATGTACCGGCTTCTCTCCGCCTTGGGCATCGAAGCCGACTTCTTCGCGGGTCACAGTTACGGCGAATACGTCGCGCTCGCTGCTGCTGGGGCACTGAGCGAAGAAGATCTGCTGCGGCTTTCGTTCAAGCGTGGCCGAGCGATTCGCGAAGCCGCGCAGTCCGCACCTGGGGGAATGATCGCGGCCGACAGTACGGCGGAGTCGATTCAACCTGTGCTTGCGGGCGTGGCGAACGTCTGGATCGCCAACCACAATTCGCCGACGCAAACCGTGATTGCCGGCACCGAAGAAGGCGTCAAGATTGCCGCCGAGAAGTTACAAGCCGCGGGGATACGCTCGCAGCGAATCGCGGTGGCCTGCGGCTTCCACTCGCCGCTCATCGCCGGGGCGAAGCCCGCACTCTCGGCCGCGCTCGCGCAAGCAACGTTCACGGCCCCACGAAAACCCGTCTTCTCGAACACCAGCGCCAGTCCACATCCGGCTGACGGGACGGCTATCGCCAAGCAACTGGCGGAACATCTTGTTTCGCCGGTCCGATTCGCCGACGAAGTGCAGACGATGTACGAAGCCGGAGCGCGGGTGTTTGTGGAGGTCGGCCCGAATGCGGTTCTGACGGGTCTTGTGGGGCAAATTCTGGCGGGCAAGCCACATCTGGTGCTGGCTTCCGATACAAAATCGCGACCGGGTTTGCTCCAGCTTACGCACGTGCTTGGGCAATTGCTCGCGGCGGGGGTATCAGCCAACCTCGACCGACTCTTCGCTGGTCGCGGAGTGCAACCGTTCGACTTGGCGAAGTTCAATGCGGAAACCGGCAAGCCGAAGTATGCGCCAACGACCTGGGTCGTCAACGGAGTGCGTAGCAAACCTCTGAATGCTCCCGAACCGCGACTGTTGGGGCAAGCGCTACCGGAAAACCTGAAAACCGCCGCAGCCCCCGTCAGGAAAACGGATAAAGAACGATCCGCCCCTCCGCAAGGAACAGCGACGCCGGTACCTTCGATGTCCTCCCCGCTCCCCTCGGAGAGAAGGGGAGGCAATACTCCGCCCCCCGCCGTCATTCCTTCGCCCACACGAGTAATGATGCACAACACTGAGACGCCAACCACCCTACCGACCTCCTCCGCAAACGGCCACGCGTACCCGGCGCCGACGGTTGCCCCCGACGGCGCAGCGGCCGTGATGATGCGGTTTCAGGAAGTGATGGCCCGCTTCCTCGACACACAAAAGAGCGTGATGCTCAGCTTCCTCGGCGCGTCAAACGGAGCGATTCCCACTCCGTCGACGAACGGCCACACGACGTATCCGGTTCTCCCACACACCAACGGCACGCCACACAGTAACGGCAACGGCAACGGTCACGTGACCACGCATGCCGTCACACCAATGCCGATGCCGACGCTCGCAACCAACCGCATCGCTGCGTCCATACCTCCTGCTGTACCCGCTGTCCCTGCCTCCGCCGCACCGGTCGCCACCAACGGCAAGCACGAACCGGCACCCACGAAGAAAGCGGCTGCCGTGCTCGACCGCGAAACACTACTCGCTCGATTGCTCGATCTGGTCAGCGAGCGCACCGGATATCCGAAAGAAGCACTCAGCATCGACCTCGATCTCGAGGCCGATCTGGGCGTCGATTCGATCAAGCGGGTCGAGGTTCTTGGTGCGTTGGCCGAAAGCATCGAAGCTGGGGCTGACGGGAAGCAGCCCAACCTGGAGATGGAAAAGCTCTCCGTCATCAAAACACTGCGCGGCATCGCCGATTACGTGATGAGCGCGATCAACGAGTCTGCTCCGTCCGCGGTTGCGGCAAGCCCTTCCACAAACGGCAAACACGATTCCCCCACGCCGAGCACCAACGGCGATCTTCATCCTGGCGCGAGGCAAGGCGAAGTTCAACGGCTCGTCGTTCGGTTGGTCGATACGCCGTTACCGATTCGCCCGACGTTCGCTCCCCCAGCGGGCACGATCATCATCACGGACGATCAACTCGGGTCAGCGCAGGAACTTGCCGATCGTCTCGCCGAACTCGACGTGAAGACTGCCCTCATTCGCCACGGTACTGGCGCGGGCTTCGCCACGGATCTCACCGACCCCGCGGCGGTCGCGGAGCTGATCGCCCGCATTCGCACGGAGTGTGGTCCGGTCTCTGGTCTCGTTCACTTACTCCCTCTCGCGGAACCGCCGGAGGGTGAGTCGCCCGAACAGCGGATGCGGCGGGAAGTGAAATCGCTCTATCTGCTCGCTCGTGAGCTCGAAAACGACATCCGCACAGCGGGGAAGCAGGGTTCAGCAGTGTTGCTCTCCGTCACCGCAATGGGCGGGGCAATGGGCTTTGGCACTGAACTGCCGCAAGAGTTCTTCGCTGGGCACGGCGGTGTCGCGGGCTTCACCAAATGCCTCGGCTACGAGTGGCCAGAAGCCACCGTTCGCGTGGTCGATGTCAACCCGGACACACCAGCGCCACGACTCATCGAGCAATTGCTCGGCGAACTCGGCGACCCGGACGGGCCGTTTGAAGTGGGTCGTGATGACGACCGCCGCGTGACATGGCAAGTCGAACCCGGCCCGCTGGAAAAGGACGCCCCGGCCGTGAAACTGACCGCCAACGATACCATCCTGATTACCGGCGGGGCACGCGGAATCACAGCGAAGGTCGCACTCGAACTCGCTTCGCGTTACAACTCGAAGCTCGTACTCGTCGGCAGTTCACCTGTACCAGCGGCAGAAAGTCCCGACACGGCATCGCTTCAGACCGCAGCGGAAATCAAGGCCGCCCTGCTGAAGCAACACCCGGGCGAAAAGCCCGCCTCGATCGAAGCCGCCTACAAGCGACTTCTGAAGGATCGCGAGATTCGCGCCAACCTCGCTGCGATCCGTTCTGCGGGGAGTGTGGTTGAATATCGCTCCGTAGATGTGCGTGATTCACAAGCGTTCGGCGCCCTCCTTGATGAGCTGAAAGCTGGAGGGGGAATCGCGGGCGTCATTCACGGCGCAGGTGTGATCGAGGACAAACTGCTTCGCGACAAGACTCCGGAATCGTTCGACCGTGTCTTCGGTACGAAGGTCGAGAGTGCATTAACACTTGTCCGCCACCTCGATCCCGCCAAACTGAAGTTCTTCGCGCTCTATGCATCCATCACCAGCCGTTACGGCAATCGTGGGCAATCCGACTACGCCGCCGCAAACGAAGTGTTGAGCAAACTCGGATGCGATCTCGACCGCAAATGGCCGGGTCGCGTGGTTTCGATCGCCTGGGGACCGTGGGCGGAAGTCGGGATGGTTGCGGAACTGGAAAAGCATCTCACCGCACGCGGACTGAAACTGATCGCGCCGAGCGTGGGTGCTGGCTTTGCGGTGGATGAAGTTATCTTTGGCGCGAAAGGCGAACCGGAAGTCGTCGTTGCCGGCGGGACAGAAACCGCTGCCAAGCCAGGGCGTGCCAAGAACGAACCCGTCGCTGCCAGCGCGGAGTAAGCAGCGCAATTCCCGGACTATTTCCAGGGGTTGAAACCCTCTTGGGTTTCAACCCCTGGTTCGCGATGGCTGAATCAATGACTTCCACTCTCGTTCAACCCCCACAGCTCACCACACCCATCTCCGGATGGGATTCCGAACTCTTTGTCTTCCGCGCCGATGATCGCGGTGCTCTGTGCGAGCATGTATTGGCGACTGCCGCGAGCGTGGGGCAATACTCTGCTGGTCTGCTAGCCGCGTCACTCGCGGCACAACTCACGCCGGGGGGTGCGCGACTCGCCGTGGTCGCGTCCTCGATTGAAGACCTTCAGAAGAAGCTTCAGCGTGCCGCCGCCAAACTGAATGATCCGAAGTGCCGCCAGATTCGCGACGCCAGCGGTATCTACTACTTTGACCAACCTCTGACCGCCCAAGGGACCGTCGCACTGTTGTTCCCCGGCGAGGGCGCGCAGTACCTGAACATGCTCGCGGATCTCTGCGGGGTGTTCCCGGAAGTGGAAGAAACCTTCGCCTGGTGCGATCAACTCGCAGCCGAAGCCGGTCGTCCGGAGGCGTCGCTGCGTCGCGTGCTTCACCTGCCGCCCGATGCCAGCGCCGAAGAAAAAGCAGCAGCCGAAGCGGAACTTCGCGGATTGGGGCCGTCCATCTTCGGCGTGTTGCTCGCCGATCTTGCGATCTACCGCATTTTGGAGAAACTCCGAGTTCCGGTATCGGCGATAGCTGGGCACAGCGCCGGCGAACTCGGTGCGCTCCTCGCGAGCGGTGCAATGGAATCCCAGAACCAGCACAGCTCCCGCCTGCCGGAAATCATGGAGATCATGCAGCGCCAGGAGGATGAGGCAGGTGGCCCGGATGTTGCGCTTCTGGCGGTGGGTGCGAGTAAAGCGACGATTGTCGAAGTCGCGAATGCCGTGGCCGGCGGGGCCGTGGTCGTGGCGATGGACAACTGCCCGCATCAGTGCGTGGCGGTCGGCCCAACACATCTGGTTGCAGCGGTGGAAAGCGCTCTGACCGAGCGCGGCGTGATCTGCGAGCGACTGCCATTCAAGCGGCCGTATCACACGCCACTCTTTGAGCCCTATATGGGGGCGTTCCGCGCACTGTTTGCCGAGGTGCCGTTCCACGCGCCACACACACCGATCTATTGCTGCTCCACCGGGACGAAGTTCCCCACCGATCCGGCAGCCATGCGCGATCTTGCTGTCAACCACTGGGTGATGCCAGTGGAATTCACACGCATGATCGAAACGATGCACCACGACGGCGTGCGGTTGTTTGTGGAATGCGGTCCGCGCGGAAATCTCTCGGCTTTCGTGGAAGACATCCTACGCGGCAAACCCTTCGCCGCGATCCCGGCGAATGTGCCTCGCAAGAGCGGACCCACGCAGATCAATCACATGGTCGCGCAGTTGGTGGCGCACGGTGTTGAACTGGAGTTGAGCGGGTTGTACGAGGGGAGGATTGGCGAACCCGGAGCGTTAGCGACGGGGTGTGAGGAAGAACCTGTCGCTAACGCTCCGGGTTCGCCTGCCTCCATCCTCCACAATTACCTCGACGTAATGGAACAGTTCCTCGACACGCAGCGAGAGGTGCTGACGGCGTTTCTGAACAGTCATTCCTCATCCGCCGCGTTGTCGCCGGAGTTGTTCGCGTCGCTCGATTTTCCGCTTCCGATTTTTGATTCCGCCCCCACCACCCAGTCTCCAGCGCTTCCTCCATTCGCGCTCGTCGGCGAGATTCTCCATTATTCCCCCGGCCACGAAATCGTCTTCCGCCGCGTGCTCGACGAGCGCGAAGATCTGTACGCCGACGACCACACACTCGGCGGTCGCGGGGTGAGTCGCGAGAACCCCACTCAGAACGGCTTACCCGTTCTGCCGATGACGTTCAGCCTCGAAGCGATGTCTGAGGCCGCATCGCTGCTCGTGCCGGGGAAAGTTGTGATCGCGATTCGCAATGTCCGGCTCTTCCGCTGGCTGCCATTCGACCCGCAACCGACCACACTCGAAGTTCGTGCCGCTGTGGCGTCGGTCGATCCTGAAAACGGCGTCGTAGAAGTGAAAGCCGACGTGCGCGACCTGGGCAATTCGTTCCTTCGCGACGGAGCAAACAAGCCAGCGTCGGAAGCGGTCATTGTTCTCGCGGATCATTACCCCGCCCCGCCCGCAACACAGTCCTTCGTGCTCACCGAAGAAACGAGATGCAAGTCCACGATCGAGGACCTCCGACGGAATATGTTCCACGGTCCGATCTTTCAGATGCTCCGCACGCTCGACCGCACGGGGCGTGAAGGAATTGAAGGAACTCTCGAAGTACAACCGCGCGACACCTGGTTCCGCTCGAACCCGCAACCCCACATCGCCATCGACCCAGTGCTGCTTGATTCCGCGATGCACATTCTCGGTGCATGGCACCTCGAGCAACCCGACTGGACCGGCCGTATTCTGTTGCCGTTTGAAGTTCAACGCATCGAATATTTCGGCCCAACACCGGAAGTCGGTTCCTGGCTCGTCACGCGCGGCCACAACGAACAGGAATCCGCACGGCACTACCGCCACGGTCTGGAAGTGTTCGATCAGAGCGGCAACCTCTGGCTGCGGATGACCGGTGCGGGCTATTGGCGTTTCTACCTGCCGTTCGGGCACGTTAACTTCTTCGGTCCGAAGGATGAATACTTCCTCAGCTGCGACTGGCCGGAAGCGGTCCCGGCAGTTGGCTCTGGTTCGGCTTCCGCAATCCGCAATCCGCAATCCGCATTTCCCCGGTGTCATTTCCTCGAACCGCCAGTCGATCTGAAGCAACCGGTTCTGCGAGCTGCGGGGGCTCGCGTGACGATGACTCCGCGCGAACTCGACACGTTCCTGAACTGGCAAGGTACCGACGCGGAACTCAACGACTGGTTCTTCGGCCGAATGCTCGCAAAGGACGCCGTACGTGCGGCGTGGAACAAGAAACACGGCGAGGCGATGTTCCCGGCGGATATTGAAACCGAAGACGCCGGCGACCGCATTGTGTGTCGACCCCGAGGCGAGCCCAAGAGTGAGCCATTCCCGCCGGTCCGCGTCGCCATTGCGGAGGGAAAGGTCGCGGCGTTCGCGGCGTTCGCGGAGCGTCTGGGAATTGCGCTCGTCGCCATCGCGAAGAACGCTCCGCCCGAAATCGAACGCGAAGCGCGAACGCGGGTAGCATGTGCCGCCGTCGCGGATGCGCTACGCATGCCAACCGAAAAGTGCCGGCTGGTTTCGCTCGACGCGACGGGAGCGGCAATCGTTGAAATTGAAAAAGAGCGTGTGCGCGTTCAAACGGCACGACAGAAGGATGCAGTCGTCGCTACCACCCTTTGTGAGGCGGGTTAATGCGGACGACCAACGAACTACTCACCGACCTCGCGGAGGTCGTGCGGGATACGTTTCCCGACCGCGACTTTCCGGACTCGGTCGATCTCTCCACTCGCGTTTTCGGCGATCTGGGTCTTGCGTCGATCGAACTGGTCGTTCTCGCGGAGAGGCTCGACGCATACTTCGGCTGCCGATTGCCGTTCGGCACATTCCTCAAAAGTTTGCGCGATCGCGGCGCGGACGATCTGGAACTGGGCGAATTGGTGAAGTTTTTGCAACAGTATGTGGGGTGATGGATCGCGATGGTGTTGTTGGGTGGGACCAGACTTTGCGCAGGCCCACCATCTTCTAGAAAATGGTGAGTCTCCGCAAAGCCTTGTCCTACCCTACAAGAGCCACCATGCCCGAAGTTGACGTCAACGGCACGCGACTGTATTACCAGCAAACCGGCGTGGGGCCGGATGTGGTTCTGGTTCATGCGGTCACGAGCAATCAAGCCGTGTGGGTGTTTTCCGGACTGGTCGATGCGCTCGCTGAGCATTTCCGCGTAACGACTTACGATCTGCGCGGTCACGGCATGAGCGCCCGGCCAGTGAGTGGCTACACCTCACAGGTGATGGCCGAAGACTTCCGTCAGCTCCACGCCGCCCTCGGGCTTGCGCCCGCGTTTCTCGTTGGGCACAGTTTTGGTGGAGTGGTGAGTATGCACGCGGCGATCGAGGCGCCAGAGTGCGTTGCCGGGGTCTTGCTTTCGGATTCGTTCTTCCCAGCGCTCAAGCATATTGAGCCAAACTTTGGCCGCATGAATATCTGGATGGACCTTCGTGAGACGTTTAGAAAAATAGGCGTTGAATTGGGCGAAAGGGTAGACTTTTCTCGCCTCTTCCGCGAAACTGCCTCTCTCCCGGCTGAGCAGATGAAAGCGCTGGAAGAGATTTATGGTGCGTTTGGTCGCGGCTGGTTGCGGCAGTTACCCAAGCTCGCCGAGACGACGTGCGGTGAGGAGGTGTTGCAGGAAGCGGGACTTACAGCCGACGCTCTGATAGGCATCCGACAACCCATTGTTGCACTCTATGACGAATTCTCCCCCTTCCTTGCGACGTGCCGGTGGCTAGAACAACACCTTCCACGCTGCGTTGCGGAAATCATACCCGCCGCGAAGCACCTGGCGATGCTCGACAATACCGCTGGCTTTACCGATGCGGTCAAACGACACCTGAACCGACTCGCCGGCTGAGCCGGTACCGACGATGTACTTCGTTTCCTTCATCCTGAAGAACCTGACACGACGGCCGGTTCGCACCGTACTCACCGTTCTGGGTCTGGCGGTCACGGTCGGCAGCATGATCGCGTTTCTCGCGATCAGCCACAACGTCAATGCGTCTGCCGAGCAAGCTGTACAGGGCTTCGATCTCCAGGTCATGCAGTCGGGCAAGTCGAGTGGGCTAAACAGCGATTTCAGCGAGGCGCTTGTCGAAAGAGCCCGAAAACTCCCCGGAGTGGCGCAGGTTGCCGAGGGCATCGCCGACATGGCGGACATGCGGCGCAGCAGCGGTGCCGTCGATTCGGTCCTCATTTTGGGCTGGAAAGTCGATAACTTCGGTTTCGAGAACATGAAGATTCTCGACGGCCGCAAGTTTGGACCGGACGAACGACATGTGGTGCTCCTGGGCAGCATGTTGGCCCAGAATCTGAACAGGAAGGTGGGCGACCAATTGGTACTGGGTGGGGACACCGATCACCCCTACGAAGTAATCGGGATCTACGACAGCCCGCTCATCTTTGAGCGCGGCGCGGCAGTTGTGCCATTCAAGGACGCGCAGGAGATTACCGGCCGCAAAGGCCGCGTGACTGGCTTTTCCATTCGCGTGCAGAAAACTTCTGCCGACAACCCCGACGAGGTCGAAACGGTGCGCAAGGAGGTTGAGGCGCTGCGCGACCCGGAAGACCCGACCGTGCGGCTAACGGCTCAGTCGCCAGACACCTTCGTCAAGTCTCTGCAACAACTCAAGCTCCTGCGTGCGGTCGCGTGGCTTGTTTCGGTGATTGCGCTGGCGATCGGCATTATCAGCATGTTGAACACGATGGCGATGTCGGTACTCGAACGCACGCAAGAGATTGGCATTCTCCGTGCGGTCGGCTGGCCGCCTATGCGGGTCATCCTCATGGTGCTGGGTGAGGCCGTATTGCTGTCGCTGGCAGCCGCCGCCGGTGGCACTGCAATTGCGGCAGTGGGTCTGCAAGGGTTAACCCTCGCGCCGAAGGTGAATGGCTTTATCGAACCGCACATCCACTGGTCGGTCGTGCTGCTGGGAATGGGAATTACGGTGATGATTGGGCTGCTTGGCGGGGCGTACCCGGCGTACCGAGCTTCGCGGCTCCTGCCAACGGAGGCCATCCGTCATGATTGACGAGACAGACCCGAACGGCGATCTGCTCTTCGCCGATCGACTTTACAAAACCTACCCGGATGGCGATGTTCACGCAATCAACGGGGTTTCACTTCGCTTGCGCGAAGGCGAGTACGTTGCCATCACTGGCCCATCCGGTTGTGGTAAGTCCACCCTGCTGAATGTTCTCGGAGCCCTCGACCGACCGGACAAAGGCGAAGTCTACTTCCGTGGCGAAGCCCTCTCTCGTCGGCGCGATCTGGATCACTTCCGCGCCCGGCAAATCGGTTTTGTGTTTCAGTCGTTTTTCTTGCTCCCCGCCCTGACTGCTCGCGAGAACGTGCAGATCCCGATGTTCGAAGGGGAATCGATGCCGGCCCGCGAACGGGCGAAGAAGGCGGATGCACTCCTGGAACTGGTCGGCATGTCCAAACGCGCCGATCACCGGCCAAACAAGCTCTCGGTTGGCGAGCGGCAACGGGTTGCCCTGGCTCGCGCGCTGGCGAATAATCCGTCGCTACTTCTCGCGGATGAGCCAACTGGCAATCTCGACTCAGAGAACGCCGACAAGGTTCTCGACCTGCTCACCTCGCTTCAGAAAACGCACCGGCTGGCGCTTCTGGTGGTGACCCACAGTGACGAAGTGGCCGAGCGTGCCGACCGCGTGGTGCGAATGAAGGACGGCAAAGTCGTGGCTGACTCGGGCTCGGATCTCCTCCCCACCCCTGACCCCGCCGCCACCGGCTGAGTTCGCACTCGGACTCACGGGCTCTCACTTCATCGCTCTGTTGTGGCTTCGTGCCGAACAGGTGCTTCAGCCTTCGCTTCTGTTTCCATTCGGCTTTCCCACACAGTGTGATCGGCTGTTTCCACCGTTCGGGTTTGTTCGTCATCGTGTGCGGTTCTCGCTGGGAGCGCGGGTGGCGAACTCATGCACGGTTCTCCAACGGGTCCGCTCAAAGGGTTTGTGCATCCCCAAAATACCACTGGGCTCCAGAGGACGCTGCCACGCCACCGTGATTCTAACCGATATTCGCCGAACGAAACAGACCGCGGAGTAACCCGCGGCCTGTTCGCGTTCTTCGCGGTTGGCGTTTACTTCTCGACCTGTGGTGTGGAAGGCTCACGGCAACGCCGGGTTCCTCGACCTGATCAGTCAGGTGGAACCACGACTCGCGAGGTTGTTCCAGGCCACCTGACTGATCAGGTCGAGGAACCCGTAAGCGGTGCTGGAACAGCCTTCCTCGCGTGGTGTCGCCTGGTAATTGCTTGGGCGACGCAACATCGCCCTTGTGCAAAGCACTGAGCTAAACCCAACCCCGAAGAACTCGTCGAAGGTACCGCGCAATCGGGCGACGGGCAACAGGTCACGCCGTACTTGTTCGTAGTTCGTAGTGACCGGCTTCACCCGGTCGGGACGCGAAGCGTCTCCATCGCCTCTTCGCGGCGAGACCCGCTGAAGCGGGTCAGTACGAACATCATCCTCGTGTCGCGGTCACACGAATCTTGCCGCTTCCTGGGCTCGTGATCTTCCCAACCACTACGTGCGCCAGCGTACCGGCCGCTTCGAGCGCGCGAGCCACTTCCTCCGCGGTCTTCTCCGGGACTGCGGCAAGCAATCCGCCCGATGTCTGCGCGTCGCTAAGCAATAGTTGTTCCTCCGGCGACACACCCGAGCCATACTCGACCCAATCTGCGAGAAACTTCGCGTTGGCGCGTGTTCCACCTGGGGCAATACCGGCCTTCACATACTCTCGTGCAGCCGCGAGCACCGGCACGCGATCCGCCCACACTTCCGCCGTCACGCCGCTCGCGGCGGTGATATTCCGCAAGTGACCGAGCAGCCCGAAGCCGGTCACGTCGGTGAGGGCATGAACCTCGAAACGCGTGAGCACATCCGCAGCAGCGCGGTTCAGTGTCGTCATCACGTGAATGGCCTCTGCAATTGCGCCCTTCGCATCCTGATCGTTCTTCGCGGCGGTGGAGATGATGCCAAGTCCCAGCGGCTTGGTTAGAATCAGCACGTCTCCTGGCTTGGCGCCAGCGTTACTCAACACGCGAGCCGGGTGAACGGTGCCCACCACCGCCAATCCAAAGATGGGTTCTTCGCTCTTGATGGTATGTCCGCCAACGATCGCGATGCCCGCTTCACTAGCCACGGCGCTGGCACCCGCCAGGATCTCGCCCAGCACCGCGGCCGGCAATGAATCCGGGAAGCCGACGATGCTCAGCGCCGAGAGCGGCTTTCCGCCCATCGCGTACACATCGGATAGCGCATTCGCAGCCGCAACGCGGCCGAAATCACGCGGAGTATCCACGATTGGTGTGAAGAAATCGGTGGTGAGTACCAGCGCCAATTCATCGGAAAGCTTATAGATCGCGGCATCATCGGCGGTCGAGCTACCGACTAGCACATTCGGATCGGTGACGGGTGGAAGTAAGCCGAGCAGAGGTAAGAGAAAGCCCGGCGGGTGCTTCGCAGCACAGCCGGCCCGCTTCGCGAGCTTGGTGAGTCGAAGTGGTTCTGTGGTGCTCATATTGGCCTCCGGCACGGGGTTACATGTAAGTTGCTCTGCCAATACTGGTGGGGTTGGGGTCGTATTTTGCTTGCTTCGATGCGTCTTTACCCAAATCGCGACAACCTCGACCACGGTTTTGGCTGAGCCCGTTTGGTTGCTCAGCCAAACCGTGGGTCGGTTGTCGCCTGTTGCTTGCTTCGATGCGTCTTTACCCAAATCGCGACAACCTCGACCGCGGTTCTGGCTGAGTCAGTTTGGTTGCTCAGCCAAACCGTGGGTCGGTTGTCGCCTGTTGCTTGCTTCGATGCGCCTTTACCCAAATCGCGACAACCTCGACCACGGTTTTGGCTGAGCCCGTAATGTAATGAATGGTCGCACAGCTCTATCGGATTAGGTATGATCTGAGTACCCACCTGCCCGGACCGAGCATGCACCGTACCGCTCTCATTACTCTTCTTGCCTTCTCCGCATCAGCCGCCGTGGGAATGGGGGACGAGAAACCCACCGCCCCGCCGCCACGAGCTGCCGTCGATTTTGCAAGCGACGTACAACCGATTCTGGCGAAACACTGTTACACCTGCCATGGGCCGGACAAACAACGCGGCGGATTCCGACTCGATCGCAAGCCGGATGCGCTTCGCGGCGGCGATTCGGGAACAGCAATTGTACCCGGCAAGACGGCAGAGAGTTTACTTCTGAAGAAACTGACCAGCACCGACGCAAAGGAACGGATGCCGCTCGGGCGCGATCCACTTTCGGCCGAACAGATTCGCACGCTCTCTGCATGGATCGAAGCAGGCGCGCCATGGCCTGCTTCTACTGAAGTTGTTGAGAAGCACTGGGCGTTCCAACCCGTAAAGCGGCCAGCAGTACCTGAGATCAGCAATCCGACCAGCGAAATCCGCAATCCCATCGACCGCTTCATTGTTGCCAAGCTCAACGCCAACGGCCTCGCGTTGTCGTCAGAAGCACCTCGCCGAATACTCATCCGACGGCTGAAGTTCGACTTGCTTGGTCTTCCGCCAACTCCGGAAGAAGTGGAAGCGTTCGTCGTGGACAAATCGCCCAACGCATACGAAAAACTGGTCGAACGTTATCTGGCGAGTCCGCATTACGGCGAACGGTGGGCGCGGCACTGGCTCGATGTGGTTCGCTTTGCAGAATCGGATGGTTTCGAAACCAATCAGCCGCGGCCCAACGCTTACCACTACCGCGATTACGTCATCAAAGCACTCAACGACGACAAGCCGTACGATCAGTTCGTTCGGGAACAACTGGCCGGGGATACCCTCGGAGCCGACGCCGCGACAGGCTTTCTTGTGGGTGGGGCGTGGGACGCCGTGAAAAGTCCCGACCTCACGCTGACGCTCAACCAACGTGCCGATGAACTGCACGATATGGTCGGCACCACGAGTTCCGCGTTTCTTGGCCTCACGGTGGCCTGTGCCCGCTGCCATGCACACAAGTTTGACCCAATTCCGCAACTCGATTACTACCGCCTCAAGGCCGTCTTCGCAGGCGTGCAGCACGGTGAACGCCCAGTGCGAAACGGCGACGATGCCGCACGCAAGAAAGAAGCCGAGCGATTACGTTCGCAGCTTGCCGAACTGGAAAGCAAACTGGCCGCGATGGAACCGCTCGCGGACCCCGCCGCTACGGACCCACGCCGTCCAGCCGTCAACCCGCGACTCAACACCGAACGCTTCAAGCCGATCAAGGCGAAGTTCGTACGATTTGTGATCTTTGAAACAAACAGCGTCGAGCCATGTATCGACGAACTCGAAGTCTTCACCAGCGGACTGAAACCGGCAAATGTGGCCCTCGCCTCGACTGGAGCGAAGGCGACTTCTTCCGGCAATTACCCGAACGCGCCAAGCATTCACCGGCTGGAGTTCATCCACGACGGCAAGTATGGCAACGGCCGCAGTTGGATTTCAAACAAGCCCGGCCGCGGCTGGGTGCAGATCGAACTCGCGGAAGCAGTCACCATCGACCGTATCGCGTGGGCGCGTGATCGCGAGGGGAAATACACCGACCGCCTTGCAACGCGTTACCGCATCGATGTTTCTCTCGATCGCGAAAGCTGGGTGGTTGTCGCGTCGTCCGATGATCGCGCCGAGTTCAATACTGGAGCCGCAACGCTGGTTCCGGCGGGATTGACACCGGGGAACGTGCGGCGTGGATGAAGCTCACGCAGCGCATCGCCGAACTTCGCAAGCAACTGACGGACCTCGGCCGTGCGCAAATGGCATACGCGGGGCGGTTCATGACGCCGGAAGTAACACACCGGCTCAATCGCGGCGAGGCAACGCAGAAGAAAGAAGTGGTGGCGCCGGGTGTGCTCACCGAGATTGGCCTGACGATCTCCATCCCCGAGAATGCCACCGACGCCGAACGCCGCGCTGCTCTTGCGAAATGGATCACCGATCCACGGCATCCGCTGACGGCTCGCGTTATTGTGAACCGACTGTGGCAGCATCATTTCGGCGTCGGCATCGTGGATACACCAAGTGACTTCGGCCGCAATGGTACCAAACCCACGCACCCGGAGTTACTGGATTGGCTTGCATCGGAACTGGTGAACCCCAACCACAAGCTCGGGAATGACGTGACGTCCTGGTCCCTGAAGCACATTCACCGACTCATCGTCACCTCGGCCACCTATCGTCAGTCATCCGCCGCGAACGCGGCCAGTCTGGCGAAGGACGCGCAGTCGCGATTGCTGTGGCGTTACCCCCCACGACGGATTGAAGCAGAGCCGATCCGCGACGCCATCCTGTTCGTGAGCGGCAAGCTCGATCTCACGATGGGCGGGCCCGGCTTCGACCTGTTCGAGCCGAACAACAATTACGTGAAGGTATACACGCCCAAGAAAGAATTCGGCTCAGCCGAATTCCGCCGGATGATTTACCAGCAGAAGCCGCGAATGCAGCTCGACGATACGTTTGGCGCGTTCGACTGCCCGGATGCGGGCCAGATTGCCCCGAAGCGCAACGTCTCCACAACTCCCCTGCAAGCGCTGAATCTGCTCAATAGCAACTTCATGCTGCAGCAAGCCGGGTACTTCGCCGAACGCGTGAAGAAGGACGCTGGTAGCGAACCCGAGGCACAGGTGAAACACGCATTCGCACTCGCGTTCCAGCGATCTCCGAGTGCGAAGGAACGTGTTGCCGCGTTGAAGTTGGTGAAGGATCACGGCCTCATGGCGCTGTGCCGCGCCTTGCTGAACGCGAATGAGTTCGTGTTCGTGGATTAAGGCGAGCCCTGCCCGCAAGGGCAGCGGGTCATGTGCAACCCACCGCCCTTGCGGGCGGGGTTCGCCACCGTTCGCCACCCGAGGTTCACAGAATGTCCGCTCGTGCGTTCCTCGACCGCCGCGCGTTCCTCCGCGACGCGAGCACTGGCCTTGGCGGCATTGCGCTCGCAGCGATTCTGGCGGAGCAAGGCTTGCTTGCGAATGACCGCACTCCTTTGCGCCCCACGATCAAGCCTGAAGAACCGCTCGCGCCGCGAAAGTCGCATTTCGCCCCCAAGGCGAAGCGCGTGCTGACGATCTTCTGTTCCGGTGCAGTCAGTCACGTCGATACCTTCGACTACAAGCCGGAACTGGTGAAGCGCGATGGCCAGCCGCTTCCGGGAAGCGAAAAGCTCGTCACGTTTCAGGGTGAGCAGGGAAACCTGACCCGGCCGTTGTGGGCATTCAAACCGCGTGGCGAAAGCGGCAAGATGGTCTCGGACTTGCTGCCGAATCTCGCGGCGATGGCGGATGAGATGTGCTTCATCCACTCGATGACCGCCAAGAGCAACACGCACGGCCCCGCTGAAAATCAGATGAGCACGGGGTTCACGCTCGACGGCTTCCCCAGCGTCGGGGCGTGGGTGAGTTACGCACTCGGCAGCGAGAACCGCGACCTGCCGGCATTCGTGGCGATTCCCGATCCGCGTGGCGTCCCGCAGGTGGGCCCGAACAACTGGGGGAGTGCATTTTTGCCCGCGGTGTTCCAGGGGACGCCATTCACGGCAGATAAACCGATCCCCAATCTCGCGCGGCCTGCGGGAGTGAGCGAGAAAGCCGACGCCGATACGCGCGATTTCCTCAAGCTACTCAACGACGACCACGCCAAGACCCACGCCAGCGACTCCCAGCTAATGGCTCGCATCGCCAGCTACGAGATGGCCGCGAAGATGCAGTTGCGCGCTTCGCAAGTGGCGGATCTCACGAAAGAGCCAAAACGCATCCACGACGAGTACGACACCGCAGACGCGAACAAAACGAAAGCAGGCTTTGCGCGAAACTGTCTGCTGGCGCGGCGACTACTCGAACGCGACGTACGTTTTGTGCAACTCTTCAACGGTTCCTATGCAATGGGGGAAGGCGTCGGCAACTGGGACGGTCATAAAACACTAAAACCGCAATACGAAAAGCACGCCGCGATTCTCGACCAGCCCTGTGCAGCCTTGCTCGCGGATCTGAAACGAACGGGCTTGCTGAAGGATACGCTTGTGGTGTGGGTGACAGAGTTTGGCCGAATGCCGACCTTCCAAAAAGGAGCCAGCGGCCGCGATCACAACCCGAAGGGCTTTACCGTTTGGCTGGCGGGCGCGGGCGTGAAGCGAGCACACAGTTACGGCGCAACCGACGAGTTCGGCTACACCGCGGCCGAGAAGAAAGCGACCATCTACGACTTACACGCCACCATCCTTCACCTGCTCGGCCTCGATCACGAACGGCTCTCGTTTTATCACAACGGCATCGAACGCCGACTCACGGACGTGCATGGCCATGCGATCGAAGACATCTTGGCCGAGTGAGGAATGCGAAAGCGAACGGGCCGAAGGCGAAAAGCCTTCGGCCCGTTCTGTTCCCGCGCGTTTACTTCTCATCCTGTGGTGTGGAAGGCTCACGGCACCGCCGGGCGGATTCACTCCGCATGCGGGACTGAACTCCGTTCGGCGGGGTTGTCCCAGACAGTCGCGCATGCGGAGTGAATCCGCCCGAAAGCGGTGCTGGAACAGCCTTCCTCACGATACGTGCCTGGCGGAACGCTCGGACGACGCAACATCGTCCTGTCGCAGAGCGACGAGCTAAACCCATCCGCGGGAATGAGAATAACGTAGTCTGCCAGGAATAGATTCGCAAGCTCCGTTCGAGAGGATCGCGGGTGCCGAAATCCAAACCGAAGTGGTGGGTGTACATTCTGCGTTGCCGCGACGGCACGCTCTACACCGGCATCACCACCGACCTTGAGCGTCGGCTCGCACAGCACAACGCCGGGACGGCGTCGAAGTACACGCGCTCACGCCGACCGGTAACGATGGCCTACCGCGAAGCCGCGAAGACGCACAGCGCGGCACTGCGCCGCGAGATTGCGATTAAAAAGCTCTCGCGTGCCGCGAAGGACGCGCTGATCGCCACACAACGTGCTCGCAAGAGAGCGTGATGACAACCGGAGCCTTTCTTATGATTCGCTGTTCTCTCCTTGCGTTCGCACTCTTTATCAACCTTCGTGCATACGCGGCCGAGCCACCGGCTTTTCGTGCAGAAACGGCTGATGAAGCGAAACAGCGGCACAAACACGTCGCGGAACGCCGCAAGGGCCCTGGCATCATCTGCCACCGCGGTGCATCCGAACACGCCCACGAGAACACACTCGAAGCATTCCGTGCCACATTCCTCCTGGGTGGTGATGGCAACGAGTTCGACATTCGGCAGACGAGCGATGGTGTCCTCGTCGTGTTCCACGACGACATGCTCGATCGTCTTCTCGAAGCCTACGGCGATGTGAGCGATTACACCTGGGCTGAGCTGCAACGGTTTCGCTTTCGCAATCCGGGCAAGTTCGGCGATGACTGCCGCATCCCGACGCTCGTGGAGGTATTCGACTTGCACCGCAAGTATGCGGGGTTGATCCATCTCGACATCAAGCGTTTCGGACTGGATGCCGCAATTGCGGACCTACTCACGAAGATGGATATGTGGGACCACGTCGCGTTTGCAAATCACGATACCGGCGGGGTCATCCTCAAAGACCCGCGATTCAAACCGCAACGATACCGCGCCGGGTTGTACCTCGACCGCAGCGAAGTTTTCCCGGACGCAATTCAGCCGGCGCTGAAAAACCCCGGCGAGCATGTGATCGTTGACGATCCCCGCGGTGTTGCGATTGCACTGGGTCGAAAATTAAGCCCACTCCCGAAGGAACCGGTATCGCGGCAGAAGATTGAGCGGAATGTGACGAAGCGGCTGCGGGAAGCGGACTTGATCGCCGCACTCCGGGCGGCGGACGACTGGGACAAACCCCAGACGGCATTGCCGGGCCGGCTCCTTTCTGGTGCTGCCATCCGTGCGCGAGCTCGCGCACGGATGGCAGCACCAGAAAGGAGCCGGCCCATCCGTGCGCGAGCTCGCGCTGCGGATGCGTTACTCACCATAGGGTCATCGTCGAAAGACGCGTTTGCGGCATTGGAGGACCGCGTTCGCAACCGGAGCCTGCACCAGGACTGGATGTATCACGGTTTCGACGGAGCGATTGCGCTGCGATCGCTCATTCTGCTGCGGGCGCCGAACGCCGTGGACGTGGCACGATTCACACTTTGGCGCGATGACCCGGCGATTGAGCCGGTCATTGATCCGCGCTGGAAGAACCCGCGATCGTGGACCGACTTTCGTGTGAAGATGGTGGCTTTCCCCGCGCTGGCGAAGTGTCCCGGCGTAGCGACCGAGAAGCTGTGTCGCGACTACCTGGCACTCACGGATGAAGAAGCCACCAAGATCGGTCCCCCACAGTTCGAGGAAGCTGGTCGGGCACTCCTGGCCGTAAGCCCGAAGACGGATACGGCACTCGAATTGATGAAACACCGGCTCCAGGTGGTGCGTGGTCGCGCAATCCTCGATTGCCTCGCACGCGCAACACAACCGTGGGCGCTGGATGCGTTGAAGAAGGGCGCAACGCATGCGTTGAATTATCGCACCGAATAAACTTCATCCCGACTTCCCCTTCGCGCCCCAGGGATCAATCTGTTTCAGCTTCTTCACTTGCAACGCCTGGTAGCAATCTTCGAGGTCGAACGATTGCAAAACACCAGGCACGAAGCACGAGAGAGGCCAACTGTACGTTTCCGATTCGGCGACAGTGGCAAAGTTGGTGAGCGCGTTCTTCAGCGTGACACGCGTCACCATGTCCGAAAGCAACGCCGCGAAGGTCGCGGGGATTGTGCCCCAGCCTTTCGCCACCAAATGCACGTCCTTATGGCCGATGTCCTTGAGCCAGTCGAGCACACGAAGAACGTCAAACGTCTTCTGCCCGACATACGGCCGATCGAGCATGAGGCCGTGAATCGCGTAGAAGTAGTCGTTGCCGTAGGGCGCGAGGAACTGATTCGTGCCGCCGCACGTGTCCGGCCGCGATTCGCCGACTCCGCGCACGTCGCACGCGTAAAACGCCGTCTTCGGTTCGGCTTTCACGAGTTCTGCAAGAAGCGGTTCATCCCGCAATTCCGCATCGGCGGAGTAGTGCGAAACGTACAGAATCGCGCGGCCTTCGTCCTTCGGTGGCCGCGAGAGGAGTTGTTGATTGCTGAGGCGGTACACCACCGCGACCGCAGGTGCTTCGGTTTCGAGTATGTAGGTCGTGGCGTGTGGCTTGGGGTATTTCCGCCCGCCCACTGGCCGCAAGATGCGATAGTCCGGTACGCCGTCGCGTTTCGGCAAGGACAGGTGAAGCGTGATCAGTTCTCTGAGTTTCGTCACGTTCAGCTTCTTCACTTCCTTGCGAATCAAATCACGGAGCAGCCCCAGGTCCGTCGCGCGCTCTTTTGTGAACGAGAACACCGTGCGTGACTTCAGTTCACTTACCTGTCCCTTCGTTGCGGCCCACAGGTCTTGTTCCTTCTCGATAGTCAGTTTCGGTTCGGTCTTGGCGTCGGAAATGCCGGTCGCCTTGTTGAACCAGCGGTACATCGCTTCGCGGTTCTCGATCGTGTAGCCGTGTGCGGTCGGGCCGATGTGTAACTTCACGTTCTCTTCAGCCCCGAGCAATTTGTAAATGTGCTTCAACCGGTGATAAGCCTCCTCCGCCCCGCGCACGTCAAAGAAGTCTTTCTCCTTGGCCAGAATGATGACTGGCTTGGGAGCCATGCACGTGAGAAAGTCGGCGTGATCGAGCTCGAGTGCCAGAGCGTGCGGCGGACACTGCTCGGTGTCGGCGGGGAGTTCGTTTTCCATGTTGCGGCGGAAGGTGGTAACAAAGCAGCCCGGTGCAGCCATCGTCCAACGCGTATCAAGGCCACATAGCCAGGTTGTCATCGTGCCGCCGCCGGAGTTGCCCGTGATGCCGACGTGGTTCGGATCGACCTCCGGCCGCGACAGCAAGTAATCCAGAGCGCGAATGCCGTCCCATGCCCGCCAGCTTCCGAAGAACTCGCCGACGAGAAATTGCTGATTCCCCGCAAGCAGGTGTTCCCCCACGCCAATCCCCGGCCGGTGTTCCTTTTCGACGTGTGCATACTGAAGCCGCTCGCCTTGTCCGATGGGGTCGAAGATGAGCACCACATAACCCATATGGGCCAGCCCCTGCCCGAAGGACTGATAGGCGGGTTCAGCTTTACCGGTCAGAGAGTGGCCGCACGAGCCCACGACCCCCGGCAGCTTCTTGTCTTTGGCTGCATTCGGAATGTACAGGTTCGCGGTGGCGTGGAAGCCCGGTCGGCTCTCGAAGATGACCTTCTCGACCGTGTATGTGTCACGTTCGAGCTTGCCGGTGACTTTGGCGTTGAGCGGCGTCTTCTCCGGAAATGTGCCAAAGCACTTCGCAATCTTCTCGCGCACGGTACGAATGTACGCCTCCGCGTCGGCCTTGGTCTTGAGCTTGGCCCGTGCCTCTTGGCCGCGTTTCTCCGCGGCCCGCACCTGCGCAACGTACCACTCCTGCACCGCCCGCGGAAAGCGGTTCAGCGGGGCGAGCGCGGATTTCTCCTGTGCGAATACCTGCGGAAGTGGCAAACCCAGCGAGATGGCAGACGCCCCTGCGGTCTGGAGCCACTGACGGCGCGAAATGGGAAGCATGGGTGGCATGATGAAAGTTCTTCGTTGAGCCTGGCAGTTGGTGACATTACCCGAACGCGAGAGGTTTTGAAAGCATCGCGATTTTCGAACGATTGGTAAGCAAAAGTATCCGTACCACTTCCGCCCCGCTGGCAGCGGGCTATTGGTCTTCGCTGGCTTGTGGGACCTCTGGGAAGGTCCGAGCGGTTCGATTGAGACGGTCACCATCCTGACTGTCGTAGCCAACGAGCTGATTGCACCTCTTCACGATCGCATGACCGCGGTACTCATGAAAGAACAGTTCGACCTGGGGCTAAACCCGAAGTTAAAGCCCGCCGCGTTGCTCTCGCGCCTGGCGCCGCCGAGAGAATGGAGAAGTGGCCCGTCAGCCAGAAGTGAATTATGTGGACTCAATTCTTAAAACCATCTCACAAATCATCGCGCGATTTTCCTTGACAACCCTAAATCTTGCGAGAAAAATGAACGCTCAAATAAAGGCAAATTCGCCCATTTCGCGAAAGGATAGCTGAGATGGACGGAGCTCCCCGTCGAATACCTCCCCTTCAATTACAAAAAACCAAGCCCCAGCAGAAAGAGGATCAGGGGCCTCCGATGCGAATGCTCCGGATCGGCTATCGTAAAGGCTGGCCTGGGCAGATGATCCAGAATTTAGTAACCCACGCCGTCTTCCAGATCGATGGTGGTGAAGTTCAGGGTTATGGACTTGTCGATAAAGTAGGACAGATCATCAACGATAAAGATGCTGTTGAAGAGAAGCACAGAGTGTACACTTGGTTTGAACCAATCCTCATCTTGACTTCTAATCAGTTAACACAATTCTTAAGTCACGCCAAATATGAGGCTGGTCAACTTACATACACCGGAGTTGGTGGGAACTGCTACACACCAATTGTCTTAGCTCTACGATCTCTCCGGGAACTTCTCGAACGGTTCGATCACTCAACTCTGGTTGTGGACGTGGACAGGCTCTTAACCGCTCTACTCGGTCAAAACTATGGCATGGGAACGAGCATCACGAACGCAAGTATCATTTCAGGATTCTCGATGTTCAACATTTTGGGTTCGAATTCGGGTTCAAAGCCGGGCTCTGGTAAGGAGAAATTGGACTGAGGAATATGGATTTCGGATTACCGATGCGTTACCTCCAGCCTCGGGAACGAGATACACTTGGCAGTCAGGGGTCGACGAGCGTGGGGTTCCGGATATGGCTGGCGACACTCTAATGCCCCGCCACCTGATAATCATCATAAAACGGCACATCAATCCGGTAGCCCGCCCCGCTCGTCCTTCACTCCCTCATCGCTTGTCGGTTCCAGCTTCGGCGCAGGCCCGCCGATGACGTGAACCGGCATTCCCTTCGCCTTTACCAGTTCGAGCAACCGTCACACCTCCGGCTCTCGCTCTGCCCACACACCACAACTGCGGCGTCCGCCTGGAACACCAGCGCTGCGTCTCGGCGCTCCACGTCCCTCCCGCGTTCGGCTGCGTAGCTGGCCGCGAGCATGGCAGCGCCAAATCGGCCACAGGTGGATCAATCGGTGAACCTAATCCCGGGAAGCGCGCAACGCAATCCCCTTCCGCCTCTTCCGCAAGATGTGAGAAAGAGCGTCAGCATTTCGCTCCGGCGTGAACTATGTTCCAAGAAACCGCGCGGAGGCAGGCGATGTCCTCGGGTATTCATCCAGCCGAAGAGATTACACAGCGACTTTCACCGGCTCCCCTCCCGTTTCCAACCAATGCTGGCGGCACGCCGAACGATGCGACAAAGCCCTCCCAGCGGCCGCGGTTGCCTGCGAAGTCGCTCGAATTGCCCAGTATTCGGGGATATGAACTCGTCAGCCAACTCGGCCGTGGCGGGATGGGGGTCGTTTATCTCGCCGTGCAGCAGAACCTTCGGCGGAATGTTGCGATCAAGATGCTACCGCCGGAAGAACCCGCAGACTCGCTTGACGTCGCCCGGTTCTTCAGCGAGGCGGAAGCGGTGGCGGCGATCAAGCACCCTCACATTGTGCAAATCTACGAATTCGCCATGTACGATTCGCACCCGTATATGGCGATGGAATACCTTTCGGGTGGGTCGCTGGCGGCGAAGCTACTGCGGCGTGAGCAGCTCATGACGCCAGACGAGGCGGCCACACTGCTCGAAAAGCTGGCGCGGGCCGTGCAGGCCGCCCACGAACAGGGAATCGTGCACCGCGATCTGAAACCTGGCAACGTACTTTTCGACGAAGCTGGTGAACCGCGGGTCACGGATTTCGGCCTGGCGAAGCGGGCAACTTCCAATCTGACCCAGACGATGGAAGTGATGGGTACGCCGGCGTACATGGCGCCGGAGCAGGCCAGCGGGCGCACCAAGTATGCAGGCCCTGCCGCGGACATTTATGCACTGGGTGCGATCCTGTACGAGTGCCTGACCGGATCAGCCCCGTTCGAACAGGTCGAGAAAGACCCCTGGCCCATCTTGCATCGCGTGATTCACGATCCACCGACCAAACCCAGCCAACTGGCGAACGTTCCCATCGATCTGGAACTCATCTGCCTCAAGTGCCTGGAGAAATCCCCCACCGACCGCTATCCGACCGCAGCGGCGCTCGCAGACGATCTGTCGCGATTCTTGAACCGCCAGCCCGTGTCCGTGCGTCCTCCCAGCTCACTCGAGCGTCTGGTGAAATGGGCTCGCCGGCGCCCCACCGCTGCAACGGCATACGCCTTGACGGTTGTCGTGATTGGCATGTTGGGCGTCGGTGCCGTCATCGTGTCGCTGTGGATGAAGGCGCTCGATTCAAAGGAGCAAACGGAATCGGCCAACCGCAACCTCGAGAACCAAATGGAATTGACCACGGAGGCACGCAACAACGCTTTGCAAAGTGCAACCGACGCCAAAGCGGCGCAACGGCAAGTCGAGATACGGGAAGACCAGCTCAAGATCAAGAAGGGGGAACTCGAGAAAGCACTTCTGGGCGAAACAACAGCCAAACACGATCTACAGAAGACACAGCAGGAGTTACTCAGGACCAAATATTACCACGACGTGTCCCTCGCTTATCGTGAATACGCCGAGGGGAACATTGCGCAGGCGGATCGGTTGCTGAATCAGTGTCCCAAGGGGCTGCGCGGCTGGGAGTGGTGGCACTGCCATTCCGTGGTGCATCCCGAACTCGCGACCTTCACGATCCCGAATTGCCTGGATCTCACGTTCTCTCCGAACGGTGACCAACTTGTGGTCTGCACCACCGAATCCCGGATCGAATATCGCAACCCGGACTCGGGCGTACTTCTCAAACGAGTCATCATCCCGGCGCCCGCCGGTTTGAGGAGATGGTTGTCCGGAAACGGCCAACGGTTGCTGGCCGCGACGTGGGACTCAAAATACAATCGTGAGCCGCTTCCCAAGGATTTGTCGAAGGTTGGTGTCGCGAGCGTGTGGGATCCCGCAACGGGGAAGCCACTTGCAAGGTGGAAAGATCTCAACGGCATGTTCTTCTTCTGCTCCGTGTCCGCGGACGGTTCCACTGCCGTGATTACGGGCGATCAGGAAAGTTCACGAGCACAGGCTTACGACCTGAAGACGGGCAATCTGATCGCAGAGCTACCGGACCAGCTCTCCTCCGCCCGCGAATCCTCCATAACGGCCGACGGACGGCTCGCGCTTTCGACCACCATGGACAAGGACCGGTTCGTGTCGCAGACGATCTGGGAAACGAAGACCGGCAAGATCGTGCAACGCCTCGACCACATCCACAATCAGTCATTCGTGTGGATGATTCAGACAAAGCTGTCCCCCGATGGCAGTCACGTCGTCTTCCTCAGCAACACCGGCGACCTCGGCTTCTGGAAGGTCGGCGAGCGGGCTGCTTTCCGGTACCTCATCGGCACTCACACCGGGAACGATTTCCAGATTGCGTTCTCTCCCGATGGGAGTTTGTGTGCCACGGCGGGCAGCGAAGGAGGTATCCGCGTCTGGAAAACGAGCACGGGGGAACCGCTTGGGGTGTTCCACGGCCACCGCGGGAAAATCCACAGGCTCGTCTTCCACCCCGCACAGGACCGACTGCTTTCCATCGACGCGCAGGGACACTGCATAATCTGGCGCATTACCGGAAATCAGGCCGTCAACCAGTTTGCCCCTCCTCGCCCGTGGCAAGTGCCGGTCGCGGTGAACGAGCGCGGCGACAAGATGTACGTACCGTATATCTTCCCCAATCAGACGGACGCCTTACTCTTCCACCGCGAGGGTCAGAAGCAGATCCTCATCCCAAGAAGGGATTATGTGACGGACTATGTCTTTCAACCGGGTGGGAATCTGCTTGCCATCGTCACTGTCAACAACAAGGCGAAGGCGATCGAACTTCGTGACGCAACCAGCGGTGAGCTAAAGCGCAAGATCGACCTGCCTGGTGGTACCGCCGTGAACCTGATGTTTTCCTCCGACGGTACCCGCCTGATGGCCGCTCTGAGTCAGCATTCGCTCATGGCGTGGGAAGTCGACTCAGGAAAAGAAATCTTCAAGGCCCCGTGGTCATTCTTCGGCAAAGGGGCGATATCCGGTGACGGCAAACGAATCGCGTGTGGCTCCGTGGAGGGGTTCGCCTCGGTTTATGACGTGGAGAAAGGCCAAAAGATTTGCGACCTGAAACTGCCCATTATCACACCCGTTACCTGCATTGCACTCAATCACGACGGTTCTCAGGTCGCCATCGGAAGCAAGGACTGGAAGATCCATCTGTTCGACCTTCCGGCAAACGTCGTCGGGCCACCGCTCAAACTCAATGTCTTCACGGACCTCACCTCACATTCTGCACCCGTGCAGTGTCTGGTGTTCTCCCCGAAAGGCGATCGGCTCGTTAGCGGCAGCGATGATGGGAGCGTCAAAGTCTGGGATCCGCACGCCCGCCTGGAAGCCATCGGCCTCAAAATGACGAACAAGGTGCCGGTGCAGCGCGTCCTGTTTTCGCAGGACGGCACCCGCATCATCGCCATCGGCTCGCACGGTGGCGCGACGATCTTCTCCAGCAAATGAGAAGAAGCCCCTGCCCGTCGTGTCACCGCCGCCAACCGCGGCGCAAGCCCAGTATCCCGCCCCGATACTGGGGTTCGTTGTAGGAGTACGGGACATACCCCGACTCGTAGGACGGCATGCGGTAAACCGATCGGTAACCGCCGAAGTAGTAGTACGGGTAGATGCTGTTGCCGTTGTTGAGCGTGCGCTGCAGGCTGCCGTTGGGTACGCCATACCAGTAGAAGGAGCCCAGGCCAGGCGGAAGAGCCGAGCCAGGAGCGGCGTAAGGCTGAGCCTGGACGGGGTTCGCCGAAGCGAAGAGTATCGCTGCCGCCGTGGATATCAGAAGCCGGAACATCGCGGAAGCCCTCCGAGAGATGGCAAGTAGCTGGGCATATCGAGTGGTTCCGCAAACATGATACCGCGGCAACCATTTCCACACGCAAACCCTCATGAGGAGGCTGCCATGATTGCGGCGCATCGTGGACCGGTTGTGCCACCCGCGCCGGTCATTCGCTTGGAAAAGTAGGCCGCGCCAGTGAACTTCACACCTGCGGCGGTTTGAAGCAGAGCCGCACGAATCCATCGCGTGCGAGCGGACGGAGCGATTCCGGTAACTCCCCTTCCGGTCGGAATGCCTTCACGTAGTAACTGCCAGACTCAATCGTCGGCAAGCCTTTCGCATTCAGCCAGGCATGTACCCACGCCCGGCGCTCGGCATCCACGCGCGCAACGCGATCCAAATCGAGCGCCAGAAATGCCCGCGCCGCGAGACCGTTGAAGAAATACGTGAACCACTCCCACTGCTGTGCGTACCGCGTTCGGTACGGATGATCTCGCGGCACGAGTACCACGCCAAGCTGGGAGGCCGTTAGCCCAAATCCGCGACTGAAGCTGATCGACAACACCGATTTGCTGAGAACGGGAGTCAACGCTTCGGCGACGGCCCGGCGTTCCGTTGCTTCGAGAGTGGGGAAGAGATTGAGATTCAACAAACAGGCGTTCGCCTCTTCGAGGAAGCTGAGCATCTCGGTCGTGACGTGTCCATTGCGGACGGATGGCACACACAGACACGCGAGTCGATTCTGGCTATCAGCGTTCCAGGAAATGCGTTCTTGATGCGTTGAACCAACGAGGAAGCCGAACCAGTCGCCGGGGTACAAACGGACTTCCTCACGAGCCGCGACCGCTTCGATGAGGTGCGACATGAAGTCTACGTCACTACCCGCCGCAAACGCCTCGAATTCCGATAAGTCCCATGCGCCGCCACCCAGGTCAGAAAGTATCTGCTTCAATTGCGGCACGAACTCCCCGCGAAACCAACTCAATCCCGCGGTGTAGTGCGTGCTGAGATCGTGCGCGGTGAGGGATGCGACCGCGTCGCGGTACGCATCCGCACCGGCGGCGTAGCCCACGGGCAAGAGCGGCCGGAAAGTCTCGACTTGCCCGCCTATTGCATCGACGAGGACATGAGCTGGAACAACAGGCTCGACGTGTCCTCCAGCGAGGCAAACACCGACCCGTCCGATAGTAGATTGCTCGACCGGCATAGCCGATGCTCGCGTTCCCACTGTGGAGTCGGTTCGTGGTAATAGCATGCTTGCACTCCTCGAATGCGGCGGATGCGCGGACCCCAGGGGAGTGTCGCGATCACCTCGCCTTCTTCACTGAACGGATCGAATTCCACTTTGTGTTCGCTGGCCCATCGATTTTGTTCCGAATTCTGAAAGAGCGAGCCGTCGTAGGCAACGTAAGTGTGCTTGAAGGTGAACTCGCGGATACCGAACGGCCGCAGGGTATCAATGTAGGCCCACACATCAGCCGAATTCTCCACAGAACCGCGAGCCATCACGCAGGTAGCGCGAATCTTGAGTTTTCCCGCCGCTTGCACGAAGTCCGCCAGCCGCGGAGCGCCTTCGCCCATCAATCGGCGATTGTCTTCGTCGGTTGCCGCGTGGCGCGAATAGCAAAGGTACGACAGACCCGCCTCCGAGAGACGATACGCCAACTCCCGCGTCAGGAACGTGCCGTTGGTGAAGCACGCCACTTCATCGAAGAACTTGCGGCCGAGTTCCACAAGGTACACGACATCGTCCGGCCGCAAGAGCGGTTCCCCGCCGCCCGTAATTACTAGCCGCGTGGCACCGTGTTGCTTCGCGAACGCGTAGTAACTCGCCACATCGAGCCGTCGCCAGTCAGCCCGTTCGTGTTGGAGCGCGCTCACCGACGACTTCGAGAAGCAGAACGGGCAGCGCAAATTGCACGCAACACGCACTGGCAGCACGCTGCACGTGAGGAAGCGGCAGGCATTCCACCCAGCGCGTTTATTCGATTCAAGCTGAAGCAGCGACATGTGGATTCCGCTTTTCGTTCGTAGTGACCGGCTTCGGCCGGTCCCACCGCAGAGCGGTGGTAAGCAAAAGCAAAAGAGACGCTTCGTGTCTCGACCCGCTAAAGCGGGTCACTACAAACTTTCACGTTCCGCAACGCCTCTTCGATCCATGCCCGGCGATCGCGCGATAAGTGATGCCACGCAGTACACACATCGGATTCCGTCAGGCCCACGCGGGCCATTGCTTCTTGCACTCGCTCGCGTTCGTCGCGTTTGGCGGAATGAAGCCGTTTTCGCAATGGATCGGCGAAGGCTTCCGTACGAGCCAGTTCCTCACTCAGCCGGTCAAGTTGGTGCAGCGATTCGGCTCGCGCATCGTCGTATACGGGACCGCCGAACGCGTCGCGAAGTTCGCGCGTGTTGGCTGCGCCGGCCACACGCCGCGCAGCTTCGCTGAGGGGCACATTTCCCGGGACAAAGCCAATTGTGCCGAAATCGACGCCGGGCCGTGCCCGTGAAACATAGATATGCGGTACGCCGGAGTGCCATGGAGCCAGCACCAGCGGACGCAGAATCACAACCCGGCCGGTGTGTTCGTGGTCCGTGTACGGTTCCACGTACTCCGCCGTTCGCATGTAAACGATGGGCGAAAGCGGGCCGGCCAACCGCGGGAGTTGTCCGCGCAGGAAAAGCGCCAGCGCTGCGGGGCCGATGTCGCGAAACAACACCGGGCACGTTTCGTCGGAAGCGAGAGGACGTAGCGTGGCACCGGTGTTCCAGCGAAAGCCGGAGAGATCCTCTACCGGGTAGCGGGCACCGCTGACACGGAACAAGCGGGGAGTTTCGCGCATGTCACCACTTCCCACGCCGACCGCGGCGCTGTTCCTGCTGTTCTTGCAATTGCCGCAAGCGTTCGGCTCGCTCCGCGGCCGCCGTTTTGGCCTTGTCTGCTTCCGCGAGTAATCGGCCGTAGTCGAGTTTGTTGAGCCGCTTCTTGGAATCTTCGGCAGTTTCGCCATTGATGCTGGCGCGGATGGCCGCAAGGAACCGCCGGGCGAGTTCCTCCACGCGCTGTTCGCTCTGGGCCAGAACTTCGAGCGTGAGAAGAGATGTATCTTGCGCCAAGCCTGTCAACGCCGACGAAACAATCTGATGCACTGGCCACGTGTTCGCCAGTTGTGCAACGGCGGTGCGGACCGCTTCCAGTTCGAGCAACGAAACGAGCAGTGCCAGTCGTCGCTGTCCGTCCGCATCGAGCACGGAGGCCGCACGGTCGAATTCTTCCGTTTGGAGCGGAAGCAAGCTGGCATCGCGGCAATGATCGGCCAACCGGGCACGTGTGAGTTCGAGATCGGGTGTGGTGGAAGCACGCACGGCCGCCGCGAGCTTCGCCTGCACGGGCGCAAGGTCGAGTTTCGTTCCAGTCGATCGGCCGAAGAGTCGTTCAGTGAGCGACACGGTTTTCCCTCGCGAATAGTGCATTCGACAGCGCTGCGGCCATTGCCGGGTAGTCGTTCAGTTCCTTGACGGCAATCACTTGCGCGCCGGTGGCCTTGTACGCTTCCGTCCAGCCTGGATCGGCAGCGTGCAGCATGAGGACGAAGTGCGGTGATTGCACGACCGCGTCGGCGAAAATGCTCGCGTTCCCCGGCAGCGTGCGGTAGTTGACATCGAAGTCGTGATCGGTGATGACCACCCGGATCGGCTGGTCCCCCCGACATTCCGCCACGCTATCGCGCAGGAGGTCGAAGGGGAACTCCGTGCCGGCGCCAATGTAGTGCATGAGGAACTTCGACAACTCCGTTTCGGATCGGCACCACTCGCGATACTGCACTGGCGCTGAGGAATAGAGTGTGGCTCGGGCCCACCCGCCCGCTCGGATGGCACCGGTAACCAGCACCTGCGCCGCGAGTGTCATCGCGTTACGCGTCACGCGAGGATCGGGCATCGATCCGCTCACGTCGAGGTAAATCTCGATGCGCGGTTGCCACAATGGAACTTCCCAGCCCTCAGTTTCGGCCACTTTCTGGCGTTTCAGGGGGAGTGCGGCCCCCAGCAACTCACCGCGTTGCAGCAGCGTCGCGTTCCAGTCGATGTCGCGGAGCGCATCGCCCGGTTCCCACTCTTCCAGAGCGGTTGGAGTGGTGGCTTCGCCGGTGCGGAGTTGTGGCGGCGGACGCAAAAGATACTGTTCCGCTTGTTGCCGGTAATACGCCGCCATCACTTCGGGCACACGAGTCGCGTCGGCATCGTCCGATCCGGGCAGAGTAGCCACGCGCCGATCGGTAACTTGATCGTCGCTCATGCGGTCGGCGTTCTGTTTCGAGATCCAGCCTTCGTCGCGAGCACGGAGAATGGCTTCGCGTTCGCGGGCGTCGGGCGTGAGTGCATCGGCCCAGTCGTCGGCGGAGGGCTCGCCGCAACCGCAGGAATACGGATCGGCGGCGACAGGTTCCTGCTGCCCCTTGGGCAACACGTAGCGCGCCGTGACCGAAACGAAATACAGGAACTGCGTGTATACATTCGGGCCGAGGTGGAAGAGGTTTTGCCCCAGCACCTGTGCCTCCGCGCGATAACCGGGATAGGCGCGCGCAAATTGTTCTTCACTCTTCGCACCCATCAGCGAACCAGGCGCACGGCCCCAGCGTTCTTCGTACACGGCGAGATAGAAGAGAAACGCCGGGTCGGCTTTCCAGTCGTAGGTGCTGGTAAACGATTGATAGACGCGGCAGAGTTCCTCCTCGAAGCGCGGGCGGAGCGCGTCGTTAATCATCAAGTCGGTGAACAGATTTGTCAGTGTGTATTGCTTGAGCGGCAACAGACTTTTCTCCAGCATCTTCATTCGCGCATGAACCGCGAGCGTGCCGGGATAGCGAACGTGATGCCCGACCTCGTGCGCCAGAATCGCTTCAAGACAGTCCGCGAGTCCTTTCTCGCGAATCATGGTGAGGTCGAGCGAAACTTGCCGCGTACCAAGGTCGATCTGCGCCACGCTTCCACTGGCGGCACCGTCCACCGGCGCGCCCAGCAGAAGGAAACGCGACCAAAATGCCTGCGCCTTGGGCCACGCCGCGGCGACCACCGGCGCCAGTTCGTGCCTTCCGCCAATGATTGGTACTGGCAACGGGGGAGGCAGCGGGACGAGTTCACGAGGAAGCGCAATCGGCCCTTCTTCGCGGAGCGCACGAAGGGCACGTTCTTCCAGGTCTTCTGGCGTGTCGGGTTTCATGCCGCCTCCCCTTCCGTACCCCGTCGCTAGCGCTCCGGGTTCGCCTGACTCACTCGCTCTCGAGTACCCACAATCGTTGGCTATCGACCGCGCATGCGGCGAGGAAACCCGCCCGTGCGACAGCGAACGCATGGTGACGCCGGAGCGAAGGTACCTCAACCGCCTTTCCGCCAATGCGCACGCGGCCGTCCTCGAACTGGACGCCGGGAAAATTCCCGGATTCGTGGTATTCCCCCAACCCAGACACGACCCCAAGCGGTTCGCTCTTCTGCCCGTGACGCAGAAAGACGCCGACTTGCAGCCCGGGGCGTCGGCGGTCCTCTACGCACAGCACCGTGGGGGCTGCGAGGTGGATTTTGCCGGGAAGGAACTCGTCGTGAGCAGCCCGGAGATCGAGCACCGTGACCTTCATCCCTCCATTCCACGATGCCGGTGGCGCGGGCTTCAGTGCTGGGCCAAGGGTGCGAACGAGGAAGTCTTCGAGCGCATCCAGACGCGAAAGCGACACCGCACACGCATTGACGTAGCGGTCCACCCAGGCCGGTTCGCGGAGCAAGCCTTCACCGAAATTCCACGCATCGACCAGCACGCGCAACTGGTCTGCAGGAGCAATCTCGGCAAGCCGAGCGGGGATCAGTTCAACGAGCAATCGCTCGAGGAAGCTCCCCCAGCCCACCGGAGTGGGGGCGGCGTGCTTCACGATGCCGCTGCCCACACCCTGCTGCACCAAGCGAAGGTAGCCATTCAGCACCGCCTCGCTCTCTGGCTGAGCGGCGAGGCGTTCGGCCAGTGTTGCGGCTGGCCCACTGGCGATGGCATCGAACACGGCCGCGTCCCAGCGCGAAAACTTGCGCGGGCCCTCATCGCGGATCGAAGCCAGCGTCGCGGTGGTCATTTCCCAGACTCCCGGCGGTCGAGTTCGTTCCGGCACTTCACATACAGATCCTTGAGTAGAACGAGGTCGGACTGCGTGACGGCGTTGAGTTCCGTCTCGCGCACCACTTCGTCCATGCGGTCGCGAATGCTGCCGAGCCGGCGACCGAGTTCCGGCGTGGATAAACCGGCAAAACCCGCCGTGCAGGTGCGGGCGAGTTCGAGGGTGCGCCGCCGGGTGGGTGCGTGCGCTGCGTGCTGCGCCACGGCACGGTCGAACAGTTGCCACAACCACGAGACGCGATCCGTGAGGTACACGCGGTTTTCCGGCTTCTGGAAGAAGGGCGATTGCGGGTTCGGCGGTAACTTGTCGTGCAACACCCACGGTAACACCGCACGAATATCCTCGGCGTCGACTTCACTTTGACCGCGGAAGTATGCCAGTGCCTGTGCGAAGTGGAGCAGAGCTTGTGCAGCACGCGGCGAAACGCCGGATTCCGTTTGCGTGCAGAGGTTCTCACTTTTATCCAGCGGGCAATCTTCCGTGCAAACGTGCCCGACGCGGCGACCTGCAAGGTGGAGTGTGTCCTTCGTTTGGTATTCGAGCCGAGCGGATGCCCGACGGCAAAAATCGAGTTGCCCGAGGAAGAGGCCCACCAGATCGCGCACCGCAGGTGGGACGCTCACCTCGCGCACGGCCTGCGCCGCGCCGTCGAGTTCATCGGGAGGGCAAACGAGGTCAGCCGGGACGAACTCTTCCGGCGTTGAGGCACCCGCGACACGCTCGGCCAGCGTGTCGATCAGTCCTGGGTGAAGCGGAGGACATCGCACCACGGCGTCGATGCGGTCGCGGAGCGCTTCGATGACCGGAAACGTCCCGCCGCCCTGATCGTCGTTGGCGGTGAGATACCACGACGACGTGCCGGAGTGAACCGTTTGCTCGTACTGCTCGGCGTAACCTTCGGCCATGAGCGAGAGCAACGCCGATTGGGTTTTGGTTGGGATACGGTTGTATTCGTCAATAATCTTGACGCGGGCCGTGATCCACTGCCGCCAGCGAACGCGAATATCCTCCGCCTGTTCCGCCTTCACCAGATCGCCGGGTAGCGGCCCGCCGAGCAGATCGGCGAGAGTGAGTTGCGGGTGACCGTGTTGGACGGCTTTGCGCACGTCTTCCAGCGGCGCACCAGCCAGAAGAGCCATCAGCGTGGCCATCGTCGTCTTTCCGCGTCCCGGTCCTCCCACAAAGACAAGCCGCCGATTGGTGAGGAGATTGAGAATTGGCATCAGCACGAACGACGCATAGCCCGTCGAACCAGGCAGATGAATCCGGCAACTTTCCAGCCCGCCGGCATGACCCGCGCCGAATTCCATGTCGTGATAGGGAGCGATGAGAGCACGGGTGGCGATCCAGTCATAGGCTCGGCGGAACTTCTCGGCGTGCGTGCCGTTCGTTGTTTCCACGAACCGCACCTGTCCATTGTCGAGCCGGGCGCGGCCCTTCAACCATGAGCGGACGAGTTGTTGCGGCTCCACAAGCTGCTCCGAGGGAACCCCCGCCAGAATTGGCACCGGGGATGAGAAAGGATACGCACGACACCGCGGGGGTTCGCACAATCTGATCGGCACCAGTTGGAATCACTTTCGATCCTACAGCAGTTTCGGTCGATCTGCTACGGGTGCCGTGGTCTGAAGGTCGCGTTGCTCGCGACACTGACTTGGCAATAGCGGTGCGGGATTTGCAGCATGTTTGCTGTCGCTCGACCACAACCGCATCAACTCCCGAGGGCGAAATCATGGCGAAGTGCGAAGTCTGCGGGAACGACTACGATAAGGCGTTCACCATCACCGAACCGGGTGGCGATATGCACACGTTCGATTCGTTTGAGTGTGCGATTCAGGCTTTGGCTCCCGAATGTGCGCACTGTGGCTGCCGGGTAGTTGGGCACGGTGTGGAAAAGGACGGCACAGTCTATTGTTGCGCTCATTGCGCCAAGCACACTGGTGCCTCGGAACTGCGCGACCGCGCATGACTGTCGCCCGAGGAGAACCGAGATGAGAGTTCACGACGTAATGACCAAAACAGCGGTCTGCACGCGTCCCGATGCCTCCTTGGAGGAAGCGGCGGAGCGAATGAAAAGCCTGGATGTCGGGGCGCTGCCGGTCTGCTCGGACGATCGACTCGTGGGAATGGTTACCGACCGCGACATCGCCATCCGCTCCGTGGCCGAAGGCCACAACCCGCGGTTGGAACACGTGCGGGATGTGATGACTCCTGAGCTCGTCTACTGCTTTGAGGATCAGGATACCGAAGATGCCGCACGTCTCATGCGCGACAAGCAAATTCGCAGACTGCCGGTACTCAATCGCGACAAACGACTCGTCGGAATGGTTTCGCTCGGCGATCTGGCGCGCGAAACCGATGATGGACAGGCAGCAGGTCAGACACTGAAAACCATTAGCGAAGCCCCGCCCAACCACTGAACGCGGTGTCCCTTCTCGCACCGTGCGACGCGAAATCCGTGTGTGGTTGTCCGCTCAGTAAATGAGAACGTGGCAAGCCACGTTCTCATTTTCATTTCTCGCACGTGAACCACCCCCCTATCATGTGTGTCGAAGAATGATGTGAGCATGGTCGCTGGGATTCGCTGTCCCACGTCTGGCATCACACAAACCTCAACAATCAGTAAATGCTTCCTTTCGGAGGAATCGGCTGCGAAACTTGTGATAGTCCGCGTCGTATTGCCAGTGTCACAATTCCTTTCACCCCAACTCTGGAGAGCGGACATGCTCAATTCACAAGCCTTCTACAATTCACGGCCGGACGGTTTTGCGGTTCTCGAAGTTGTTGACGACAACCCCGCGCCGAATGCGCCGCGGCGATTCGTTCCATTGAAGTCCACCCGACTCGCCGGAACCGTGACCGGTCCTCTGGCGACGCTCACGCTCGCGCAAACGTTCACTCTCGCTGATTCCCCCGGCACGGTCATTGAAGCACTCTACCGCTTCCCACTGCCAGGCGATGCAGCCGTGAATGGCGTCCGCGTGAAGTTTGGCGATGTCGAGATCCATACCACACTGAAGGCGCGAGAAACGGCGGAAGAGGATTACCGGAAGGCGAAACAAACGGGCCGGCAAGCGGCACTCGTCACACGCGAATCGCCGGACGTGTTCACGCTCGCGGTGGCGGGAATCAAAGCGGGACAGGATGTCGTTGTTCAAACCGACTATGTGCAGCTCGCCAAACCCGAAGGCGCAGGCTGGTCGCTGCGCATACCGCTCACCACTTCCCCGCGGTATGTCCGCGCGGATGAAGCCCATTCCCGCCACGCCAGCGGGCAACCACTGGCCATTCTGCGCGATCCGCGGCATACATTCGCGCTCGATCTCACCATCTCCGACGCGGACCAGATCACGAGCCCAACGCATGCGATCGTGGTGGACAACGACCGCGTTCGCCTCCGCGACGGCGAAGTAATTCCTGATCGCGATTGCGTCCTTTCATGGCAGCCAAAAACCGAGGACCGCCCGGCGTTGCGTGTGTGGACAGAAACCGACTTCGCCAACGGGAAAGCGTACTTCCTCGCGCTATGTGCCCCGCCGAAATTCGCCAATGGGAAGAAAATCCCGCGCGAAGTGATTTTGCTTGTGGATCACTCCGGTTCGATGTCCGGGGCGAAGTGGGAAGCGGCGGACTGGGCGGTGGAGAAGTTCCTCGCGGGCTTGAGTGAACACGATTCCTTCGCACTCGGTTTGTTCCACAGCACGACGAAATGGTTCGCCCAGCGGCCACAGAAAGCAACGGCATCAGTGGTACGCGACGCGGTGAAGTACCTGAAAGATAACCGCGATAATGGCGGGACGGAACTCGGCGTGGCACTGGAGCAGGCCCTCGACCGCGCACGGAGTTCCGACACTCCATCGCGGCATGTGCTCATTCTCACCGACGCGGAAGTGAGCGACGCGGGCCGCATCCTCCGGTTGGCGGATGGCGAATCCACGAAACCCAGTCGCCGCCGGGTGAGTGTGCTGTGCATCGACGCCGCTCCGAACGCAGCGCTTGCCAGCGAACTGGCCGAACGCGGCGGTGGGGTGTCGCGTTTCCTCACCAGCAACCCGGACGAGGACGACATCACCACCGCACTCGACGATGTTCTCGCCGACTGGTCCGCGCCGGTCCTCACCGGCCTGACTCTGGAAGTCAATCGGGCGGGGGCCGAAGCCGCTGGCCGGACGGTCGCGCTGATTGCGCCAGGAGGAGGAAGCGGCATTGACCTCGGCGACCTGCCAGCCGGCCGGCCAGTGTGGGTGATTGGCCGCGTGCCGGTGGGGAGCGACCCGCTTCAGTTCCGTTTGCGGTCCGGTGCGGAAGTCGTGGCCGAAGTTCGGGTCGACACAAAGAACGCGACGGGGTTGAAAGCGCTCTTTGGCGCGGATCGCGTTCGGCGTCTGGAATACGTGATGAACGCGAACTACAGCGGCGAAGACCTTCGGGGCGAACTCGCGCGTCTCGGTTACGAAATGTCTGCGGTATCCGACGCAAAAGTGTACGCGGAGAACGCCCGCGATGCTTCCACGAAGGTCGTTCGCGAGCTACTGGTGCGCGAATCGCTCGCAGTGGGTGTGCCATGTTCCGAAACCGCGTTCGTCGCGGTGCGGAGCGAGGTCGGCCAGCCGGTCACTGAAACGCGAATCGTCGCGAACGCGCTGCCTCAGGGGTGGTCGGATCAGTTCGCGAGCGGGGGAGCCGCGTCCGCTTTGTTCTCGGCATGCTTCGCGGCTCCAGCTAGCCCTCCGGCGGTGGATTCCGTTGATTCGTGCCTGATGGAATTCGGAGACGAAGATTTCGATGATGAGGATGACACGCCAACGCCGCCAACCTCGAAGCGGCGAGCGGCTCCGCCGCCTCCACGCGCTGCTGGCAAGAACGCGAAACTCACTCCCGAGATGATCGCGCGGCCCCGTGTGGCATCGGCGCGTGGGCAAAAGTTGCAATCGGCTCCCTCCGCGTCAACCGGCATCCGTATTTCCATTGCCCTCGGACAACACACCACTGCCGACGGCGCGGTGCTGTTCGACTCCGCAAATGTGGATGCGGGGCAGTTCACGTTCCTGTCGGTGGCGTTCGTGGACAAGAGCATCACTGCTGACGCAATCGACTCAGAACTGACGCTTCTTCTTTTCGTCGGCGACCTCGCCGTTCCGCGCGCTCGTGTGAAGCTGGCCGATGTGCTGCGTCAAGGCGGACGCCGACCGCTGAACATCCGCCACGACGCCGGCCAACCGGTGCGCCTGACTCTTGCCGACCCGGCCAGCGCGTGGAAGAGCGGTGTACCTGCAATGGAGATTGTGGTGGGCTGAACAGAGTAAGCAGATGGCCGCAGTTACGTGTGAGTTTTCAACGAGCCGCGACCGCAAGGGAGCGGGGTGCGTTAACCGCTCCCTTGCGGTCGCGGCTCGTTGAAAAACCTTACAAACTACCCTGGCCCGATGCTTAGTCCTCTCGCGGAGCGAGCGGACCACTCTCCTTGCCTCACGCGAAGTGTGATGACTACGTTCGCGACCCCCGCCCGCGGATTACACAATACACGCCGACAAGCATGGATTGCACCAGCGGCACGTCGGTGAGAGTCAGGAGTCGATAGCCCACCCGCTTTGGCCAGAACTGCCGGAACTGATCGGGCGTTTTCGACAACCAACTGCTCAGATCGTCCGCGATAATCACCGTCGTCGCAACGATGGCGGCGAAAAGCAAGAACAAACCCACCGGGCGGAGCAACATCGGAAACCAACGCCGCATCGCCCACACGCTTGCGCTGAGGCCGACACACCAAAGCAAATGCAGCGATACCAGCGCTGTGAGCGGCGGGAAACATCCCCATACGCCACACATCGACTCGCCCGGATCATACGGAATCACGGCGACGAAAACCGTGGCCAGTGCCGCCGCAAGCCATCCCGCCAGCGCCCATAACGGTCCGCGCGTTGCGTGGATCGGACATCCCTTTTCGCATTCCATTACTGCTTCTGGTGATGAACCGGCGTCAACCGGCAGGGGGGAGTCGGTCATTTGGGCTTCGGACACGGCGATACCTCTGTCTGTGTAAGTGGCGGGAAATCTCTCTGGGTTTGTTCGTTAATCGCCGGTCTCACGTAACCCTTACATACCAAAACGAAACTCTCTGCCAATCCTTCATGAGTTCTTCGTTTTTTGCGTAAGGTATTACAACCTCGAACGACATAGGATGTGCACGGACAGCGGCGCGAAACGGACGGTGCTATGTTGAAGACCGACACCCAGGCGAAAGATATCCCACTGCGCGAGACGCCGCTTGACCCACGGACGTGGTTGGAGCGGTACGGTGATTATCTCTATCGGTTTGCTGTCGCGCGAGTTCGGCGAGCAGACGCTGCGGAAGACCTCGTTCAGGAAACGCTCCTGGCAGCGTGGAAGGCACGCGGTCAGTTCGATGGAACGGCGTCCGAGCGGACCTGGCTCACGGCCATTCTCAAGCGGAAGGTCATCGACTGGCTTCGCCGACAGGTGCGTGAGCGGTTGGCCGTGGACGCCAACACCGACCCGGATCAGTCCGATGCCAATCTCTTTACGCGCCGCGGGGAGTGGAAAGCGCAGCCAGGTTTCTGGCAGCGCGGTCAGCCGACTGAATCGCTCGATCGGGAGGAATTCTGGTCTGTGCTTTACGCGTGTATGCACAAATTACCCGTCCGCCTGCACGATGTATTCGCACTCCGCTATCTCGACGAAGCCGCGGCGGAAGAATTGTGTCAGGAACTCGGTCTGACGCCGTCCAATTTATGGGTCATGCTTCACCGGGCGCGGATGCGGATGTGGTGGTGCCTGTCCCGGAACTGGTTCGGTGAAGAGCCCAAAGGGAACGAACCGTGATCTGTCGCCAAGCGTCCGAAGCTATCACGCAATCTCTCGACGAATTGCTCCCGTTCCGTACCCGCGTGGGGCTTGGCATTCACACGCTCTTCTGTTCACCATGTCGGCGATTTCGACGCCAAATGCTGCAATTACACGCCGCGTTCCAAGCCTCAGCGAATGCCGACGACCACGCGAGCGGGGAACTGTCCGACGCCGCTCGCGAGCGAATCGCCAGCGTCCTCAATCGCGCGGATGAGCCACACTGACATCAGCCTGCAAGTTGAGCAACGATGACGGTTCGGCGCTTGTTGCAGCCGCAGCGATCATAATGCGGGCACAGGCTTCGGCGTCGGAAGCGGGGTCGTGGTGAATCAGGCCGATACCCAGGCGTCGGCAGACAGCAGGTAGATTGGCGGGCTTCAATCCCAACCGCCGCCGCGCAATCTGCACCGTGCAAACGAATGGAAGTTGCGGCGGAGTGAGAGCGGCCGCTGAGCAGCAGGCAGCGAGGACGCCGCGATCAAAGGGTGCATTGTGAGCGGCCAGAAAAGTGGCGTCTTCGAGCAACGGAGCAAGCTGCGTCCAGACATCGCGGAAGATTGGCGCGTTCTTCACCTTCGGCCAGGTGATGCCGTGGATGAACGAAAACAGGATGTGCGGACGCGGGGGGCGAATCAAAAACGATTCGCGGGCGACAATCTTCAGGTCTTCCACACGGACCACGCCCACAGCACAGGCGCTATCTGCGCCGTGATCGGCTGTCTCGAAGTCGATCGCGACGAACGGTTGATCCAGAGGGGGAAGCGGAGGCGGAGGCTTCCTGCGGCGTTTGCGGTCCATAATCCTTGGTCCAGCGTCGGGATTCCTTGCCCATTAGTATAGCGGCTGCGCCCGCCCCCTGTGCAAGTGCAAGAGCAAACAGCGCAGGATCAAGGATCGCGGCCAACGACCAAGGCTACTTCTTCCCGATGCAATAGAGCGAATCGACGCTGCGAATGAACAGCGAGCCGTTCGCGGCGGCCGGTGTGGACCAGTACATATCGCGGCCGAGCTTGTTAACGTTGAGCACTTCAAACTCGCCGCCTGCCTTCAGCACGTGTGTCTGCCCCTCTTCGTCGAGGCAGTAGATTTTGCCGTTGGCGGCCCACGGCGAAGCCCAGAATCCTTTGGCGTTGGGAATGCGTTCGCGTGTGTATGCCTCTTTGCCCGTCTTGGCTTCGTAGCAGCTAATCATGCCGCCGCGCTGGTCGAGAACGTATACGTAACCAGCGTACACTAGCGGCGACGCCGACCCCGGCCACGCTCGCGCTGCGCTCCACGCGATACCCTCGCTCTTCGATTCGCTGGCCTTCGGCGTAATGTCCCCCTTGGCGCCAGCTTTCACGGCGAAGAGCGTACCCGCCCGGCTATTGCCGCCCTTCGGTCCGCCAAACCCGCCACCGCCAAACCCTCCTCCACCAACCCCAACGCCCACATACAGCCGCTCAGAATCGCCCACTGGCGACGCCGCACATTGCCCGCCACCGATGTTCAGCTCCCACACCACGTTGCCGTTCGCTGGATCATATCCGCGAATCTTTTGCCCGCCGATGGCGACGATGTCCGTGCGGTCCTTCGTCTTCCAGACAAATGGCGTGCTCCAGCCAGACCGCTCGCGACGATCTACTTTCCAGAGTTCCTCGCCAGTCTTTTTGTCGAGCGCGATGAGGAAGGATTTCTCTTCATTGTCACACTGAATGAAGAGTCGATCACCCGCCAGCACCGGTGAACTCCCCGTACCGAACCCAAACTGCATCGCGTGGGAACCGAGGTCTTTCTTCCACACTTCCTTGCCGTCGAGTGAGTAGCAGTACAAGCCAGTCATGCCGAAGTACGCATAGATCCGTTCGCCATCGCTGACGGGTGTTTCGGTGGCGTAGGTGTTGCTGCCGTGCGTGGGGATTGTGGGTCGTGCTTCCTTCGCCACCTTTTCCCAAACCGGTTCGCCCGTTTTGCGATCGAGGCAGACGATCTTGAACTGGTACATCTCTTTGGGCACAGTGCCCTTGCCAAACCCGCCTGGTCCGCCCTTCCCTCCACCCGGTCCACCCTTGCCGAATCCACCACCTCCGAACCCACCGCCGGCTTTCGGCTTCGGCTGGCCCTTGGAATAGGCGGTGGTCAGGATCAACTTGTCGCCGACGATAATGGGGCACGACCACGCCACTCCGTCCACATGAACCTTCCAGGCAACGTTCTTGTCGGTGCTCCACTCCGTCGGCAACGAACTCTCCACAACTCCACTGGCTCCCGGCCCGCGGAACTCCCGCCAATCTTCAGCGAGGCTCGTCGTGGCGAACAGTGGAAGAAGCACAGCAAGCGGAAGGAACAATCGAACGCGGTGCATGAGAACCCCTCAGCGAAGTGACTTGCTCCGAATAGTAAACCGGCAGATGTTATCGCAGGAGACATGAAATGGGGATGAGTGGACTCGGCCAACGCGGCATCGGAAGCGAGGACGCGCAGGAGTCCACCGTCGGAACCGGCTTCAGGGCGCATCGCTGAATTCAATGCGATCCTCCGCGTTGTGCACTCCGAGAAGTTCGAGAAGTTGGCTCTCCGGGCACTGCCCAAGATTGCGGAAGGTGCAGAGGTCGTGCATGAACTCCGCGTCCACGAGAGTTAACCGGCGGGCCTCAGCAGATTGGCTGAGGACGTTGTAGAGCGCGGGACTCAGCAGTGCGTACATGTTCGCCGCCACGCGCTCTTCAGGCGGGCACTCGATGTCCTTGATGAGTTGAAGAGGGGAAAGTTGCCCACCGGAGAGATACAGGGCGAGCTCTTCCGGGATGAATGCGTTTGTTTGACCTGCTCTTGCTTTCACCGCTCTTCGAAAGAGCGACGCTGCGTAATGAACGGACTCCTTCGCGAATCGCAGCGTGACCGCGACCGCCGGTTCCGCATTGCCGCCGTTCTCGATGCACAGCCCGCAGCCGAACACCGCGTAGGTCGCTGGCACCAGTGTCAGTCCTTCCGCACACGCGGCCATTCGCCGGATTGCCTGGTCGCGGGCGGCATTTGAAACGCCCTCGAGTTTGACACAGACGCCCAGTTCCGTCATGACGCGCCCTTGATTGGGATGAGGCACACCCTCACGGAGCATCGCTTCCAGCGCGTCAACCGCGCGCGCCAACGCCGCATCAGGTTCGTGTTGCTTCGCCAAGACCAAGCTCCTACTTTGGGGATTGATGATGCTCAGCGGGTCGCGTCCTCCGATCGCGACGTGCACGCTCGGTTATCTCGAAAGGAGAGAACTCTCGCAGGGTAACCGGTGCAGTCCGCGAATCAAGCAGTACGCGACAAGTCCGCCGCTTCAATTCTGTCGATTCGCGCGAAGGATTATTCTTCCGAGTCCAACTCGGCTTGGGCTCGTTCGCCCCAAGTGGGGTCGATCTTCTTCAGTCGCTCCAGATACGGCCAAGCCTGGTCGCGGTAGCCGAGGCCGTGGTAGAGTTCCACCAGTTCGTACAAGGCGCGGCCGTCGGTGGGGCGCAATCGGGCCGCTGCTTCCAACGATTCGCGTGCTCGGGCAATGTCCCACCGGAGGCGTTCCCGTCGCGGGGCGAGATGCCCCTCCCGTTCGCGTTCCGGGAGCGATTCTACCGCACCATAGATTGCTCGCAACCCTGCCTGGGCGGCGTGTGCCGCTTGACGCAGCGCGAGCCCCTTGTAGAGTTTCGCGGCGTAGTCGTCCGGTCGCAGCACGAGTGTCTCGTAGAACGCGACGGTGGACTCTTCGTGTTGCGAATCGTTCCAACGCACTACTTCGCCGCCCTTCTCGGTGCAGAAGTGACCGAGCACAAGCCCGCGCAAGAACCACGCATCGGCGGAATCGGGATTCTGCGAAACGAGGGCGGCGGTACGTTGCTCGGCCGCGATATCGCCCGCCAAACGCAGCGCATCCACCGCGCGTAACTCGGCCGCGAGAGTCGCATCAGTCACGTAGAATGTCAGCGCCGGTGGGCCAGGCTGTGCCCAACTCGCGGACGCCGACGCGACAAAGGGCGACGTCAACGGAACTCGCACCTCGCACTGGTGCAATCCGTCACGGCAGTTCTTCAGAAATTGTCCGACCAGTTGGTTGCCGGGAAGCTTTGCTTGCGTCGGTTCGATGAAACGAACGGCTCGTTCGTAGAAGTCGCGCGCGGTCGCGAGTTCACCACGGCTGAGGTACACATTCCCCAGATTGCACAGCGCACCGCCGAGGTAGAGTTGATTCTCGGCGTCAGCGGGGTTGTTCCGACCCCCCTCCTCACGCATCGCCAGTGCAACGCGGTAAGCTTCCTCGGCCGCTCGCGTTCGACCCGTGTCGGCACAGATCAGGCCCAGGTTATTACGTGCCCCGGCAAGCCAGTGCCGGAACCGCTGGTCATCGGGATATTGCGTGTGCAGCCGGTGCCAGCGGCGAATCGCCCCACGCACAGCTTCTTCGGCACTGTCGTAACATCGCAGTTCGCGCAGGTCGATGTTCAGGTCGAATATCAATGCTGCTTCGAGGTGAGCGGTGTCGGGTTTTGAGTCGAGTCGCGCCGCTTCACCAATCAAACCGGCCGCAGCGCGATAAACTCGTTCCATCTCCACCGGCCGATTGCTCTGGAGATATTCTCCCGTCCGCTTCATAAGCGACTCACCGATCTGCCGCAGTCGTCGCCCGTCTTGGGTCGTGCGGGCGGGCGCAGCACGGCGTTCGGCATCCGTAAGTAATGTCGCGCAAAGCTCGGCGGGTTGGTTAGCGTGTAACCAGTCGCGATACTGACTGGCCTGCTGGCGCAGGTTGGCGAAGTTCGCATCGCTCGGAACCAGTTCCACGAGCCGCTCGAAGTGTGGCAGAGCCCGTTCGAGGAGCGGCAGGGCTTCTTCGTGCCGGCCGTGCTTAGCCAGTGTTAGCCCGTGGTTGAAGTAACAACGGGCCACATCGCACCGCTGTTCGGCATCTTCGCCGAATTCGCGAAGCAGTCGCTCCCATGTCTGTTGTGCCTGTCGGTACGCATCTTCCACTTCCGGCGTGAGTCCATTCTGCCCCGCGACGTACGCAAAGTTGAAGTAACTGCGGGCGAGGTTGTGAGCATGGCCCACGACCTTGGGTTCCTCCTCCACGAGCCGCAGCCAGAGTTCGCGTGCGCTGCGAAAGCATTCGGCGGCTTCGGCAGGACGCCGGAGAGCCATGCAGGTGTTACCCAGGTTGAAGCGTGTTTGCGCCAGGTGGTTGCGCAGGTAGGGAGTGTTCGGTCGGTCGCGGATACTCTGTTCCTGAAGTGGGATAGCAGCGCGGTATTCCGTTTCCGATTCAGCCATCCGGTTGCTGCTGGAGTAGACATTGCCGAGGTTGTAGTGGAGTGAGGCGAGCCGGTCGCGACGCGACACGTTATCGGGCTGTGCCTCGAGTGCGCGTTGTGCGGGTTCGATGCCTTCAAGAAACGCCGTCTCCGCGGCTTGAGTATTGTTGGCCATCATGGCGAGGGCACCAGTACTGAAGCAGACCGCAGAGAGGTGTTCCGTTGCATCCGGATCGCCCGCGGTTTTCAATTGTTCGGCACGCTGACGCAACTGGTTCAGAATCTCCTCCGCGCGAGGCGACGGCCCTCGCGGGAGCAACCCCTCCAGTTCCATCCAGAGAGCGTACATTTCGGGATTGCGTGGTTGTTCGCTCACGGTTGCCTCCGGATGGAGATTTACACAGGTAATTGGGAGAGTTCCGCACGTTCGCCGGTTCGCGCCGTAGTGAGAACCACTCACGCCACAGATTATCACCTCGGTTCATCGAAACCGATACAGAAGCTCGGCTCAAGATGCCGCAGGCAGACTATGTACACAAATACACTATTTTTCTCGATAATTCATGCGATTTTCACCCGCTGCGTACCTTGCGGCGCGCTCTTCGCGCGCCAATAATCGCGCGGAAGTGACCAATCCTCTTTCCTTTCACCACATAACTGCCATGTCCAAACCCAGCACAAAGAAGCCCGCCAAGAAGGCGGCCCCGAAGACCAAGACCACCACAAAAACGGCCACAAAAACAAAGGCCAAGGCTCAACCAGCCCCCGGCGCAACGGCTGAGGCGACAACACCCGCAACAACCCCGGCACCAGCACCAATCGCAGCACCCACCCCCGCTCCCGTTACCACGCCGATAGCGAAAGCCCCGACGAAGCCGACCGATTTCGCGGGGTTTATGAAACGGCTTGAGAAAGTCACCGACTCCGCGAAACTCTCCAAAGCGACCGCGATGCTGAAAGCCGAAAAGTTCCGGCTGTATGCGAAAGTGGAAGCCGACCATCTCGTCGGCGTGGTGAAGAGCCAGACGAACCCGGACCTCGTTTACTCGTGCCGGCTCGCCAGCGACGGGAAGTACAGTTGCGGCACACAAAACCTGCGGGCCTGTGGTGGACTGCAAGGCTCACCCTGCAAGCACCTCCTCGTCCTCATCGTCGGGCTGTCAAACGCGGGCGAACTCGACCCCGCGACCGCACACGACTGGACGCAAGCCGCCCGCAAGAAGCAGCCGGTGTTCGATAAAGACGCTCTGAGCGAGACATTCCTGAAGTACAAGGGTGCCGAAGCCGGCGAGATCGACTGGCGACCGACCGAAACGATACCCGAAGACTTCTACGCCATGTGATGAAACTTGTGGTCAGCACTTGGAACGTGCTGACCACAAGTTTTGTCTTTCCCCGAGCGCCGCCAACCCCTTTCTCACCATGCCAACGAAAAAGAAATCCGCCGCGCCGACCGACTGGACCGAAGTTCTCAAAAGCGGCCCGGAGGGCATCGCCCGCTGGAATGAACGTTCTCCCGATGCGCGGCAAATGACGCGACTGAGTAGCGGGGACTACCGCGGCTGCGATTTGACCGGCGTCAACTTCCAGGGTCAGCCGACTCTTCAGTTCAAAGGAGCGGGGGCGTGTTTCGCGCGAGCCAATCTGACGCAGGCGTCGTTTAGCGAAGCCGATCTGCGCAACGCCGACTTCACCGGTGCAAAGATGGTGAAGTTTGGCGCGCGAAACTCGGACCTGAGCGGCGCGAAGCTGGCCGGCGTGGACTTGAGTGGCGCCCGACTGGCGGGGGTCAAGTTCACCGGCGCGGATCTGAGCGGCGCCAATCTCTCCGGTGCGGATGTAACGGGAGCCGACTTCACCGATGCCAACCTCACCGAGACCGTGCTTGCGAAGCTCGTCTTCGATCAGAACACAATCTGGCCGGCTGGGTTCACGGTGCCGGAAGGAGCCCGTTGGACACCGGAGACACCAGAGCCGCGCTTCGAGGGGGTCGGAGAAGAAGCCACGGCAACCAACCTCGATGGATTGCTGGCGCGGCTGCACAAAACCATCGACACCAACCGCATGACGCGCACGCTGGAGATGCTTCGCGGCGGGACTAATCAACTCTTCGCTGAAATCGAATCGACAGCGGTGCGCGGAGTGGTGCGAAGTCAGCGCGAACCGGATTTGGTTTATTCGTGTGTGCTCCGCGCTGATGGGACTTACGCCTGCGCCACTCCCGATCTCGCTTCCTGCATGGGTCTGCGTGGCGAGCCGTGCAAGCACCTTCTCGTTCTGCTCATTGGCCTCACCAAAGCGGGGCAACTCGCGCCGCAAACCGCCGATCGGTGGGTGTGTGCAGCCCGTGGGCAGAAAAATAAGTGGAACGAATCAATCCGTGAAGAGGTGAGCGACACGCTTTTGAAGTACAAAGGCGCAGAGGCCGGTGAAATCGACTGGCGCCCGACCGAAACCATCCCCGAAGACTTCTACGCCTTGTGAACAATGGCAAAACAACCCAAGAAAGCCGCCGTGAACAAGAAGGCCGCCACAGACTGGGTCGCGGTGTTGCGGAGTGGTACGGACGGCGTGAAGAAGTGGAACCGGCTCACGGGCAAAGAACGGCAAGCCGTGAAACTTGCCGGCGCAGACCTCAGCGGCATCGATCTCACCGATGTCAATCTCTCGTGGGTGAAGGCCGAGCGAACGAACTTCAGCGGTTCCAACCTGACGCGAGCGCGACTCGATCAGGCGAAATTCGCGCACGCTTCGTTCGTCAACGCGGATCTTAGCGACGCCGATCTCCGAGTCGGCGTCGCCACGGACTGCGATTTTTCCGGTGCCAAACTTTTGCGCGTGAAATGCAATCAGTGCGATTTTACCCGCGCGATATTTTCGGGAGCCGATTTGACCGGCGCGCAACTCGATGTGGCCGACTTACGCGGCGCGGATCTGAGTACAGCCACTCTCACCGACGTTCGCTGGGATGACGCGCAGTTCGACAAAGACACAAAGTGGCCCGTGGGGTTTAGCATTCCCGGCGAATTGAAATGGGCGGGTCGCGGAACCGACCTGCGATTGAGTGGCAAAGGGAAAAAAGCCACGGCCACCGACATCAACGGCCTGATGGCCCGGCTGCACGCGACCATCGACGAGAAACGCATGAAGCGCACCCTGGACATGCTCAAAAAGGGGAAGAATCAGATCTTCTCTGAAGTCGAACCGACGATGGTTCGCGGCATTGTCCGCAGCCAGACGGAAGAAGATTTGGTTTACTCGTGCGTCCTCACCGAAGATGGCACATACTCGTGTGCGACTCCAGACATGTCGCGGTGTATGGGTCTGTCCAACGAGCCGTGCAAGCACTTGCTCGTACTGCTGATTGGTCTGACCCGTGCCGGCCAGATCGACCCCGCCACGGCCGATAAATGGGTCGTGGCTGCCAAGGCGAAGAATCCCCGGTGGAACAAGACGGTGCAGAACCACATCGCCGACTCGCTCCTGAAATACAAGGGAGTGCAGGCCGGCGAGATCGACTGGCGGCCGACGGAAACGATTCCCGAAGACTTCTACGCGATGTAGCCTGAGATCGCGGGCGTCCCGCCCGCTTGCTGACGGGCTGGCTTCGGATGCGGTGGTCATCGAATTGTCGCTTTTGCGGGGCGGGACGCCTGCGGTCCCAAGATCGAACGAGAGAAGCAACTGTGGACGAAATTGCCGAACTTCGTGACTCGCTCGACCGGTTGCACGCCACCATGGACGATCTGGTGGTGCGTGGAGTGCGTGCTGTCGGTCCACAGGAAGTAGTGCGGCTTACTGCTCTGCGCGATGAGTTCCGCACGGCCGGGGCCGAGCACCTGGCCGAAAAATTGAGTACACTCGTCGAGGCCGTTCAAAATGGCGACCGCTCGGCCGCTTCGGCACTCATGCGTGCCGTCACCACGTTCCGGCTCTTTGACCGAATGCTGACATTGGAAGTCGCACGAGCCTCGCTCACACTCCCCACCGAACAGACCGAAGGCGAAGCCGAAGAAGAAACAGAAGAAGAGGACGAGTAACGTACATGCTTCCACCTGTTGCCGAACGACCGAAGCTTCGCGCCACGCTCGACCAACTGTCGAACGCCGTGGAAGATCTGCTTTTAGGCGGGCTCACGACAGCATCAGACGCCACGCGGCAAACGCTTTCGGGAGCCATGCAAGAAGCCGCGCGCATGCGATTGCTCCGGCTTGGAGCAATCCTCCGCGTGCTGACCGACGACCTCAATCGCTTCAACAACCAAGATCCATTGTTGTCGCGGAAGCGGCTCACGCTGTTCCTCAATCGCGGCTGGTTGATTGCACGCGGATTGTCCCACGCACTCGAAACGGAGAACGAAAAGGAATACGACCGGCTGAATCTCACCCCCGCGACCCAACCGCTCGCCAGCGCGGAGGTCGTTTGTCTCGGTGTGGTGAAAAAAGTGACGGCGGCGGTCGTGCAGTTCCAGTTCCGCTTCCGTGCTCTCACCGCCTCCGCGCCCGTGAAAAGTGGCGATCCACTGGCCTGGTCGTTCAACCAACCGGTGAAGAGTAAAGAATTCCCCCCGGAAGCTTATTTGCATCTTTCGCAGAAGCAGAAGTTCACGCCGTTCAGTTTGCTCGAACGCAAGATCATCACGGTACAGAACGCGGTCGTTGTCCCCGACGAAGCCGGCGGCTGGCGGCTCGCCCTCACCGATCAGAGCACGGTAACGCCGGGCAAGGCGTTCGCGGACTGGGCACAGTTCCTGAACTGGACTCCCGCCCCCGCGCTGGAGCGACTCGCGAAACAAACGCCCGGTCCGCTCGACCTGGACACGGAACTGCAAGAAGAGGTGGTCCTCCGCGATTACGAAATCGGCGCGTCGAGCGATGGCGATGAGCCGGGACAGACCATTTACCCAATCACAGCCGGACATATGAGTCTTCAGGCCATTGTTGGCCCTCCGGTGGAGGGGAAGACACTGAAGAAGGGTCTCGACGACCTGCGGAAATTGAAAAAGACCCCACCGCTGTACGGACTCATGCACTACGAGCGCTGCCGGCTCATCTTCCAGGCACTGACAACATTTGGCAAAAACGGCCTGGAGTATCTCACCATCTCGCCGGAGAAGGTGGATAAGGCTGCGCTCATTCGCGAACTGTTCTAATCACCGCAACTTCACGGTTGCTTTGCCCTCTACTCACAACCACCCATGGCCAAGAAAACTACGACAGCACCCAGTGCCGAGCCTTCGGCGTCTTCCGCGTCGGCGAGTTCGGAAACCATTCTCCGCGAACCCGCCGAGACACGCTACGCCGATCAACTGGAAGCGCTCCGCCAGAACGACACGGAAACGCCGCCAACCAACTGGAAGCTTTCGCCACGCAGCGTGCTGGCGTACATCATCGGCGGCAAGACGCTCAAGGCGACCATCAACGGCAAGTCGCTTGACGTGCCGATCACGCGGAAGTTCTTCGGCGACGACGGCGTTGTGGAACGATCCATCGTGACGCTGGCGTCGGAACGGGCGCTTCTGCTTGTGGGGGAACCGGGTACCGGCAAGAGTTGGCTTTCAGAACACCTCGCGGCCGCCATTTGCGGCACGTCATTGCTCACGATTCAGGGCACCGCAGGGACAACCGAAGAGCACATCAAGTATTCGTGGAACATCGGCCGCATCATCGCCGAAGGCCCCACACCCGATAACCTCATCCCCTCTCCCGCGATGGTGGCGATGAAAAAAGGTGCGCTGCTCCGCTTTGAAGAACTCACGCGCTGCGTTCCAGACGTTCAAGACGCGCTGGTTTCCATCCTTTCAGAAAAAGCAGTTGCGGTGCCGGAACTGCCCGGCAATGCGATGGTGTTCGCCAAGCCGGGGTTCAACATCATCGCTACCGCCAACACCCGCGACCAGGGCGTGAACGAACTTTCGGCCGCTCTGAAGCGTCGCTTCAACTACGTCTACATTCCGATTGTCGGCGACCAGAAGACCGAAGTGAAGATCGTTCAACAGCGGGCAGCGGAACTGCTCGAGCGCTATAACCTGCCGGCCAAACTCAGCCCGCCCGTTATCGAACTGCTTGCAACGGTGTTCCGCGAGATCCGCAACGGCAAAACCTCGGATGGCGTCAGCTTGAAGAAACCGAGCACGACACTCTCCACCGCCGAAGCGATCGGCGTCGCCCTCGACGCGACTCTCCACTCGCGCTTCTTCGGGAGCGGCGAAGTCGGTCCTGCAGACATTGCCCGCAACATGGTCGGCGCGGTGGTGAAGGAAGACCAGGAAGACAAGGTTGCTCTCAAGGAGTACGCCACACTCGTCGCGAAGAAACGCGGCGTGAAGGAAAAGAACTGGAAGGAGTTCCACGACGCCCTCGTGGAACAATTGTGAACCCTGGCGAACCCCGCCCGCAAGGGCGGCGGGTGTAGTGCGAGGTGACCCGCTGGCCTTGCGGCCAGGGTTCGCCTCTGCACCACGACCTCTATCCCGACCCGAGCAATGGCCAAAGATAAAGCCGCAACTGCCGAAGCGACAACGAACGCCGCTGCCGATGCCGGACTCGATCCGGCCGAGATCACGCGGCGTGTGGATGCCGTGCTGGGCGAGCCGCTGTACTGGTTCCCCGTGCGGCACCATTCGCCGACCACCGCGCGCCATCTGCACGCAGCGATGAACGCGCGCAAACCGAAAATCGTCTTCGTCGAAGGGCCGTTCGAGGCGAACGACCTCATTCCCCACGTCACGGATGCCGCGACCGCGCCGCCGGTGGCGATTTACTCGTCCTATCGCGACGACAACAACGTGCTGGGACTCAACGGCATTGCTAGCGCCGCGCCGGACATCCCCGCACGATTTGCCGTGTGGTATCCGCTTACGCCATATTCGCCAGAATACATCGCGATGAAGACTGCCGCTTCGCTCAAGGCGGAAGTGGTATTCATCGACCTGCCACACCACGCACTGATCCAACGCCGCGAAGCCGAAGCCCCTCAACCCACAGAAGCTCAACCGCCAGCATCCGGGCAACCCCCGCGCCGCGACCGGCCCAACACCGGCCCGAACGACGATCAACTGATTACCGGCAGCAGTTTCTACCGGCGGCTGGCGGAGGCCGCGGGCTTCAAGAGCTGGGACGAGGCGTGGGATACGCTGTTCGAGAATCCGCACACCACGGACTACGAAGCGTTTCGCCGCGAAATGGCTACCTTCTGTTGCGCGGCTCGCGTGACGGCGGACGATTCACCCGCTCGCGCGGAAGAAACGATCCAGCGCGAACGCCACTTCATGCGCGTCATCCGCGATACACTTGCCGCACGGAAACTCAAACCGCAAGACGCAATGGTCGTTTGCGGCGGCTTTCACCTGTTCCTCGACCGCGCTGATGCCGAACCGCCCCCCGCCTGCCCGGAAGGCACGGTTTACACGACCATCGTGCCGTATTCGTACTTCCGCATTTCCGAAATGGCGGGTTACGGTGCCGGCAACCGCGCGCCGCAGTTCTACCAGACCTTTTACAACTTGGTGGACTCGGGCCGTGCGAGCGACATCGCAATGGAACACGCCATCGCGGTGCTGCGTCTGATGCGAAAAGGCGGCGATCCGCTCTCCACCGCCGATGCCATTTCGGTCACGCACCACTCGGGGATGCTCAGTCGGCTCCGTGGGCGGCCGCATCCCACCCTCGACGACATTCACGACGCGCTCATCACCTGCTGCTGCAAGGGCAATCCATCGGAGGAGGGGCAGAAACTTCAAGGCGCGATGGATGCCGCCGGTATCGGCAACGCCATCGGTAAAGTCACAGGCAAGCTCGGTCGGCTGCCCATCGTCAACGACTTCCACACGCAACTCTCGGATTTGCAACTGGGCGAAGTGATGGGCAAGGAAAAGCGGATGAACGCGAAGATCGACAAACGCGACCCGCTGGACGCACGCCGGTCGGCCTTCCTGCACCGCGTCAGTTATTTGAAGATTCCCTTCGCGGCGCTCTCCGATATGGGTGGCGACTTCTCCGGCACACTCTTCCGCGAACAGTGGCAGTTGAAGTGGGACCCACGCACCGAACCTGCGCTCATCGAACAGAATCTGTATGGCGACACGGTTGAGTCGGCAGCTCTCAACCGTTTGCGCGAATCGCTGGCCCAGGCCGGCACGAACGCGGGCGAAACGTGCAAGCGGTTGCTCGAAGCCGTCGACATGGACATGCCAGATTTGGTGCAAGCGGCCGAAGATGCGTGCGGAACCGCCATCGACACAGACTCGTCGTTTGTGTCACAGGCGACTGCCCTCCAATGTCTGGGTCGGCTCGAACAGTACGCCGCGTTCCGGGGATTGCGTCGCGATCGGCTCGAAGAGTTGCTCACGCGCTGCTACGACAGGGCGTGTTTCGCGCTGCCGGACGCGGCCGCAGCGCCCGAAGACGAACAAAACGGCGTGGTGGGCGCACTCATCGGCGTCGCAGAAGTCGTTCAACGCGATAGCGTCCGTTACGATCGCAATCTCTTTGCCGAAGCCGCGCGCACGGCTGCCAATCAATCGCCTGTGCCTTTCCTCCGAGGTGCATTCCTGGGATTACTCTGCGAAATCCGCGAGATCCCTGCTTGCGCCCTCGCGGCCGAAGTCGAGGGTTTGGCGCAAGCCGCGACGGAAGTGATGGTCACGGCGGGCGATTTGCTCGATGGAATGCTCTCCGTGTCGCGAACGTCGATCATGCTCGGCGCCGATGCCCTCGTCGCTGCGGTGGATGATCTTCTCAAGGCCGCGGAGTGGGATCCGTTCCTCGTTATGCTGCCGCGATTGCGTGCGGCCATCGAGCGACTCACGCAAGCTCAGAAACAATCGCTCGCGGCATCGGTTGCGCAGCGATATGGGCTCACCGGCGCAGAAGAGGTCCGCGCGATGAGCGGCAGTCTCTCCGCCACCGCGCTCGTTGCGAGGCTGGACGCCGCCACCGCCGCGGTGATGAAAAACTGGCCCTTTTGACGCAATAGAGAAAAAGCAGTATTCACCGCAGAGGACATGAGAGGGCGCAGAGTAAAGACAGAAGAGGATTCACCGCAGAGGACACGCAGAGTAAAGGCAATAACGAGAGTTTGGGTTTTCTCTCTGTCTTTTCTCTGTCTTTCTCTCATGTGCCCTCTCGTGCCCTCCGCGGTAAATCCGATTTTTAACCATGCAAGGTTCCGATGGCAAACGACCCACACACTCTGGCACGCTGGCGGCTCGTTCTCGGCCGAACGGCTGAGGAATGCGGCATCTCCTGCGGCGGCAACGGCGAGGCGGAACGCATCGAACAACTCATCGGCTTCCTCTTTGAACCGGGAGGCGGCGAGGGCGGCGGACAAGGAGGACGCGGACGCGGTGGACAGGGACGCGGGCGATCGAATGACCGGCAGGGCGGAAGCGGCCCGTCGCAACTCACCGTCCCCGACTGGGTGGACGCGGTGAACGAACTGTTTCCGAACCAGTCCAAGGAGGTGATGCAGAAGGAACTCGTCCGCCGGCGTGGCATTGCCGAGCTGATGGAGAAGCCGGAACTGCTGGAGAAGATCGAACCGAACATCGAACTGGTGAAAACGCTCCTTACGCACCGCGATCTGCTCAACGAAAAGACACGCGTCCTCGCAAGGAAGATCATCGAGCAAGTGGTCGAAGAATTGAAACGCAAGATGCAGGTTCAGGTCGAGCAGGCAATTACAGGCGCCATCCGCAAAGACCGACACTCACCGCGCAAGGTGTACCGCAACCTCGACCTCAAGACGACACTGCGCCGCAATCTCAAGAACTTCGATCAGGAATCGGGCAAACTGCTCGTCGATCAGGTGTACTTTTACGCCGCCGAGCGCAAGAAAAAGCCCTGGCACGTAATCGTGGTGGTGGACCAGTCCGGCTCGATGCTCGAAAGCGCGATCTTCTCCGCCGTGATGGCCTCGATCTTCGCGGAACTGCCAGCGGTGAAAACTTCTCTCGTGCTCTTCGACACCAACGTGGTGGATCTCTCCGATCAGGTGGGGCAACCGGTTGATGTGCTCATGAAAGTGCAACTCGGCGGCGGGACGGACATCACCAAGGCGCTCCTCTATTCCAGTACGCTGGTCCGCCAACCGCAGCGTACCATCGTGGTCCTCATCACCGACTTCTACGAGGGACGTGACGAGCGCGACCTGATCGCCCAGACGCGACTGATGGCGGACGGCGGCGTCCGTATGATTGGCCTGGGCGCACTTGGGTACGATGCCCGCCCCGCTTACAACAAATCGACCGCCACGAAGTTAACCAAGGTGGGAATGGACGTCTTGGTCTGCACCCCCGAAAAACTCGCCGACTGCATGGCGCAGATTATCAGAGGGTGAGTGCCCGCGAAAGTCAGTCGCGGTTCATGGCACGCCGCGCGCGGGCGGCGGCGATCATTTTCGCAAACTCGGGATCCTTCCGCAGCGAATCGAGATCGGAGTCAGTTTCAATCAGGTCAAACCCAAACCCATTCTTGAGCGCCGACCAGATCAAGTGAAATGCTTCCTTCTTGTCTTCTGGGTGCGTTGCGGATGTGAGCGCATAGATGCAGCCGACCTGATAAAGATTGGCCGGCCGTGTATCGCGCAGGAGAGCTTCGCGAGCGTCCTGCAATGCCCGATCGCGCTTGCCACGCCGGGCAAGTTCCACTCCGCGGCCCGCGCGAAGCGGTACATGATCGGGGTGCAGTTCCACCGCACGGTCAAGGACCGCGAGTGCCTCGTCTCGACGATCGAGCCGCTCACCCAGAATGTGCGCCTTCAACTGAAGTGCCGAGACTGAGAATGGATTCAGTTTGAGTGCTTCCTCGGCATCAGCAAGCGCTCCTTGTGGATCGCTCGCGAGTCGCTCAACTCCTCGGGCCACCCAACTTGGTTCATCGGTTGGGGTCAATTGCAAACCTTCCTCGCGGTCAGCTTGCGCGCCGGTTGGGTTGTTCCGCCGCTGGCGGATGGAAGCACGCAGTAACCGCACCCGTACCGGTGCGCCCCCCGCCTCCAGCGAGCGCGTCAAATCGTTCTCGGCTTCCGCCAAATTGCCTTCCGCATCTCGCGTGAACGCTCGCTGGATGTAAACGTCCGCGTTCCGCGGATCGAGCGCAATCGCGCGGGTAAAATCGTCACACGCCTCCTTGAATGCCCGGAGCTTGGTGCGGGCCAGTCCGCGGTTGCGCCAAGCTGGAGCGAAGTCATCGCGGAGCGCCAGACATGCCGTGAAACATGCCACGGCCTCGTCGTTGTGATCGAGTGCCAGATGCACCGTTCCGCGAACAAACCAGGCCGAGAAATTCTTCGGATCGAGGTAGGTGGACTTCTGGAGGTGGGGAAGTGCAGCGCGATGGTGCCCCTGTTGCGTCAGCATCGCGCCGAGAAGGTACAAATCGCGCGGGGAGTCCGGAGGAATGCGGCCTGTTTCCGCTCGCAGACGATCAACTTCGGACCGGCTTCCGTGTAATTCCGCGATGGCGATCCGTTGTTCGCGCAGTGCGTGGGGAAGCCGGTCGCCAGCCAACCGAGCGGCAACTCCGTTCCACTGCGAAGCCCGTTCGAGGTTCTCTGTTCGTGTGGATTGATCGTCCGAGCCCAGCGCGCGAAGATACGCGACCTGAGCCATCAGGTAAAACGTTTCCCCGACATCACCCCGAAGCTGCACCCGGTCCGATTCCGACAGTCGGCGGACCTCGGCGTTCTGCAGCCAATCATCCGATCCTTCTGGCGAAACACCATAGCGACCGAGGATGGCGTGGAGTTTGTTGAGGGCTTCGTCCAAGTGCGGGCGGGACTGATTGCGGTCGTCGAGAAAGAGTTGCACGTCGACGAATTCGCTCCGATGGTCTGCGAAGACGGCGCGTGCGTGCAAATCGCGGCTGTGGTCCCACGAGTACGCCGTTCCTGCGCCGAGCAGAGAAAGAAACACCACCGCGAACCCCGCGACCGTGCCAGACGATGCCAGCCGCGGATGCCGCCGGCCCCACTTCACCGCGCGTTCTCGCCACGAGGGATTCGGAGCGTGCAGAAGCGGTAAATGACTCAGATGCCGGTCGATATCCTCACGGAGTTCGTCGGCGTGTTGATAGCGTTCTGACGGGTGCGGCGCCAGGCACTTTTGCACAATCGCGTCGACCGCTGGTGAAACCGCACGGTTGTGGAGACGAACGGACGGAGCGCCTCGCTCGCGATCCGCAAGCAATTCCGCCAGCACAGGGCCTGTGAATCCGCGTCGAGCCGGGAACGGGTGCCGTCCTGTGAGGAGTTCAAACAGGATCACACCGAGCGAGTAGAGATCGCAGCGGGCATCGAGCGTCCCCGTCTTGTCGCGAAAGGCGCGGATCTGTTCGGGAGCCATGTATGGCAGTGTGCCGCCGATGGCAGCCCGTTCGGCATCGGTCCGCGTTTTCGTATCCTCGGCAAGATTGAAATCGAGCAGCATCGGCCGGCCATCGTCGGTGAGGAGCACGTTGGCTGGCTTCAGGTCGCGATGCAGAATTCCCCTGGCGTGGGCATGTACCAGTCCGTCGGCGAGTTGCCCGGCAATAATCAGAACCGCTTCGACGAACGACACCCCCTCTAACTGTGCCCAACCATCGTGTACATGTATGGGCGCTGCGGGGGGCGCTGGCAGCGCGGGAAGAACATGGGGCGTTTGGGCGTTCGAGAAGGCAGAGGCGGAACTGGCGGACGGAATCTCGGCGGTACTGTGGTGGGCGACGGTACTCCGCAATTCCCGTCCCGAACTCGGCAGGCTTGCCCGCCCGCGCAAATGACCGATGACTTCGGCCAGCGTGGTGCGCCCATAATATGGCATGCACACCGCCTGGAATGGTTCCGCGCGGTGGAACGAATAGATCGGAACGATATTCGTGTGCTGCAACTGCGCGAGGGTCTGCGATTCGCTGAAACTATCGCACGCGATCTTGAGGGCAACCGGCCGACCGGCCAGATCGCCTTGCCGAGCCAGATAAACCCGCCCAAACGCTCCGCGTCCCAACTCCCGTTCGATGTGAAAACCAATAAATGTACTGCCGACGGGCGGAAATGTCGCTTCGGAGTTTGCCCATTGCGATAGGAGTTCCGCGCTGGCACTGACCTCTGCGCTCGGCATTTTCGCCCCGCGCCGGTTGCAATCAAACTTCACTGCGCAACCGCGCAGGTCCGCGGTCGGCGTGTCAGACGGAGAATCGATTTGAGATGGGAGCATGGGCATCCTTTTTTCGGAACGACAAACGCCTCCGGGTGAGGATGCAGAGTCTTGTCTTTCCTTCCTCACTCATCGTTCGTTCGATCCGAGGTCGCATTTAGAAGGTGTACCATGTTCCCAACCACAAACTTGACGACGTGGTCGTGGACGTTGTGGTGGGCGAGGTTGTCGGACTGGATGTCGTGCTTGTGGTGGTCGCCGGGGACATTGTCGTCGAGCTTGTAGTGGTCGTCGGGGATGCCGTCATCGTGGTGGTCGGCGATGCCGTCATCGTGGTCGGCGGGGAGGTTGTCGTGGTTGTCGTGGTCGTGGGAGATGTTGTGGTCATGGGAGCGTAGGTGCCCACCCCATCGCTCAACTCCCACAAGCCAAGCTGATACCCGATTGGTGCCGCAGGCTGTCCAATTACTGTGGAGTAGGTGTAAGTGAGCGTGTAAGTCCCCGGCAGCAGGTAAACCTGCTGTGTGACGGCAGGATTGCCGGAAGCAGCGCTCAGGACGAACACAACATTTCCCGCCGAGTCGGTGATCGTCAATGTCACCGTGCCCGCTCCAGTCGTCGTCGCCCCGGCACTCAGGATGAACTGATAAAGTCCGCCCGTGGCCGTCAGTGAATCTGTTGTGGTTTTCGCCGTCTGGCTGAGCTGACCCTTATCGACTGTTTGGGGCGTAGGCGGGGCAAGATTGTTGAAATCGGCTGCGAGGAAGTATCCACCGCTCCCGCCCTGCGATGCGACTTCGATGTAGTAGATTCTGTTGGAAGCAGCGTTTGGAACCACGATACTCATCAGTCCTTGCTGATTCGTGAGTACCTCAAAGGCCACGGGGTTGCCTTTGGCATCAAACACGTGGATGGTCGGGTTCCAATTGCCGTCGGTCGCCCACACCAGGACGTTGAAGTTGATCGCGGCATTCTGGAAGGTCTTGGACGTCTTGATCTTGTAGAAATCCGTCTCGGCGGCGTCCTGGAGGCTGCTGTGGTAAGCCACATCGAACTGGGCGCTGCTGCTCGTCTGAGGATGCGTGAGGTCGAGAGCCGTCTGGAGGGTGTTGTTGGGATGCGGGTTCGGAGCGGGTTGAGAGGCAATTGGAGGAGCAGATTGGGAGCCTGTGTTCACCGTTAATTGATAAGCGCCGATGCCAAAGACATCCGCGGTCGCACTCTGGACCTTCACGTAGTAGGTCGATCCGTTCTTTAACCCGCTCAACTGGAGGGTGACATTGTTGCCGAACACGCTCGACGCGGTTCCCGTCGTGATGACGTTCCCGGCCGAATTGTAGACGGTAACGCGCGCTTCCAGGAGACTCAACCCCTGGGCCTGAAGTTGGATGGCAGCCGTGGAGGATTTGGCGTTAAAACTGTATACGTCCACATCGCTCATCGTGGTCAGGTCGGCGTTGGCCACGAACTGCCCCGGAACACCCGGTGTCTCCTGCAACTTGGCGGCCGTTGCAATTGTATCGTCGCCGTTTTTCCCCTCGAACGCGTCGGGGGTCCGTGTGCCGTAGAGTGCCTGAAGATTCGCAATATCGCTCGTGGCCAGACCGGTGTGATAAGAGTAATCCTCGTTCATCACCGAACCGGGAGCGGTCGAGTGAGCCAACCCGAAAACGTGCCCCGCCTCGTGGACCGCAACCGAGAAAATGTCATAAGCATTCGTGGTGTTACCGATTGTAAAGGGTACACCGCTGCTGAATGTCACGTCGCCCGCACAGGTCGTTCCGAGCCAACTGAAGGGCGACGCCTCGGCAGCTTCATCCGATTCGATGCTACTGGCGGCAATGCGGATATCACCGAAACGCGGGTCGCCCTGCACCGCACCGGCCGTGCCGAGTGCCTCACCGTCATCCGCGACGACACTGATGTTGATGTCGGCATTCACCGCCCACGTTTGGAACGCGCGGAGAATTTGCGTCTCCCAAACGGAGGGCGGGCCAGCAGAAGCCATCGTCGCGAACAGATTACTTGGCCCTGTCGGGGTGGGAGTCCCATCGGGCACAAAGCTCAGAGTCAGGTGACCAGGATCAGGCCAAGGTATACCGAAGAGAGGAGCAGGCAGAGCACGGTCTTCGAGTTGCTCAAATGTGGAACCGAAGTGTGGGCGTGAGAGGGGCATTCGCGTCCTCGCTGGAGGCGACCGGTTCGGGAGAGAAGCCGGCCAGCGGATTCAAGTGAATGCAGGATACACTCATCTGTGAAGAGAAAGGGATGAAAGCGCCGGAATTGTTCAAATTAGCGCCCATTCTTAAAATCCCGCCGCAACACAAGCCATTTCATCGCGCACCGCAATAGGAATCGCGCGACACCTGAATTCGCTGATTTCCCACCATTTGTTCGAGTGAATACGGGCAGTCGGATTTCATTTTCCTGTCTTCCCAAGAACGACCCTCCCGTTTTCAATGAGCTAAGAATTAGTCATTGGTCGAGAAACTTTGATCCATTGGACCAAGGACCAAGACCGACTGACAACAGATCCGAGCACCGCCTCGAGTGAGTCACTTGATGCCCAGCAACCTGACTCCTCTCACCGCCGCGATGGGAATCGCCGATGGTCTGCTTGCCCTCGCAGCGATGAGTTCCATCCTGCGACTGCTCCGCCAGCCCTGTGCTGCTTCTCGTCCACTCGTCCCTCTCCTTGGGGCCGGCGCCGTGGCGGGAATTGCACACGCGTGTAGTTCCTTGATCGACCCCATCGCGGCAACCGTCGCACTGGGTCTGGCTGCGGTTATCGCCTGGGTTGGCACGGTCTGGCTCTGGCGTGCCCCCTCTGCCCCTTTCAAGAAGGAAGACGACACGCCGCATTTACTCGAGCTCGCGCTGGCCGCGTGCGGCGATGGCGTCATGATCGCATCGACCAATCAAACGGAAGGAATCCAGATTGTTTATTCCAATTCTGCATTTGAACATCTCACGGGCTATTCGCCCGATGAAGCGGTGGGGTTGAGCCCGAGTATCTTTGTGGACGAGGGCGATTGCCTCACGACAGTCCGCAGTGCGCTTCGCGGGACCGAGCCGGTTCGCGTGGAGGTGCAGGGCCGGCGCAAGGACGGCGCACGTGTCTGGGCCGAGTGGCAAATCGTACCCGTCACGGATGTCGCCGGTCAACACACGCATGCCATCGCTGTTCTCCGGGACACCACGCAACGGCGGCGTGCCGAGAAAGCACTCCGCGAGAGCGAAGCGCGATTTCGCAGCTTGTTTGAACATGCCGCCGATGGCATCTTTGTCCTCGACCAGCGTGGAAAAATCCTCGATGCCAACCGCCAGGCATGTCTGAGCTTCGGTTACTCTCACCAGGACTTGATGACGCGGACGCTGGCTGATCTGGGCGTGCGCGCGGATTCTCCCGGTTCCAACTTGCACGATACCAATACTGTTGAACGCATCTTTCAACGAAACGATGGCACCTTCATCGCCGTGGAAATTCGGTTTGCATTGAGCGAGTGCGCCGGAACCCGGCTCAACCTCGCCATCGTTCGCGACGTCACACGACGCCGACAGGCCGAACAACTGCTTCGCGAACGCGAGGAGTTGCTCCGGAGTATCATCTCGCATATTCCCTGCGGGGTGTTCTGGAAGGATCGCGATTCGATTTATCTGGGCTGCAACGAGCAAGTCGCACGCGACTACGGTTTGAGTTCCACGGAACAAGTGGTTGGCCAAAGCGACTACGACATGACGCACAATTCCACGGAAGCCACGTTCTACCGCGACTGTGACCGGACAGTGATTGAGAGTGGGCAGCCGATTCTCAATTTGGAACAGTTCCACACACGGCGCGACAAAACCATCGCCACAATATTGACGAGTAAGGTCCCGCTCCGAAATCTGCGCGGAGAGATCGTCGGCGTTTTGGGCGTTTACACGGACATCACCGATCGGAAGCGATTGGAAGAGCAGTTCCGCCAGGCGCAGAAGATGGAAGCTGTGGGCCGGTTGGCGGGCGGAATCGCTCACGACTTCAATAACCTGCTCACCGTCATTCGTGGCAATGCCGAACTGCTCCGTTCGCCGGCAGAAACCCGTGAGCCGAATCTGCTCGACGATCTTGTCCTGGCAACGGACCGCGCAACGGCTCTCGTCCGTCAACTCCTGATGTTCAGTAAACGTCAACCAATGCAAGTGGAGTTGTTGGATTTGAATGAAATCGTGACAACGGTATCTGGTCTGTTGCGGCGGCTGTTGGGAGAGAGTATTTCGCTCGTCCTCGAACTGGCGGATACACCGGTGACCGTGAAGGCAGACCGGAGCCACCTCGAACAGGTGGTCATGAACTTGGCCGTCAATGGCCGCGATGCCATGGTCCGCGGAGGCACACTGACAATCGCCACGAAACCGGTGGAACGGAAGACCGAGGGAACGCGGGGCCAGTTCGCGCAGCTGGCGATCACCGACACGGGCACCGGCATGACCGACGAGGTCAAGGGCCGCATCTTTGAGCCATTCTTCACAACGAAGGGACAGGACAAGGGGACGGGTTTGGGGCTGGCCACGGTCTTCGGTATTGTCCAGCAAGCCGGTGGGCACATCGAAGTGGAGTCCATCCCCGGAGCCGGCACAACCTTCCGTGTGGATCTGCCGTGGAGCGAGGGTCGCGATTCCGGTTCCATCTGCACGCCCGCTCCACGAGCCACGCTTCACCGCTCAGCCCCGCAATCCATTTCGGTGTTGCTGGTGGAAGATCAGGACGCGGTTCGCAAATTCGCCCGGTTGACGTTGGAGAGTCAGGGTCATCAGGTCATTGACGTGGAGAATGGCGAGGCGGCGCTGAAGTTCGCTCAAGGAGGGGGAGCCTTCGACGTGCTCATCAGCGATATCACGATGCCCGGCATCGACGGGCGAGAACTTACAGAGCGCATTCTCGCTCTCCAACCCGATGTCGGTGTGGTGCTGATGTCGGGATATGCTCCGGATTCCGATCGCGATGAGTCCTTCGACCGAGCGGTCTTTCTTCAAAAGCCATTCCCACCGGCGGATCTACTCGCCGCGTTGGACAAGTCGCTCCGACTCCGGCAGCGTCAGAAGAGAATGAGCACAGCGGTGCAGTCCGCAGCCGTTGTGTCAGTTGTGCCAGTCATTGGCCTGACGGGTTGAAATCTCCGGTTGATGGGTTACTGCCGGTTCAGCACGATTCGGTCTCAGTCCGGGAGTCCTCGCCGTGCCGGCGGGTCCGGGTCGCGAACGCGTCCCGGCGTTCGATTCTTCGGCGTAGCGCCGATAACGTGAACGTGCATTCCCCTCCGTTCGATCAGTTCCGATAGCCGCCGGACTGTCGGGTCACGTCCATCCCAGACCACAACCGCCGCATCCGCTTCGCTCACGAGGAACGCATCGCGTCGTTCGACGGCATCCACCGGAAACCGGCGGAAATCAGGCACGAGCGCAGACACGACCAGTCCGCGTTCGCTGGCGTAGCTGGCCGCAAGCATCGCGACACCCGGGCCACCGGTGGTGAGGAGTTCGACATTGGGAAGTCGATTCGCGAGTAGAACATCGAGGGTTGCGCGCAGACACGGATAGTCCGTGAACCCCCGGCCGCCGACGATGAGGACGCGGAATGCCATAAGTTGAAGTGTTGACACCAATCACGTTTGAAAGCAATGTCGGAGATTGCCCGAATCCCGCACCTGACATGGTGACGGGATAATCTTTCTCTTCTGTTGCACGAAGCGGCTTCTCGATTCCTGAAAAGCCCAAGAAACAAAATTTCACCGCGAGTTGTAGAACATGGCGACCGGCGGGCACTACTTTCATGACCAGACCGCGAGGCGTGCGTGACGCAAAGACCACTCCAAATTGTTCTTCGCTCGCTCGCTGAGACCGAATCGCCCGTGGGCGACAGCGAACTGCTCCTGCGATTTGTCGGAGGAGATGAGGGGGCGTTTGCCGCTCTCGTTCGTCGGCATGGGCGTTTGGTGTGGTCCGTCTGCCGGCATTTAACCGGCTCGGACACCGAAGCTGACGACGCCTTCCAGGCCACCTTCGTCGTGTTGCTCCAGAACGCGCGAAAAATCCGCAACGCCGGCCGGCTGTCGTCATGGCTGCATGGTGTGGCCTACCGCATCTGTGCGAAAGCACGCAGGGCAGCCAAGCGGCGTGCAGACCGCGAGCACGCCATCGCTGCGCCGGAGCGGAACGGTTCGGCAGTACCGGATTCCGCATGGGACCGGGCTCTGGCGGCGGTCCACGAGGAACTCGGTACGCTTCCCGAAACATTGCGGGTGCCGTTTGTGCTGTGCTGCCTGGAAGGAAAGGGCACGACAGAAGCGGCAGAGCAACTGGGCTGGAAGCTCGGCACGCTCTCGGGTCGGCTCACGCGTGCGAAAGACGCACTCCTGGCCCGGCTCGATGCACGCGGGCTCACGCTGGGGGCGGTCGCGGGTCTGGGCCTGGTTGCTCCTCCAGTAACGACGTCCGCGAAGGCAATGGCTATGGGACGGATTGGGTTCGTTGTTCCAAATTCGATTCTTCAACTCACACAGGGAGTAATTGGCATGGGTATTCCATCGTTCAAAGCGTTGGCTGCCATGATGCTGGTGGTGTGCGGAGTGGGACTTGTCGCAGGCACCGGATGGCTTGCAAACGCCGATGCCCAAGTGAATAAGACCAAGCCACTGGGAGTGCCCCCTGGCGGCGCTCAGCCGCAGGCTGATCCCGAAGTCGATCTCAAGCAGTTGCAACAGCAGTTGGATCAATTACAGGCACAGCAGGATGAATTGGCAAAAATGAAGGCGGATCTGGAAAGGTTGGTCAAGCAAAAGCTAGCGAAATATTCACCCTTCGCCAAGACGGCGAAGTGGGAGTACGATTTTGTGGTCGCCAGCGAGATGAGTCAGCCGAAATTCGTGGCATTACTCCAAGATCGCGAGAACCACGGGTGGGAATTCAACGGGACCACGACGCTCACACGCGACGGGAAACCGACCTCGACGTGGATCTTCCGTCGGCCGGCCAAGGGAATGCCAGGAGCGACACCGAAAAATTACAACAAGCTCGGTGGAGATCCCAGGCCGGATCCCTTCGCACCCGGCAAACCGTGAGCAAGCAGGTTCACCACAAAAGCCCAGCGGCCCGGCCGCGCTGGGCCTTTGTCAGTAGTTTCAAAGTTCCAAGTTCGAGATTTCCAAGTTTGAAGACCATCGATCGTTCCACGTTCCACTCACATCGGGCGGTCCCAGGGCGAGAGCAGAATCGCAGGCCATCTCCCTTTCAACTCGGCAACTCTGAAACTTGGAACTTTGGAACTACTGGCTGTGGTGAAATCCACTGCTTTTTCGGCGCACCGCTGATCGGTGGTGTTAGGTTGGCTCGGGGCTTGGTGTGGTTTGCTGCCTCCCGTCGGTCAGAAACTCAATGTCCCCCGTCGCGACATCATACATCGCACCCACGACCATGATCCGCCCTTGGCGGACAAGGTTGGCAAGGGCTCCACTTTGATCCAGTATCTCTTCCACCGTCCGGCGGACATTTCCAAGAGCCACCGTATCGATAAACTCCTGTTTCTTCTCCGGCAGCATGTGCTCAAGGATCGGGCACACATTTGGTTCGATGGCGCGTTGAATATCGCGAATGATGGGGTCGAGATGCTTGCACCCCGTTGCCTCGGCCGCCGTCGTGGTCGTGCATGCGAAGTTCACGGCCGCACCCACAGCCCCGCACCGCGTGTGGCCCATGACCAGAACCAACTTCGCGCCCGCCACCGCGCACCCATACTCGACACTGCCCAGAATCTTCGGACTGGTGATATTCCCCGCCACCCGAACACCAAACACATCGCCGACCCCGAGATCGAAGATGAGCTCGGTGGGGGTTCGTGAGTCGATGCAACTGAGAACAACCGCCAGTGGATGCTGTCCGGCGGCGGTTGCTTCCACCTGGCGACCGAGGTCGCGCATCAGCCGCCGACCCGCCTTGAACCGGGCGTGTCCGTCCTTGAGAATTTGCAGCACTTGCTCGGGCGTTATCGCCTCCTGAAGTTCGCGTGTGGAATAGTCCACATACTGGGTCTGGTCCACGAGCTGGTATTGCTGCCGAAAGCCGACGAGACTCACCGTAACGCCCCGCGTCGGACCTGTCTGCTCCTTGAACTCACGAATCAGTTCGAGGATGTCTGGGTCGATGTAATCTGTGCCGCGTCCATCAAGTAGGACGTGTCCGCCGGACGGAACGCTATCGAGAACCTTCGCCAGGGCCGCTCGATTCAAGAAGCTCACTTGATTCGCCAGTTCGATGTGCAAGAGATCTCCACCCAGGTGCTTTTCCATTACCCGACGAATCGGGTAACGCGCATTGCTCCACAGAATGAACGCGATGGCGGTTGCCAAGCCAATCAGAACCCCGACCATGAGATCGGTTAGCACAATGGCGACCACGGTGGCGGCGAACGGAATGAACTGGGAACGACCGCCAGACCACATTTGCCTCACCAGCACGGGGCTGGCGAGTTTCGCCCCGGTCACGAGTAAAATCGCTGCCAGACACGCGAGTGGAATCAGGTTCAACCACGCAGCCAGGAACACCACGCTTCCCAGCAGCAACATTCCGTGCACCACCGCGGCCAGCTTCGTTCGGCCGCCCGCGTTGATGTTCACCGAACTGCGGATAATGACCGACGTAACCGTCAGCCCCCCGATCAAACCACAAACGATGTTCCCCACCCCCTGCGCAATCAACTCTCGGCTTGGCGGCGAAGTCCGCCGTTGGGGATCGATCTTGTCCACCGCCTCCAGGTTCAAGAGCGTCTCAAGAGACGCCACTGCCGCCAGCGTGACCGCGGCCAGATAGACCGCCGGGTTCCGCCACTGGGAGAAATCCGGACCCTGGAGGAGCCGCAAGAATCCAGAGAAGCTGTCCGTGACAGGGACTTGGACGAAATGTTTGTCATCAATCACCCAGGATTCACCGAATTGCCGGAACAACTGGCTGAGCGCAACACCAAGCAGCACGACCACCAGCGGAGCTGGAAGAGGCAATTCTTTGAGACGCTTCCAGCGATCCCAGGCAACCAACACCGCAACGGACAGGAGACCGATCGCTGCGGCGCTGGCATCAATGTCGGCGAACATCTGGATCAGTTCGGAGAAGGTGTTCTGGTCGTCGGCTTGCTGAAAGGCCATCTCACCTTCCGGATCGGAGTCGTGCCCGACGACGTGCGGAATTTGCTTGAGGATCAAGATCAAACCGATTGCGGCCAGCAGTCCCTTGATGACGCTCGAAGGGAAAAACGCGGCGATAAAGCCACATCGACCGATACCCAGCACGATCTGAATCACCCCCGCCAGAACCAACGCCAGAAGAAACGTCTGGAATGTGCCCAGAGCGGCAATTTCCGCGGCCAAGACAGCGATTAACCCGGCCGACGGACCACTGACACTGGTATGCGAGCCGCTCAGCAGGCCGACCAGAATCCCACCAACGACGCCAGCGACCACCCCCGCAAACAGCGGAGCGCCGGAGGCGAGCGCGACCCCCAGGCATAGGGGCAGCGCGACGAGAAAGACAACCAGCCCAGCGAGGAGATCTCGCCGCAGATGATTCGACGATTCGCTGGTCTGTGCCATGAATGTTCGTCTCCTGCGTCCCGCAGTCCGGATATCTTTCTCCAATGTCCGGCCACGAACTCAGATTATGGAGCGGACGAACCAAACACCCGCGAAAGACCGCAGGTGTGGGATTTCATATGGCTGCTGTAATTTGAGCGGCGAACAGGCGAGACCGTGCCTGAATGTCGAGCATGGGGCGCCTTCCGGCTGTTCCACAGGAAGGCGATCCTATTCCGCGTTGGTTGGAGTTCGCAGAGCGTCGCACAGAGCGTGCGCCACTCGTTCGTTGGCGGAATGATTCGTGTGGCAGTAATCCAAGTAATACTCCTCGCCCTCCGTTCGTGCGTCAAGAACGGCGCTGAGGTCGAGGTTCAGGAAGCCTGTCGTGGCGGCGCTTGTCGCGGCCTGGTGAAGCCGAGGATAACCGAGCCGACACGCCTGATCGAGACCGGGAAGTAACTTCAGTTCGTTGCGGATCACTGCGCGTTCGTAGGCATCCGGGCTATGCACCGAGAAGAGATGAGGTTGCAGCGCATGCACAAACCGCGCGCGGCGCGCCCGCGCATCGGTACTGGCGGTCACAAGCGCCTCGCGGTATCCCGCCTCCGCCGCACCCAAGTTGCGATTCAGTTTCCTGCTGTTCACCACATTGGCCGGGCGCGGACCGTCCAGGTTGTGGAACAGAAACTCCGCGGCGTAGCTGTGAGTCTTCAGACGCATGCACCGTGGATATAACCACGCTTGAACACCGCCGAGCTTACGAACCCCGCCGTCGTCCGAATCGCCCGGGTGGAAGCCTCTGGGGTTGCCATTGTAGATCGGGTAGTACACATCGTTGAACCCGTCGTAGAAGACCACCACATCGCCGGGTTGAAGTGGAGTTGCCGCAAGACGCTCGGTTTGTTGCCGAGCGATCATGGCCGGGGCGCCGTAGTTTTCGACTCGGTAGCGAGGACCAGGGGTCGCATTCAGGGCGCGCTGGAGGCAGCTTGCAAGCGTGTCTGAGTCGGGCACGGTGGAGCAAAAAACTGTGGATCCGCCAAACAGAAACAGCCGATACTCGAACGCTTCGGGCTGGTCGGTTGTCAGGCGTTGTCCATTCCTGACATTGATGAATCGCCCCTGGAAGTCGCCAGGGACGAGATAGCTCGCCCCCGTCGGGTTGCTGAGGCGAAGACAGCGCATCGACTCATCCAGAAAATCGGAGCCGAAATACTCGGCGTCTTTGTAAGGTGCTGGCCTGGTGGCCCGGAACTCCCAGCGCCCGACCGGGGCAGTTGGCGGGTTGAGACGCAGTAGGCCCCAGGCGCATACCTCGCTGATGCCCAGGCCGATCATCAGACCCAGCACGATCAAAACCGCACGAAATCTCCCGTTGCGACGGCTTGAACTCATTAGGCTCGTGCTCCCTGAGACGGAAGTGGCGGGATGATAGCTTCGCCTATCTGGCAGAAAAGGCCGACTCAGGAGAGCTGTTGCCCTTGCCTTGGGCTGGGAGTTCTGGGTAGAAGCGCTCCCGAACCGCCAGTGTCGGTCCGCGTAGAGGTGCCGAGTGACCGCGATTCTGGGGATCTCCGCCTTCTATCACGATAGCGCCGCGGCACTGGTCGTTGACGGCGAGGTCGTCGCCGCTGCCCAGGAAGAGCGATTCAGCCGAAAGAAGCACGACGAGCGATTTCCCGTTTCCGCCGTGCGATATTGCTTGCAGGAAGCGGGGCTCACGCCTGAACAGCTCGACTACGTCGCGTTCTACGAGAAGCCGCTCACCAAATTCGAACGCCTGCTCGAGACCTACCTTGCGGTTGCTCCACGCGGGTTGCGGAGTTTTCTCCGTGCCATGCCAGTCTGGTTGAAAGACAAGCTGTTCCTCCGCTCCCGGATCCGCTCCGGGCTGCCGGGACCGACGACTGCTCCACTCGTCTTTCTTGAACACCATGAGAGCCACGCCGCTAGTGCCTTCTTTGCTTCACCATTTGACCGTGCCGCGATCCTCACGCTCGATGGCGTTGGCGAGTGGAGTACGGCATCTCTGGGGTATGGGGAGGGGAACCGCCTCACGCTGACTCACCACCAGACGTTCCCGCACTCGCTCGGCCTGCTCTACTCGGCGTTCACCTATTACTGCGGGTTCCGGGTCAACAGCGGGGAGTACAAGCTCATGGGCTTGGCCCCCTACGGCCGGCCCATCTACGCGGACGCGATCTACAAGCACCTCATCGATCTCAAGCCCGACGGCAGCTTCCGGCTCGACCAGCGCTACTTCAACTACTGCCACGGCCTGACGATGACGAGCCGGCGATTCCACACTCTCTTCGGCGGCCCGCCGCGGAATCCCGAATCGCAAATCGAACAGCGGCACATGGACCTGGCAGCCAGTATCCAGTCCGTGACGGAAGAGATTGTGCTCCGCACCGCCCGTCACCTGCACACGCAGACGAAGATGAACAACCTCGTCCTCGCTGGCGGCGTGGCGCTCAACTGTGTCGCCAACGGCCGCTTGCTTCGCGAAGGGCCGTTTGAGGATATCTGGATTCAACCCGCCGCTGGCGATGCCGGAGGCGCACTCGGCTCGGCTCTCTTCGTCTGGCACCAGCTCCTCAATAAACCTCGCGATCCCCAGGGCCGCGACGCGCAGAAAGGAAGCCTACTCGGTCCGCAATTCAATACCGAGTCGATCCGCCGGGTTCTCAATAGTGCGGAGATTCCGGCGACCCACTTCACCGACGAGGGAGAACTCCTCACCCACGTCGCAGGACTGCTGGCGGAGGGGAAAGTCGTCGGGTGGTTCTCGGGGCGGATGGAGTTCGGTCCGAGGGCGCTCGGATCGCGGAGCATTCTCGGCGATCCACGCTCACCCACAATGCAGACGACGATGAACCTCAAGATCAAGTTCCGCGAAAGCTTCCGCCCGTTTGCTCCGGTCGTGCTGCGGGAACATGCGCACGAGTGGTTCGACCTCGACCCACGGCATGAAAGCCCCTACATGCTTCTGGTCGCGCCCGTTCGAGAAGAGCACCGCACGTCACTCGAGGCGGACCAAAGACGTCTCATGCTCGATTCCCCCGATTTGTGCCAGCGCGTCGGCATCCCACGATCGACGATCCCGGCTGTCACGCACATCGACTACAGCGCGCGTCTCCAGACCGTCGATGCCGAGCGCAATCCCCATTTCTATCGGCTTCTGCAAGCCTTTTATGCACGTACGGGCTGTCCAGTCCTCGTCAACACCAGCTTCAATGTTCGCGGGGAACCCATTGTCTGTTCGCCCGAAGAAGCACTCCGCTGTTTCCGCGCGACGGATATGGATGCACTCGTTCTCGAAGATTTTGTGATCCACCGCGATGACCTGGACCCATCCGGCAGTGCCGAGGTCGAACACAAAAACTATGTCGGGCAGTTCCAGCTTGATTGACTCCACCACGAAGAAGAGGAGAGAGGCGCGTCATGGATATTCCCTGGCACCCACCTGACCGCACGCTGCGGCAGTTTGCGACCCTGTGGCTGGTGGGGAGCGCGGTGCTGGCATATCGTGCTGGCGTGGCCTTCGATCCAACCGTCGGGTGCCTGCTGGGAGGAGCCGCTGGTACTCTCGGCGTCGCAGGTCTGCTCTGGCCCACCAGCGTGCGTCCTCTGTTCCTCGCGATGACGCTGCTGACTCTGCCGATCGGTCTGCTTGTCTCACTCGCGATGTTGGTATTCGTGTTTCTGGCCGTGTTCACGCCACTCGCGGTCTTCTTCCGCCTTGTGGGACGCGATGCACTCCAGCGCAGATTCGAGCCCAGCCGTGTGAGTTATTGGGAACCCAGAACCGTGCCGTCAGACCCGGCACGCTACCTCCGCACTTTCTGAATCGAGGAGTACGACGTGGATCTGAACAGAGCGGACGAGTTCGAACAGGCGGCGCAGAACCAGGGCGAGGCAAACATCGTCGTCGAATTCTGGCTGTTCCTGCGCGCGAACAAGAAGTGGTGGCTGCTGCCCATCCTGGGTGTCTTGCTGCTGTTTGGTGTGTTGGCCGTGCTGTCGAGTACGGGCGCGGGTCCATTCATCTACACGCTGTTTTGAGCATAGTGGCAACCCGCCAACGCCCAAATGCCGGTTTTGGGTTTGGGAACGCGACACGACTGGCAGCGTACTGCCGATTCAGCAGATTCTTCGCCTCGCGAGGTGGCTGTCACCTCTTGTCGCGCGGAGCGGCTTCCACCTCGAACGAACCCAACCGCGGACACTTCTCACGCCTTCAATTTCCTCGCTCCGCTCCCGATTCCGCCACGATCCGACCTCAAGTGCCGCGTAGTGAGGGAGTTGCGCCTTCTTTTGCGAACCGGTCACAATCCATTGATCGGCGCGTGTATGAGGGTGGGGATGAAGGTCGTACCTGAAGTGGAGCCACGGGCGCTACGGCAACGTGTGCCGCCGCTTCACATCCTTTTGCTACACCTTGGAGGTAATCAATGTCAACGCGACTGATCAAACTGCTCGCCCCGGCCATTCTGTTCCTCACAGCGGGTACGGCATCCGCAGGGCACGGTGGTGGGCACGGCGGCGGACATGGTGGACATGGCGGTCACGGCGGACACGGTCACGGCGGATTCCACATTGGCGGACACCACGGGTTCCACACCGTTCACCACAGCGGCTTCCACCGAGGCTACACCAGCTACGGGTACGGCGGCTATGGTTACGGTCTGGGCTACGGCTATGGTCTGGGGTACGGCTATGGCGGGTATTCCTACCCGTATTACGGCTACTCGTACCCGTCCAGCAGTTACTCCTACCCCAATGGCTATTACTATCCCAACAGTTACTATCCTGTTCCGACGGCGATCGGCGGGATCGTCCCGGCGAGCGGGGTCTATCCGGTCGATCCGACCCCCGCGCCGTCAGCTGTTGCAGCTCCGGCGACCGTGACGGTGGTCGTTCCCGAGGGCGCGCAAGTGTGGTTCGACGGGAAGGATGCCACTGGCACTGGCACCGATCGTGTATTCACTTCGCCGACCCTACAGCCTAACCAACCGGTCATCCTGTCGCTGAAGGCCAGTTGGGGCGGGAACACTTCCTCAATGCAGCTCACGATCCGCGCCGGTGACAAGATCCGCGTCGATCTCCGCTAACCACCCCGACCGGTCGGCGAACAAACCGCACCCCGCGTCTTTGCCGGGTGCGGTTTTCCTTTGCGTCCATGTCGGCTTGTTCGGGGGACTGTTCCAGCGATCCCACACGTCTGCGTAATCGACCGATCCACCACCGACGTGGCCGGACGAAATACGGTTGGTTCTTCTTGCCCGTATGTTTCCATTCGAAAAAACCATCTGCGGGGACAAGACAGCGACGGTAGCGGAACCCGCCGCACGCATTCGCGTTGAAGCGATTCTGACTTCTCCCCGCCGCGATGACTACCAAAACAGTGGACCCATACGACCGCGAAAGCCGGATCGTTTGCGCCGGTATTCCAAATACCGGCCAGCGTCCCGCCATCCGGCAATGCGATGTTCACAGACGAACTTGTCATAAACGATTGCGATCTTGGAGCCGTAAAAGTCGTGCGCCACATGGAAGGCCTCAAACACACTGGCACGCCGTGTGCGACAAACTTTCCGAGCGTCGAGGTGGCGCAGTTCTCTTGTGTCGGACGCGGGCGCGGTTATCATAGAGGTGTCGGTACGACCGACGACCGATCCCAATGCCAGGACCGGCCTCTTCTTTCAAGTTCGCGGCCTGTCGCTTACAGATACAGAGCAACACGGCCAGTCGCCCTGCACGATGCACGGCTTCCCGACCCCCCTTCCTTGTCACGACATCAGATGGGGGCCGCCTCGATAACCCGATTGCCACACGCTTCATGATGTGTGGCACGATTGTGGCAACAGCACCTTCAGGCGCCTCACGCGCTTGCTTTGAACCGACGGCTGGTTATCCGTCGATTGTTCTGTCCGCTCGCCCTTTTCAGAGGATCATGCCATGGACTTCCGTCCGCTCGCTGAAGCCGAACGCCGCCAACTGATTACCGCTCTCCGCGGGCACGCGGATCGGGGCGTCGCGCTGCTCATTGACTCGAAAGACACCAGTTTCGCCGGCACAGCCGAGGAGGTGCCGGATGAGCAGGTCGTTGTTGCTGTGAAATCCGTTCCCTGCCACTACTAATGTTTTGCGTTGAACGTTTCGCGTTCCGATGCCTGTTAAGTCAATGAGAGCCCGCCAGGGCGTGTTCTCATTTGTCGGCGGGCGCGTTCGGATGGTTCGCCCGGTGTCTTGTACGTGGAACGTGGAACGCGAACCGCGAATTGCTATGGGCCTTTTGGACACCGAACCGGGGAAACGACGGCTGTTGGCTGTCGAGATCCCGGCCATTGAGCGGTACAACACGGGTCGCGACCCCGAATTCCGCATCGTTGTGACGCGGGTCGGGGGCGGGCTGGTGTTGTCGTATTGCCTGAAACCGTGCCACAACGTCTACCGCCTCGAAACGAGACTGCTTTCCAGTTACCCCATCGTTCCGCCAGAGACGCGAGTCTTGACGCCTCTGAAGCACTGCCCACATTTGCTCGAAGGGCAGACAATGTGTCTGTGGCGTCAAGGTTCGACTCGCGCAACGAGTCGCTGGGATGCAAGTCAGTTTACGTGCGTGTTTGCTATCGTTGCGGCGTGGCGTTGGCTACTTTGCTACGAAATCTGGCACGAAACGGGCGAATGGCCGTTGCCGGAAGCGAAATAGCAGGAATCAGGATCTCGAACAGCCTGATTGCCGACTGCAACCTCAGACATGAACCCGCTGAGACTGTCGCATTGAACGAGCCGCGACCGCCAGGGAGCGGACAGCGATCCTCGCTCCCTTGCCAGAGATGAGAACCCGGCCTGCCGTGTTCTCATCTACTCCAGCGACGCGGCTCGTTCAGCAACGTGACACTTCCGCTGGCTATCCGCACGGCAGGACAGCCGGTAACCACTGACAATTTACTGACAAATTCTGCCACAGTGAGCGAGGAGCCACCCCGAAGAGTTACCACAAGAACAATGAAAAACCGCTGGTTTTTGGCCTTTTTTGGAGTCTGCCATCTGCCGGATTGCGGAAGGTCGAATATGGCAGGACGGCCGTAACCTGACAATTTGCAGACAAATTCTGCCACAGTCAGCGATGAGCCACCACAAGAGCGAAGAACCGCCCTCAGACAGGAACCCGATGAGACTGTCGCATTGAACGAGCCGCGACCGCAAGGGAGCGGGAGTCTCTGCCCGCTCCCGTGCGAGAGATGAGAACCCGGCAGGCCGGGTTCTCATCTACTCCAGCGACGCGGTTCGTTAAGCAACGCGACACTTCCAGCGGCTTCATGTATCAGTTCGACTCAGGTGGTTTCCGACCAGACGATCGTACCGAAGGCGAGAAACGTGCCCTGATTCTGACCCCTGATTCCTGATGCTCCATCTGTTCCAGGTCGGTGCTGGTAGCGGCGGGATGGCTGTTCTTGACCTCGTCGCCCGCGATTCGCGTGTCACCCGTGTGACACTCGTTGAACCGGATGTGTACGCGCCGCACAACGTCTACCGGCACTTATTCCCACCTTCTGCTGTGGGCAGGCTGAAGGCCGAAATCGCGAGCGAATGGATTCGGGCAATCCGACCCGACATCGTGTTCGATGCACTCATTGCGGACATCACCGATCCCAGCAAGCAAGCAGAATTCATCCACCGTGCGAAGGAATGCGACTTCGGTATCTGCGCCGCGGATAACGAAGCCGCGAAATTCGCGTTCGATGCTCTCATGCGCGCTGCGCGGAAACCGTGGACGCTTGGCGAAGTATTGAGCGGAGGGATTGGCGGATGGATTCACTGCTTTACGCCCGGCGAAGCGTGTTACGGTTGTGTCGCGGGTTACTTGCAGCGTGAAGTCACCGAACAACCTGCCGGCCCACCTCCTGATTACAGCAACCCAAACGGCGTACAACCCGAAACAACCATCCCCGCCAACAAAGCGAGCATCGCGGTCATTGCGGGATTGCACGCCACGGTGACACTTGATCTTTTGGCGAACGTTGGTGGTCGGGAGCCGAATGACAAGCGAAATGACAACTCGGTAGCTTCTGACTCCAGTCGGCTAGTTCCTGACTCCGGTTTCACCAGTCTCCTCTTTTCCCTGCAAGTGGTGTCCGGAGTTTTCGAAACCGCCTACCGGGCGCATCGATTGCGTATTCCACGGTCGCCGACCTGCCTCGTATGTGGAACGTCTCTTCCAACGCCAACGGGAGAACAGCTCGATGCCGCGGTGGACTCCGCACTGGCTCGTCTGGGCGTGCGATAAACTCTTCCGCCGCGCGCGTCCACAACCACTCTCGGCCGGTGTGGGCTACGAGCGGGCGGGGAGCACGCGCTGGGAATCGCCCGTGCCCTGGACCGCCGACGCCGCACTGGTGGATGTTCTGTTTCATTTGCCGGTTGCTGCTCGGCGCAAAACGGATTTCTTCCTCCGTTTGCCCTTCGCCACATTCCCCGCCGACGCGCTGCGCCCCGACCTCGACAACAGATACCGCGTGACATTTCGCTTTCCAATCCCCACCGAGACTGTTCATGGCGACGTGCTGTGGCAGGGACGTGTGCTGGCGAGTATTCCCGTGCGGGTGCTCACGCCGACATCCTTCCTCACGGGGCTCACACTGAGCAACCCAACTGTCTCAGTACGACTCAATGGCAGCACGGTGACAGCCACGGCGTTTGTTCCCGATCGCTGCGAAGCACTTGTCGCCGCTGCGGTTCTGCGGTCACAGACGCCATTGAATCCGCTTGCTGAACTGGGGCTGAAAACGATCTTTACCGACGAGTCGACCGGCCAGTCGTACACGGTTCCGGTCGGGTTCACCACGCTCCAACTCGCGCGGAACGAAGCTGTTGTGGTGGCAGTGTGCCCGGAGGTTCCCAGGCGAGTCGGTACGTGGTGGGTCACCTGGATGGCAGGAGAACGCAACCTTGTCACTCAGCGGGTGCATGCGATCTCAGCCGAGCGATTTGAGGCGGGAGTCCGGCTACTGGAAACGCGATTTGCCCTGGTCGGCCCCGGCGGGGGGATACGCACAATGAAGATTCCGTCATCGCTGGTTGGGACGGAGCTCATTGGAGCGTGTTTCGTCCTGAGTGCGAGTGAAGCGGGTGCAGCAGGTGTTTGTCGTTTTGAACTGCTCGCCATGTCGAGCGGGGAGTTGTACCCGGTGATCTGTCGCCACGCGGAGACGGTCGTTTGCGACGGGCCGACAGTTTTTGTACCGGCATTGTTCGAGCCGGTGCAACTCGCTCGCGTCAGCGGCTTCGAACTTCGGTTAAACGGGCGGCTGATGGGGATCGCATCGCTGCGGCCCGTCCCCGCCGCAACACTCAATTCTGAGGGTGGTTTTACTCCTCCGCCGGAATTCGCGTGGTCTTCCGCCGCTGATGAGGAACTGGCCGACCGACTGAAACGATTGCAGGGATGAGAGGCGAACCCAGAGCGTCGGAAGATTAGCGTTTCCAGGGCGGTCGATCATCGTCCCAGTGGTCCTCGGTCCAGTCCGGTTGTTGCAGCAGTTGGTAGCTGCTCACGGCGAGCATGCCGAAGAGAATGGCGGTCCAGAAACTGCCTTGGGGTAGCCACGTTGGAAGTTCTTTTGTCAACGCTCCCCGTCCGTCCAGTGCGCAGACGAGAGAGTATGCGACCAGCACCAGAGCGAGAACGAACGAGATCTGCAACGAGATGCGCTTCCCGCGCGGTCCCCAGGCGATTCCGCAGACTTCGCGGCTCACCTGCCCGCCGTCGAGCGGAAAGACCGGGAGCAGATTCAGAATTCCCCACCCCACGTTAACGAACATGAGGCTGTCGTAAAGGAAATCGGTCACCGAGGGCATTTTTGGCCACGGCTGCCCCACCGGCCGAACGAATGCCCAGGGAGATGCCTGATTCGAAGCGTACACGATGCCAGCAAGGATAAAGCCAGCTACGGGGCCGGCGAGCGCAATGAGGATTCGTCGCCCACGACCGGAAATGGCGAACGTCGGAACGGCCAAGCCGCCGAACGCATAGAGAACAATGTCTGCGTCCGCGCCAAATCGGCGGAACGCCAGCGCGTGCCCCAGTTCGTGAACCAGAATCGATACGAAGACCACCCCAACCCACACAGCAAAGTACGCGATGCCGAGAACCTGAAGAATCTCGCCGCCGAACAACGCCGTACCAATCCAGAACCACGGATGCACTCGCACCGGGAAACCGAGCAAACGGAACCGCAGGTCATAGGGCGTTCGTTCCGGTTCAGCCAGCACGTTCGGACCTCACAGGAAATCGCAGCGCGAGGAGCTGACAGTTTAGGATTGTATGAGCGAGTGCTGTGAGTCACAATCGCCGCCGTCAGGCGACAGCGACTGAGACTCTGGCCTCTGCCCCTGATCCCGATCCCTCTCACTGTCTCCATATGGATTGGTCCGCTTTCCGATCGCAGTTTCCCGTCACCGCGTCGTGGGCGTTCTTCGACCACGCGGCCGTGGCACCATTGCCGACTCCGGCGGTCATGGCACTGCACGACTATGCGACGAGTCTCGCTGCGAATGGCATCACCGCGTTTCGCCAATGGGCTGCTCGACTGGCCCGTGTGCGCGAACTCGCCGCGAAGCTCATCAATTCGCCGACGCCAGAAGATGTGTACTTCGTGCCGAACACCACTCATGGCATCAGCGTCGTGGCGGAAGGTTTCCCCTGGCAACCGGGCGATAATGTCGTGCTTGCGGCGGAGGAATACCCGGCGAATCAGTATCCGTGGATGAATCTCGCCCCAAGGGGCGTTGAAGTGCGGGCCGTTCCGAGTCGCGGCTCGCGTGTGATAATCGACGACCTGCGCGCTGCGATGGACTTGCGCACTCGGGTGCTCACGGTGTCCGCGGTCGAGTTTGCCAGTGGATTCCGGCATGACCTGGACGCACTGGGCGAACTCTGCCGTGAGCGCGGTGTCTTCTTCTTCGTGGATGCCATTCAGGCGCTGGGTGTCTTTCCGTTTGATGTGCAGAAGACGCCAATTGATGCGCTTGCTGCCGATGGTCATAAGTGGTTACTGGGTCCGGAAGGCGCGGGTATCGGATACATCCGCCGCGAATGGGTTGAGCGGTTGCACGCGTTTGGCGTGGGAGCGTTCAGTGTCGTGAACCCGTGGGCATTTTCCACCATCGACTTTCGACTGAAGCCGCACGCGGGGCGGTGGGAAGGTGGGGCGTACAACATGCCTGGCCTCACCGCCATGGGCGCAAGCATCGAACTTTTGCTGAACGCCGAAATCGAGAATGTGCGGCAGCGTGTGCTCGAACTGACGGATTATCTGTGCGCGGCTGCCGTTACGCGCGGCTGGCAGGTGTTCAGTTCGCGTGTGGAAAGCGAAAAATCGGGCATCGTGTCGCTGATTCACCCGACACTCCCGCCCGAGGATGTGGTGAAGCGATGCAGGGCAGCGGGAGTTGTTGTGAACGCACGCGCTGGCCGCGTGCGTGTCAGCCCGCACGCGTATAACACTGAGGCGGAAATCGACCAATTCCTGCAAGTCGTGAGCGAGGTCAGCGATGCCGGAGCGTAACTTGAGTCCGCGCATAGCGGTCTACACTGGGACGTTTGACCCGGTACATCTTGGCCATTTGGACATTGTCGAGCGCGGAAGTCGGCTATTCGACCGACTTATCGTCGGCGTCGGTATTAACCCCGACAAGCAGACACTCTTCACAATCGAAGAGCGGGTGGAACTCATCCGGCGGGTGACCGAAAAGTGGAGCAATGTCGAGGTACGATCGTTTGACGGCTTGGCGGTGCGGTTTGTTCGCGAACGTGGAGCGCGCATTATGATACGCGGACTGCGCACTCTGTCCGACATGGAGTACGAGTTCACCATGTCGTTGATGAACCGCACCCTGGACCCGGAGCTGGAGACGGTATTTTTGATGGCAAAAGAAGAGTTCTCACACGTCAGTTCGTCGCTATTGCGACAAATTGCGGCCCTCGGCGGCGAACTGTCGAAATTTCTGCCAGAGCCTGTCCGCGTTGCACTGATCGAACGCGCGAGAAAGTAAACCCGAGCCCGGCGCGTGTGCTAGCCTTGCGCGTTCCCCGCCTCGCCGGGAGTTCATGTCATGCAAAAATCATCGGTACTGATTGTCGCGGTCCTACTTGCGGCTGTGGTTGGTTATCTCGCCTATGATCCATCGGCTGGCCGGGATGCTGTGAACTGGACTCGGCGGCAGTTTGGGATGAATGCGCCGGACCTCAAGCCGATGGGCACACCCAATTACATGCCCGTTGTGCCGGGCCGGTAGTGGGTCGAACGATCCTCACAGCAAATTCACCCGAAGTCGACGGGGTGTTTGTCTGAAAGCAATCCTCTTCGTGGGTCGCCAGGACGACGCATCGGTCGCCCTTGGGACCGTCGGAGTTTTTGCTGTCATTTTTTCTTGAGTGGCGGTCGCGGTACACGCACTCCCAAATCATCTCCGGGTGTGTCGTCATCCGAAAACCGTCCACCGTCATCCTGGGTGTTGGGACCGACACTGTAGAGCAAATAGCCGTTCTTCTGAGGCTTGTAAATCAGCGACTTACCAGAGAAGAGATCGCCTGGAACTGCCGTGAGGTAAGCCGGCGTGAGTTCCGCTAGCTTCGCGGGGTAGCGGTTGTGGTCGGATAAGTACGCAGCCAGCGCGAACGCCACCGTGAAGTTTCGCTCGACCTGAGATATGCGATCATGCGATTGTTGTATCATTCGGATGGTCGGCAATTCGAGAGCGGCGACCAAATCACCAGTGGTTTTTCCAATGACTTTATCTGCGCCCTTCGTGGACGCGATTTTCAGGAACTGGATCAGGGAAAAGTCGCCCATCGCACCGATCAATTGCTTGGCGTCTTTGAGTTCTGCATCGAATTTGTCGAATTCCTTTTCGCGGGCGAGCCGGTCCTTGATCTGCGCCGCAGCAGAGAGTCGGTCGAACCACTTGTTTGTGGTCTGCATCGCCGAGGTCCAGTCGAGCTTGTCCAGTACCTTCCGTTCCGCAGGCGTCGGGTTGCGGTCGACATCGAAAGTGAAGTCCAGCCCCGTCGGTCCGCCGCGGTGAACCATCTGGAACATGTCCAGAACCATCATCCGCTCTCCCAAATGAATCTGGTTGACCAGCGGCTTCAGCGGTGGCAGCGATTGCAGTTCCTTCCACCGTTTGAGTGCCTGCTCAGACGAGAGCTCGGCATGTTCGAGGTAGGCGAGCGTGGCGTTGTTGGCGAACTGGCAGATGGCGAAGCCGAAGAATGTCTCGACGAGGAGGGGGCATTGGGTGAGGAGCCGACCGAGTCGGTGGCAGGCGAGGATGTCTTGCCAGGCGTCGTCGTATTTCTTCTCGCCCAGCCGGAGCGTGGCACGAGTCGCCAGCGCGATCCCCAGTTCGCGACACTTCTGTACGGTGGGCAGGAACACCGCAATGAGAGTGCTTGGATCGCCCGCTTGTCGGCGTGAAACGAGCGGGTTGAAGAACTGCGGGTGCTTCACGGCTTCGTGCACCAGCACCAGCAACTTATCGCTGGCTTTGAGCCATTCCGCAAGCGGTGGGCAGTCCTGCGGAGCCCACACCCGTTGCATTGCTCGGTTCTGGAACTCGGCAAGGGCGTCCAACTGCTCGGCGTTCAAGCGCAGAGTATCCCGACAGAAGGTGACCAGGTCGACGAAGTAGTTGCCATCCTTTGGTGGTGTGGGGATATCGAGCCATTTGAAGTACGCCGGGGAGATCTCAGCACCCATCGGACTCGGTCCCAGCACGAGCATGAGCCGCGTGTTGGCGTTTTTCGCCGGGGAGATGCCCTTGCTGCACTCGGCGTTGATTGCGATCTCGTAGTCGATGTAGCCATACTTGTCGAACGGGCCGCTAACGAACGTCGTCTCTTGACCCACTGGTAGCTTCGGGACCGGCTTGTCGGGCGGCGTCGCTCCCTTGGGCTCGTCATCTGCATACGCGAGAAGCAAACCCACCAGGAGCAAGAGCAAAGCCGGAAGAACAAGTGGTTTCATCGCCTTGCACCTGTTGTGGCAGGACAAATGGCAATCGAGGCGAACTGGATAAGCGAATAACGTTTGCCAACTGCAACCATTTCGGTACTTGGTCTTTCCGAACAGGCTTCAGATCGCGGCAGTGCCGGAAGATGTCCTCATTTTCACACCCGGTATCCTGGAGAGCATCGGCTAGAATCGGCATCGCGCAGAAGCCCCGCGTGTCGTACATCGTTTAGACAATTGTTTTTTGTGGAAGTGCGCCAGGATGGGGAGAAGTGGATTCGGACTTTCCACCCCGACGCATTCAACTCAAGAGCGTTCTCGAAATGGGTTCTTACTTCTTGATCAGTTCCAGCGCAACCAGCTTCCCCTTTCCGCGAACATAGAGCAATCCGTTGCTCACCACGGGAGCGGCCCAGCATGGATACTTCAGTTCCGGTACTTCGTACTTCGCCACCTCTTCGTACTTCTGTGGGTTGACTTTGAGGAGCGACAGATCGCCATACTCCGACAGACAGAGGAAGTGGCCATCCACGAATGTGAGGCTGCATCTCTTCGTGCGCTTCTGCCGCCATTTCAGATCGCCAGTTGCCAGGTCGATGCACCGCAGATCCGCATCCTCGGTGTGTCGCCCGCTTGAACCGTACACAAACCCATTCACATGAATCGGTGTGTTCCAGTGGCACGCAAGTGACTTATCGACTGCGTCCTTATCCGCATCGGTCCAGACTTCTTTCGGCTTGCCGTCCTTGAAATCGAGCAGGGAACTGCCAGGACCATAGCATTCCGTGAGCAGAACTTTGCTCCCCACGATCACGGGGTTGCTCGCGTTCACGCTCTCTTCCACTTTCGCGCGCCATTTGTAGTGGAAGTGAGTCTGGCCGGTTTGCGGGTCAAAGCCCAGCAAGCCGCCACGAGCGAAGTACAGACACGTTTTCTTGCCGTTGAGCGTCGTGATGATTGGACTGGAGTAGCTGGAGAGTTCGTTCCCGGCCGCGTACTTCACTTCGCCGGTCTTCTTATTGAAGGCGACGATGGCCGTGTCGTTGGGCTTCACCTCCCGGAAATCGATCGGGCGCTCGCCCTTGGCGCTGCCCCCGACGGGCAGGATGAGCAGGTCGCCATCAATCACCGGGACGCTGCCGGCACCGAAGAAGTTCTGGTGGAAGAAAAACTTCGCTCTCGTATCGACTTTCCAGACTTCCTTGCCATCGGCCGTGTTGAGGCAACACAGCACACCATCGGGACCGTAGAGGTAAACGCGATCACCATCCACAACGGGGCAGGCACGCGGACCGGGGTCGTAGCCGTAGCGATCTTCGTAGTCGGTGGGGTATTCGTACTTCCAGAGGAACTTGCCGGTGGCGGCATCGCGTGCAGTCAGGCGGATGTTGTCGTCGAAGCGATCGGCGTGGAAGAGCTTGCCGGCGGAAGTGACCGGCCCGGCGAAGCCAATCCCAAGTTCACACTCCCAGACCTTCTTCAGTCCATCCTTTGGCCATTGAGTGATGATCCCTTTCTCCGTTGAAACGCCGTCGCGCGTTGGCCCCAGGAATGTCGGCCAGTCGGCGGCGGGAAGACTACAGGCGAGAGTGAGCACAAACAGGAATGCGACGAGAAATCGCGGCATTGGAAATCTCCATCTCCGATTGTTGACAGTTGAAGTTACACCGGAGAGGAACGCGTGCCAAGCGGGCACTGCATCGGTGGGGTGTTCTAGCTTCGGCGGCGTTGTATCAACTCCAGCAACGCGGTCGCGCAGGCTTCCGCGAAGGCCGGGTCGTTGATGTGCCGGTCGAGTTCGATCAACTCCACGTCCGGCGCGATCCAGTTGCGAATGCTTTGGAAGAGCGCGGCATCGGCCTCCGGCCACCAGAATGGTTTCCCCTCCGCATCAATGGCAGATACACCCTTGAGTGGCACCATCACACGAGTGGGCCCGCGGGCCGCGCTCGTTTTCTCCGCGATCTCCTTGCCGAGCCGGTCCATTTCTTCCGGCGTGGTTCTCATGAGCGTGACATTGGGGTTGTGTTGGTAGAAGAGCCGATGCTTGTATCGGTCCGGCAGGGTGTCGCGTGGGCCGAAGTTGACCATGTCCAACGCACCCAGCGAAACGACCTGCGGGATGCCCGTCAGGCCGGCGGCTGTGAGTCGATCCGGTCCCGCCGAGAGGATGCCTCCAGCGAGTTCATCCGCCAGTTCGGTGGTCGTGATGTCAAGAACGCCGGCAATCAAGCCATCGCGGATAAGTCCCTCCATCGTGCGGCCGCCTGTACCTGTGGCGTGGAAAACCAGCACTTCATATCCGGCTGCTTCGAGAATCTTCCGGGCCGCTTCCACACAGGGAGTCGTGACGCCAAACATGGTGGCGGCGACGACCGGCTTGTCTGCGTGTGGACCCAGCCCCCTCCCTGCAGGGAGGGGGGAGGAAGACGCGGAAATGCGGGCGGCGCTCCTCAGTTCCTCAAGCGCTTCTTTCTCCCCCTCCCTGCAGGGAGGGGGCTGGGGGGTGGGTCCTTTCTGCAATCCAACCATTCCCGCCATCGCAGCCGCAGCGTTATCCAACACCACGCGGCTAATGCGATTCAACCCGGCGATGTCCACAACCGAGTACATCATCATCACGTCGCGGGTACCGACAAAAGGCTGCACCTGCCCGCTGGCGAGTGTGCTGACCATCAGTTTTGGCACGCCCAAGGGTAACGCCCGCATTGCTGCGGTTCCGATTGTGGTCCCAGCCGAACCGCCGAGACTAAGCACTCCGGATAGCTTTCCTTGCTTGTGAAGATCCAACGCGATCTTTGCAACCCCCGCTGCGGCGAGTTCGATCGCCTTCCCGCGATCACCCCCCGTTTTTACCTGTTCATAATTCGCGCCGGCCGCGGAGAATACGGCCTCACGAGAAATGTCTGGCGGAAATATGGGAGGAGCAAGAACTCCGGCGTCGGCGACGATGACAGACACGCCCGCGGAGAGCAATTGCGTGCGGACATATGCGAATTCGTTCCCCTTCGTATCCAGTGTGCCAATCAGTAATACGGACATGGAACGCCCTCCGGTGGAGTCGCGTGATATGTTACTGGGGAATACGCTGCCGTGGGCCTGCGTCCCCGTGAGAATCTCCATGCACCCAGTATTGAAGCGAATCCTCATTCATGGTGCGTTGACCGCAGTGATGCTCGCGTTAATCGGGCTAGTGTTCGTTCGTTTGGGTGACATGTGGATGGCTGGGAGAGTAGACAGCGCAGGAACACCGGCTGCCAGTACGCCGGATGTGGATATGATTCGTATTCGAGTGCCGCTGATGATGGCATTCTGGGGATTTGTGTTTGTCGCTGTGGGCGAGTTGATTCGCTGGCGTCTGTTTGGCAAGCAGCCGGCGAAAACGACCGAGCCACCACCAGACGACGCCGAGAAACTCCTCAATGAACTGCTCACGCAAGCCGAATCGAAGATGGCCCTCGAGCAGGAGACACAGAAGAAGGAGACCGGGGACAGGAGTCAGGAATCAGCAGGCGCCCCGCAGGTGGCACACATTCAGAATCAGGAGCCAGGCGACCAACAGCGTGGGCCGGAGTCGGAACCGCAACGGCCGGGACAACCACAGGCGTGAGCGTCGCTTTTTGCGCACCTCCACGGAAAATCCGCGCGCATTTCTTTTCGCTTCGTATTCTGACTCCTCATTCTCCATTCCAGATTCTGCTTTAAAACACATGCATTCTCGCTCTGAAATTCTGTCGCGGTTCCGCAAGCAGGTGGCCTCAGGCATTCCCATCGTGGGCGGCGGAGCTGGCACCGGCCTCTCCGCCAAGTGTGCCGAGATGGGTGACATTGATCTCATCATCATCTACAACTCCGGGCGATTCAGAATGGCTGGGCGGGGATCGCTGGCGGGGTTGCTCCCCTATGGCGACGCCAACCAGATCGTCATGGAGATGGCGCGGGAAGTTCTCCCCGTGGTGCAACACACGCCCGTTCTTGCTGGCGTGTGCGGCACCGATCCGTTTCGCATCATGAAACGCTTCCTGCTCGATGTGAAAGACGCCGGTTTTGCGGGCGTGCAGAACTTCCCCACCGTCGGTTTGTTCGATGGCACGATCCGCGTGGGGTTGGAAGAAACCGGCATGGGCTACCGGCTCGAAGTGGACATGATCGCCGCGGCGCGCGAACTGGACCTGCTCACGTGCCCGTATGTGTTTACGCCGGAGGAAGCAACGGCGATGACGAAGGCCGGCGCCGATATTCTCATTCCCCACATGGGACTCACCACGAAGGGCGCCATTGGCGCGAAGACGGCGCTGTCGCTGGAAGAATCGGCAAAACGCGTGCAGCAACTCGCCGATGCCGCGAAGTCGGTGAACCCGGAAATTCTTGTGCTCTGTCATGGCGGACCGATTTCCGAACCTGAAGACGTGCGGTACATTCTGGATCACACGAAAGGTATCGTCGGCTTCTTCGGCGCATCGAGCATCGAACGCCTGCCGACCGAAGTCGCCATTACCGGCTGCGTGAAGCAGTTCAAGGGATTGAAACTGGCCTGAGGTGTATTAACCGAGCCGGTAAGTGAACTTCTTGTTTTGACGAGCCGGAAGCGTAAGTGACGGGCTTGTTTTGATTGTTTGACGAGCCGGAAGCGTAAGCGACGGGCTTGTTTTGATTGTTTGACGAGCCGGAAGCGTAAGCGACGGGCTTGTTTTGATTGTTTGACGAGCCGGAAGCGTAAGCGACGGGCTTGTTTTGATTGTTTGACGAGCCGGGCTTGTTTTAACGAGTTGGTTGCCCGTCGCTTACGCTTCCGGCTCTCGTAAGAGCCCGTCGCTTACGCTTGCGGCTCGTACTCGAGCTTAGGAGCCTCTCCTCATGTCTCAACCACTTCTCTGCGTGTCGTCTGACGCAACCATCGTCGGGTACGACTTCAGCACTGGGGGCGTGAAAGCGCTCGCGTTCGATCTTTCAGGTAACACGGTGGCCCAGGTACGTCTGCCCACCGACCTGTGGACCGAAGGCGGCGTCTCCGAACTCAACCTGATGCAACTGGAGGGGCAAGCCCGCTCCGCCACACGGGCGATTGCCGACGCGCTGGGCAACCGCTCATGGCGACCCAACTGGATTGCCTGCGGCATCTCCGCGACCCACCACACAGCCGGTCGAATCGACATTGTCGGCAATCCAGTACGCCGGGCCATCTGCTGGAACGATCAGACGCTCGCGCAATATCACACGGTCGGCCTGGAACGTCTCGGCGGGCAACAACGCGTGAAGGAACTGACGGGCGGTCCATGGGCGGTGCGATACTCTCTTTCGCATCTGGTGAAGGACGAACACACGCTTTCCGTTGCGGATTGGGAACGAACGCGATGGATTACGCCACACGGTCCACTCGCCGCTGGTTATCTGACGGACAACTTCACTGTCACGAGTGTCTCATCGGCGGCATCGACCGGCATGATGGACCTTCGCACCAATCAGTGGCGGAAGGAAATGCTCGACGCTCTCAGCAGTGGGAAGCACCGCGAGCAGGCATGGAACAGCCTCCCGCGTATCGTCGATATGAATGAGCCGGTGGACCTGCTCAGTGAGTCAATGGCAAAGGAAGTATTGGCAACCACCGATCCCCGGCCGCTTGTCTTCCCCACGGTGGACGACCAGGCCGCGGGGCTGATTGGCGGTGGGGCGGTGGATGCGGGGCAGGTGGCGATCATTCTCGGCAACTCGGCGGTGGTGAACTCGTCGTCGGCGAATCTGCCGCAATCCGGCACCCTCGACGCGATGAAGCTGAACTGGGGGCCGTACCTTTGGATGCGCTGCTATTCCAACGGTGCGCAGTTCGTGGATGTTGTTGCTGGCAAGGACTGGTACAAGCTCGAAGCGGACGCGGCTCGCGTTCCGCCGCTGTGCGGTGGAGTGAGCGTGTTGCCATTCCTGTTGTCAGAGCCTTCGGTTGGCGTTGAGAAGCCGCAAGTCAAATGGTCGCCGGCAGAGCCGACAGAGCGCCCAGTTCGAGTGCGCGCCTGTATCGAAGCGATTGCGTTCCTCCTGGCCCGCGCGGTGCGCGAACACGAGGCCGCCGGGCAGAGAATCACGCGCATCACTGTTTCCGGCGGAATGGCCCGGAGCAACTTGATGTGCGAAATCCTCGCAAGCGTGCTGAATCGGCCGCTCGAACGGCTCGTCTCCGACGAGGGGCCTGCACTCGGCGCGGCCGTGGTGGCGCTGGCAGGTTTGGAGAGTTTCTTGCGGAAGAAGCAGGGCATCGCAGAGCCATACACCGCCGCGGATGCGGTCGCGGCAATGGTGAAGTTCCGCGACCGCGTCGAACCGGTTGCGACATGGGTTAGCGAATACACACGCGGAATGACAGCGTTTGAACAGTGGCTGAAGGGGCAGGAGACGTGTTGAAGGGTGAACTTCACGCACATTCATCCAAGTGAATCAAATGGATGAAGAACTCGCAATGTTGACACGGATTCGCCTGAATCCTGGTGACGCGACTGCGAAACTGGTCTATGCGGACTGGCTTCAAGAACGCGGTGATCCGCGGGCGGATTTGATCCGCATTGAGGACGAGTTGCGACGCATGTCTGTGTTCGATCCGGGATACTGGTCACGCAAACAGATCCGTAATGATCGCCGCTCATCGAGACGGGATTGCCGCAGTGGTACTGGTATCCGGAACCGGTGACATTTTGGGAAGAAGACGACATAATTTTTGAGCATCTGACCAGAGACGAGTGGTACACCGCCATTCGAAGCGAGGAGGTGTACCAGGAGTGGGCCGACCGAGCCGATGGTTGGCTTGAACGATACCGTTAGACCCTCACCTCCCCAACATGACACCAGCGAGGTATCGATGCGGCTCGCTCTTTTGACTCTGGCGGTATTTCTAGGTACCTGGGTGCCCGATTACGCCGAGGAGCCGAAACCCGAGCCGGCGTGGGACTGGCCGACGGCCACGCCCGAGAGCCAGGGCATGTCCAAGGAAAAACTCGACGCGCTGAAGGATGACCTCGCCCGTCGAAAGACCACGGTCTTCCTGGTGATCCGCAACGACCACATCGTGTACGAGTGGTACGCCCCCGGGCACGGCCCGGCGCAGCAGGAGGGGACCGCTTCTCTGGCCAAGGCGCTCGTCGGCGGGCTGGCGCTGAGCGTTGCCATCACGGATGGACGGATCGCACTGACCGACAAGGTATCCCAGTACATCCCGTCGTGGAAAGACGACCCCCGCAAGTCCAAAATCGAAATCCGACACCTCGGGTCGCATACCTCTGGCCTGGCCGACGCTGAAGAAGACGGACTGCCGCACAACAAGCTGATGGGCTGGAAGGGCGATTTCTGGAAGCGTCTCCCGGCACCAAACGACCCATTCACTCTCGCCCGCGACAAGGCACCCGTGTTGTTCGAGCCGGGGAAGGAATTGCGGTACAGCAACCCCGGCATCGCCATGCTCACGTACGCAACGACGGTCGCGGTCAAGGACGGCCCGGAGAAGGACGCACGCACGCTGCTCCGCGACCGCATCCTCCGACCGATCGGTGTTCCCGATAAAGAGTGGTCGGTGGGTTACAAGGAAACCGTAACCATCGACGGGCTTCCGCTCGTGGCCGCGTGGGGTGGAGGCAGCTTCACCCCACGAGCAGAAGCTCGACTCGGCCGGCTCGTCCTCCGAAACGGTGACTGGAACGGGAAGCGTCTGCTGAGCAAGGAAGCCGTTGCGCAGATTACGAGCAGCGCTGGCTTACCGGGTGACACGGGGATGGGGTGGTGGACGAACAACGGTGCGCGGTACCACGGCATTCCCAAGGACGCCTGTTGGGGAGCCGGGGCGGGCGACAGGGTGCTGCTCGTCATCCCCAGCCTGAACCTCATCATGGTTCGCAGCGGTGAGCAGATGACTCCGCCGGTGAAGGAACGCGACGCCAATGGCAAGCCCCTCGGCGTACTCGAACGCTTTCACGATGAGCGAGCCAAGGTTCTTTTCGAGCCGCTCGTTGCTGCCGTGAACGCGACCGAGGCCAAGCCATCCTCAGTGCCCTACCCGCCGAGCAAAATCATCACTCGCATAGATTGGGCACCGGCCTCCACGATTGTTCGGCGGGCGAGCGGGAGCGACAACTGGCCGCTCACCTGGGCGGATGACGGTCACCAGTACACGGCTTACGGCGACGGCTGGGGGTTCGACCCGAAGCGCAGCGTCAAGCTGAGCATGGGCGTCGCCCGGATCGAAGGCGGACCGGCGGATTTCACCGGCGTCAACATCCCCGCCCCGACCGCGGAGTTTAAGGGCGGCGGCAAGGATGGGAAAAAGGCGAGCGGCATGCTGATGGTAGACAGCGTGTTGTACATGCTGGCTCGCAACGCTGATAACTCGCAACTGGCGTGGTCAAAGGACCACGGCAAGACGTGGGACTGGGCCGACTGGAAATTCACGACCAGTTTCGGCTGCCCGACCTTCTTGAACTTCGGCAAGAACTACTCCGGCGCACGCGACGAGTACGTGTACATCTACTCGCACGACGGTGCCAGCGCTTACGAAGCCGCCGACCGGATGGTACTGGCACGGGTGCCCCGGGAGCGATTAAGAGAACGCAAAGCGTACGAGTTCCTGGAATCCATTGCGGCCAACGGCGAGCCAACATGGACGAAAGATATCACCAAGCGAGGGGCGGTGTTCAAGTACGCGAAGAAATGCTACCGTTCCGGGATCACATACAACGCCGCCTTGAAGCGGTACCTGTGGTGCCAGATCTTGCCGGGGAAGGATCCGCGATTTGCGGGCGGGTTCGGGGTCTACGACGCGCCTGAGCCGTGGGGGCCGTGGACCACGGTGTACCACACTGATTCCTGGGACGTGGGTCCGGGCGAGACGGCCAGTTTCCCGACCAAGTGGATGAGTGACGACGGGAAAACGTTCTATCTGGTATTCTCTGGCGACGATCATTTTTCTGTCCGCCGGGTCACCTTGGAGGTTGCGAAATCTCGTTAAACGCAAAGATGATTTCTGACAGCGGGTATCGACGAGATCCGCTCGGGGTCCGAGCGTAACCCGATGGCTTCCACTTGGACCTCGAAAGTCTCGCGACGGAACTCTCATTCACGGTCCGTTTGATTGTGTCTGATTTTCAACGAGCCGCGACCGCACCAGTAGTTTCAAGGGTTGTGGTGTTGTGTTGTTTTGAGCCCCGGCAGGGGCGTCAGATGTTAGCCCAGGGTGAAGCGCAGCCGAAGGCCAGCGAAACCCTGGGAAGACCTGCCGGGGCTCCATGTTGTTGTCGTGCGTTGTCCCAGGGTTTCGCTAGCGCTCCACCCTGGGCTAACATCTCTTGCCCCGGCCGGGGCTGAAAACCACCCAAGGCAACACCTTCAAACTACTCTGACCAGGGAGTGGTTGAAGCTTTCTGCTCCCTGGCGATCGCGGCTCGTTCAGAATGTGACAATCTCAACCGGATTGTGTATCAGGCATGGGCGTCAAAAAACTCTCTCAGGGGTGAAACCCGCTAGTATCAGGGAGATTATTTCCTCATGCTCTCTCCCTGAGACTGCCCAACGAGTTAGTAGCTTGCATAAGCTGATGTTTCGGTCATGCTGTTGCGGAGGGGGCGCGGAGTGACGACTGGAGCTGGCTATTCGGGTCTTGTGACGGGTAATTGAGCCGGGAAGATTCATGCTTGGAAACCCTTTTCCGTCGGCGGGTCGATTCGGATCACTCCTTGAACGACTGCTGGCCTCGATCATTGGCGAACTCCACGCCGAGACCTGGCGACGGAACGTGCTCGAACTGGGGTTGAAGCTCTGCACCGTCCTTGGATCAATCGTCTACGTGCCGAGCGTATACCTCTCGGTCCTGTCCGAGAAATGGGTGGTCGCCACTGCCGACACCATCGCCATTGTGGCGATCATTCTGCTCTCGCGTGTCCGCTCGTCCGGCTACCGGTTTCGTAGTGTTGCGTTTTCCCTCGTGTTATACATTCTCGGCCTTGCCCTTCTGGTTGAGGTCGGACCGATCTGCCAGATCTACCTGTTCGGCTTCTCCATCCTCGCAACCTTGCTCCTCGGCACGCGAGTGGGGATTGTTGCCGTCATTCTGAACGCAATATCACTTCTGGTCGTCGGCTTGGCAGGCTCCGCCTCGCCCGAGATGGCAGTGAGCTGGCAGCCTCAGATGGCGATGGCGTGGATTGTTACTTCGATGAATTTCTTTCTCGTTAACATCGTCCTGGTCGTGTCACTCGGAGTTGTGCTGACGGCGTTAGAACGCACTGCTCGGCGAGAACGCGAAACTCGCGATCAGCTTGAGCGTGAGCATGCTGCGTTGGCAGCGACCAACGCAGCGCTCGACCAGCAGGTGCGTGAACGGCAGAGCCTTGAAAGCCGACTCGCCCACACCCAACGGATGGAGATGGTTGGCGTATTGGCTGGGGGGGTAGCCCACGACTTCAACAATCTGCTGACAGTGGTCTGTGGCTGCAGTGAGATACTTTTGAGCGAGTTGCCGGTCGATGCGCCGCTCAGAGGGCTGGTCGAGGACGTCGCGCGAGCTGGGCAGCGGGGTACCTCCCTCACCCGTCAGCTCCTCGCCTTCAGCCGTCAACAGATATTGCAGGTGGAGGCGTTCAATCTGAACCAGGCACTCTTGGATACGATCAAGCTCCTCGCCCGGCTGTTGGGTGAGGACGTGGCCCTACAGACCCGCTTGGATCCGGCTGCGGGGTGTGTCAAGGGCGATGTGGGGCAGGTGGAACAGGTGGTGATTAACCTCGCGGTCAACGGCCGGGATGCGATGCCGCGTGGCGGCACCCTCACCATCGAGACCGCCGCAGTCGATGTGCCCGAGCCTGATCCGTTACTTCCTCCGGATGTCCGACCCGGTCGATACGTTCGTATGGCCGTGATCGATACCGGCACAGGAATGTTACCGGAGGTACAGGCTCGGATGTTTGACCCGTTCTTCACCACGAAGCCGGCAGGCCGCGGGACCGGGCTTGGTTTAGCGACGGTGTATGGGATCGTTCGGCAGTCCGGAGGGTTCCTGACCGTCCGCAGTGATGTCGGTATCGGAACGACTGTGGCAGTCTATCTCCCTCAGCACGAAGCAGAGGTCACCGACCCCCCATCCACATCCGCCCCGGAACCTGACGCCGCCGGAAATGAGAGGATACTTGTGGTTGAGGACGACGAATCGGTTCGAGCACTGACCATTGCCGTACTCAAACGACAGGGTTACCGGGTGGAGTCAGCCGAATCTGGCGCTGCGGCCTTGGCAGCTTGCGACCGCATGCCAACGGCTTTTGATCTGGTCCTGACCGATGTGGTGATGCCGGGGATGAGCGGACGGGAACTGGCGGAGTCGCTGGTGGCGCGATACCCACGGCTGAGAGTGGCCTTCCTGTCTGGGTACACGCCAGACGCGATTCTTCGGCACGGTATCGAGGACGATCAAGTCGCCTTCCTCCAGAAACCTTACACCCCCGATGCGCTCGTCCGTTTCGTCCGCGGTGTTCTGGATGGAGACGCCTGTGGCTTCACTCTCGAACCTCAAGTCGATAAATGTTAGGCGTGTCCGTAACGGCCTACCCTTTCCAATCGCCGAGTTGCGTGCCGACGAAAGTTCGGACATGCTCGACGAAACTCGGCCCGAACCGGCTGACTCCGTGCGCCAATCCTGGGACAACGTAGCATTCGCCATCAGGGAATCGCCTGGCACAGGCCATCGCATCGCTGGGCTTCACGAGCCTATCATCGCCACCGACCAGGAATCGCACTTGCCTGTCGGAGCCAATCCGTTCGGCAAACGTTATCGGATTGGCAGCGATGCAGTCACTTCCTCCTCGGCCGAGTTCGCGAAGGAGGGTCAAGAAGTCGATTCCCGCCGTCACGACGCGGCCAAAGAACACCGCCGCGAGTTTCCCAAGAAGCCTCCCCGGCAACGAGAGAATCAACGGAGTAATCGAGGGAGTGTAACTGCGCACAAAGTGGCACAAAGACAGGCCCTCACTTCCCCAACAACTCTCGCCCCAGCTTGTCGGCCTGGCGGAGCGCATCGGGGAGTTTTGCTGGCTCCTTACCGCCGGCCTGAGCAATGTCGGGCTTACCGCCGCCGCCGCCGCCCACGATCGGCGCAATCTGTTTGACGATGTCGCCCGCCTTGAGTCCGCGTTTCACCAGATCGGGCGTCACGGCGGCGATCAGCGATGCGTTCCCCTCGCCTTCGCTCCAGCCGAAGACAATAAACGCGGAGGGACACTTCTGCTTCACGCGATCGACCTGCGTGCGGACTGTCTCGGTACTCGCACCTTCCGGCAGTTTCGCCACGATGACTTTTGCACCGTGAACTTCGTCAGCCTTTGCAAGGAGGTCATCGACAAATCCCGTCAACGCCGCACCAGCGGCCTTCTTGAGTTGCGTTTGTAGCGACTTCAACTGGTCTTGCAGTGCTTCCACTCGCGTGGAGAGTTCATCTGGCCGGCACTGCAATTTCGCCGTGAGTTCGTCAACAACAGCGCTGCGCGATTGCACTTCGTCGTAGGCGGGTCTGCCTGTGACCGCGGTGATACGGCGAATACCCTTCGCCACGGGTTCCTGCGCGAGAATCTTGAAGTAGCCGATCAATCCCGTTCGCGGCAGGTGCGTACCGCCGCAGAACTCAACGGAATTGCCGAGGGTGGCTTTGTCTGGTGATTCTGCGCCAATGGTCACCACACGAACTGGGTCCGGATACTTCTCGCCGAACACTGCACGCACGCCGGGAATCTCTTTCGCTTTTGCGAGCGGCATGACGGTCGCCGCGACTGGCTCGTCCGTCACGATGTGGCGATTCACACGGCGTTCGATCTCGCGGAGTTCTTCCGCCGATACCGGCTTGTCGTGCGCAAAGTCGAACCGCGTTTTTTCTTCATCAACAAGCGAACCCTTTTGTTCGACATGCGAGCCAAGCACTTCGCGTAACGCGAGATTCAGGAGGTGCGTTGCGGTGTGATTGCGCATGATGTTGATGCGGCGACCAGTGGTCTGCATCGCTTCCACTGTCTCGCCAACCGAGAGCGTGCCTTCGTGCAGCGTGCCGATATGGAGCACGGACTCACCGAGCCGTTGCGTATCTTCCACTTCGAAATCGGCTGTCTTTGTGCGAATGGTGCCCGCATCACCAACCTGGCCGCCCTGTTCGCCGTAGAAGCAGGTGCGGTCGAGCAAGAGCGCGACGCTCTCACCGGCAGTGAGCTTGCCGCTCGTGACGACCGCGTTATCCTTCACCCAGCCGAGCACCTTCGCGCTCACGGGTGCCGGGCTGTACTTTGGCGAATCGTCCGTCAGCGGTAGAGTGCCTTGCACGGCCGCCACCGCGAACTTCTTTCCTCCCTCACGGGCAAGGTCTTTCGCCTTCTTCATGGCCTCGTCAAAACCAACCATGTCAACCGTCAGGCCCTGCTCCTGCGCCATCTGCTGTGTGATGTCAATCAGCACACCGTATGTGTCGTGCAGTTTGAACGCGTCATCGCCGCTTACGACAGTCAAACCATCTCGCTTGAGCTGCTCAGCGATGCGTGTGAATAGCTTGATGCCGCGATTCAACGTGCGGAGGAAGCCGCTCTCCTCCTCGCGGATCTGATCCATCACTTTGTGTGGGTTTTTCTTCAACTCGGGAAACGCGTCGCCCATCAGTTCGACCACGGTGGGCACGAGCTGATAGAGGAACGGCTCGTTGGTACCGAGCACCTGATAGCCGTAGCGCTCCGCACGCCGAAGGATTCGGCGAAGCACATAATCGCGGCCGACATTGCCGATCGTCGCGCCGTCGGTGAGCGCGAATGTCAGCGTGCGGATGTGGTCCGCAATCACGCGATACGCCGTGTCCTTGAGATCATCCAGAACTCCGCCATAAGGCTGGTCGCAATCCGTGACTTTCTGGATCGCCGCGAATAACGGCATGAACACATCCGTGTCGTAGTTGCTGTTTTTCCCCTGAATCACCGAGCAAATTCGCTCGAAACCCATGCCCGTGTCCACGTGCTTCGCGGGCAGAGGGGCGAGGCTCTGATCTTCATTCCGGTTGAACTGAATGAAGACCAGATTCCAGATTTCGATGACTTTATCGGTGCCCGCGTTCACCAGTTTGCCGCCGCTTTTGTCTGGCGTGCGGTCAATGTGAATTTCGGTGCAGGGTCCGCAAGGGCCCGTGTTGCCCATCTCCCAGAAGTTGTCCTTCTTGTTGCCCAAGTGAATGCGCGACTCCGGCACTCCCACTGCTTTCCAGAACTCCGCCGCTTCGTCATCGCGCGGAATGCCCGCTTGGGGGTCGCCCTCGAAGACCGTGACGTGCAGTCGCGTCGGATCGAGCTTCCAGACTTGCGTGAGCAGTTCCCACGCCCATGTGATCGCTTCGCGTTTGAAGTAATCGCCGAAGCTCCAGTTCCCGAGCATCTCGAAGAACGTGTGGTGATATGTGTCCTTCCCCACATCGTCGAGGTCGTTGTGCTTGCCGCCCGCACGAATGCACTTCTGCGTGTTGGCAACACGTAAGTAGGGAGGTTTCTCTGTTCCGAGGAAATACGGCTTGAACTGATTCATCCCTGCGTTGGCGAAGAGCAGCGTGGGGTCATTGAGCGGCACAACGGGCGACGACGGAACGAACGTGTGCCCGTGCTTCTTGCAAAAGAAGTCAATGAATTGCTGGCGGATTTCACTGGAAGAAAGCATTGGATTATTCCGGCGGTAGACCGCTCTCCCCTTCGGAGTGCTCACAAGAAAAGGACACGGATTCAGACCGAAAGTTCAAGGGCTCAGCGGCATGGAGGCAAACCGGGCAAGTATTAGAATCGGGATTCAGGGAATTATGAGAAAAAAAGGAGTTGTGAAAGACCGATGAGGAAAGTAAAGTACAGATGTTTGCTACATGTCACGCCCGCATTCGCGGAAGGGTTCTCCGATGAAACGTGCGCTCTCAACCGTTCGAGAAACTTCCCCCTTCGACACACCACCGCGCGTACTTGTACTGGCGGACGACGAGACTGCCGGGCAAGCAGTGGCGCTGGCGGAGGCCCTTGACGCGGCCGGGGCGGAAGCTGAAGTGCGCTTCGGGGAAGCGGCGAACTGGAACCGGCTCCAGTCAGACGCCATCATTATTGCCGGCGCATCTGGCTACCGCGTGGCTCGACATCACCCCGTGTTGGAACGTCTCCGAGTGGTGAATAAGTAACGATCTGCGGTTTCAACTGAGCACATATCCGACCGATTCACTTGGCTTTCCCCGTCGCGGCCGCGTAAATGTCCCGGAGCGGAATGTTGTGTTCGCGTGCAAGGCGAGCACAATCCTCGAACTCCGGCGTGAGCACCTCAAATCCGTCCGTTCGCCAGCCGCGTTTGGCTTTCACTGGTCCCCACGGCGTTTGCACTTCAACGGCTTCGCGCTGCAGTTTTGAACGCGTCGCCGTGGTACGGCGAATCCCGAACGTGCCTGTTTCGCGGAAGAGTATTGTTTCCAGGTCACTTGCTTTCTCACGTTCGCAGATGACACTGAGCAACACCCCCGGCCGGTTCTTCTTCATCTGAATCGGAATTGCGAACACATCGAGTGCCCCGGCCGCGAACAATCGCTCCATGCAGAAGCCAACGATTTCCGGCGCGATGTCGTCGAGATTCGTTTCCAGCACCAGCACGGTGTCGGTTTCACCCCCGACCTTGCGGTCGGGGTTCGCCTGATCGCTGAGGTTCGCCCGATCGCTGGTCGCTGTGCCTACCATCAGCCGCAGGATATTGGGCTGTTCGATGAAGTCTTTCGTGCCGGAGCCGTGACCGATCCGGTCAATTGTCATCGCGGGGGTGGGGGTGTATTCCGTCACGACTGCCGTGAGAATCGCGGCGCCAGTGGGGGTAGTGAGTTCAGTTTTGATGGTGGAAAGCGCCAGCGGCACCCCCTTCAGTAGTTCAGCAGTGCCGGGCGTGGGTACCGGCATGATGCCGTGAGCGCACTTCACCGTTCCGCTGCCGGTAGGTACCGGTGAACTGGTGAACTTCTCCACGCCGAGTTGATCCAGTCCGACGGCGGCACCCACAATATCGGCGATGCTATCCAGGGCGCCGACTTCGTGGAAGTGAACGCGCTCTAGCGGCATGCCATGCACAGTGGATTCGGCGATCGCGACTTTCCGAAAGATAGTGGTTGCCAGGTCGCGTTGCTTTGGCGTCAGTGCGCCTTTCGCAAGAATCGCTTCCACATCGGGGAGGAAGCGATAATCCTCCTGGTCCGCGGCCTCGATCGTGGCTTTCGTCGCCGCGAATCCGCAGCGCTTCACCTTTTCCACTTCCAGCTTGATCGGCAGGTTGAGCGAATCGAGTACGGCGCGAATCGCCTCCGCTGGAACACCCGCATCAATCACCGCACCCAAGACCATGTCGCCGCTAATGCCGCTGAAGCAATCGAAATGAGCCACACGCATCGATCATCTCCACCTATCGTCAAAGTAGGAGGCACACTCCCTGTGCCGTGGTTTTCGGAACGGCATACGGAGTGTGCTCCTACTTTGGTGTTCTACTGGCCGAAAGGCATATTGCGTGGCATAAACTGATATCGCCACTTCGCCGGAGGCTCGCTGTGTCTGCTTCGCAAGAATTGCTTTCGCGTCTCGCCACACTTGCCAACCCCGATGGTGGCTGGGGTTACCACGCTGGCAAAGCCAGCCACCCGGAGCCGACGTGCCTGGTGCTACTCGCATTCAGCACAGCGCGCGAGCAATTCGCGCAGCAGATCGCCAACGGGCTGGCGTCGCTCGAACGCAATCACCAACCCGACGGTGGATATCGTCTCACGGATGGCCGCCCGGAAGCCGGCTGGCCCACGGCAATCGCGCTCTTCACAAAGCTTGCGCTCGGTGCTTCACCCGAAGAGATGAAACCAACAGTGGAGCGCATTCTGTCGGTGGAAAGTCGTGTGATGAAGAAAGACCCCGAAACAGCCGACATGGAGAGCGACATTGATCTATCGCTGGTCGGCTGGCCGTGGGCGGCAGCAAATTTCGGCTGGGTGGAACCGACCTCTTGGGCTTGTCTTGCTCTGCGAGCCGCGGGTCTGGAGAACCATCCCCGCGTGCAACAGGGACTGAAGCTCCTCCTCGATCGCGCATTCGACAGCGGTGGAGCGAACTACGGCAATCGCGTCGTACTCGGCACCGCGACCGAACCGATACCTGGACCGAGTGCCATTCTGTTGCTGGCTGTGCAGGGGAGTATTGAGCACCCGCGTATCGATGCCGCCGTGGGGTACTTACGCATGCACGCGGTGAAATCGACCGACCTCGAACATCTGGCGTGGATCAAAATCGCCCTGAGTATTCACGATAGCGATACCGCCACTCGGGAGCTGTTTCCCGATCTCGACAAGAAGATTGCCGCTGCAGCGAGCGATCCCAACACTTCGACACATCGCCTGGCGCTCGCGGCTCTGGCGCTGGCGGCGAGCAATCCATTCCGTCTCCGCTTCGGCGCGCACGCAACCCCGCTCAACGCCACTCCCGCCGCTCAGGAATCGCCTGGCCTGTTGGCGAAGATCAAGTCGAAGTTTCGTGGGGTGGTGGCGGCGGGCCTTTCCAAGTTGAAACCGCTACCGCCTTCCGCCGTCCACATTGCCCGCGCGCCTTCATACGACGAACCGCTCGCCGACATTCTCTCTTCGCAATTCGCGCACTTCCGCGAAGCGTGCCCGCTTGCAGGTAAGCGTGTCGTCTTAAAGCCGAATCTGGTTGAGTATCGACCCGATCGCGTCATCAATACCGATCCGCGTGTTGTCGATGCGGTCATCACGCTGTGCAAGAAAGAAGGCGCGGCAGAGATTATTGTTGCCGAAGGGCCGGGCCACTGGCGGAACGTTCACTTCCTCGCCCGCGAAAGTGGCCTCGCTGCGGTGCTGGAAAAGCACGGAGTCCGGTTCGTGGATATCAACCACGACGAACCGGTGAAGATGCTAAACCTGGGCCGGCTCACCCGCCTCGATTATCTCTACATGTCGCGGACGGTTTTGAACGCCGATGTGTTGATCTCGCTGCCCAAACTCAAGACGCACCACTGGGCTGGCGTGACTCTCTCGCTGAAGAATCTGTTTGGCACGCTGCCGGGCATCTGTTACGGCTGGCCGAAAAACGAGCTACACTGGCGCGGAATTCCGAACAGCATCGTGGATATTGCCTGTACGCGAGGGCCGAATCTTGCCATTGTGGACGGCATCATCGGTATGGAGGGGGACGGCCCACTCCACGGCAAGGCGAAGCATGTTGGCGCTCTTATTATGGGTGTCGATCCAGTAGCCGTGGATGCCACCGGCGCCCGGCTCATGGGGATTCCCCCCGAGCGGATTCCGACGCTGGTCTATGCAGCCGCGAAGCGCGTCGGCCGCCTCGCGGAGGCTGAGATTCCGCAAATAGGAGAGGCAATCGCCACACTGGCGCAAAAGTTCGAGATGCCGCCGCTGATCGAACGCGAGCTCTTGCCCGTGCTGAAACAAGCCGCGAGTTAATCCTCGCCTGCAGTTCTCCCCGGATCAAACAAGACGAGCGCGATACTCCCCAATACGGCGGTCCCCGCGCCGTAGAGGAAGGCCGCAGGCGGATCGACGTTCGTCCACAACATACCCGCCACCAAACTGGCCACGAGTCCGCTGACGCCAACCGTCGTCATGTACCAGCCAACTCCGGTCGCCCGGAGTTCCGCGGGAACCAAGTCGCTTGCCAGCGCCTTGCCGACCGAACGGAAGATGCCCTGATGCAGGCCGTAGAACACAAACAAGCAACCGATCACAACGGTGTTTGTCGTGACGCCGAAACCAACGTACACAGCCAGAAAGACGAGAAAGCAACACAACAGCAGCGTTTTCCGGCCAAGACGGTCGGAGAGATAACCGGCCGGATAGGATGCCAGCGCAGCGACAAGGTTGAACACGGCATAGATCAAGACGGTATCTGTCAGCGATGCACCCAGGCCAGTTGTGCGCAGGATGAGGAAGGCATTGCTGGAGTTGCCCATGCCAAACAGAGCCGTCACGCCAAGATAGACCCAGTATCGCTTGGGGAAACTGCGAAGATGGAAGCCGAGTTTCGCTTTCGCGGACGTAGTGGTGGGTTTATTCCGCACCAGAATGATCATGAGGACGGCACACAGGCCGGGAACCAACGCCAGCAAAAAGATTTCTCGCAAACTTACGAGGGCGAGAGCGAGGAGCGCGAGTGTGATGAGCGGACCGAGAAATGCGCCGAGGTTATCGCCCGCACCTTCAAGTCCGAACGCTTTTCCGCGGCTCTTTTCGTCGGCCGATGACGCCACCAGAGCATCCCGCGGAGCAGAACGGGTCCCTGCACCGAATCGGTCGAGTGCACGGGCGCCAAGAACTCCCAGCCAACCCGTTGAAAGCCCGATGAGAGGTTTGGCCAGCGCCGCGAGGGTATAGCCCAAGAGTGCAATTCTCTTGTGGCGTTGGAGTTTGTCGGAAATCCAGCCGGAAACACCCTGCGCGATATATTGGACCGCGACGGCAATTCCATCCACAAGCCCGACGATGGCTGCGCTCGCTCCCAGATGCTGTGTGAGGAACACCGGCAGAATGGGATAGAGCATCTCCGTGGAGATGTCGGCGAACAGACTCGACAGAGCCAGTAAGTAGGTGTTCCGCGACAGGCCCGAAAAGAAACTCGTCAGACGCATGCCATTCTCCATATGCCCGATGCAAACCGTTCGGACATGTAGGACAGGCATCGCGGCATTGGCTGGGCGGGTAGGGATAGAAAAAGTTCGCTTACTTGCCTGGTGCCGGCTGTGCGATCGCTGCGAGCAGCACATGCTCGTCCTTGCCCGCCTCCGCAAAGATCACCGCCACAACCTGTCCCATCACCAGATCCTTTGCCTCCGCGTCGCGCTGAGTCAGAACGATTTTGTCGCCGCGTTTTTGTGGGGTGAGAATCGAAACTTTGCTCGTGCCAGTCACCTTCAGCGAGATTGTCTTCTGGAACTTCCCATCCGCTCCACGTGGTTTCACGGAGAGGGAATCCTTCGTGGCTTTCTCGACCACACCCGTCGCGGTTGCCAGTGGAGGGTCCGCCGCTGTTGAAGCTTGCGCGGAAATGAGAGCCCCGATCACCAGTAATAGCCCGAAGGGGCTAATGCGAGGGAGAAGTTGCATGGCGGTAATCCTAAAGGGGGAAGTGACGCGATTATCGTAGCTGAGTGGTAAGGTGCGGGCCATATGGCATCCTTCCCCGGTCAGCGCCGCGTAAGCACATGAAGAGGGAGGCGACCGCCTCATTCTCCGAAACGCGTTCAAAAAAGTGCGCGAGTGGAATCAATCGGGAGTGAAAAATCCGCGCCGGGGTAAACGCAACGACTCCGGTGAGAGGTTCGCCCGTAGCGAAAAGTGGTGAGAGAACTCGCCTCCTCCGCTGTTCCACACCCCCTTGGCGCGGGTTGCGGCCTGCGGAATCCTTCTCGGAGGGGTCGATCACCCGCCGCGAGCACCGGAAGATTCGGACGACTGTCACCGATCCCGACAATCCGACCACCGCGCACACAACGGCGTTTGCCGAACGCGATCACTCCGAGACCATTTCGCGCTGCGCTCGCAACGATTTCATCAAGGACAACAAAACGATCAAAATTGCTTTTTCGATTTGCGGTTCGCGCCAGCGGTGCTTGATTGTCAACGTCGCCCGCTTCAGCGAGGATCTCTGCTTCAGGATCGGGCGAAGCGCTCACCCCACCACCCACCCGCCTAATATCACGAGAGGTAACGGATGTTCGCCTGGCTTCGCCGCTTCTCCTCCACCCTCCAATCGACAAACTCCACCCAGCCTACCAACCCGCACTTGCGCCTCGACGTGGAATCACTCGAGGATCGCACCACACCAACCGTCTCCGCCATCACGGCCAACTTCAATGGCGTGGCCATTCCGGCCGGTGACTCCCTCTGGTTCAGCAGCGTGGCTCAAGTCTCCCACGTCCCGACGAGTGGGGCGACGATCCATGTCACCGACCAGACGATCTCCTTCACCGCGAAGGGGACGCAGTATTCGTTTCACGTTGCGGACACGACGCTCGTCCTTTCCCCCACTGCCAAGCAGGCGGAGGTCACGACGAACGCGGCTGGCGATTGGGTCGTAACCGAACCCACGAAGTTCGGCGGGCAAGTGTTCCTCTCCGGCCTGTCCGTCCAGCTACCGAATGGCCTGCCGGGTGACGTGAAGAATGTGACCTGGTCGGGCGACTTCACCACTGACACCGCTGGCGTGAAGGTGGACTGGCAGTGGGAAGCCGCGGCCTACAAGCAACTTGGCGCAAACAACGCGGACCTCGGCGTCAAGCCCACCGACATGCCGACCCCCACCTATCACAACGGGAACGCCGCTGGCACGCCGGAGAACTTCAAGACACATGTAGTTGCCGGCGCCCGTGGGCACGGCCGGGGAGACTACACCGGCGATGGAACCCATCCGGCCCGGGTCGTCCCGAGCGTCGCCTCGACGCAACAACTGGCGAGTCTGGCGGGCGTGGTGACCAACAACGGTGTGGCGCAGGCCAACGTGACCGTAACCCTCACGGGCATGACCAGCCAGGGCCAGTCGGTCAACCTGACCGTGACGACCGGCTCCGACGGTACGTTCAGCTTCGCGAACCTGCAACCGGGCAACTACACGATCACCGAAACGCCGCCCTCGGCCTCCAGCGGTAGCTTCTACCTCGGCACCACCGCCAGTTCGGGCCAGATCAACGGCCAGACTACCTCCGATACGGCCAGTGGGGCTTCGATCTCGGGCATCACCCTCGCTTCGGGCGGTGTCGGCACCGGATTCAACTTCAACAACCAGTACGGTCTGCCGCAGTAATCCAACCTCATCCCATCGGGGCGGTGACCAGCGCCCCGATGGACCTTTGGGTGGGAAACATTTCCTGTTTCTTACGAGCCGGCTACTTCTCGATTTCGACTTTCACCTCCGGCAACGGCTCCGCTGCCTTCGGATTGGGGATGAGTTTCACTGGATTGGTCACCACGAGGTCATCGGGAGAGAGTCCTGCCGTCACCTCGATCTCTTCTCCCTTGCTGTAGCCCGTCTGTACGGGTGTTAGGCGAGCTTTCCCATTTTTGTAAACGTAAACGGCCCACTTCAGTTCATCCGGCTTGGTGTTAGGGGCTTGGAACAAGGCTTTCATTGGTATCCGCACTGCGTCTGCCGGGTCTTTGCTGAGCGTGAGAGAGACCGTGCCGGTCATCCCTGGCAGGATCTGTTCCTTCGGATTGGGTAGATCGATCTCCGCGCGGATTGTCTGATTCGGCGCCTCAACTGAAACACCCACCCGAGCAACCTTTCCCGTCAGTGTGAGATTGGGCACGGCATCAAAACCCACATCGACTGCCAGACCAGGCTTGAGGTGTTTTGCCTCGCGTTCCGGTACGTGAACCACCACCTGAAGGAAGTTCGCTCGCATGATTGTGAAAAGTGGCGTGGTCTGGCCAGGATGCACCATATCGCCCATCGCGGCATGTCGCATCGCAACCAGACCATCGAATGGCGCGACGATCCGGGTCTGAGCGACCGCCAACCGTGCCTTCTCCAGTCCAATCTTCGCGACCTCGACGTTGGCCTTCGCGGTAGCGAGTCCTGCGTCGGCCTGAAGCAGTTTCGACTCCTTCACGGCGATATCCGTCTTTGCGTTGTTCACCTGCTCCACCGCCGCGTTTGCTTGCTCTTTCGCTGCCAGGAGCTGAGCCTCGGCTTCGTCCACGATCTTAGAGTCCACTGCATTTTGGTTCTGCAGCGCCTTGAATCGTTCGAATTGTTTCTCCCGATACGCCAGGTATGCTTTTTTGCTCTTAACCAGGCTCTCGCTCAAAGCGATGAATCCCTTCGCTGCCTGCACTTCGGCCTTGGCGATCCCAACGCGTGCTTCGGCCTCCTTGAGCAATCCTGCTGCTTGATCGACCCCAATGAGCGCCAACTTCTCGTCGAGAACGAGCATTGGCGCATCAATCTCCGCCAGGAGCTGGCCCGCCTTCACGCGATCGCCGAGATCGACCTCCATCTTCTTCAGCACTCCTGCCGTGGCTGGGAGGAGATTCGTCTGGAGACCCGCGTTGGCTACGCAACGTTGGACGCTGACGCGGTCCAGGCCACCGGGCTGGGGCTTCACTACTCGGACGACCGGGACGGTGGGCTCCTTCTCGTCTACCGCAGCGTTGGCTGCCGTCTGGGGATGCGCCGGGGGGTTACCCGGCTTGCTGCCGGAGCCAGCCAGGACAGCCCCAACGGTCAGCAAACCCGCGATCAGAATGACGGGGAGAAGTTTGAGTTTGTGGACGAACATAGTTTTCACAACTCCTTCAGCGATGGTTTCGGGTCGGCTTGGGGGGCCGGCATGTGCAGAAACTGCGAACGCAGGTGCGGCTCGCATTGTGGACTCAACGAGGGCATTCGGGACGGGAATTGCGCTGGATTCGCCAGCCAGTGCGGCAAGAACAACCGCAGGCACGAATCCCCGGCGTGTGAGACGCTCGCGGATTCGCTCACGCGCCCGCGTCAGTCGCGACGAGACGGTACCGGGCGGGCAGCCGAGGAGTTTCCCCACCTCCTCACCCGTCTTTCCTTCGAGGCAGCACAACACAAACACGACGCGATGCCGTGCGGGGAGTCGCTCGACCTCTTCATCCAGAACGCTGAGTAACTCTTTGCACGCGGAGTCGGTCGATGAGGGAGCGGGGACTTGATCGACCATACCCGACTCCTGCCGACTGGTTCGTTTGAATCGGTCTGACCGCATTCGCAAGGCGACACGAAAAGCGACCCGGTGCAGCCACGCGCCCAGGAGTTCCCCACGCACCGAAGGCGCCTTGCGCGCGAGCACGAGGAATGTGGCCTGAAACGCATCGTCCGCGTCGTTGGCGTCGGTAAGAAGCCGCCGGCATGTCGCGAGCACCGCCGATCCGTGACGACGCACCAACAACTCAAAAGCGGCTTCGTCCCGCAATGCGGTCCAGCGCGCCAGCAAGTCGGTATCTGACACACTCGCTCCGCCGCTGGGAGCGAGAAGAGTATTGATGTGGGAGAGTCTGCGGGGGCCGTGGCTCACGGGGAGATCCTCGGGTTCTTACTGTACTAGAGCCGAGAATTGCGGTGAGTTCTCCATCTTTTTTTCGCACACGTGCCCAATCACTGCATCAGGCGGGCTCTCCTTCCAGCACGCTGATCCAGGAAATCGTGGGTACAATCCGTTTGAGTGAAAAGCCGCTTGCCGTAAACAACTGCCGGAATTCTTCTTCCGTCCGTTCCATACCGCCCGGGAGAACCATCATCGCCAGGTCGAAAAACTTGCTGAGGGAAGGCTCATTGCCGGGCGGCACCATTCCCTCCACCACCAGGAGCGTGCCGCCCTTTCGCATCGCGGTTCGACAATTACGGAGAATCGTGATGGACTTGGCGTCGTCCCAATCGTGAATGATGTGGCGGAGCAGATACGCATCCGCGCCAGCGGGGACGGATTCGAAAAAGTTGCCAGACACGACCTCGCACCGATCAGCCAACCCGGCTATGGCAATGTTGGCGCGCGATCGCTCAATCACTGACGGCTGATCGAAGAGAATTCCCCGCATTGCTGGGTACTTCTTCAGAACAGAAGTAATCACTTCGCCATTTCCACCGCCCACATCGGCCAACACGCCAATACCGGAAAAGTCGTAAGCAGCCAGCATGGCCGCCGTCTCTCGGCCGTGTACTCCCGTCATGGCCTCGTCGAACAACTTTCCTTTGTCGGGGTGGCGAGCGAGATAATCGAAGAGCGGCGACTGATACACCTTCTCGAAGGCCGACTGGCCCGTGCGGACGCTGTAGAGCAACTGACCCCACGACTCATATTGCCACTCGCCGCGCATGATCGCCAGTGATCGCACGGAACAGGGCCCATCGCTCCGGAGGCATTCCGCCATTGGAGTTAATCCAAAGCGTTGCTGTTCATCCTCGGCAAAGATTCCCAGACTTGCCAGCGCGCGGAGAAGGCGGTACAGGGCATGCGGATTCGTTCCGGTGGAAGCAGCGAGTTCGTCGGCGGATCTCGGTCCGTCCTTCAACTCATCAGCGATTCCCAATTTGGCAGCCACGTAGATCGCCTGGGTGTGCCAGTAGCCACTTGCCAGGCGCACAACTTGATCTTGCGGTGAGAGTTCAGTCACGGATAACTCCTGACGAGCTGTGAGTGGTCAGGGGAGATTCTAGCCCGTGTTGAAATCCTTGGTTGAGGTTGTCGCAATCGCAGAGAAACCGCCTGAAAAAACAAACCCTGCGACAACCGACCCGAGGATTTCAACACAGCCGCCTGGAAGGAAGATCACGATGGCTTTCGACGAAGGACTGGCTGAACGCATTCGCGAACGATTGGCCCGGCGGAAAAACATCACGGAGAAGAAGATGTTCGGCGGGATCTGTTTCCTGCTGAATGGAAACCTTCTCGTTGGCGTCCTGGAGGATTCACTCGTTGTCCGACTCGGTCCCGAGCAGGGTGAAGACGCCTTGCGGGAACCACATGTCCGCGTCTTCGATTTCACGGGCCGAGCGATGAGGGGTTGGGTGGTGGTTGATTCAGAAGGTATCGAGGAGGATGACCAGTTGGCGGAGTGGCTCGAGCGAGCACTGGCATTCGTTCAGACTCTGCCGACCAAGTAGGTTGGCGCGTGCTGAGTCAAAAGCCAGTGAGAAGAACGCGAGTCGGGAGTGGTGCTGGCACGACAAGACGCTATTCTGGCACTGGCAGAGTCGCCCAACCGCCCCACGCTCCCCCCATTGCCGCCCGACCATGAACGATACCGACCGCAACTTTCTGTTCGGCTTCCTCGCGGTGCAGAACGCGCTGATTAATGTGCGACAGTTGGTAGAGTGTTACAATCAGTGGGCGGAACACAAACGCGGCTCGCTCGTCGATGCCCTGATTGAACGAGGGTGGCTCGACGAGGCAGACAAACTCCACCTCGAATATCTCCTCCACTGGCACATCCAAAAATATTGGAGCGAAGAGCCGTTTGTCTCACCCCCTTCTCGACCAAAGATGAAATCGGCCATTGTTCGGATGGCGCAGGTTTCACCTCTGGGACAAGAGACTGAGCGGCACACCCTGCTCGGTGTGTTATCGACTGGCGGAATTGGGCAGGTATGGAAAGCGCTCGATCAGGCGTTCGGGCGCGTGGTCGCGCTCAAAGAACTGAAACCCGAACTGGCGCAATCCCCACGCCATCGCGAGCGATTCGTTCGCGAAGCACAAATAACGGGGCAACTAGAGCATCCGGGCATCGTTCCCGTGTATGACTTCCATTCTGATGATAATGGAAGTCGCTGTTACTACACCATGCGATTCCTGAAGGGACGCACACTGACGGAGGTCATCCGCGCCTACCATCGCGAGCGAATGGCCGAGCACGCCGGCCGGTTTGTTGTCTTGCTTCAGCATTTCGTCAGTGTCTGCAACACGGTTGCGTACGCCCACTCGCGTCGTGTGATCCATCGCGACCTGAAGGGCGATAACGTCATCGTCGGCGACTTCGGTGAGGTGGTGGTCCTCGATTGGGGACTCGCGAAGCAGATCAGTGATGCGCCGACGACTGGCGAATCGTCGTATCACGGCGACACGCTGGCGTATCCCGAGCCCGATGCGGACTCGTCAGTGTCCCCCACCGTCACATCGCAGGGGGAGCATCTCGGTACACCCGCCTATATGGCGCCGGAACAAGCGACTGGCCAGATCGACCTGATCGATGCCCGAACCGATGTCTATGGCTTGGCCGCCATCCTCTATGAAATTCTGGTGGGTGAACCGCCATTTCTGGGGACGAGCATTGTCGATGTCATCCACAAAGTGATTCACAATCCGCCGGTACCGCCCCGCGAGCGTGTCGCGGATGTGCCGGTGGAGCTCGAGTCGCTCTGCCTCCAGGGTTTGGCCAAAGATCGTGCGGACCGGCCCGCATCGGCCGCGGAAATGGCTACGCGGGTGCAGGGGTGGATCGCCGAACGAGCCGAACGGAAACGAACCGAACAGGAACGGGAGCGATTCTTCAATCTATCACGGGATTTGCTTGCCATTCTCGATCCGGAAGGACGGTTGACGCAAACAAACGCCGCCTGGCAGTCCATCCTGGGATGGCCGGGAGAGGAGGTACGCGGGCGGGCCGTGGGCGAATTCGTTCACTCGGATGATCGGCGGCGGATGACACTGGCGCTCGAACGGATCCTGGGTGGAGATCCGGCAATTGAGGTGGAATTGCGATGTCTGTGCCGGGATGGATCATACCGCTGGATTCACTGGCAGGCGACGCTCATTCACGGCGAAGTCGCGGTGTATGTTGTCGGCCGGGATGTGAGCGAACGCAAGCAGACGGAACAAACGTTTCGCGGGCTACTGGAGTCAGCACCCGATGCGATGGTCGTGGTGAATAGTGCTGGCCGAATCGTCCTCGTCAACACGCAGATGGAGCGGCTCTTCGGCTATGTGCGCGAAGATGTTCTGGGACAACCAATCGAGATGTACGTGCCGAGTGCATTTCGCGCGGAACATACGCGAAAAGTCGAAGCGTATATCGCCAACCCGACGGCGCGACCGATGGGCGCGGGATTGCACTTAACCGGTCAACACAAGGATGGTCACGTGTTTCCGGTTGAAATCAGTTTGAGCCCCGTGACGACAGAGCAGGGATTGTTGGTATCCTGTGCGATCCGGGACGCGAGCAGTCGCTGCGCTGGAACCGCATCACCTCAGGGATCGTGATAGCAAACTCGTGTGGAAGCTTGTGAGGAATCAGGCGATGTACGTGCCCACTGCTTTTGAGCGGACCGATCCCAACGAGCTTTTCGACTTCATCGAAGCATACTCCTTTGGTCTGCTTGTCTCGACTCACGCCGGAATGCCGGATGCCACACATCTTCCGTTCTTGCTCGACCGTCACGCCAGCCCGCACGGTGCTCTCGTCGGTCACATGGCGCGTGCGAACCCGCAGTGGCGCGACCTCGACGGTCAACCCGTCCTTGCGATCTTCGCTGGCCCCCATGCCTATGTCTCGCCGAGTTGGTACGAATCAGAAAATGTCGTTCCAACCTGGAACTATGTTGCGGTTCACGCCACTGGCACTCTCCGCATGCTTGATGACCCCGAGGCGGTGATCGGCATCGTGGCGGGGATGGTGCGCACTTACGAAGCGAACATACCCACGCCGTGGCAACTGGACGCCAACTCCGAATACACGCGCAAACTCGCGGGCGCGATCGTCGGATTTCGGATTGAGATCGAGAAACTGGAAGGGAAATGGAAGTTGAGTCAGAACCATTCGGTCGAGCGGCGGGCGAAAGTCGCCGCTACGCTGGAATCCTCTGCGTCTGCGGATGCACGCGAAATCGCTCGACTGATGCGCGAAACATTCCGCGACGGTGCGTGACAAATCGGCTTTGTCTCCGTTGTGGCAGGTCTGCGGTCCGGCTCAGGCGCAAATCGTACCCCGAGTGAATGGGGCGGACTCCGAACCCAATCCCTCTCTTTGGCGTCTGACGGGTGAAACCGCCCGTGGCGGGCGGTGCTTCCGTTCCTCATTTGTGAAGGAGCCGGCTTCGAATCCGGCCGCAAAGATGCTCGACAAAGTACGCAATATCGGGATCATGGCTCACGTAGACGCGGGTAAGACCACCACTACCGAGCGGATCCTGTACTACAGCGGTACCAAGCACAAGGTCGGCGAAGTTGATGACGGAACCACCACGACTGACAACGACGAATTGGAGCAGAAGAAGGGCATCACGATCAACTCCGCGGCCGTGTTCGTTGACTGGGCGGACCGGACCGGTCGGCCCGTCGCCATCAACATCATTGACACGCCCGGCCATGTGGACTTCACGGCCGAGGTGGAGCGGAGTTTGCGCGTCCTTGACGGAGCCGTGGGCGTGTTCTGCGCCAAAGGCGGCGTGGAGGTGCAGTCCGAGACCGTATGGCGTCAGGCAACCCGATACAAGGTGCCACGGATCGCGTTTGTGAACAAACTGGATCGCATGGGGGCTAACTTCTGGGGCTGCGTCGAACAGATGAAGACCAAACTTCACGCGAACCCAGTCGTCGTCACCATTCCCGCCGGTCAGGATAGTGAGCTGGAAGGCATCATCGACCTGGTCGAGATGAAGCTCATCACGCGCGACCTGCGCGACGAGACGAGCCGCAAGTTCTTCACCACCGAGGTGCCGGAGAAGTACTTGGCGGAAGCGCAGAATCGCCGCGCGCAGATGCTCGACGGGTTGTCCGCCGTTTCCGACGAGATCACGGAACGGCTAGTCAAGGAGCAGGATGTGCCGATCGACCTGATCCGCATGACGCTGCGCAAGGGGACACTGGAGAACATATTCACGCCCGTCCACTGCGGGAGTAGCAAGATGTTCCACGGCGTGCAACACCTGCTGGACCTCGTCGTGGACTGCTTGCCCAGCCCGCTGGACCGACCTCCAATGGAAGGCATCCACCCCAAGACCAAGGAACCCCTCACGCGCAAACCGGACGCGTCCGAACCGATGTGCGCGCTGGCGTTCAAGACAGTCTCCGAGACCAGCGGCGATCTCGTGTATATCCGCGTATATTCGGGCGAGATGAGGCCTGGGGAGACCTTCGTGAACACCACCAATGGGAAGAAGGAGCGCGTGACTCGATTCTACCGGATGCTTGGTAATAAGCGGATCGCGCTGGAGAAGGCCGGTCCCGGCGACATCGTCGCCGCCACGGGGCTGTCCGAAACGTACACGGGTAATACGCTGTGCGATCCAGATAAACCGATCGCGCTTGAAGCCATCCGGTTTCCCAAACCCGTGGTGTCGCAATCGCTGGCGTTTAGCAAGACACTGGACGGCGGCAAGGTCGGTGAAGCCCTCAACCGCCTCGTGCGCGACGATCCGACTCTGAAGGCTCACACGGACGAGGAGACACGGGAAACGATTCTCTCGGGCATGGGCGAACTGCACCTGGAGATCAGCGTCGAGAAGCTGAAGCGCGCCGTCGGCGTGCCGCAAGAGGACGCGAAACTCGTCACTCTCGGGAAGCCGCGAGTGGCGTACCGTCAGTGTCTCGCGCGGGCGGTCGACTTTGATTGGAAGTACGCCAAGCAGAGCGGCGGTAGCGGGAAGTTCGCCGTGATCTGTGTGAAGTACTCTCCGCTCACGCCCGAGCAGATCGAGGAGAAGGTCCGGGAGATCGAAGAACTCGGCGATCCGAAGATCAAACCTGACCCGAACAACATCTACTTCGTGAACAGCATCACGCAGGGGGTGATCGACAAAGATTACATTCCGAGTGTGGAAAAAGGGCTCCGGGAAGGCGCGAAGAAGGGGTACGTGTATCCGTTCCCATTCGTCGATCTGGAGTTCGACCTGCACTTCGGAAAGATGCACGTGAAGGACTCTTCAGCGGAAGCGTTCTACCTGTGCGCTGTGGAAGCATTCCGCGTGGCCCAGGAGCGGGCCGGCATCCAACTGCTTGAGCCGATCATGAAAGTGGTGGTGGTTACACCGAAGGAGTTCCAGGGCCAGATCTCGGGGAACATCAGTTCGAAGCGCGGGATCATCGAAGAGACGAGCGAGGACAAGGGCGTGTCCCAGGTGGTGGCGAAGGTGCCGTTGGCGAACCTGTTCGGGTACACCAACGACTTGCGCTCGGCAACCAAAGGTAAGGCGAGTTTCTCAATGGAGTTCAGCCATTACGCCGCGGTTTCCATCGAACTTGCGGACCTGCCCAGGTCCGACGCCAGAATGGCACTTACTTCTCCCGAACCCCCTTGAGCATCTGACGTTTGGCTTCCTGCCTCGGTTTCATCAGACGATCGTACGGTTTGGGCCTGCGTTTCTTGCGACGTGGCTCGTAACGGTCGGGGCGA